>Ga0068854_100000880_pt1 | contig 18038 bp, 12 predicted proteins | sample KBSCornC42_FD_66590 | JGI IMG/M metagenome (GOLD analysis project Ga0068854, IMG submission 66590) | Corn rhizosphere microbial communities from Kellogg Biological Station, Michigan, USA - KBS Corn C4-2 | ecosystem: Host-associated > Plants > Roots > Rhizosphere > Soil ... | reverse complement strand
AGGAAATAGTTGATCCCGTAGTAAAGCGCGGTCCACGCGGCGAGCAGCGAGAAGTCGAGCACGATCGCGCCCAGATATTCGACCCCCACGGGGCGCGCGCCGGGCTTGAGGAAGGTCGCGTAGCTCCAGGTTTCGATCGCGGAAAAGACGCCCGATGCGATCACCACCGCGGCAAGCGAAAGGACCAGGGTCCAGATCGGCTTCATCCGGATCAGTCGCCGGAACAGCGACGCCATCAGCAACGTCAGCGAATAGCCCGTCGCCGTCAGGAGCAGCGTGTGGACCAGGAACATCCACGCCATCGAATTGGCGAATCCGGACAGCGAGCGGAGGAAGAAATAGCCGCTCCAGCCGATCGACTGGAGGATCCAGAAGGCCCGGTTCTTGTCGTCGAAGAAGGGGCGGTCGAGGCCTATTCCCCGCGCGATCGGATCGGCCGGCGAATGGATTTTCGGACTGTCGGATGCGCGCCTGGGCGCCGTCGCCCGGCGGTCGAGGGTCGCGCTGTCAGTCGCCATCGGCCCCGCATATAGAGGGGCTTTGCCGCCATTGCGAGAAATGTGCAGCGGGGGACAATGTGCAACCCCTGTCAACAAATGAGGTGAATTTCGCCTCGTAAATCCGAAATGGGCTTAACCCCGCTTCAACTCTCTTTGGTTAGGCAGGCCCACCAACGTTGGACGGCGGGCGGATGTACGAAGCTCCAGATCGGTATAAGCGCTTGATTTCCGCGCGTCTTCCGGGCGGCGGGTCCGCTGGCCTGACGGCCAGCGAGACCGAATCCGAAAGCTCGCCGTTAAGGGACGTGCAGCTGATCTCGAGGGCGCATCTCGCACCCTTCTTCGCTGCGGCGAACATCGTCGCCGCGTTGATGATGGCCGCGAACCTCTGGGCTTCCGCCGGACCTAAGTGGCTCGGCCCCTGGCTTGGTGCGGTCGCAGTCGTGAACCTCGGCGCGATGCAGCTCGCGCGCATGCAGTCGATCACCTGCGTCGGCCGTTCGGGCCGCCGAATTCCGGTATGGACCATGGTCGCCGAAGTCGCCTGCCGGGCTGTCGTCTGGCTCAGCCTCCCGCTCTATCTCTTTCCGTCGCTCGACCCGGGCACTCAAGTCATCGCGGCCTCGGTCATGGCCGGGCTCGGAATCGCGGCGCTCGGCCTCGTCGTCATTCCGCCGTGCGCGAGCGCCTGGATGATCGCCTTCACCCTTGCCGTCGCCGGGTCCCTTCTGCTCGGCCGCCACACGGTCCCGTTCCAGGACATGCTGTCGATCGTCTTCACGCTCGGAATTTCGATCTTCGGCATCCTGACCGTGGCGCGCTGGGCTTTCCACCAGCTCAAGACCAACGCCGACGTCGGCAGCCAGAGCGAGAGCGCCAGCCTGCTTCTCCAGGAATATGAGCATCGCGGAGTCGGTTGGCTGTGGCAGGTCGATAGCGAGAACCGGGTGAGCTACATCAGCTCGAGAATGAGCGCGCTGCTCGGCAAGCCCGGCAGCCAGCTGCTCGGCCATTCGCTCCCCGCGCTCCTCGGCGGCCATGCCGAGCTTGGGCGGATGCTGCTCGAGAAAAAGCCGTTCAACGCCCTCGAAATGGAGCTGAAGACTAACCGCGGTACGCGCTGGATCTCCATTGCCGGCGACCCCATCGTCGATACCGCGGGCCGTTTCGAAGGGTTCCGCGGAGTCGGATCCGACATCACCGAGATCCGCCAGACGCAGGAGCGCCTCACCCACCTCGCCAATGTCGACGTGCTTTCGGGCCTGCCCAATCGCGGCCGGGTGCGGCAGTTGCTCGGCGAAGCGCTGCGCGCGGCGACCACGAGCAATGTGCCGTGCGCGATCATGTTCCTCGACCTCGACGGCTTCAAACCGGTCAACGACACGTTCGGTCACCCCAAGGGCGACGCGGTTCTCCGGGCGGTGGCCAAGCGCCTCGTCGACGAGGTCGGCGACGAGGGGCATGTCGGCCGGATGGGCGGCGACGAATTCGCCATCGTCATCGCCGACGGCCAGAGCCGGCGCCAGGTCGAGAGCCTGGCCGACCGGATCATCGGCGCGATCAAGGAACCGTATCAGATCGACCAGGCCGAAATCCGGATCGGGGTTTCGATCGGCTGCGCCTTCGGCCCGATCGACGGTGCGACTGTCGACGACCTGATCCTCAAGGCCGACCTTGCGCTTTACCAGGCGAAGGACGCGGGCCGCGGCTGTGCGCGCTATTTCTCGTCCGAGCTTCAGTCCGAACAGGAAGACCGGATCCGGCTCGAGGCCGATCTCAGGAGCGCGCTGGCCTCCAAGCAATTCCACCTCGTCTATCAGCCGTTGATCAACGCCAAGACCCAGAAGCTCATCGGCTTCGAGGCGCTGATCCGCTGGAACCATCCCAAGCGCGGCCTGGTGCCGCCGATCGTCTTCATTCCCGTGGCGGAAGAGACCGGGCTCATGCCGGCCATCGGTGAGTGGGTGATCGAAGAAGCTTGCCGGGCGGCCGCGACCTGGCCGGAGCCGATCACCGTCGCTCTCAACGTCAGTCCCAAGCAGATCGTGCTCGCCGGCCTTCCCAACGTCGTCAGCGAGGCGCTCTCGCGCAACAAGCTCGCCGGCAACCGGATCGAGCTCGAGGTCACCGAAGGCGTGTTCCTCGGCGACAACGGCCCGACCCTGGATGTGCTGAAGCGGCTTCGAGCGCTCGGCGTCGGGATCGCGCTCGACGACTTCGGCACCGGCTATTCATCTATCGGCTATCTGAACAAGGCGATTTTCCACAAATTGAAGATCGACGGCAGCTTCGTCCGCGAAGCCGGCTCGCGGCCCGAGAATGTCGCGATCATCCAGTCGATCGTGCAGCTCGCCAAGAGCTTCCGCATGTCGATCACCGCCGAAGGCGTGGAGACCGCCGAGGACTTCGAGCGGATGCGCGATCTCGGTTGCGATACGATCCAGGGATATCTGTTCGGCAAGCCGCTCGCATACGAACGTGCGAACCAGATGGTCATGGGGCTGGGCGCGAAGCGGCTCGCCGGCTGATCGACCCGCGTTCCTGATCGACGCTTTCACCGGCCCGCGCTTGCGTCTAAGCTCCTAATCGGCATTGGTTCGGGGGAGCTCGCGGTGACGTTTTCAGGTCCGCAGAGCATGTTCAAGTACCAGAGCGGTCGAGTGATCGCGCTGGGGCGGGTCATGCTTGCACTGCTCTTCCTGCTTTCCATCTGGCTCGATCAAAGCCAGCCCGCGCAGGCGCCCGAGCAGACCTATGCGCTCCTGCTCTCCTACGTCCTTTTCGCGATCGGGCTGGCGGCGCTGACATGGCGCAACTGGTGGCTCGACGCGCGGCTGGCAGCGCCCGCGCACCTCATCGACATGGCGGTGTTCACCGCCATTGTCTTCTCGACCAACGGCTACACCAGCCCTTTCTTCCTGTTCTTCATCCTTCCGCTGCTCTCGGGCGCAATCCGCTGGGGCTGGCGCGAGACGATGCTTACCGCGATCGGGCTCGTTCTGCTCTATCTGGCGGCGGGGCTGCTCGTCGCCGGAAGCGAGTCATTCGAACTGCAGCGGTTCATCGTTCGCAGCGGCCACCTCGTGATCCTGTCGGCCATCCTGATCTGGTTCGGGATCCACCAGCAGTTCGCCCGGCTTTTCTTCGGTGTTGAGGAACTCGACCGCCGTCTCGGCCGCGACGAGGAGCCGATGATGCAGGCGCTGGCCTTCGCGACCGACGCGGCACGGGCGCGCTCGGGAGCGCTCCTGCTCCGGTCCAGTGATGGCGAGCGCTTCACTGGTTTGCGTCTTGACGGCGGCCGGGCGCGGCCTCTCAAGATGACCCAGTCATTCATGCGCGAAGCCATACCGGTCGTCCTGTTCGATATCGTCAGGGATCGGACTCTCAGCCGGCGAAGCGACGGATGGCACTGCTTTCTGCCGGCATGGAAGGTGCTAAACGCCGATGCACTGCGCGAGCTCGGAGCGAACCAGGGACTGATTTCGGAGGCGCGCTCCGGGACTCTCCAGGGCTGGCTTCTGCTGTGGGACATGGCCGATCTGTCGGTCGACTATCTCGAGCTCGGGCGTGAGCTGGGACGCGCCGCTGGCGCCGTGCTCGACCACGATGCGCTGCTTTCGGCGATCGAGGAGGGCGCCGCTGCGCGAACGCGCCTCTCGCTCGCCCGCGATGTCCACGATAGCGTCGTCCAGTTCCTCGCCGGAGCTGCATTCCGCGTCGAGGCGATCATCCGCGGTAGCCATCCCGACCGCCAGGTCGAGTCCGACCTGAAGGAGCTCAAGCGTCTGCTGATCGAAGAGCAGGGAGAGATCCGCGCCTTCGTCTCCGCCCTTCGCCGCGACCGTGAGCTGGAGCTTGCCGAGGCGGTGGAGGAGCTGAAGGTGCTTGCACAGCGTCTCGGGCAGCAATGGGCGGTCGACTGCCGGGTGGATGCCCGCAACGACGACGCGTCGATCCCGATCCGCCTCCAGCTCGATCTTCAGCAACTGCTCCGCGAAGCCGTCGCCAACGCGGTGCGCCACGGCGGCGCAAGCCGGATCGACGTCGACGTCGGGGTCGACCAGGATCAGCTCCGGCTCGAAGTGAAGGACAATGGCTCCGGATTCCTGCCGGCGAACGGATCGGTGGTTGAGCCCTGGTCGCTCAAGGAGCGCGTCGACCGCGCGCACGGATCGCTATCGCTCTTCTCGGAACCCGGTTGTACGAACCTGGTTATCACGCTTCCACTTACAGGGGCTGCGGCATGACTCGAGTATTGATTGCCGATGACCATCCGATGATCGCCGCGGCGCTCGACGTGCTGCTTCGAGGTAGCGACTATGAGCTGATCGGCCGCGCCCGAAGCGGTGCCGAGGCTCTGTCGCAGGTCGAGCAATTGAAGCCGGATATCCTCCTGCTCGACGTCAATATGCCCGACGGCACCGGGCTCGACGTGCTCCGCCAGCTGCGCGATTCGCGCAAGGCGCCGGCAATCATCATGCTCACCGCCGGCATGGACGATCCACAGCTAATCGCTGCCGATGGCCTCGATCCCGAAGGAATGGTCCTCAAGACGTCGGACCCGGCGCTGCTTCTCGAATGCATGGAGCAGGTGCGGAGCGGCGAACGCTGGACCGACCCGGAGATCGCCGAGCGAACCCGCCAGGCCAAGGACAAGGCGTCGAAGGTGCCCTCGCTCACCCCGCGCGAGCGCGAGCTGATCGAGCTCGTCCGGCAGGGCCTCAGGAACCGCGACATCGCCGCCAAGCTCGGAGTCACCGAGGGGACCGTGAAAGTCTATCTCCACGCGATCTTCGACAAGGTCGGAGTCGACAATCGCACTGAGCTCGCGATGCGCGCCGGCGAGCTCCTGGGGAAATAGCCGGCGTTCCTGGCGAACCTCAGCCGCGCGGTTCGAAGATCAGCAGCTTGGCCGTTCCCGGCCTGACCTTCGGGCGGCCGTTGGGCGTCGAAGCGGCGTCGACGTCGGCCGCGGCGACGAACAGTCGCCCGTTCCTCGGGTCGACCGACATCGTCCGCCCGCTGACCAGGCTCTGAACCGTCGCCAGCGCGACGTAGCGATCGGGGCCTTCCTGCTGGTACACACTGATGGTCCCGTCACGGCCGTTGGAGCTGAAGACGCGCTTGCGCACCGGATCATAGGCCACCGCGTCATTGCCGCGGCCGATCGGTAGCGACGCGACGAGCCGGCCGGTCCTCCCGTCCATCACAACCATCACGCTGTTCGCGCATCCCATGAACACGCGGCTCGTGCGCGGGTCGACGGCGAGGCCATGCGGGCCGGTGCAGCCGTCGGCGTGCCAGCGTCCGACCAGCCGGTTGGTCCGCGCGTCGATCTTGAGCAGATTGCCGGTCGCGACGCCCGCGACGTAAATGGATCCGCGGCCGTCGCCCTCGCCATATTCCAGCTTCTCGCCGGCGGCGATGGTCGCGACCGGAGCGTCGGTCTTCGGGTCGATGACGGTCACGGACTGTGGATCGCCCTCGATCACGAAGACATGGCCGGTGGCGCGGTCGAATGCGATCGCGTCGGCGTCCATCTGCGCCGGGATTTCCCGGACGATCTTGAGGCTGCCGAGGTCGAACGCGACCGCTTTGCCGTTCCTTCCATCATCGGTGAATCCCTGGTGCGTGGTGGACGAGACGGCGGTTCCGTGAGTGCCGCCGGCAATCCCCTCGACCTCGCCGACGAGGTCGCCGCTCCGGGCGTCGACCACCGCCAGGCGGTCGCCGTGGGCGACGTAAACCCGATCCGTCTGATCGTCGTAAACGACATAGTCCCAGCGGTCCGGCGCACCGAGCGGAACGCTCTTCACCAGCGCGTAGGTCGGAGCGGGTGCGGCGGAAATGGATGCCGCGGCGGTCAAGACGGCGAATGCGATTCCAAGCGCTTTCACGAAAGATCCTCCCTCAATCCGAATTGTCGCCGACCCATTCAGAAGAACAGCCCGAGCGACCCGTAGAAATGATAGCCGGTGCTGCGATCGGCCCAGGTCGGGCCGCCCGAGAACAGCAGGGCGTAATGGTCCGACAGCCTGACGATCGCGCCGACCCCGGCGCTCGTTTCGGCGGTCCCGTCGTCGCTGTCGCGTTGCTGCCACGCGACTTCGCCGCCGACCGACACGGCCTTGGTCAGGTCGTGCGTCACGGCAAGTCCGATCTGCCAGAAATTGCGGTTCCCCGGCCCGGGACTGATCTCATATCCGCCGCCGCCGAAGACGCTCGTGCCCCCGCGAAAATCCTTCTCGGCCCAGATCGGCAGCAACAGCTGCGTCCGTTCGTGACGCTCGATCGTGGAGGTCGGGAGGAACGCGCGGGGGAAGATCGCCGCGGACACGCCCGCCTTGTCGTCGTTGAAGAACCGATATTTGACGGCGAGCTCGACCTGGCCGGTCCCGCTTCGCCACCCATGGCCCGCCTCGTGGGAAAAGCTCAGCGGCAGGGTCGCGGTCAGCTGCACGTCCCTCACCGGCCCGTAATTGAGGTCTATGCCGGCGTCGGCACCGACATCCGAATGCATCCCCCCGCCGTCGCTGAACGCGTAGATCTCCCAATGACCGGTCTCCGTCGGGACAGGGTCGTCGGTGATATACGGGGGCCCGGCGAACGCCGGACCGGCGGCCGCCGTTACGGCCAGTGCGGCGACAAGACGAACCTTCACGTTCGCGCTTCCGCCTCTCCCGGATGGCTTCCCGGGCGCTGCGGCAGGATCAGGACCAGCGCGATGATCACGACGACGAGCACCGCCGATGCGAGCGGCCGGCTCCATTCGAGTCCGCCGTCCGCGACTGGCTTGTCGAGGAAATCGCCGACCGTCGCGCCAAGCGGTCGCGTAAGGATGAAGGCCGCCCAGAACAGGCCGACCCGGTTTGCGCGCGTCGTGAAATAGAGGATCGCGAGGATCGCAAGTCCGGCGCCGAAGACCAGCGCTCCGCCGCCGTAGCCGAGGCCGAGCCCGCCCGAAGCGACATCGTCCGCCGCCCAGTCGCCGAGCGCGGTGCCCAGCGTCTGCGAGAAAGTGATCGTCAGCCAGTAGAAGCTCTCCTCGCGCGGGCCGAAAATCCGCCGGACGTCGACGTGACCGAGCGTCCGGTGCCAGGCGAACAGCGACAGGATCACGCAGGCGAGGAGCAGCAGCGAGCCGCCCGGATAGCCGATCCCGAGCGACCGGTCCGCGAAATCGGCGAGCGTCGTTCCGCACGTGGTCGAAGCGACGATCGTCGCCCAGTAGATCCACGGATTGAACTTGCGCGCGCGGATCTGGACCCAGACCAGCACGATCAGCGCGATTCCGAAGATGGCGGTGCCGATCAGGTAACCTCCGTAGACGGGATGGGAGGTCGTCTCGCCGAGCCAGCTCATGGTCACGGTGTCGCCGCCGGTCTCGCCGAGCGTCGTCGCGAGAATCTTGACGATCCAGAAGCCAAGCGTGACAGCCGGGACCTTGCTGAACGCGTGCCGGGCGGGAGACTGATCGATCACGCTTCCAGCCGTTGCATCTCGCTTTTTCGCTTGCAAGCGGCGGCGGATTACAAATTGGGAAACCGCTCGCCCCTTGCTCGTTCAGCTCCAAAGGAGACGCCATGCAAACCCGTGAGCTCGGCCGAAGCGGCCTCAATGTCTCGGCGATCGGCCTCGGCTGCATGGGCATCAGCCAAAGCTACGGCACGCCGCTCCCGCGAGTTGAGGGCGTCAAGCTGATCCGCGACGCCGTCGAGCGCGGCGTCACCTTCTTCGACACCGCCGAAGTCTATGGGCCGTTCACGAACGAGGAGGTCGTCGGGGAGGCGCTTCGGCCACTTCGTGACCGGGTCGTCATCGCTACCAAGTTCGGCTTCGACATCGATCCCGAAACCCACACGACCCGCGGCGTCGACAGCCGTCCAGAGCACATCCGCCAAGCGGTCGAAGGCTCGCTCCGCCGCCTCGGCATCGAGACCATCGACCTCCTCTACCAGCACCGGGTCGATCCGAACGTGCCGATTGAGGATGTCGCCGGCACCGTCCGCGATCTCATCGGTGAGGGGAAGGTTCGGCACTTCGGCATGTCCGAGCCGGGCGTCCAGACGCTCCGCCGCGCCCACGCGGTCCAGCCGGTCACCGCCGTCCAGAACGAATATTCGCTTTGGTGGCGGGCGCCCGAGAACAACGGAATCCTCGAAGCCTGCGACGAGCTCGGAATCGGCTTCGTGCCCTATTCGCCGCTTGGGCGCGGCTTCCTCACCGGATCGATCACACAGGCGAGCCAGCTCGGCGAAGGCGACTTCCGCAAGTCGAGCCCGCGCTTTTCGCCGCAAGCGATCGACAAGAACCTCGCTTTCGTCGACCTGCTGAAGCGCGTCGCGGCGGAGAAAGGCGCGACGCCCGCGCAGATCGCGCTCGCTTGGCTCCTGGCCCAGCGGCCGTACATCGTCCCGATTCCCGGCACGACCAAGCTTCACCGGCTGGAGGAGAATATCGGGGCAGCCAGCATAGGGCTCACGCACTCGGACCTCCTCGACATCGGCGAGGGCCTCTCGCGGATCGAGCCCGAAGGCGAACGCTACGCGCCCGCGCAAATGGCGATGGTCGGTCGCGAGGCGCCGGCGAAATTGCAGGCGCACGACCCAGCCTAGTCATCTCCTCGTGTTATCTACCCCGTGACTGCTTCGTCCGCGACTTGGATTCGGCGATCACCTCGCGGACTGCCGAAACGACCGCTTCGGGCTGGCTGATCTGGATGTGATGCGTGGCATCTGGCACCACTCTGTTCACTCCGCGGCTGGACAGTTTCGCCATTCGGTCATGCTCTTGCAGCCACACGCGGTTGCGGATTGCCTGGTCGGCATCCGGCGGGCTCGTTCCGCCGGCGGTGAGGATGATGAATGGAAGGTCGCCCCACGAACGCCGGGAAGCGTCGACCTGATCGGCGCTCCGCCCCTCGAATTCGACAAGTTCGGACAGCGCCATTCGATAGGAATCGGGCGTATTCCTTGAAACCAGCGCCTTGACCACAACCGGCGGCAGGTCGGGGTCAGGATCGCCGATACAATCCTTCCACGTCTGAGAATCTCTTGCGGGAACGCCGAGCTGGAGGCGAGTGATACAGGAGCGGAAGGTTGCGATCTGCTGTTCAGCCGCGGGACGGTAGGCAGGGGTAACCTCCTCATAGCGGGCAACCTGATGCTCGAACGAGGGATCGACCAACACCACGCCCGCAACCTGGTCCAGGTGCCGATCGACGAACAGCCGCGTGTGCAGCCCGGCGATCGACGCGCCGACGATAACATAAGGCCGTGGCAGGCGAGCGCTGCGGATCAACCGTTCGAGATCGTCGCTCAAGGCTTCTGCGGTGCGCGGAACAGGTCCGGGATCGCTAAAGCCGTTGCCTGCACGATCATAGGCGCAAACCTTGGTCGAGCGGGCGAGTTCGGCATGGACCTTCCGCCATGAGCTGACGTCATCGCCAAGCCCGCCATCGAGAATGACCGTCGGTGAACCCGAACCGAGGCAGAACAGGTTCAGCCGCCGTCCGCCGACGTCCACCAGTTGATGCGGTCGAGCGTAATCGTTCCAGCTATAGGCCGGCGCAGGCGAAGAGGGCGCGGATGCGGTCAAAAACAGGCACGAGAGGATTGCAGCCGCATAAAAACTGCGTTGAGCCGCGATGCGCATTTTCGAATCATATACGGCGGGCCACGGCCGCGCCAGACGCGCTCAATCGTGCGAAAGGATGTCGGCCCGCGCCGCGGCATATTCCTGGGGGGTTACGCGTCCGTCGTGATTTGCGTCGGCGAGATTGCGAAACGCCGCGGCGGCGGCCTGCGCTTCATCGGGCTCGATCAGCAGGTCGTGATTGGAGTCATAATATTTGAGCGCCCAGTTCATCAGGACCCAGTCCCGCTCGAACAGCTGCATCGCCGGCGGCGGAGTCTTGAGGCTCGCCGGCGTGGGCTGAGCCGCAAGCGGTCCAGCGACCGCCGCAAGACAAAGCGCAATGGTGAACCGGGCCATGGCGCACAAACGCCCGAGAGCGCGCCGCGTTCACCCTCCGGGAGGTCATTCACTCACATGCTGTCCGGATGTCTGTTTTCCACCCATTCCTGCCAATACGCCCTTCTGTTACGGTGACGTAACCGCCGGGGGCCGCTCGCAATGCATTTCCACCTTCCAAAGCCGCTCCACGGCTGGCGCGCGTTCGCCGGCGAGGTCGGGATCATCGTCATTGGAGTGCTGATCGCGCTCGCGGCGGAAGCGGTGGTGCAGTCGCTTCACGACCGGCAGGTGGCCGAGGATGCGCGGCAGAACGTGCGCGCCGAAGCGGCGTTCAACGTCGGCTTCATCCGCGACCGGCTCAGGTCCCAGGCGTGCATCGACCGGCGCATCGGTGAGTTGCAGGCAATCCTCTCGCGGTCGGGAAACGGACCGCTGGCGACTCAGCCGACATGGTTGGCGCGGCCCCCGGTAACGCCCTTTTTCTTCGGGCGATGGGAAGCGGCGACCGCGAGCGGCCGTAACAGCCTCTTCTCTGCCGACGAGCAGGGGAAGTTCAGTATGCTGTATCGAATTTTCACACAGTACGACACGGACCAGGCGCGCGAACAGGCGGTATGGTCGCAGCTCCGCGCGCTGGAATGGTGGCAGGGACCGCTCGGACCGCAGGCTCGGCTGAACTTCGCGCAGGCGCTTGAGCAAGCTCGGTATCTGTCGTGGGACTTACGCTATGCAGGTAGCTACGCCGTGCGCTTCGCCGGGCAGATGGGGCTGTCGGACGAGCCTTTGGGGCCTGAGGTCTACGCGATCTGCCTGCCCATCACTGAGACCCGGGCGGACGCGCTGAGGCGGCTCAAAGCCCCGTTCGGCGAGCCATAGGATTATGCATTTCCACCTTCCCAAACCGCTTCACGGCTGGCGCGCGTTCGCGGGCGAAGTGGGCATTATCGTCGTCGGCGTGCTGATCGCGCTCGCGGCGGAGCAGGTGGTCGACGACATTCGATGGCACCAAAAGGTGGGGGTCGTCCGCAAGTCGTTGACGGAAGAGCTCGGGAACGACCGCGGGCGATGGCAGGTCGACATGGCGGAAGCGCCGTGCCTGCTCGACAGCATCGACAAGCTCGACCACTGGGCGCGGAGCGGCGGCTCCGGCGACGTGACCGCTGCCTCCGCCGATCTCAGCAACGGTGGCCTCCTGTGGATGCATTCCGCCAATTGGCAGTTGGCGACGGCCAGCCAGACGCTCGACCATTTCCCGATGGAGCAGCAGCTGGAGTTTGCAACTGCCTATGACGGCGTCGCGCACCGCCAGGTCGACATCGAGAAGGCCGCGGACCTTTTCGAGAGCATTGGCAGCCTTATTCCGTTGGCGGATACCGAGGAGGGCCGCCGCGACCTTCGCGGGGCGCTCGGCAAGCTCAAGGAGCGGATCGCCGCCCTCACCGGCAATGACGCCTATATGCGCAGGCATTTCGATGCGCTCGGCGTAAAGCCCGACACTCGCGACTTTGCAGCAGACCTGAGCGGCTCGCGCTGCGGCGGGGAGATCCAGCATGCACTTCCACCTTCCTAAGCCGCTGCACGGCTGGCGTGCGTTCGCGGGCGAGGTGGGGATCATTGTCGTTGGCGTGCTGATCGCCCTCGCTTTCGGACAGGTGGTGCAGTCGATCCATGACCGATCGGTGGCAGAACAGGCGCGCGACGCGATCCGCGCAGAGGTGCGGGAAAACCTTTGGTGGCTTGAGTTTCGCGACAGTTACGAGCCCTGTATCGATGGCATGCTCGCTCAGCTTGGTGACGTGCTCGATCGGGCCCGGGCGGGTCAGCCGACGCCGCTGATAACGAATCTCCACTTTCCGGTTTACGCGAAGATCACGTCGCTTCGCTGGGACGCGAACGCGGAGGCGGGACGCACCAGCCTCTTCTCCGGGAACGAGCAGCGCCTGCTCGGCAACATGTATTTTACAACCGAGGATTTCCGGGCCTCACAAGATCAGGAGGAGACCGTTTGGGCGCGAATGGGCTTCGTCGAAGGACTCACCCACTTCACCCCTGCCGATGTTCACGACCTGAGTGTGCTCCTGGCAGAGGCGCGGTATCGCAATCTCATGGCGAAGCTGAGCATCGAACGAGGCAATCAATGGGCTTCAAAGCTGCATCTGGTCGCGTCCAATCCCAGTTCGGTCGAGAACCTTCGGCTATCCGCAAGACGCATTTGCCCTCCGTTGAGCGCGACAAATCAGCAGCCTTGAATGAGAGGACGAGAGTAAAGGCGTTTCCCATCTCGCACTGCGCCAACGTCCGCTTTCGACCCAAAGCAGGCCACTGACTTATCCCTGCGGTGCGATCGCCGCTCTCACCGCCTTGTGAAGCGTTTCGGCGCGGAAGGGCTTGGCGAGGAGCGGCGCGTCGGGCGCGGTACGCTTGACCGCGTCCGTCTCGCTGTAGCCGGAAACGAACAGTATGGCCTGGTCGGGAAGCTTGGCGCGGATCTTCCTCGCCACCTCCGCGCCGGACATTTCGGGCATGATGAAATCGACGATCACCAGGTCGGCTTTTTCGCGTTCGAATTGCTTGAGGCCGCCGCGGCCGTCGCTCGCCTGGCGGACTCGATATCCCTGCTCTTCCAGGGTCTCGGCGATGAATGCGCGCACGTCGGGGTCGTCGTCGATCACCAGCACCGACGCCGGAACCCGCTGCGGCTCGGCCTGCGCCTGGTCGGCGTCGGCGACCGTCGAGTCCCTCGTGACATCCGCCTCGGCCTTGCGGAACAGCAGCTTTACCGCCGTGCCCTCTCCGATCCGGCTTTCGATCCGCGCCGAGCCGCCTGACTGGCGCGCCATGCCATAGACCATCGACAGGCCGAGGCCCGTGCCCTTGCCGACCTCCTTGGTCGTGAAGAAGGGCTCGAACGCGCGCTCGGCGATCTCGGGCGGCATTCCGGCGCCGGTATCGCTGATGGTCAGCTCGACATATTCGCCGTCCTCGAGCTCGGCGTCGTTTGAAATCGACACCGGGCGGGTGGCGAAGCTCAGTACGCCGCCGTCGGACATAGCGTCGCGCGCGTTGATCGCGAGGTTGAGGATCGCGACTTCCAGCTGGGTCGGGTCGGCCATCACCGGGAACATGGCTTCGTCCAGATCGAATTCCTTCGTGATCCCCGGGCCGAGCACGTTCCGAAGCAGCGGGCGCATGTTCTCGATCAGCGGCGCGACATAGGTCGGTCGTACCTCGAGCCGCTGCACGCGGCTGAACGCGAGCAGCTGGGCGGTGAGCCGCGCCCCGCGTTCGGCGGCTCCCAAGGCGTTCTCGGCATAGCGCTTGAGCTTGGCGTCGGCGGCGCGCTTGGCGATGATGTCGAGGCCGCCGACCACCACCGTCAGCAGATTGTTGAAGTCGTGCGCGATCCCGCCGGTCAGCTGCCCCAGCGCCTCCATCTTCTGACTTTGCCGGAGCTGCTCCTGCGCCGCCTTCAAATCGGTGATGTCGCGCGCTTCGAACAGAAGATAGATGACCTTGCCGTCGGGCCCGTGGACCGGCTGGACCGAGACGTCGAGATAGGCCGTTGGCGACCCCGCCCGCTCGAGCCGCACCTCCTGCTCGAACAGCTTCCCCGACGCCGCCTGCTTGACCGCCTTCTTCATCAGCTCGACGTGCTGCGGGTACATCTTGAGCGTCGGCGCATCCCAGATCTTCGCGCCGATCGAATCGCGGAAATTGTCCGCCCGCCACGGCGCGTCCTTGCGATTGAGTTCGACGATGGCGCCGTCGGGTTGCATCAGCACCAGCACTTCCAGAACCGTGTCGAACACCGCCCGGAACCGCGCCTCCGAATGGGCCAGCTCGCGCGTCTGCTCCTCGACCTGCCGGCGAAGCTCCAGCTCCGCCTCCTTGGCAAGCGTGATGTCGGTCGCGGCGCCGATGAACCCGACATGCTCCCCGTCCGGCCCGAACCGCGGCGAGCTGGTGCTGCGAAGCCAGCGATAGTCGCCGTCCCCGCGCCTGAATCGCCCCTCGAGCGTGAACGTGCGGAGCGACTCCTCCCCGGCGATGCTCTCCGCGAGCACCCGCTCGGCATCGTCGGGATGGATCCCCGAACGCCAGTCGTAGAGCCGCGCCGCCTCCCGGTCCGACGTCCCCAGATATTCCATATAGGCGTCGTTGACGAAGTCGCGCGTCCGGTCGAGCCGGGTCACCCACATCAGCACCGGGGCCGAATTGGCGATCCGCCGGAAGCGCGCCTCGCTCTCCTTCAGCGCCCGCTCGGCGACCATCCGCTCGGTGATGTCCTCGACCAGCATCACCATGCCCGCGACCGATCCGTCGCGTCCCGGCCACGGCACATATTCGGCCTGGATCGCGACCGGCCCGCGGGTCGGATGCTCCTGCTCGGCGACGAAGAACTGCCGTTCCCCGGAAAGGGCGGCGCGGACCAGCGGCTCGCGCACGTCGAACACGTCGTCGCCCATCAGCTCGCGCAGCGGCCGGTCGACCAGGCTCGAGCGCGGCTGGCCGAGATATTCGGCCATCGGCCGGTTCAGGAAGCGCACGACCTGGCCGCGGTCGACATAGGCGGTCATCACCGGAAGCAAATCGGCGAGCGCGATCAGCCCCGGCCCGGTGAACATCTCCTGCGGCATGTGCGCCGGAAGCGGCGCCCCGAGCATGTCGTCGACGGTGAGCTCGAGCGGAGGGGCGGCGCCGGCAGGAGCGGCGAGCGGCAGCGCCGGGTCCTCCGCGGCCGTTGCCGCCGCCGCCGCGGCCGGCGCGGCGGTCGCGGCCGCCTTGCGCGAATCGGGGGCGCCCCGCGGCCGAACCCCGGCCTCAGTCCCGTCCCCGCCTTTCGCGCCCCGGCTGGCCATGGCGCTCAAGTTTAAGAATTTTTTGCCAAGAGTCGATGACATGAGTTGTTAAGCACGACGCGTAAGCGGCGGTTGTAGGGGTGCGGGTTTGCGGGGGGTGAATGGGGCCACGCGACGACCGGACTAACATCAAAAGGTCACTCTTGTTGTCACTACGCCCCCCAATGCCGACGACTAGGGCGAAGGGCTCGTGCATGTGGCGCTGAACGGCCCGTTTTTTGTGGGCTCGGGATCAAGCGCGGTAAAGCGAGGCGATCCGGGGTTCAGCAGCGAGCAGTTCGGCGGAGTGCCGCCGGAGCCAGAATTAGGCAACTTGGCTCTGCCTACGCGGCAAGTGCGGAGGAGCAGAGGTTACAGTAATCGCACGAACCACACGTTTTCTTTTTCGGCTTCGGCGTCAACTGGTTGGTTCTTAGCGCGTTTGCTGCACCATGAACTTCCTTTTTTACGTCCGCAATAAACTCGTCATCAACTGAGCGGCGCTTCTGCTTCTGCTCGTCGAGCTCGTATATTTCGACGTAGTCAGCGTTGCGACCAGTCAACTGCTGATAGCCGAGCGCATAGATATGCAATTGAGTTTCGGTCACATCCTCTGCTTGCGCGCGGTCGCTCGATTTTAGGTCGACGATCGTTACCTCGCCAGTGTCAATTTTTCTGACCAAGTCAATCCGGCCCGCAACGGAAACGCCATCACCAAGCGGAATTTGGATCGCCTTCTCAAAGAATTCCAGATTCTTCAATTCGGATTGGTTCTTTTCAATGTACCCAGCGACTGCGGCCGTTGCCGCATTTTCCAGTTTCTTCTTCAATTCGGGATAGGCGTATGGCGCACGCAAGTGGCGCTCGACCAAAGCCTGGGCCTCGCTGGGCAATATCTCTTCACCATCGAGTGAACGTTTGTGAACCTCCGCCAAAGCGTCGTGCAGTGACTTACCGTACCCAAGCGCTTCAGCGAGTGGCGCATTGAAGCCATAAAGAATGCGCAGCTTGAACTGGTAAGGGCACTCAAAAAAGTATTTCATATCCGAGAATGACAGAACGACATTGGACACGGAGGATCGCGGCTTCGGTTCGATGCGCTTCCTGTCGCTATAATCCTGCTCTCGGCGCTTTACATACTTGGACGCCAACACTTCATTGTAGAAGTCCGAGGCGCTCTGAGCTTGCTGATTACCAGGCGTGGGCGCCCACGTCAGGTACAAATACTTTTGAGCGCGGGTTATGGCGACATAGAACAATCGACGCTCGTCGTCGGTCCCACCTCGATATCGGCCAGCATTTATGAATGCTGCGGCGGGAATCAGATGCCAAGGCGTGCGCCCGCCAACTGGCTTGTTTGGGAAGCGGTTCTTAGTCAGTTGCGGAACAAAGACGGCCGGCCACTGGAGTCCTTTTGCCTGATGAACCGTCATAATCTGGACCGCGTCGGGGGTCGCGTAGGCGTTGTCCTGCCACCCTTCTGGATAGACCTTTTCCGCCTGATACTGCAGGAATCCGGCGAATGACTCATATTTTTGCGCCGGATTGGAGTGGAAGTGAATGCTCTCAAAATCGGATATAATCTGGCTAAACTTCCCAAGGTTATAGAACACAATCTCGCCAAGTCCGTTAGGTACGTTTTCTTCGCGAAGCCCGCATGTTTCGAGAAACGCCATATACTGGCGCTGAAGGTTGTAGACTTGAAATTGACCAATTTTGGCGTTCGCCATGTTGTTGTGCGCATCAGACGCATTCTTGATGGCTTCGGTGAGAGCCTCTTCGTCAATGCCGAGATCGGCTGTTTCCCAAGCCAATCTTAGATCGTTTGCGTGAATCCTGCCCGCGAGAAAATAAAATAGCTGACGGGCAGCATTAGCCTCCGGTTTGGCAAAGAGGTTGTCCATGCCCTTTATGACGTATGGGATTTTAGCCGCATCTAGTGCTTCCGTAATCGTTTTGCCGTCTCGTTGAACACTCCGTAGCAAAATGGCGATGTCCGACCAAGAAATACCCCGCTCCCCACCATCGGTTTTGACTGGAAGTCCGATTACAGCCTTACACATGCGAGCAATATATTGCGCTTCTTCTTCGCGGCTATCGAACGGCAGGGCAACGAGGTCGCCCATCTCGAACTCTTGGGCGGGCGTCGGTTTCATTTCCTTTGCGAGTCGCTGACTAACGGCCCCGATGGCGTCCCTGGCGAGCAGCACTATTCCCTCGCTACTTCGGAAATTCTCCTCGAGCTGAACTTGCGTGACCGGCTTGTATCGCTTTTCGAACGTTAGGATGTTCCCAACATCACTCCCGCGCCACTGATATAACGTTTGGTCGTCGTCGCCTACCACGCAGACACTCGCGCCAAGGGAATGCAGTTCGGAGACGATCGCCTCTTGGACCGGGTTTACATCTTGATATTCATCTACGATTACGTGCTTCACGCGAGCAGACAGGCGTTCACGAAGATCGTTGATTGTTCTGAGGGCGCTGAGCGCCTCTTTCAGAATCCCCGAATAATCAAGATACCCCTTTTGGTGCAGCAACTCCTCGTAGATCGCGAGGCTGTTAGCGACGGTGTTGCCGTTCAAAATGCTTTGGTCTGCTATTTCGTCTTCGCGTAGGATTGAAAGACACGAAACATAGTTCCTTGTGTCTACGAACCGTTTAAGTTGTTGATTGTTCAGAGTGGTGGATTGCGTAAGGCCAGAAGTCTTGGAGTGGCGGT
>Ga0068854_100000879_pt1 | contig 18039 bp, 9 predicted proteins | sample KBSCornC42_FD_66590 | JGI IMG/M metagenome (GOLD analysis project Ga0068854, IMG submission 66590) | Corn rhizosphere microbial communities from Kellogg Biological Station, Michigan, USA - KBS Corn C4-2 | ecosystem: Host-associated > Plants > Roots > Rhizosphere > Soil ... | reverse complement strand
TCGATGCCGTGGTTCGAGTACTACTACCCCGGCGACGAGTGGGTGGACTGGATCGGCACCGGCGTTCTGAACTACGGCGATGCCGCGCCGTGGTCGCGCTGGTGGACGTTCCACCAGATCGTCGAGAAGGCGTATCCGGCGCTGCTGAAGCTGCACAAGCCCATCATGATCACGGAGTTCGGCAGCGTGACCAGCGGCGGCAACGCGGGGCAGTGGTACGCGCAGGCCTTCCGCGACGTGCACGAAAAGTACGGCGCGGTGCGATCGATCATCTTTTTCAATCAGACCCACGACGTGACGCTGTCAGCGGCGCCGCTGAACTGGAGTCCGCTGCAGGATGTGCAGTCGACGCGCGCCGTCGCCGCGGCGATGCAACCCGAGGTGCGGACGGCGCGGCGATGAAGGCGCTGTCGTTTGCGGCTGTCGCGCTGCTCGTGGCCGCGATCGCGAACGCCACCGGCATTACCGGCACGGTGACGAGCGAAAACGGCGCGCCGCTGGCGTCGATGACCGTGGCCGCGTACCACATCGATGGAACGCTCGTTGGAACGGCGACGACGAACGCTTCGGGAGCCTATTCGATAACGACGGGCGGCGGGCAGTATCACGTGCTCGCCTACGACCCGACCGGCGTTTATGCGACCTCCTTTTATTCAGACGCGGAATCGTACGAGACGTCGAAGGTCCTGCTGCTGACCTCAATCCTCACGGTATCGAACATCAACTTTAGTCTCGTGCGCGCGGGCTTCGCGGCCGGACGCGTCACTGGTCCCGGCGGCAACGCACTGCCGAACATGACGGTCGCCGCGTACAACCCGTCCGGAACGCGGCGCGGCTTTACGACGACCGACGCGGCGGGCAACTTCACGCTGGCGCTTCCGCCGGGCAGCTATCGAATGGCGGCGTACGACGACGCGCTCAACTATGCGACCACGTTTTTTTCGAATGCAACGTCGTTCGAATCGGCGGCGCCCGTGACGATCGCCTCGCCCGCAACGACGGCGGCGAATTTTCAGCTTCCGCTCGCCGCGAAAATCACCGGCATCGTGACCGATCGCGTTGCACTGACGCCGATCGCCAATGCGCGCGTGACTGCGTACGCGAGCGACGGCACGATCGCCGCGCGAGGCGTCACCGGCGCCGACGGCCGCTATGCCGTGGCCGTACGCGCGGGCGGACTGCGCGTCGTCGTCGACGATCCCGCCGGCAATTACGCGACGACGTACGTTCCCGATGCCGAGTCCTTCTCGACGGAACCGACCGTCGCTGCCGCGGCGGGCCAGACCGTCACCGTCGACGCCACGATGATCCGCGGCGGCCGCCTTACCGGACGTGTCATCGATTCTCTTACCGGCATTGCCCTTCCTGCAGTCGTCACCGCCTACAACCTCGACGGCACGGCGCGGGCGTCGGCCACGGCCACTACGCTCGGCTATTCGATCGTGGTCCCGCCAGGCGATTACCGGATGGGCGTGGTCGATCCGACGTTCGTTTATCTGCCGCAGTACGCCGCCGGCACTATCGTTCATGCCTTCGAGGGGACCACGACCGGAGGTGTCGACTTCGCGCTGTCGAAAGGTGCGCGCATCACCGGCCGCGTCACCGCTTCCGGCGCGCCGCTGAGCGCGATTACGATCAGTGCGTATGACCTCGGCGGAAACCTGATCGCGTCGACGAACAGCGATGGGGAAGGCAACTATGTCATTCTCGTTCCGCCGGCGACCGTGAAGCTGCTCGCCTTCGACAACACCTTACATTTCGCCACCGCCTACTACCTCGGCGCGGCGACGTTCGATGCGACGCAGCCCCTGTCGCTGATCGAAGGCCAGTCGTTGATCGCCGATTTCGCGATGATCGAAGGCGGACGAATCAGCGGCATCGCCATCGCGGAGACGACGTTCGCGCCGCTGCCGAACATCGACGTCATCGTCTACGACGCCGCCTTCCAGACGATCGCGCAGGCCACGACCGATTCCGGCGGCTCGTTCCGCGTCGTCGTCCCGCCCGGCTCGTACTTCCTCGCCGCCGCCGATCCAGCCCGCCGCTACGCGCCGCTCTTCTACGGCGGCGGCAACGGAACTCTCGTCGCCATCTCCGCCCGGCAGGACCTCGGCCCCCTGCAGTTCCGACTCGCGGCCACAGTCACGCCAATACGCCACCGCGCCGTGAAGCGGTAGCGGGCAACGCGCACGCACAAAAAAGGCCATCCTCGCGGATGGCCGTTGATCAACTGCGAAACGGGATTACCTCATCGCAAACGCGTGACGGCCCAAGCGCTGAGCAACGCGGCCAGCAATAACAACAGCCACGTCGAGAGCGCCGGGATCGGTGCGGAGGCGATCGACACCACCGTGCCCGCCGTGGCGAAGTTGTTGGCGGAGTTCGGATCGCTTTCGGTTGCGGTCACCGAGGCCGTGTTTGAGACCGTCGTGTTGCTGTTCGGCATTTTCAGCGTCAGCGTGATCGTTGCCGACGCGCCGCCGGCGAGGGCGCCGAGGCTGCAGGTGACTGTGGCGCCGCTGGCGCAGGAGCCTTGCGTCGTCGTTGCGGAGACGAACGTCGTTCCGGCCGGCAGCGTGTCGGAAACCGTCACGTTCGTGGCGCCGGTCACGCTGTTGTTGAGCACCGTGATCGTGTAGATGACGTTCGCGTTTCCGGCCGCCGTGGTGGCGCCGGTTTTGGTGAGGCTGAGATCGGCGCCGCCCACGACATCGTCATTGGTGATCGTGCCGATCCCCTGCGCCTTGATGATGCTGCCGTTGGCCGGCGCGGTCAGATTGACGAAGAACTTTTCGTTCGGTTCGAAGGCGGTGTCGCCGTTCACCATGACCGTTACGCTCTGCGACGTCTGTCCCGGCGTGAACGTGACCACGCCCGATTTCGTGACGTAGTCGTTGTTCGCGAGCGTGGCCGAATTGTCGGCAGTCGCGAAGTTGACGGTGATCGTCGAAAGCGAACTGGCGGTGAGAGCGACGGTGAAGTTCGCGTTGACCGTTCCCGAGTTGCCTTCGATCACGGTGACGTCGTTGATGGAGATGCCGGGCGATGCCAGGCCGTCGTCGTTGATGATCGTGCCGACGCCCTGGTTGTCGGCGATCGTAGCTCCGGCGGTGGCGCCGAGGTTCATGAAGAACGTCTCATCCGGCTCGACGGTCACGTCGCCGTTGATGCCGATCGAAACCGTCGATGTAATCGCGCCCGGAAAGACGGTGAATGAACCGCTGTTGGTCTGATAGTCCGAACCGACGTTCGCGCTCCCGTCCGCGAGGCTGAACGGCACCGAAAGCGTGATCGACGTCGGATTCGAAAGCGTGATCACGAAGTTCATGTTCGGACCGTTGCCGGCGTTGCCTTCCACGACCGACGGATCGTTGATCGTGATCGTCGGATTCGCGTCGTCGTTCGTGATGTTCCCCTGGCCTTGCGCGTCGCTGATCGAGGCGTTGCCGGGGTTGAAGAGATTGACGAAAAAGCTCTCGTTCGGCTCCGTCGTGATGTCGCCGTTCACGAAGACGCTGACCGTCTTCGTGGTCTGACCGGCGGCGAATGTGAGGCTGCCGCTGGCCGGCTGGTAATCGGATCCAGAGATGGCCGTGTTGTCCGCGCTGGCCCAGTTGACGGTTACCGGGAACGCCGAAGCGGGCGTGAGCGTGACCGTGAAGTCGAAGCTGGTCGCGCCGGAGTTGCCTTCGCTCAGCGTGACGTCGCTGATCGTCAGCGCCGGCAGCGCGTCGTCGTTCTTGATCGTACCGATGCCTTGATTGTCGCCGATCGTCGCGTTGGCCGGATTGGTGAGGTTCACGAACAGCGTCTCATCGGCTTCCGGAGAGACGTCGCCGAGGATGGAGACGGTGATGGTCTGCATCGTCTGCCCCGCGGTGAAGGTGACCGTGCCGCTGTTTGGGTTGAAGTCGGTGCCGGATGTGGCCGTGTTGCTGGCGGTGGCGAAGCTGGCCGTGACCGTCGATGCCGAGGCCGCGGAAAGGAAGACGTTGAACGTCATGATCGTCGTGCCGGCGTTGCCTTCCACGACCTGCGGATCGCTGATGCTGATCGACGGCGTTGCCGGCGTGCTGATGGCCGCGCATGCGGAGAACTCGGAGGTGTTCCCCAGCGAGTCGGTGGCCGTGGCCGTGGCGAAGCCGCCCGCAACGCCCGGGAAAGTCACGTTGAACGTTCCCACTCCCGATGCGGCCGTGGTGATCGTCGTTTCGCCGAGGAAGGTCTGTCCTTCACCGGCGCCGGAGGGATCGCAGGCTGTGTTCTGGAAGAACTGCACGATGTAGGTGCTCGACGGCGCGCTGCTCAGCGTCCCGGCGATCGTCACCGTGCCGGCGCCGAATTGCGCGGAAGTGATGACCGGGAAGTTCTGCAGGTCGTTGAAGAGGCCCGCGTCGCCGTCGCCGGTGTCGTTCGGGGTGATGCCGTCGTCGCCGAGGTCGATGCCGAGCGTGCCGTTACTGAAGATGGAGTTGTAGAGGATCGAGTTCTGCCGCGACACCTTCGACGTGAATGCCTGCAGTGCCACGCCGGCCTTCGTGTTGAAGGCGATGATGTTCGGCTCGGCCAGCGTACCGATGGTGTTCTGGTTCGCGCCGCCGGAGAAACCGTCAAGGAGCGTGATGCCGTAAGCGTTCGGGATGGCGGCCGTCCCATCCGCGCTCGTGCCGATCTTGTTTCCGACGACGAGCGTATTGGCGGTCGTGTTCTCGAGCTGGATGCCGGCGGAGAAGTTCGCGTTGCTGGTGCTGCCGGAGATGACGTTGCCGCGGATGGTGTTCGCGCCCGCGCCGTTGAACGAGATGCCGGTGAAGTTCGGCAGCGCCGCCGTGCCGGCCGCATTCGTGCCGATGTAGTTGTTCTGGATGACGTTGTTCGCCGTACCGCTGTTGCCGAGCGTGATGCCGGCCGTCGTGCCGCCGGAGATCAGGTTGCGCGCGGCCGCGGCGGCGCCGCCGATGGTGTTGCCGGTGGCGGTGTTGAGGATGAAAAAGGCGCTTCCGTTCGCGGCGGACGCCGACGTCGCGCTGCCGGCGGCGTTGGTGCCGAAGAAGTTGCCGTCGATGGTCATGTTCTTCGCGCCGTTGAGCAGGATGGCGTTGTTCCACTTCGTCAGCAGCAGCCCTTTGACTTCGCCGCCGTTGACCGTGGCGTTGAAATTGAGGCCGGTGCCGCTGGAGACGCCCGATCCATTCAACTCGATCTGGATCACCGCGTTGTCGCCGAGGGAAAGCGTGTTGACGCTCGCTCCACTCTGCGAGTAGCCGTCGATGACAACCGCCTCGGTGATGTTGGGGAGGTTCGTCGCGGGCGAGATGGTGTGCAGCCCGGAACCGGCGATGGCGAAAGTGATCGTGTCGGTGCCGGCTGCCGTGTTCGCGTCGAGGATGGCCTGGCGCAGTGTTCCGGCGCCGGAATCGGCGATGCTGCTGACGACGAATGTCGCCGCGGAGGCGCTCGTGGCGAGCAGCATCAGGAACACAAATAGAGCACGGCCATAAGCCTGGCGAGTTGCAACGGATTTCATATTTCTCCTGTTCGGCGCTCGTGGCCGAGGGGAACCGGGGAGGGTGGGAGTGTGGACGGACGGGAACCGGTGGCGAGTTGAACGTTAGATTACACGAAGAACGCGCCCCGAACGTGACGATGCTCACGCCTCGGGCGATCGCACCAGCTTCTCGAACAGACTCTCCAGCGCGACGTCGAGATCGTGATAGACGCCCGAATGCACCGGCGAGGTCTGGATGATCGTGCTGCGTGGCGAGACCAGCCAGTGGAAGCGGGCTCTCTGAGCCAGCGCGCCGATCGGGCCGGCGTCGGCGGTGCCGGCGCAGACTTTCGGGATCGAGTCGAGGTAGCTGTCGATCATCGCCGTGTCGATGCCCGGCGCGAGCGCTTTCAGGCGCTTGTGGTCGCAGCCGATGCGCGCGCCGAGGAAAGCGGCGGTGGAGGAGAAGAGGATCACGCCGGCGTTGAGGAACTCGCCGCGGTCGACGCGCGGAACGACGCGGACGACGGCGTAATCAAACGGATAGCGCTTGCGCATCAGCGGCATCCTCCATCCAGCGTCGCGGCGATTCGAGACGGTGCAACAGATAGTCGCGATAGGCCGCGCGATGATCGTCCACGTTCGCGAAGACCGGCTCGTCGCCGAGCCATGAATCCGGGATCAGATCCAGCACGCCGTTGATCACCTCTGGTGTCAGCATCGCGGCAAGCTCGCCATCGACGTCGCGAATCTCCGACGCCCACGGCAGCAGCACGTGATGTTTGATCGGCGCGAATGCGTTGCGGCTGCGCTTCAGGAAATCGTCGCTCCAGTTGTGATGAAAGATCAGCGTCGCGCCGTGATCGATCATCCACAAGCCGCGGTGCCAGACCAGCAAGTTCGTGTTTTTCGGCGTGCGGTCGACGTTCGTTACCAGCGCGTCGAACCAGACGATCGACGACGCCAGCCGCGACTTGCCATCGATCGTCCGCGCGATGATTGGATCGAACGTGATCGAGCCGGGCAGATAGTCGAGGCCGATGTTCAATCCTTCGCTCTTCGTCAGCAGTTCCTGGATCTCCGCATCCGGCTCGGTCTTGGCCATGCGTCCGTCGAGCTGGACGAAGACGATTTCCGGAACGGGAAGTCCGAGGACGCGGCCTAACTCGCCCGAAATCAGTTCCGCGACCAGCGCGCGGACGCCTTGTCCGGCGCCGCGAAACTTGACCACGTACGTGCCGTCGTCATCGCCGTTCACGATGGCCGGCAGCGAGCCGCCTTCGCGCAGCGGCGTGACGTATTCGGTGGCGGTGACGGTGCGGATCACGACGAGATCATGCCCTAAACTGCTGTCGGTACGATCCCTGCACCTCGAATCGCTATCTGATGAGCACAACAGGGCCCCACAATCACCCGTCCGCTCCTCGGGCGGAAGAATTCGCCATCCTCGTCGATGCGGTCGAGGACTATGCCGTCTTCCTGCTCGATCCGACCGGCGTCATCCGGTCATGGAACCGCGGCGCGGGACGAATCATGGGTTATGCCGAGGATGAAGCCGTCGGCAAGCACTTCTCCATGTTCTACGGTCCGGAGGACCTCGCATCGGAAAAGCCGCGGCGCGAGCTTGAAACCGCCGCGAGTGAGGGGCGCGTTGAAGACGAAGGGTGGCGCATCCGCAAAGACGGGCAGCGCTTCTGGGCCAACACCGTCATCACGGTTCTTCGCAACGACAAGGGCGAGATCACCGGCTTCGCCAAGGTGACGCGCGACCTGACCGCGCGCCGCCACGCGGAAGAAGAGCTGCGCCAGAGCACCGAAATCTTTCAACTGCTCGTCTCCTCGGTTCGCGACTACGCCATTTTCATGCTCGATCCGAACGGCAACATCGCCACATGGAACAAGGGCGCCGAGCGCATCAAAGGCTACAAGCCGGAAGAGATCATCGGCAGTCACTTCTCGCGTTTTTACTCCGAGGAAGACAAGGCCAATCACAAACCGGAGCGGGAGCTGGAGATTGCGCGCGCCGAGGGAAGCGTCGAAGACGAAGGATGGCGTCTGCGAAAAGACGGCACGCGCTTCTGGGCGAACGTCGTCATCACCGCCGTCTTCGATCGCAGCGGCGAACTTCGCGGCTTCGCGAAAGTGACGCGCGACATCAGCGATCGCAAAGAAGCGGAGGAGACGCGGCGCGCGCTGCTCGAACAGCGCGAAGCGCGTCTGCAGGCCGAAGAAGAGCGCCGCCGTGCCGAGGACTCGTATCGCGTGGCGCAGGAAGCGAACCGCGCCAAAGACGACTTCCTGATGACGCTGTCGCACGAGCTGCGCACGCCGATGACGGCGATCCTCGGATGGTCGCGCATGCTGCCGGCCATGTCGGCGGACGATCCGATGTTTCACGAGGCGGTCGCGTCCATCGCCGGCGGCGCACAACTCCAGGCGCGGCTCATCGACGACATCCTCGACGTCTCGCGCATCGTTTCGGGCAAGCTGCGCCTCGCGCCGGAAACGATGGAGGTTTCGCGCGCGATCATGAACGCGGCCGAGGCGGTGAACGCAACCGCGCAGGCGAAGGGCATCACCGTCACGCTGACGCTCGCGCCAACCCTCGGCGTGATGATCGCCGACCCGACGCGCATCCAGCAGGTGATCTGGAACCTCCTCAACAACGCGGTGAAGTTCACACCGCGCGGCGGCAAGGTGGAGGTTTCCGCGCGCCGCACTGCCTCGCACGTGCAGATCTCAGTCACCGACTCGGGAGAAGGAATCGATCCGCGTTTCCTGCCGCACATTTTCGAGCCGTTCCGCCAGGCGGAGTCGCCGCAGACGCGCGTCCACGGCGGCCTCGGGCTCGGTCTCTCCATCGTCCGCTACATCGCCGAGGCTCACGGCGGAACGGTGAGCGCCGAAAGCGAAGGACGCGGCAAGGGATCGACGTTTACGGTCACGCTCCCGGTGCGTTCCGTGGCCGCGAATACCGGTCCTGTTCGCAAGTCTCTCGGCGACATGTTTCTGCACCGCGATCGCCTGCGCGAGATCTCCATCGTCCTCGTCGACGACGAAATGGAGTCGCGGAAGATGGTCGCGGCCGTGCTTCAGGCCGCTGGCGCGAATCTCACCGCGTTCGATTCCGCCGCCGCCGCTCTCGAAGGACTCGACCAGCTTCATCCGAACATCATCCTGACCGACATCGCCATGCCGGAGATGGACGGCTACGCCTTCACGCGCGCCGTGCGCGAACGCGGATACGGCAACAAGGTGAAGATCGTGGCGCTGTCCGCATTCCCCGCCACAGGCGACAAAGCCAGCGGCTTCGACGCCTACCTCACCAAGCCAATCGATCCGTTCCACCTCGTCGACGAGATCGCGCGTATCGCGCTCGCCGCGACGGCGTAACGGCTTTGAACCACAAAGACACAAAGGGCACAAAGAGGTCCGCCTTTCTTTGTGTCCTTTGTGCCTTCGTGGTGAAGCGCCTTTCTTAGACAACCTTCCCGGCCTCGACCCGTAGTACGGTATCGGTCAGGAGAAGCCATGCTCGAACTGCGCATCGAAGGTCTGTCCAAGACGTACTCGAACGGCGTCAAGGCGCTGCAGGATGTGTCGCTCACGATTCCTACCGGCATGTTCGGACTGCTCGGGCCGAACGGCGCCGGCAAGTCGACGCTGATGCGCACGATCGCCACGCTGCAGGAAGCCGACTCCGGCTCCATCGTCCTCGGCGACATCGACGTCCTTCGCGAGAAAGACAAAGTGCGGCGCCTGCTCGGATATCTGCCGCAGGAGTTCGGCGTCTATCCGAGGATTACGGCCGAGGCGATGCTGAATCACTTTGCGGTGCTGAAGGGGATCGTCAACGCGCGCGAGCGGCGCGACACCGTCAACGCGCTGCTGCAGCGGACGAATCTCTACGACGCGCGGAAACAGAACCTCAGCACATTTTCCGGCGGCATGCGGCAGCGATTCGGCATCGCGCAGGCGCTTCTTGGAAATCCGAAACTGATCATCGTCGACGAGCCGACCGCGGGTCTCGATCCCGAGGAGAGAGTGCGCTTTCATAACCTGCTGGCGGAGATCGGCGAGAACGTCGTGGTCATCCTCTCCACGCACATCGTCGAAGACGTCAGCGACCTCTGCTCGCAGATGGCCATCATCTCCGGCGGCCGCGTGCTCATGAGCGGCGATCCGCAGGCCGCCGTGCGCGAGTTGAACGGCAAAGTGTGGCGGCGCGTGATCGGAAAGCAGGAGCTGGAAGACTTTCAGAGCCGCTACACCGTCATCTCCACGAAGCTCGTCAGCGGGCGCACCGTCATTCATGTCGTGAGCGATGCGCAGCCCGATCAGACGTTCGAGTCGATCAACCCCTCGCTGGAAGACGTCTACTTCCACTACTCGAAGCGCGACAGTCATCCGCAGGCAGAGGCGGCCTGACATGACCTGGGAGATTCTGAAATTCGAGCTGCGTTATCACCTGAAGCAGCCGCTGTTTTACATCCTCTTCGTCATCTTCTTTTTCCTGACGTTCGGCGCGGTGACCTCAGACACCGTGACGATCGGCGGCGCGCTCGGCAATGTCAATCGCAACGCGCCGTTCGTGATCATGCAGATGCTGCTGGTCATGTCCGTCTTCGGCGTCCTGACCACCACCGCGTACGTGGCCAGCGCCATCAACCGCGATTTCGAATTCAACACGGACGCGCTTTTTTTCTCAGCACCGATAAAAAAGAGCCAGTATCTCTTCGGCCGCTTCAGCGCCGCGTTCATCGTCTCCAGCCTCGTCTACCTCGGCGTGGTGACGGCGATCATGATCGGCTCGTTCATGCCGTGGCTCGACAAAGAGCAGCTCGGCCCGTTCGTTCTCAAACCGTATGCGTTCTCGTTCTTCGTACTGATCCTGCCGAACCTTTTCCTCTGCGCGGCCATCTTCTTCGCCGTGGCCGCGCTGACGCGCAGCCTCATGGCCACCTACACCTCGGTGGCCGCGTTCTACGTCGCGTACATCGTCTCGCGCGTTTCGCTGCGCGACCTGGAGAGCGAAAAGATCGGCGTCCTGCTCGATCCGTTCGGCTTCTCGCCGTTCGCGCGGACCACGCGCTACTGGACTGTGTTCGAGAAGAACAACAACATCCTGCCGCTGGACGGCATTTTCCTCTGGAACCGCCTGATCTGGATCGGCGTCGCGCTCGTGTTGCTCGCACTGACGTTCGCGTTTTTCAAGATGGAAGCGGGCAGCGCCTCGGGGAAGAGAAAGAAGAAGAAGTCCGCGGCGGCCGATGAAGCGCCGATTCCGGCCGGTATCGCCCTCCCGCAGGTGTCGCAACACTTCGGCGGCATGGCCTCGCTGCGACAGTACTTCACGACCATTCGCGTCGAGACGGGCCCCATTCTCAAGAGCCTGCCGTTCATCGTGATCATGCTGCTGGCGGTGCTCAACACGATCGGCGGCGCCGCCTTCGCCAGTCCGATTTTCGGGACGCGGTTCTATCCCGTCACGTGGGAGATGGTCGACGTCATCGAGAACAACTTTTTGTTTTTCGCGGTGATCATCGCCGCGTTTTATGCCGGTGAAATCGTCTGGCGCGAGCGAATGCTGAAGTTGAACGAGGTCACCGACGCCATGCCGTCACCGACCTGGGCCATCTGGGCCGGCAAGCTGACGGCGCTCTGCATCGTGCTCTACCTGACGCTGTGCGCGGCCGTGCTGACCACCATCGCCGTGCAGGCCTCGAAGCACTATCACCACTACGAGCTCGGTCTCTACTTTCGCGGCGCGTTTCTCATACTCGGCATCAAGCTGCTGCTGATCACGATCCTGATGTTTCTCGGCCAGATCCTCACCAACAACCGCTACGTCGGATTTCTGATCGCGCTTTTCTACATCATCGCGCAGTCGGTGATGGACGCGCTGCACTACGAGCACCACCTCTATCAGCTCTTCGTCCTGCCGAATACGACGTACTCCGACATGAACGGCTACGGCCATTTCGTGCGCCCGTTCGAATGGTTCAGCCTCTACTGGACGATCTTCGCGGCCATCCTTTTGATCGTCGGCCATCTCTTCTGGGTGCGCGGCACGGAGACGGCCATGCGCATCCGCACGCGCGTGGCCGGCGGACGTTTCGGAATCCCGGTCACCACCGCGCTGGCGTTGCTCGTGATCGCGTTCGTCTCCACCGGCTGCTACATCTTCTACAACACGAACGTTCTCAATCACTACTCGACCGAAGATCAGCGCGACAAGCGCTCCGCCGAAACGGAGACGCTGTACAAGAAGTACGACCGCATCGCGCAGCCGCGCATCACCGACGTGCAAGCCAACGTCGATATCGATCCCGACAAACGATGGGTCGACATCCGCGGAACGTACAAGCTGATGAACAAGACGTCGCAGCCGATCAGCGACCTGCACGTGGTCATGGTCCCGGACGTCCCGCTGTCGGTGCAGATTCCCGGCGCGACGCTGGCGAAGAGCGACGCCGATCACGGCTACTTCATCTATCACCTCGCGCAGCCTCTGGCCCCCGGCGCGACGATGCCGATGTCATTCTCGGTGACCATCCACCATCAGGGATTCGAGAACGCCAGCCGCGACAATTCGATCGTGGAGAACGGCACCTTCTTCAACAACTTCACGACTTTCCCGCACCTCGGCTACAGCCCGAACGTGGAGTTGCAAGACACGCACAAGCGCCGCAAGTACGGCCTGGCGCCGGTGGTGCGCATGGCCAGGATCGACGATCCGAAAGCGCGTCTCGACAACGGCATCACCCGCGACGCCGACTGGATCAATCTCGACACGACCGTCAGCACCGCGCCCGACCAGATCGCCCTCGCTCCCGGCTACCTGCAGAAGGAGTGGACCGCCAACGGCCGCCGCTACTTTCAGTACAAGACGACCTCGCCGATCCTCGGATTTTTCGCTTATCTCTCCGCGCGCTACGAGGTGAAGCGGAGCACGTGGAAGGGCATCCCGATCGAGATCTATTACACGCCGGCGCATGCCTATAACGTCGACCGGATGATCTACGCCGTGCAGAAATCGCTCGACTACTTCACCGCCAACTTCTCGCCGTACCAGCACAAGCAGGTGCGCATCCTGGAGTTCCCGCGCTACGCACAGTTCGCGCAGTCGTTCCCGAATACGATCCCGTTCTCCGAGTCGATCGGTTTCATCGCCGACCTGCGCGACAAGGAAGCGATCGACTACGTCTACTACGTCACCGCGCACGAAGTCGCGCACCAGTGGTGGGCGCATCAGGTCATCGGCGCCGACGTCCAGGGCGGCTCGATGCTCGCCGAAACGCTGGCGCAATACTCGGCGCTGATGGTGATGGAGAAGGAGTACGGCCGCGACAAGATGCGCCGCTTCCTGAAATACGAGCTCGATCGCTACCTTGCCGGCCGAGGGGGCGAGCTGGTGGCCGAGATGCCGCTGATGCTGGTCGAGAATCAGGGCTACATCCACTATCGCAAAGGCAGCCTGGCCATGTACGAACTGCGCGACGAAATCGGCGAGGACAAGGTCAACGCTGCGCTGCGACAGCTCATCCACGATCACGCCTTCGAACAGCCGCCCTACGCCACGACGCGCGATCTCATCGCCGACTTCCGCGCCGTGACGCCGCCCGACAAGCAGTCGCTGATCACCGACCTGTTCGAAACGATCACGCTCTACGACAACAAGGCGGACACCGCGACGGTCTCGAAACGCCCCGGCGGCAAGTTCCTCGTCACCGTCACGGTCGAGTCGAAAAAGTTCCGCGCCGACAATCGCGGCAAAGAAACCTCGGTCCCCGTCAACGACTGGATCGACGTCGGCGTCCTCGGCGCCTCCAAGACCAAGGGAAATGAACCAGTCCTGGCGCTGGAAAAACACCACCTGACGTCGCCGAAGGCAACATTCCAGATGGTCGTCGCCACCAGACCCGACCGCGCCGGCATCGACCCGTTGAACAAACTGGTCGACCGCAATCCCGACGACAACACGAAGAAGGTGGAGTGACGGAGATACGATGAGTGAGGCTCTTACCATCGTAGAGTTTCGGAGCCATGCGCTACCATGGCAGGCATGTCCCGCACCGCAGAGGCTCGCATCCGGCCCGAGCTGCTGATATGGGCACGTGATTCTGCCGGCCTGACGATTGAAGAAGCAGCAAAGAAAGCTCACATCAAGCCTGATCGACTTCAGGAGTGGGAGGACGGGCTATCACGTCCCACGATCGCTCAGCTCCGATTGCTAGGCCGCGCGTATCGGAGACCTTTGGCTGTTTTCTACCTCTCTAAACCGCCAACGACATTCATGCCCATACGGGACTTCCGCCGCATGAGTGGTGAAATCGCACGGCGAACCAGTTTTGAGTTAACGCTTGAACTCAGGCGAGCGCATGACCGCCGCGAAATCGCGTTAGAGCTTGTCGATGATCTCGGGAGCGAGTTGCCGCGGTTCATCGCAACCATTTCGCCCAAAGACGATCCGGAGCGAGCCGCATCGCAACTACGCACCTATCTTGGTGTGACTCGTGCCGAACAAGCTACATGGAAGGGGCGCTACGGTCCGTTCAACGCTTGGCGAGCAGTCTTCGAACGTCATGGTCTTCTCGCGTTCCAGGCGAAAGGCGTTTCCTTGGACGAGATGCGCGGGTTCTCACTTGCGGACGACCCGATGCCTACGGTGGTAGTCAACATGGCGGACTCGCCGAATGGCCGCGTTTTTTCACTTGCGCACGAGCTCGCACATGTGGCGCTACGTCGGGGTGGGTTGTGCGACATGGTTGAGTTTGCCCCTCGGCCGCAGGAAGAAGACCACGTGGAGGTATTTTGTAATCGAGTTGCCGCCGCGTTCTTGTTGCCCGCCGACTGGTTATTGAACGATCCAACAATTCTTCAACACCGAGGAAGCGCGTGGTCGGACGTGGACCTCGGGTTGCTGTCGCAACGATACAATGTAAGCAGAGAGGCATTTCTCCGACGTCTCCTGACGCTCGATCGAACTAGCCGCGAGTTCTATCAAAAAAAACGGGCGCAATTCATTGAAGAGTACAAAAAACGTCGGGAGCAGCAGAGCGGCTTTGCCCCTCCGGATACGGTCGCCGTCGGACGAGCTGGCAACCTTTTTACTCGGCTTGTCCTTGAGAGCTACCATCGTGAACGGATCACATCCGGCCACGTTGCAGAATACCTAGACGTTAAGCTCAAACATTTGCATAACATCGAACAGGCCGCAACGTTGGCGCGATAGTTCGTGAGATACAGCATCGATACGAGTGCAATCCTGGATGGTTGGCGCCGGTACTATCCTCCGGACGTTTTTCCCGGTATTTGGGATCGTCTCGACGAACTGATCAATGATGGTGCCTTGCGAGCGACGGAAGAGGTTCTGATCGAACTCGAGCGAAAAGATGACGAGGTGTTCGCCTGGGCCCATGCTCGCGAGCATCTCTTCATTGCGATCGATGATCGGATTCAGGATGTCGTTTCGGATATTTTGAACACACACGAAAAACTGCTCGATACCCGCTCCGGCCGCTCTGCTGGCGATCCGTTCGTAATCGCTCTCGCTGAGATCGAGAGTGCGGTTGTAGTGACGGGCGAACGCGCGACAAATAGCGTGGATCGACCGAATATCCCCGACGTCTGCGCCGCTCGTGGAGTGCGTTCAATCTCTCTTTTGCAATTGCTGCGAAGTGAAGGATGGAGTTTTTCGCGGTGACCAGCCTGGTATTTAAGTTCAAGGCAGAGTAACCGATGCACATCCTCACATCGGCGCAGATGAAGGAAATCGACCGGCGCGCGACGGAGCGTTTCGGCATTCCGTCGATTGTGCTGATGGAGAACGCGGCGCTGGCGGTGGTCGACGCGATCGGCGAGCACTATCCCGATTGCGATCGCGCGGCGATCTTCTGCGGCCTCGGCGCGAATGGCGGCGATGGGTTTGCGATCGCGCGGCATCTCGAACAGCGCGGCGTCGTGCCGAGCATTTTCATCGTCGGCGATCGGACGAAGATCCGCGGCGACGCGGCTGCGAATCTCGAGATCTGCGAGCGGCTGGCGCTGCCGATGTACGAGATTGTCGATGACGACTCGCTGAACGAAGCGCTCGTGCATGCCGCGGATGCGGACCTGATCGTCGACGCCATCTTCGGCACCGGCCTCGATCGCGCACCCGAGGGGATGTACGCCGAGACGATTCGCACGATCAACGATTTCGGATTGCCGATCGCCGCCGTCGATCTCCCCAGCGGCGCGGATGCGTCGACGGCTGAACCGTTCGATCCGTGCGTCCGCGCGGCGCTTACGGTCACGTTTGCGGCGCCGAAGATCTGTCATGTGTTCGAGCCGGCTGCGATGTTCTGCGGCGAGGTGATCGTCGCCGACATCTCCATCCCCCATGCCGCGATCGAGGACGAGAACGTCACGCTCGCGCTCACCACGCCGGCGGAGGTGCGGCCGTACATCGAGCCGCGCCTGGCGGCGACGCACAAGGGGACGTACGGCCACGTGGCCATCGTCGCCGGTTCGCCCGGTCGCAGCGGCGCAGCGGTGCTCGCGGCGCGCGGCGCAATTCGCAGCGGCGCGGGACTGGTCTCGGTGGTCACCGATCCGGAGACGGCGAAGCTCGTCAACGCCGGCTCAATCGAGTCGATGACATTTTCCGGCGACGACGTCGCCGCATTCGTCGCCGGCAAAGATGCCGTTCTGATCGGTCCCGGCTTGGCCGATGACGAAAGCAGCTACGCGCGCATTCGCAAACTCGTCGCGAAGATCGAGCTGCCGCTCGTCATCGACGCCTCCGCGCTGAACGCCTTCGCCGTCCGTGCCGACGCATTGAATCCCGATCGCCGCCCTCGCGTGATCACGCCGCATCCCGGGGAACTTGCGCGCATCCTCGGAAAGACCGCGAAGGAGATCAACGCGCATCGCATCGACGCCGCGCGCGAAGCGGCCCGCGCCACCGGCTGCATCGTCGTCCTTAAAGGATTCCAGTCGCTGATCGCGGAACCGGACGGCCACGTGAACGTGAATCCCACCGGCAACTCCGGCATGGCCAGCGGCGGCATGGGCGACGTCCTCGGCGGCATGATCGCCGCGCTCCTCGCCCGCGGCGTCGATCCGCTGGACGCCGCGATCGCCGCCGTCTACCTCCACGGTTTCGCCGGCGACCTGCTGAAAGACGAGATGGGCGACATCGGCCTGACCGCCGGCGATCTCGCCGAGCGCATTCCGTTCGCGATTAAGCGGTTGCAGCACGATTCTTAATGCTTGCGCAATTCGCGGCACATTTCGCGAAGCTTTGGAGTGCGGTGGCAAAGCCACCGCTTTGGGAGGGAGGGGGACGGTGACTTCGCGACGACGCAGCAAGCATCGCACGCTGCGTGTCGTCACGATTCCACCGCCCTCCCAAAGCGGTGGCTTTGCCGCCGCACTCCAAAGTGCTTCGCACGAAACGAGACGACATTCCTTTACATCGCGACCAGCGCGCCCTGCTCCAGCCAATGCGCGACGAGGCGGCGGACGCGATACGAATCGGTCGCCAGTTGACGCTCGCATTCCGCGATGTTCGCGCCGGACGAGGCCTTGATCCACACCTCGCGCACGAGCGCCGGATCTGCTTCCTCCTCGTGCGGCATCGGCTTCACGTTCGTCTTCGTTAGCGTCATGTCGTCGGGGACGAGCGCCATGAAGCGCTGCAGCTCGTCGTTGCGACGCATCCCTTCGAGGAGCAGTCCCATGATCTCGCGCGGCACAATGTCGCTGACCAGCTTCTCCGGCGGATACGGAACGAACGCGAACGTTCCGGTCAGCGGGCGCTCCAGCGCCTGATAGAGCGCCTCGTCGCCGCGGATCTGTCCCAGTTGCGCGTTGAGAAATTTTCCGTCGGCGAAGACGAGCTTCGCCGCGGCCTGCTTCTGCTTGTTCATCAGCGTCAGCATTCCGGTCGCGCGCATCTCGCTGAGCGATTGGATGACGGACGGCAGGCCGAAGAATTCGAGCGCGCCGGTGAGCGAGGCCGCGGCTTCCGCTCGCGCCGCCGGTTCGGCAGGCGACCATTTCGCCAGTACCTGCGCCGCCGCGCGGCCGACGTCCTGATCGGGAAAGCGATGCGCGATATCGCCAAGCAAAGACTCGGATTCATCCGTGTGCGTTCCGGAAAGCGCCTCGATGAGCCGCACCGTCGAATCCTGTTTCTTCGGCAACAGGCGGCCGAGAAGTTTTCCCGGAATTTCTTCGCGAAGTGCCTTGAGCAACACGCTGACCGTTCCTTCATCGAACGACAGATCGTGTTGTGCGAGTGCCGCCAGCCGCGCGCGCGTGTCGCCGAGGAGCGGGTTCGCCTTCATGCCGTGGCGTGCGATCGTCAGAAGTGCCGCCGACGTACCGATGCGGGCCAGCGCGCTGATGATGCGGTCGAGCAGTTTCTGCATCTCGACAGTCGGATAGACCGACGTATCGTTGCGCAGCAGCGTCGCTTCGAATTCGGCCAAACGTGTCGTCAGCAGCTTCACCGATGCGTCGGTTTTGATCAGGCCGAGCGCGGTGGCCGCTTCCTTGATGAC
>Ga0068854_100000878_pt1 | contig 18043 bp, 17 predicted proteins | sample KBSCornC42_FD_66590 | JGI IMG/M metagenome (GOLD analysis project Ga0068854, IMG submission 66590) | Corn rhizosphere microbial communities from Kellogg Biological Station, Michigan, USA - KBS Corn C4-2 | ecosystem: Host-associated > Plants > Roots > Rhizosphere > Soil ... | reverse complement strand
GGCCACGAGCTGCGCGGAGCCGATGTCCTCGCCGTCCTTGCCGGGGCGATTCGCCCGGAAATGGTCGCGGCGCTCGACGCGCTTCGCGTGCATGGTCTGCGGCTCGGCTGCATCACCAACAACGTGCCCGGAAGCAGCGGGCCGGCCATGGCCACCAGCGCCGACGCGGAATCGCGCTACGCCGATATCTTCGCCCGCTTCGAGCAGGTCATCGAAAGCAGCAGGGCCGGCGTGCGCAAGCCCGATCCGCGGATCTACCTGATGATGTGCGATGCCCTGGGCATGGCGCCGCAAGCCTGCGTCTATCTCGACGACCTCGGCATCAACTGCAAGCCGGCCGCCGCGCTGGGAATGGCGGCGATCAAGGTGACGAGCGGAGCGCAGGCGCTTAGGGATTTGTCGCAAGTGCTCGGATTCGACCTGACGAGAGGCCCCGAATGAACAAACTCTACCCCGATGCCGCGTCCGCTCTCGACGGGCTGCTCAAGGACGGCCTGCTGATCGCCTGCGGCGGCTTCGGGCTGTGCGGCATTCCGGAGCGGTTGCTCGATGCGGTGCGCGACAGCGGGGTCAGGGACCTGACCTTCGCCAGCAACAACGCCGGCATCGACAACGAGGGTATCGGCAAGCTGCTTCGTACCCGCCAGGTCAAGAAAATGATCTCGTCCTACGTCGGCGAGAACAAGGAGTTCGAGCGGCAGTACCTGTCGGGCGAGCTCGAGGTCGAGTTCTGCCCGCAAGGCACGCTGGCCGAGCGGATGCGCAGCGGCGGCGCGGGCATCCCCGGGTTCTACACCAGGACCGGGGTGGGCACGCTGGTGGCCGAGGGCAAGGAAACCAAAGAGTTCGACGGCGAGCAGTACGTGCTCGAGCGCGGCATCTTCGCCGACCTGGCGCTGGTCAAGGCGTGGAAGGCCGACGAGACCGGCAATCTCGTGTTCCGCAAGACCGCGCGCAACTTCAACCTGCCAGCCGCGACTTGCGGCAAAGTCTGCGTGGTCGAGGTCGAGGAAGTCGTGCCCAAGGGCAGCCTCGACCCCGACTGCATCCATCTGCCCGGCGTCTACGTCCAGCGGATGATCGTCGGCGCACCCTACGACAAGAAAATCGAGTTCCGCACGGTTCGGGAAAGGGAGGCGGCGTGAGCGCGGCCCTGTTTCTCCTCGCGGCGGCGCTGAGCGACGCGCAGGCGGGACAGATCGTCGCTGGTTGCGCGACGCACGCGCAGGCCAAGCGCCAGAGCCACGCGATCGCGGTGGTCGACGACGGCGGCCGCCTGCTCGCCTTCCGGCGCATGGACGGCAATGCCTATGGCATCGGCGACTTCGCGCGGGCGAAGGCGGAGGCGTCCGCGGCGTGGCGGGCGCGGACCTCGCAACTGACCAAGGGCGCGAGCGAGACGCCGGGCTTCGCGCAGGCGCCAGCGGTGGTTGTTGTGCCCGGCGGAGTTCCGGTTTTCGGCGCCGACGGCGCCTTTCTCGGCGCGGTCGGCGTCTCCGGGGAGGCCCCGGCCGACGACGAGGCTTGCGCCGATGCCGGGATTGCCGCCGCCGGCTTGCTGGGCGCGCGTCCCCGCCAATGAATCGCGCGGCGCGCGTCCTCGGAGTGGCCGGGGCGGCCTCGCTGCTCGGCGGCTGCGTGGCGATGGCGGCGCTGCCGGTGCTGGCCGGCGGGGCGATGTTCGCCGGCGGCAACGTCAGGATTCGCTCGGCCACGCCGCGGCCCAAGCTTGGGTCGGTCCCGCGCCGCAAGGCCGTCGAGCAAACCGCCGGCGAAGCCCAGCCGCTGCCGAGCGACGGCGCCCTTGCGAGCACGCCGCCCGCCGCGATCGGCGGGGCGCCTGGCGCTTTGCCAAGCGATGCGCAAGTCGCGGCGCTGCTTGACCCGTGGCAGTCGTTCTTCGCTTACGCGGAGCAACAGGCCAAGGACGCGGAAGGGGTCTCTGGCCGCCGCTCGGTGCTGCTCGACCCGTCGGGCTCGGTCTCCTTGCCGCGCCGTTTGCCGTGTCAGTCCGAGGTCAGCGCGGTGGCGATCGACCTCGATGCCGGAACCACGCCGTTCGCGTCGGCCGCCGCGCACGCCGCGTCGCGCGGCCTGGCCGACAAGCTGGCGCGACTCCGCGCCGAAAAAATCGTCGTGCTGTGGGTGACTTCGGCACCCGCGGGCGAGGTCGCCCAGGTCGCCGAGGCGCTTCGCAACAGCGGGCTCGATCCCGCCGGTGTCGACCCGTTGCTGCTGGTCCGCTCGCACGGCGACCGCAAGCAGGTGCTGCGCTGGGAGGCCAACAAGGACGTCTGCGTGATCGCCATTGCCGGCGACCGCAAAGGCGACTTCGACGAGCTGTTCGACTATTTGCGCGATCCCGCCGCGGCGAACGCGCTCGATGCCTTCTTCGGCCAGGGGTGGTTCCTCACTCCGCCGCCGCTCAACTGACCTTTTCGGAGAACCGTTCGATGCCCTGGACTCGCGATCAGATGGCCGCCCGCGCGGCGCAGGAACTGCGCGACGGCTATTACGTCAACCTCGGCATCGGCATTCCCACCCTGGTCGCCAATCACATCCCCCCGGGCGTCGAGGTGACGCTCCAGTCGGAGAATGGGATGCTAGGGATCGGCCCATTCCCGTACGAGGACGAGGTCGATCCCGACCTGATCAACGCCGGCAAGCAGACCATCAGCGAGCTGGCCCACTCGGCCTACTTCGACAGCGCGGCGAGCTTTGCGATGATCCGCGGCGGGCACATCGACCTCACGGTGCTCGGCGCGATGGAAGTGGCCGAGAACGGCGACATCGCCAACTGGATGATCCCGGGCAAGATGATCAAGGGGATGGGCGGGGCGATGGATCTCGTCGCCGGGGTCAAGAAGATCATCGTGGTGATGGAGCACACGGCCAAGGACGGCAGCCCTAAGTTTATCCCTCAATGCACTCTGCCGCTCACCGGCAAGAACGTCATCGACATGATCGTCACCGACCTCTGCGTGTTCCAGCGGCCCGATCACCACAGCCCGTTCAAGCTGATAGAATGCGCGCCGGGGGTGACCTCCGACGAGGTGGCGAGCAAGACGACCGCGCATTACACGAGCTAATCGCACGAAAGGCGAGGGAGAGCGCCGATGAACAACGCCGTCTGCCGCCTGACCGGGTGCGAGTTCCCGCTGTTCGCATTCAGCCATTGCCGCGACGTGGTTGCCGCGGTGAGCAAGGCCGGCGGGCTCGGCGTGCTCGGCGCTACGCGGTTCAGCCCGGAGCAGCTTGAGGAGGAGCTCGCCTGGATCGACGCGCATGTCGACGGAGCGCCCTATGGCGTCGATGTGCTGGTGCCTGAAACGATCGATCCGCGCGTCGCCGGGATGACCAGCAACGTCGAGCGTGCGGCGGCGATCGGCCCCGAGCACCGCGACTTCGCGCTGGGCATTCTCGCGCGCCATGGGATCGAGGCGGACACCGGGCTCCCGGTGCTGCGCGAGCGGATGGGGATTACGCCAGAGAACGGGCTGGCCCTGATGGAGGTCGCGTTCCGTCACCCGATCCGCCTGATCGCCAACGCGCTCGGTATAGCTCCGCCGGAGATGCTGGCCGAGGGCAAGAAGCGCGGCGTTCCGGTGGCGGCGCTGGTCGGCGCCAAAGAACACGCGCTGCGCCAGGCGGCGGCGGGCGTCGACGTAATCGTCGCGCAAGGCGGCGAGGCGGGCGGGCACTGCGGCGAGGTCTCGACGCTCGTGCTGATCCCCGAGGTCGTTCGCGCCCTGGGTCAGGCCGGCTACGACACTCCGGTGCTCGCCGCCGGCGGGATCATGACCGGCGGACAGATGGCGGCGATGATGGCGGCGGGCGCGCAAGGCGCGTGGACCGGTAGCGTCTGGCTCGCCACGCCCGAGGCCGAGACCAGCGAGGCGTTCCGCGAAAAGATGGTCGCCGCACGCAGCCGCGACACGGTTCGCTCGAAGAGCCGCACGGGCAAGCCCGCGCGCCAGCTCAAGACCGCGTGGCACGAGGCGTGGGACGGTGCCGACAGCCCCGGCACGCTGCCGACGCCTCTGATGGGACTGGTCTCCGAGCCGGCGTTCGCGCGGATCGAGCGCGCCGCGGCCGCCGGAAACGCCGAGGCGCGCGAGCTGGTGTCCTACTTCGTCGGCCAAGGCGTCGGGCTGGTCGAGGACGTGCGCCCGGCCAAGGCCGTGGTCCAGGCGTTCCGCGAGGAGTTCGCCGATGCGGTCGGCAGCCTGGTCGGAATGCTCGAGTAAGGTTGCGCGAGGTTAAGCCCGCATCCCACAGTCTGGCGAGACTGCCGAAAACCTGACATGGGACGGTAATGTCGTTGAGAAAATCCTTTCGCGAGCGCTACCTGGACGTGCTCGCGTCGATCTACATCTACAACGAGCATCGCGGTTACACGTCGCTCGATCGCGTGCTCGAAGCCGTGCGCGCGCGCTGCCCCGACGACCGCGCCTTCCAGGCCGAGATCGAGAAGCACCGCGCCGACGAGGAAAAGCACTACCGGATGTTCCGCCGCTGGTTCGAGCGCCAGGGCAAGATGCCGCTGCGCGTCGATCGCGGCGCCGGGCACATCGACCGCTTCATCCAATGGGTGTTCCATTGCTCGATCGACGAGCTCGACACCGGCCAGATCGTTGCCAGCGCCGATGATTTCGAGCGGTTGTGCCGGGTCATCATGCTGACCGAGCAGCGAGGCTACGCCCAGGTCGAAATCATCCTCCGCAATCGCCTGATTATGTCCGACCCGGTAATGAAGCGGATATTCGAGATAGTCCATCGCGACGAGCCCGATCACTTCCTGCCCTACCAGCGCTGGCTCGAACGCCAGGGCCGGGCCACTGCGAAGTGGAACGAGCGCGCCGCCGACTGGTGCATTCACAAGATCCTGATGCTCGGCAAGCTGCCCGCCCTGTTCCTCGGCGCGGGCACGCCGCGGCTGCACCGCTGGCCCGACGAGGACCCGCAGGCTTACGCGCCGGCGGTCTAGAAACGAGGATGGGGATGGACGCTGCATTCGACCCGGCCGTCGAGCTCGAGCGCGAATTCGGCTCGTTCCCGGCGCTGCTCGCCGGTTGGGGCCGGGTGCGAGGGCCGGCCGCCGCCTTGCGCGACGAGCGCGCGACGCTGACCTGGTCCGAGGCGCTCGCGCGGATCGAGCGCGTCGCCGCGCAGCTCAAGGCCGACGGGCTCCAGCGCGGCCAGGCGGTGGCGATCCTCGGGACCTCGACGGTCGACTACGCGCTGGTGTTCCTCGCCGCAGTCTATGCCGGCGGTTGCGCGGCGCCGCTGACCACGAGCGCCAGCCCCGAGCAACTGCGCGCGATGGCGCTCGATTCGGGCGCGCTGCACTTGTTCGTCGACCGCGCCAAGCTGACCGAGCTCGGCGACTTCGCGCTCGGGGTCGAAAAGCAAGTCGTCCTCGACGAGGAGCTGTGGTCGTGGGCGGCCCCCGAAGGCACGCGCTGCGAACCGTTCCAGCCCGAGGAGCGCGACCGCTTCAACATCATCTATTCCTCAGGCACCACGGGCACGCCCAAGGGCATCGTCCATTCGCACCTGATGCGCTGGCGGCAGATGGCGTTCCGTGCCGCCTCGGGTTACGGCAGGGACGCGATCACGCTGACCTCGACGCCGTACTATTCGAACACCACGATGGCGGTGTTCCTGCCGACGATGTTCTCGGGCGGCTGCGCCTCGATCATGGGCAAGTTCGACACGGTGAAGTGGCTCGAGCGCGCTCAGGCCGAGCGCGTCACCCACACGATGCTGGTCCCGGTGCAGTACCGCCGGCTGATGGCCGAGCCGCGCTTTGACGAGTTCGACCTGTCGGCGATGCGGATGAAGTACTGCACGTCCGCGCCGTTCCCGGCCGAGCTCAAGGCCGAAGTGTTGCGGCGAATGCCGGGCGGGCTGATCGAAATTTATTCGATGACCGAAGGTGGGGTGGTGTGCGTGCTGCCGGCGCACGAGCACCCCGACAAGCTCCACACCGTGGGCAAGCCGGCGCCGGGCAGCATGATGAAGGTGGTCGGCGAGGACGGCCGCGAGGTGCCGCCGGGCGAGCCCGGCGAGCTCTACGGCCGCTCGCCGACGATGATGAGCGGCTACAACAATCAGCCGGGCAAGACCGCCGAGGCGCAGTGGGTCGATCCCGGCGACGGCAGCGTCTGGATGAAGATGGGCGACATCGGCCGGGTTGACGCCGACGGCTTCGTCGAGCTCGTCGGCCGCGCCAAGGACGTGATTATCTCGGGCGGGTTCAACATCTTCCCGGTGGACCTCGAAAGCGAGCTGTTGAAGGACGAGCGCGTTGCCGAAGCCGCGGTGATCGGCGTACCCAGCGACGCGTGGGGCGAGACCCCCGTCGGCTTCGTCGTGCTCAAGGGCGCGGACGAAGGGGCACTCGAAGACATCCGCCAAACCGCCAACGCCAGGCTCGGCAAGACCCAGCGCGTCACCGCGCTCCACGCCATCGACGAGATGCCGCGCAGCCACATCGGCAAATTGCTCAAGACCGAGCTGCGCGACCTGGCGGCGACGAAAGCTCCGGTCGCCTAGCGCCGCCGCAGCTTCGACCACGCCGCGCGCCAACCGTGCCGCCGCGCGGGGATGTCGAGCGTCTGCTCGGTCGCTTCGAGCAGGTATCGCGCCAGCAGCAGCGCCTGGTTGCGGGTCATCAGCAGGTGCGTCGCGTCGACGCTCCCTCGCTTCAGGGCTTCCTGCGATTCCGCGCCCTGCAGCTTGAGGTTGATCCCGTTGCCACACGGCGTGTGGCTCCAGCCGACCAACACGCCATAGCGTTCGGGCCTGACGTCGCCATCGGGAACGGCGATGCGCTGATGCTCACCCATGCCAGATTCTCCCCGCTTCGCAGGCAATCAGTCTCGGCCCCCGCCGTCAAGCGCCGCGACCCGTGGCGTCCACAAGATGAACGAAACGACGCTCAGGAAGCCGGCGCAGCGGCTTCGGTCAGCGAGACCACCGCGCGCAGCAGGTCGTCACCGAAGCAGGGCTTGCTGAGGTACGGCAGCTCGCTGAACGCTTCCGGATCGGCATAGCCCGAGAGCAGCAGGATCGGCGTCCGCGGCCGCGCGGAGCGCAGCGCGCGAGCCAATTCGACCCCGTTCATCCCCGGCATGAGGAAGTCGGTGACGACGCAATCGTAGGCCGTCCTGTCGGCAAGCGCGATCGCGGTGGCGCCGTCGTCTGCCTCGTCGACTTCGTAGCCTTCGTCGCGCAGCGTCTCCGCGGTGCCGAGCCGCACCAGTGCTTCGTCGTCGACCACCAGGATGCGCCCGCGCGTTCCCACGTCCGGGGCTTCGCCGCCTGTGCTCGCGCCAAGCTGCGGGCGCTCAGCGGCGGCCGGGAGGCTCAGCGTGACGGTGGTGCCCTCGCCCGGGGTGCTGGCGATTCGCAGCGATCCGCCGAGCTGGGCGGTCAGGCCCTCGACCATCGACAGGCCCAGCCCGGTGCCTTTGCCCACGCCCTTGCTCGAGAAGAACGGCTCGACCGCGCGGGCGAGCGTGGTCTCGTCCATGCCGATGCCGTCGTCGCTGACCGCCAGCTCGACGAACCCCGCACCATCGTCGGCGCCAGCGTTGTCCGCCTCGATCCGCAGCCGCCCGCCTTCGGGCATCGCGTCGCGCGCGTTCACCGCGAGGTTGAGGATTGCCATCTCGAGCTGGTTCGGATCGGCCATTACCGGCGCGAGGTTGGGCACGCTGACCACCTGCAGCTCGACTCGCGGGCCCAGCGTCGAGGTCAGCAGCCCGCGCAACCCTTCGAGCAGCGGAGCGAGCTCGACCGGGCGAACCTGGAGCGGCTGGCGCCGGGCAAAGGCGAGCAGGCGCTGGACCAGCACTTTGGCGCGCTCGGCCGATTGCAAGGCGCCGTCGATCAGGCGCTGCTCGCGCTCGCCGCCGACGCCGCGCCGGCGAAGGATGTCGAGCCCGCCGATGATTGGGCTGAGCAGATTGTTGAAGTCGTGCGCGACGCCGCCGGTGAGCTGGCCGATCGCCTCGAGCTTCTGCGCCTGGCGGAGCGCCTCCTGGGCGTCGAGCAGCTCGCGCAGCTGTTCGCGCTCTTCCGTGACATCGCGCCCGCTGACGTAGGCCTGGCCGGCCTCGGGCGCCGCGGTCCAGACGAACTGGCGGATCTCGCCGTCGCGGGTGATCACCCGCGCCTCGATCTCGCTGATCCGCTCCCGCCGCCCACGGCGGACAGCGTCGGCCAGCGCTTCCTGGTCGTTGGGGTGGAGGAAGCGTAGAAACGGCCGGCCGACGACTTCCCCCGGATCGTAGCCGGTCAGCTCGGTCACGATCGGGTTGATCGAGACGATCCGCAGGCGAACGTCGAGCACCAGCAACAAGTCGCGGCTCAGCCGCCACATCGCGTTGCGCTCGCGCGTGCGCTCGGCGACGGTCGCCTCGAGGTCGCGGTTGAGCCGTTCGAGCGCGGCCTGGGCGACGCGGCGCTCGGTAACGTCGCGCAGCGTGCCGATGGCGCGCGCATAATGGCCGTTCGGGCCGCGTTCCATCACTCCGTGCGAGGCCACCCAGCGGACGTCGCCGTCAGGACGCTGGACGCGGTATTCCATCGCGAACTCGCCGTCGCCGGTCATGCTCGCGCCGATCGCTTTCATCACCGGCTCGCGGTCCTCGGGATAGACAGCGTTCATCCGCTCTTCGAGCGAGATGTCTTCGCCCCGGTCGACGCCGAGGATCCGCTGCGCCTCACTCGACCAGGAGCCCAGCCCGCGCGTCAAATCCCAGTCCCACGTGCCGATGCCCGCGCCTTCGGTCGCCAGGCGCAGGCGATGCTCGGCCTGGCGCAAGTGCTCCTCGGCCGAGCGGCGGGCGGTCACATCGACCGAGACCGCGAGGACTCCGCTCAGCGTTCCGTCCGGTTCGGTGATCACCGAGACCGAATTGTTGACCCAAACGATCGAGCCATCGGGCCGCACGTAGCGTTTCTCGTGGACGTAAGGCGTGCCGTGCGCGACCGCCTGCTCGAACAGCGGAACGTTGCGGGCGACGTCGTCGGGATGAGTGATCGACAGCATCGTCCGCTCGAGCAGCTCGTCGCGGCTGTAGCCAGTGATCTCGCAGAAGCGGTCGTTGACGCGGGTGAAGCGACCGCTCGTATCGACCTCGCCGAACCCGGCCGAGGTCTGGTTGACGTATGCCGACAGCCTGCGCTCGCGTTCCTGCAGCGCGCGCTGGGTCTCCTTCATCTCGGTCAGGTCGTACGCCACCCCTTCGAAGCCGAGGTGCGTGCCGTCATCGGCGAACAGCGGTTGCGATACCGAGTGAATCCACCGCCACGAGCCGTCCGCAACGCGATAGCGCGCCTCGAGCGAGAATGGCTTGAGTGTGGCTTCGCCCGCGATCGATTCCGCGACGATCCGGTCGTGGTCCTCGGGGTGGAGGATTTCGCGCCAGTCGAAGTCGAGCGCTTCCTCATAGGCCATGTCGAGGAAGGAGACGTAGGCGCGGTTGACGAAGCGGCGCTTGCGGTCGAGCCCGGTCAGCCACATCGGCAGCGGCGCGCTGTCCGCAATCAGGCGGAAATCATCGGGTGCCGTGACGAGCGAACGAATGATCAGACCTCCCGACGCGTGTTGACGCCGAGACCCACCCCCAGGCCGATTCTAGTGGCGAGAAAAGGTTAAAATCAAGCGCATCGCCCGCGTTTGTTCACGCCGCCAGGCGATAGGGCGCGATCTCGCCCTCGAGATAGAGCTTCTTGGCCTTGGCCCGGCTCAGCTTGCCCGAGCTGGTGCGCGGCAGGCTGCGCGGCGGGACCAGCTCGACCACGCAGTTCATGCCGGTGATCGAGCGAACCTTGTCGCGAATCTGCTCGTGGAGGCGGACGCGCTCCTCGGGATCGCTGACGCGGCAGTGGACCAACACCGCGGGCACTTCCTCGCCGGTGTCGTTCTCGACCGCGAAAGCGGCGATGTCGCCTTGGTGGAAGCCGGGCAGCTGCTCGACCGCCCACTCGATGTCCTGCGGCCAGTGGTTCTTGCCGTTGATGATGATCATGTCCTTCGCCCGGCCGACGATGAACAGATAACCGTCGACCATGTAGCCCATGTCGCCGGTGTCGAGCCAGCCGTCGATGAGGCAGGCTTCGGTCGATTCCGGGTCGCGGAAATAGCTGTGCATCACGCTCGGGCCCGAGCACCAGACTTTGCCGATGTGGTGGTCTGGCAGCGCCGCGCCGCTTTCGCCGCGGATTTCGACCTCCATGTCGAGCACCGGCTTGCCGCAGTTGACGATCGCCCGATAGCGCGCCGGGCGCGAAAGGTCCCGCGGACGGCCCGAGAGGCGCTCTTCCTCGACCAGTTCGACGCGGATGCCTTCGCCGGGCGGCATCACCGTCACCGCCAGGGTCGCCTCGGCAAGGCCGTAGCTCGGGGTGAAGGCGCTGGCGTGAAAGCCGGCCTCGGCAAAAGCGTTGACGAAGCTCTGCATCACGTCGGGACGGATCATGTCGGCGCCGTTGCCGGCCAGCCGCCAGCGCGACAGATCGAAGCGCTCGGCGACGTGGCTTTGCGAGGAAATCCGCCGCGCGCAAATGTCGTAACCGAACGTCGGCGAATAGCTGAGCGTCGTGCCCGGATTGCGGCTGATCAGATCGAGCCATGCCAAAGGACGGCGGGCGAAGTCCTCGGTCTTGAGGTAGTCGGCCGAAAGCTGGTTGGCGATGACCGAGAGGAAGCAGCCGACCAGGCCCATGTCGTGATACCACGGCAGCCAGCTGACCCCGCGGTCGCCGGGACCCATCTGCATCGCATGGGCGTGCCCGGCGAGGTTGTTGAGCAGAGCGCGGTGGGTCACCGCCACACCGTGGGGAAAGCGGGTCGATCCGCTCGAATACTGGAGGTAGCAGATGTCGTCGGGCTCGGCCGCAGGCAGTGCGACCGGTTCGGCGTCGCCCGCAAGGAACTCCTCGAACGAGGCGGACGTGACGCCGTGGCGCTCGGCGGCGGCCTGGGTCATCGCGGCGATCTCGGCCGGATAGAGCAGCAGCGCCGGATCGCTCGAAGCGAGCTGGACCGCGATCTGCTCGATATAGGCGTCCTTCCCGCCGAAGCTGGTCGGCAGCGGCAGCGGCACTGGCCAAGCGCCGGCGAGCACCGCGCCGCAGAACAGCGCGGCGAACTCGGGCGCGGTCTCGGCGATCAACGCCACCCGGTCACCCTTGGCGATGCCTGCGGCCGCCAGCCGCCACGCCGCCGCCAGCGCGTCGGCCTGGAGCTCGGCGTACGGATAGACCCGCGTCAGGTTGCCGCGCGGGTCGTGGAAATTGAGGCCTTTCTCGCTGCGCGCGGCATAGTCGAGCGCCTCGCCGAAGGTGGCGAAGTCCGCATAGCGCCGGGGCAGCGGGCAATCGTTGGGCGTGGGGACGAGCGTCGGCTCGGCAAGCGTGTCGAGATCGGCCATGGCGTTCGCGTTAACCCGCTGGTTCGGCTGAATCCGCCGCGCGCTGTGCGCTGCGCCTGACCCCGCCCTGATTGCAGCCGCACGCCGCCCTCATCGGCCGTGCAGCCCGGGAATTTCCCTTTGCGGGACACTGTGGCACGAATAAGGCGCATGCCCGCGCGCCGCCCTCCGGTACCCCTGACCGCCGCCAAGCTCGACGAGCTCGCGCTGGCCTATGTCGCGCGCTTCGCCACCAGCGCTGCGAAGCTCGTCCAGTACTTGCGCCGCAAGCTGCGCGAGCGCGGCTGGGACGGTGCGGGCGAGCCCGATATCGCTGCGCTCGTCGGACGTTTCGTCGACGCCGGCTACATCGACGACGCCGGGTTCGCCCGTTCGCGCGCCTCGGGCCTGCGCCGCCGCGGCTATGGCGAGCGCCGGGTCGACCAGGCCTTGCGCGCCGCCGGGATCGGCGAGGATCACCGCGAGGAAGCGCGCGGCAGCGAAGCGGAAGCGCGCCGCGCCGCGTTGGTCATGGCGCGCAAGCGCGGGTTCGGTCCGTTCGGAGAGCAGCGCGCGGACCCGGCGCGGCGCGAGAAGCAATTCGCGGCGATGCTCCGCGCCGGGCATTCGCTGGACAGCGTGCGCAAATTGCTGAATGCCGAAAGCGAGGCCGACGCGCTCGAATGGGTCGACGAGGCGGCCGGAGACCAGCCCGGATGACGATCCGCACGTTCCTCCTCGCCGCGCTGGCGGCGCTCGCCGCCTGCTCGCCGATGACCGCCGACGCGGGTCAGAACGCTACTAGCGCGGCGCCATCGCGGCACCCCGTCTCGAACCTCGAGGTGATCCCCCTCACCATCGCCCACGCCGGCCAGCGCCACGCATTCCGGGTCGAAGTCGCGCGGACCGAGGCTGAGCAGGCCAAGGGGCTGATGTTCCGCACCGCGATGGGCGCGGACGAAGGGATGTTGTTCCTCCGCACACCGCCCGACGTCCCAGCGTTCTGGATGCGCAACACGGTAATCCCGCTCGACATCATCTTCGTCGGCAGCGATCACCGCATCCTCAACATTGCCGCCAACGCGGTGCCCTATGACGAAACCCCGCTGCCCGCGCGAGGCGTCAGCATCGCCGTGCTCGAGCTGAACGGCGGCCGCGCCGCGCAGCTGAGGATCGGGCCGGGCGATACGGTGACCTGGTAGCCTGCGACCGGCGCGGCGAGCCTTGCGCCACCCCGGGTCGATCCTCTAACGGCGGCACACGATGGGAATTCTCTCCAAAATCTTCACCTGGTGGGACGGCGCGACCGTCGGCACGCTGGTCGACAGCAGGCTGCGCGGCGAGAAAGTCGGCACCGACGCGCAGGGCAACGCCTATTACCGCGCGAAGAAGAAGCTTCCCGACGGACGCGAGCGGCGCTGGGTCATCTATTCGGGTGCAAACGACGCCAGCCGGGTTCCGGCGGAATGGCACGGCTGGCTCCACGGTAGCTTCGATGGGGTGCCCGAAAGCAACCTGCCGCCGCCGCGGATCTGGGAGGCCGACTACACCCCCAACGCGACGGGCACGGTCAACGCCTATCGCCCGGCCGGAGCGCTCGAGCGGGGCGGCGTGCGGGCCGCGGCGACGGGCGACTACGAAGCCTGGACGCCGGGCGACTGAGCCCAGCGATGTCCACCCGGTTGCGCTCCCTTGCGATCACGCTGCCGCTCGCCGCGCTGGCCTTGTCGGCGTGCAAGCGCGAACCTGACCTGCCGCCGGGCGTTTCGCTTAACGACGGGAAGGGAGCGGCGGCCAAGGCAGGTCTCGGCCAGCGCGCTGCGGCCAAGGACGAAAAGGGCGTGACCCCGCTCGCCGAGCGCGTCGCCACGATCGGCCTGCTCAACAAGCGCAACAACCTGACCCGCGACCTCAAGTTGAAGCCCGGTGAGGCGCAGCGGGTCGACAACGTCATCGTCAAGCTCGCCTCGTGCGAGCGGACCGCGCCGTGGGAGGACCCGCCCGAGACCGGGGCCTTCCTCCAGGTCTTCGTCGAGGAGCGTGCGACAGTTCGCGAGAAGCTCGCGTGGCACAAGGTGTTCTCGGGCTGGCTGTTCAAGAACGCGCCATCGCTCAACGTCGTCGAGCACCCGGTCTACGACGTCTGGGTCAAGGACTGCGCGATGCGCTTTCCCGGCGAGGAGGCGAGTCCCAAGGCCGCCGCCTCGTCGAGCAGCGCGGCGAAGCCCGCGGGCAAGCCGAGCGCGAGGCCGTCAGCATCGCCTTCGCCGTCGCCCTCGATTGCAGCACCTTCACCCACTCCGCAGACCGCCTGAGCCGCGCGCAGCCGCGCCAGGTAATCCGCCTGCGCGATCTCGACCGCGCCGAGCGAGGCGAGGTGGGGTGTCATGAACTGGCAGTCGAGCAGCTCACAGCCGGCGCGGCGCAGTGCGGCGACCAGCCAGGCCAGCGCGACTTTCGAGGCGTCGCGCTCGCGGCTGAACATGCTCTCACCGCAAAACACGCGGTCGAAGCCGACGCCATAGAGGCCGCCGACCAGCGTGCCCCCCTGCCAGCATTCGAGCGAATGCGCGTATCCCAGCCGATGCAGCGCGCGATAGCTCGCGGCGATGCGCCCGCTGATCCAGGTTTCGCTGCGTCCGGGCAGCGCTGCGGCGCAGGCTTCGATCACCGCGTCGAAGGCGGCGTTGCAGGTCACTGCGAAGCGCTCGCGCCGCAGCGTCCGGGCCAGCGAGGCCGAGAGGTGGAAGCGATCGAGCGGGAGGATCGCGCGGGCGCGCGGCTCGACCCAGAACACCTCGGGATCGTCGCGCGCGTCGGCCATCGGGAACACGCCCATCCGATAGGCGCGCATCAGCAGTGCTGGATCGATCGGCTGGGCGGCGGGGGCGTGCATGGCGACGCGCGCCATTGTGCGCTTCCCCGGCTCGCTTGTCATCGCCGCGCTTCGCCGCTACGGGCGGCGCACCGCTGCAGGGGTGTAGCTCAGCTGGTAGAGCATCGGTCTCCAAAACCGAGGGCCACGGGTTCGAATCCTGTCACCCCTGCCATTTTCTGTCAGGCTTGAACGCAGCCGCCCCCATCGGATAGGCTCCTTGCGAGCCCGGCCCTGCCGGCCTCGAAGGGGGACGCAGGCATAACCACGGGCAACGCTCTTCCCGAAAATACCTCGCGACCGGTCGGCGCTTCGCCGCGCCGCCGCCTGGTCATCGCGGTGGCCGCGCTGTTCGCGATCCTGTTGCTGGTCGCGCCGTATTTCCGCGACACGCTCGATTCGAGCGTGAGCCGGTTCTCGCATGGTGTACTCGATCTGTCGGGTCACGGGCCGCTCAAACGGCCGATCGCGCTCAACGGGGAGTGGCGGATCACCTGGCTCGGCGGACCGGGGCCGCCGCCGGGCAGCAGCGGCTGGGTCGAGGCGCCCGGCTTGTGGAACGACGCGGTGGTGGCCGGACGCAAGCTGCCGCCGCACGGGCGGGCGCGCTATTCGCTCGAGCTGCGCGGGCTCGTGCCCGGGCGCTACGTGGTGCATGTGCCCAACTTCTACGGCGCGACCCAGGTTGCGATCGACGGGCGGCAGGTTTCGGCGCGCGGCACGATGGGCGACGATGCGGCCACCACCCGCTACGTTCACCGCGCCCAGCAGATCACCTTCGATCATGGAACGGGGCCGCTTCGTCTGAGTATCGACATGGCCTCGTGGCTGCATTGGGACAACGGCCTCGAGCAGGTTCCCGTGCTCGGCCTGGCCGAGCCGATGCAGGACTGGATCGCCAGCCAGTGGAGCAAGACCGCGCTCTACGCAGCGTCGCTGACTCTGCTTTCCGCGCTCTCCCTGGTCTCCTGGCTCTACCGCCCAAGCGAGCGCGCCTCGCTTTACTTCGGCCTCGCCGCTCTCGCCTACTTGCCGTCGATGATGGTGTTGGCGTTCGACGACATCCTGATGATGCAGTTTCCCGCGCTGAGCTTTCCGCAGCTGATGGCGTTCCAGTATCTGACCGCGCCGGTCGCTGCGGCGTTCTTTCTGCTCTACATCCGCGAGCTCTACCCGCGCGAGGCCTCGCGCCTGATCGTTCGCGGCTTCATCGCCATCAACGCGGCGATCTTCGTTGTGCAGTCGATCGTCTTTTCGCTCGGCAAGACCCTGCTCGCCTCGCACATCGGCCGCTACGTTTTCGTCCCCTCGACGCTGGCGCTGCAAGTCTTCGCTTTCGGGATCATCGCGCTGGCGGCGTCCCGGCGTCGCGACGGGGCGGTAATCCAGCTGGTCGGCATGTCGCTGTTCTTCGGCTCGTACCTGATCATGGCGCTGGTCTGGGTGGCCGCGCTGACCCTCGAGGAATTGCGCACGTACGAGTTCACCGCGCTGGGCGGGGTGATGTTGCTCTACACCCAGGTCGTCATCCTCGCCGAGCGCTGGGCGCTGTCGGTGGCGCGGTCCGAACAGGACAACGAAGACTTGCGCCACCTGCTCGAGGTCAACACCGCGATCACCTCGGATCTCCAGCTCGGCTCGCTGCTCGACAAGATCGTTTCGGTGACGAGCAAGATCATCCGAGCCGACCGCAGCTCGCTGTTTTTGAAGGACCCCGAGAAGCCCGAGCTGACCTCGCTCGTCGCGGAAGGAGTCGGTGACCGCCCCCTGAAGGTCGACGTGGGACGCGGGCTGGCGGGCTACGCTTTCGCCACCGGGCAGACCGTCAACATCCCCGACGCCTACTCCGACGAGCGATTCAACCGGTCGGTCGACGAAGCCACCGGTTATCACACCAAAAGCGTGCTGACCGTGCCGATCACCGCGCGCGACGGGCGCCGCCTCGGGGTGATGCAGGCGCTGAACCGCGAGGACGGCGAGCCGTTCAGCGCCGACGACGCGGCGCGCATGAGCGCCTTCGGCGCGCAGGCCGCGGTCGCGATCGACAACGCCCGCCTGTTCAGCGAGGCATCGGCCGCGCGCAGCTTCGACGAATCGATCCTGCGCTCGATGTCGGGCGGGGTGATCACGCTCGACCTCGAGTGGAAGATCACCAAGCTCAACGCCGCGGCAGCCGAGATTCTCGGCGCCTCGCGGACGCTTCTCGGCGGGCTCGATTTGCGCGCGATGCTCGGCGCCAACAACCCGTGGCTGATCGACGAGGTACGAACGGTCGCCGAGAGCGGCGAGCCCAAACTGCTGCTCGATGTCGAGCTGGTCACAGCGCGCGATCGCCCGTCCTCGGTCAACCTGTCGATCACCGCGCTCGAAAGCGACAGCGGCCGCGCCGGGGTGCTGCTGGTGATCGAGGATATCTCGCAAGAAAAGCGCCTGCAGGGTGCGATGCGGCGGTTCATGACCCAGGAAGTGGTCGACCAGGTCCTCAGCCGCGACGACGCGGCGCTGTTCGGCACCGCGTGTACCGCGAGCGTGCTGTTCGCCGACATCCGCGGTTTCACCTCGCTCGCCGAAGAACTGAGCGCGCGCGAGACGGTCGAGACCTTGAACGAGCTGTTCACCGAGCTCTACGAGGCGGTCTCGGGCCACGGCGGCGTGCTCGACAAGTACATCGGGGACGCGGTGATGGCGGTCTACGGCGCGCCGATTGCCACTGGCCGCGACCCGCTCAATGCGCTCGAGAGCGGGCTCGAGATGCTGGCGATGCTCGACCGGGTCAACGCCCGCCGGCAGGCCCGCGGCCAGCCGCCCATGCGCATCGGCATCGGCATTGCCACCGGCGAAGTGGTGGCCGGAACGATCGGCAGCCCCAAGCGGATGGACTACACGGTGATCGGCGACAGCGTGAATCTCGCCGCGCGCCTGCAGGACCTGACCAAGACCTACGGCATCGAAATGCTCATCGACGAAGCGACCGCGCAAGCCGCCGGCGACGGTTTCGCGCTGCGCCAGATCGACCGCATCCAGGTGCGCGGCCGCGAGCGGGTCGAGACCATATTTGAAGTGCTGACGCGCAACAACGAGCGGGACGTGGCCTGAACGGCTCCTCCCGCCTAACCCCACGCTTGCCTTCGCGGTTGCGCGCTTGTAATGGCGCCACTGTCTTCCGACATCGGGAAACTCCAGCCAGTCCGCGGCCCCCGGCCGCGGCGGCGCGGATCCCATGGCGCAAGACGCGAATTCGAGAAGGAAGCTTCCCAGCGATGGCCAAGACCAGCCCCGGTGAGTTCATGCGCCAGGTTCAGGCCGAGGCGCGCAAGGTCGTCTGGCCGAGCCGGCAGGAGACGGTCACCACCGCGATCATGGTGGGGGTCATGATGGTCCTGCTCGCGGTGTTCTTCCTCGGCGTCGATTCGCTGTTCGGCTGGGTGGTGCGGCAGTTGCTGTCGCTCGCCGCGTAACGAGAGAGCTTCATGTCCCGCTGGTACATCATCCACGCCTATTCGGGCTTCGAGAACAAAGTCCGCGATTCGATCCTTTCGGAAGCCGAGCGGATGGGCCTGCAGCAGCTCGTCGAGCAGGTCGAGGTCCCGACCGAGACGGTGACCGAGGTCAAGCGCGGCAAGAAGGTGCAGACCGAGCGCAAGTTCATGCCGGGCTACGTGCTCGCCAAGCTCGCGCTCAACGACGACGTCTATCACCTCGTCAAGAACACGCCCAAGGTGACCGGCTTCCTCGGTCCCAA
>Ga0068854_100000874_pt1 | contig 18073 bp, 19 predicted proteins | sample KBSCornC42_FD_66590 | JGI IMG/M metagenome (GOLD analysis project Ga0068854, IMG submission 66590) | Corn rhizosphere microbial communities from Kellogg Biological Station, Michigan, USA - KBS Corn C4-2 | ecosystem: Host-associated > Plants > Roots > Rhizosphere > Soil ... | reverse complement strand
ACGTGCTGTGATCGAACGAGGCGGGACCTGCTTCTTTACGCAGCGGGTCCCGCTCCGAGGAAAAGTCCCGATTGCCGGTCAAATCGGATGAATTGCCATGGCCGCCGGATTGACTTGGCCCGCCGGTAGCCCGACCTCCTCTCTGCGAGGGGGACATTAGGTGAAATCAGCACTTTTGGCGACTCTGGCCTTCGCCATGACGGCATCCTCGGCCGAAGCCGCGCGCGCCGAGATCGATCAACCCGCGCCCGCCTTTCGGGTCACAACGCTCACCAAGGACAAGATCGACCTCCCCTCGCTGCGCGGCAAAGTGGTGGTGATCAATCGCTGGGCGACATGGTGCGTGCCGTGCCGCGAGGAATTCCTGCTGTTCGATAAATATATGGCGTTCCGCAGCAAATATGGCTTCACCGTGATCGCGATCGAAACCGGCGGCGCCGGGAGTGGCAGTGCAATGCGCAAGCTCGCCGAGGTCGTGCACTTTCCGGTCGCGCTGGACGATGATGCGCGTGCCGCCGGTTATCCGATCATCGATAACGGCGTGCCGACCAATTACGTGATCGATCGTGCGGGCGTGGTCCGATACGCCAAGGCCGGCGCGTTCGACGTCGACGAGCTGGAAAAGGTGATCGTGCCGCTGCTTAAGGAAGAGGCGCCCGACGACGCGACGCCACCGACGCCCGCGACCGCCAAATAGCCGCCGCGGGCGCGCAGGCTCACCGTTCCAGGCTGAACGCCACCTCATACAGCCCCGGATGAGCCTCACCATAGGCCTGGTTGCGCGCGATGAAGCCTTCGCGCCGAAGCCGCGCGATCACCGCCTGCGCCGCCTCCAGGCTCACGCTCTGCGCATAATTGACCACGCGCGTTCCATCGAGGCTGCGGTGCAAGCTGGCCGATAACCAGCCTTCCTCCTGTGCGGCACATTGCGCCGCCTTCGTGAGATGATCGATCATTGCCGCTTGCCCAACTTCGGGCACGGTGAACACATTGATCTGCGTGATGATGCCGCCGCCGACGCGGATGATAGCCATGGTCTTTCCCTTCAGAAAGACCTGCGCCGGGTCGATATTCGCCCTCGCGCAGGTCACCGGCGCGGGGCGCGCCGAAGCCTGCCGTGGGCGCCCGCCGGTGCGGGAGCGGAGCCTCCCGGAGCGGGAGGAGATCGGGCTTACCTCTGCCGATCCTGGTCCTTTTCGACGCGATGAAGATAGCCCAACTACCGAATGCGTGCCAGCCGTTTGGCGCTCGACACCGTCACAATATGCCGCCACAGCCGGCATCCATGTCGATCACCGAACGCATCCTCGCCCCCGTCGCCGCCTGGATCATCGCCACTATCTCGGCTGGGGGGTATCTCGGCATCGTCCTGCTGATGGGGATCGAGAGCGCGTGCATCCCGCTGCCGTCCGAGATCATCATGCCCTTTTCGGGCTATCTGGTCTCGACCGGCCGGTTCGACCTGTGGTTGGTCGCGACCGCGGGCGCGATCGGCTGCAACCTGGGGTCGATCGTCGGCTATGAAGTCGGCAAGCGCGGCGGCCGCGCCTTTGTCGCGCGCTGGGGGCGATACGTGCTGCTCAACATGGAGCATCTATCCCAGGCCGAGCGCTTCTTCGCGCGCTGGGGCAGCATCACCGTCCTGGTCTGCCGCCTGCTGCCTTTCGTCCGCTCGTTTATCGCCTTCCCGGCCGGCGTCGCGCGGATGCCGCTGGTGCGGTTCCACATCTATACGTTCGTGGGTTCCTGGCCCTGGTGCTTCGCGCTGGCCTGGGTCGGCATGAAGCTTGGCGCCGCCTGGCGGACCGATCCGCGGCTCAGCCACATCCTTCATTATGGCGATGCGGCGGTGGTGGTAGCGATCGTGGCGGGCATCCTCTGGTTCGTCTGGAACCAGTTGCGCAAACGCCAATAGCAAGCCGAGGAGGCGGGTCACGGGCTCGATGAAATTACGGTTCGCCTCTTTTCTGATCACGGTCGCGGTCGCCTCAATGGCCAGCGCAGGACCTGTCCGGCAGATAGCTTCCGTCGACGCTGCGGTTCATAAGGTGATGGCGAAGACCGGCGCCAAGGGCCTCGCGCTGGCGATCATCGACGGCGGCAAGGTGCGCTACGTCCAGGCCTATGGCGTCCGCAACGCGCAGGGCGATCCGCTGCGCACGGATACCGTCATGTACGGCGCGTCGCTGACCAAGACCGTGTTCGCCTACCACGTCCTGCAACTCGTCGATCGGGGCAAGCTCGCGCTCGACACGCCGCTGGCTGAGTATCTCGACAAGCCCCTCCCCGAATATGATACCGAGGCGATCTATCGCGGCAAATATGGCCCCTATCGCGACCTGGCCGACGATCCACGCTGGAGGCGGATCACCGCGCGCAACGCGCTTACCCATTCGACCGGCTTCGCCAACTTCTCCTGGATCGAGCCCGACCAGAAGCTTCGCATCCATTTCGATCCGGGCTCGCGCTTCAGCTATTCGGGCGAAGGCATGGGCCTGCTCCAGTTCGTGATCGAGAATGGGCGCAAGGATCGCGGGCTCAGCCTCGATCTGGGCACGCTCACGCAAGCCACGTTCGACCGACTGGGAATGACCCGCACCAGCCTGAAATGGCGCGCCGATTTCAGGCCCAACCTGGCGGACGGGTTCAACGACAAGGGCGAAGTGGTCGAGCATGACGAGCGATCCAAGGTGCGCGTCGCCGGATCGATGGATACCACCATCGCGGATCTCTCGAAATTCGTGGCGGCACTCAGCCGGCACGATGGTCTGAGCGCCGCGGCTTATGCCGAAATGGTCAAGCCGTCGCTCCATATCGCAACCGCGCATCAATTCCCCAATTTCGGCGCCGAGTTGCCGGCCGCACAGCAGCGCAAGGATCTCTATGCCGGGCTCGGAGTCGTCACGTTCGATGGCCCCCAAGGCCACGGCTTTTTCAAGGGCGGACATGACGGCCAGACCGCGAACACCATGGTCTGCATCGTAAAGAGCCGGAAATGCGTGCTGATCCTGTCGAACGACGTCCGCGCGGAGGCGGGTTTCGCCGAATTGGTGCACACCGTTCTGGGCGACACCGGCGTGCCCTATGACTGGGAATATGGCGACCGGGCGGGCACATCCTGATCCCCGCGCCGATCGCCTATGTGGATGGCCCGTACATTCGCTTGGCTATTCTCAACGCGATGGCGTGTCAGGCTGACGCCGGCTTGACCTGCCAATAGGTCGCATATCGTTCATGTGCGACGCGATGATAGGGGATCAATCGCACCGGCCGTTGCTCGGCCGACAGGATCGTGAACTCTAGCGGTTTGTCGCCTGCCCGGATCGACGCCGGCAGCGCCTCCGGATCGCCCGCCAGCGTCGGCGGGGTGAAGGGAGCATCGTTATAGGCGCCATATTTGCGCTCGTTGACGATAATGTCCGAGCCCGACGCAAGTCCCTCGCTCCCGAACGCGCCTGCCAATACCAGCGGGCCATAAGTGAAGGCGACGATGCCGGGAGCAGCGGGCGCGCGCTCGATCCCCGTGCGCATCGCGAGCCGCAATTCCACCTGATCGCCGCTACTCCAGGTGCGCGTAAGCGCGATATAGCTTCCCGCGGCGGTCGATCGCGCGGCCACCGCCCCATTGACGAGCACGGTCGCGGTCTGGCTCCAGTGCGGATGGCGCAGCTTCAGCGTCAGCTCAGTCGGGCGCTTCAGCGTCCAGCGCAAGCTGGTCGACGGAGTCTCCGGGAAGGCTGTGGTCTGGGTCAGCACCGCACCCTGATCCGCCCAGCGCACCGACGATGGTATGAACAGGTTCACGTACAGCGTATGATCATCGTGGAAGTAGATGGAATCACGATATTTCACGTGATTTTCCATGCCGGTGCCGGTGCAGCACCAGAAGCTGTCCTCGGGCGTGTGATACAGCTTCATGTAACCCGGCCGCGCTCCCTGGAAATAGGTCGCCATGCCGCTGTCGGGATCCTGCGACGCAAGGATGCCATTGTAGAGCGTGCGCTCGTAATAATCGGCATATTCGGCGCGCGGATCGTGCATGAACAAGGCTCGCGTGAGCCTCAGCATATTGTGCTGGCAGCAGGTCTCCGAGCCTTTGGCCGAGAAGACATGCTGGTCGAACTCAGCCATCGGGAAGAAATGTTCGTTGTCGCCATGGCCGCCGGTCGCGAACGATCGGGTCTGCGCCACGGTCTTCCAGAAGAAAGCGGCGGCATTGCGATAGGCGGTATCGCCGGTCGCCTCGTACACGCGCTCGAAGCCGACGATCTTGGGTATCTGCGTATTGGCGTGGAGCCCATCGAGATGGTCGCGCTCGCGAGATAGCGGCTCCAATATCGCCTTGTGCGAAAAGCGCCGGGCCAGCGTGCGATAATCGGGGTTGCCGGTCATGAAGTAGAGATCGGCGAGCACCTCATTCATGCCGCCATGCTCGGTATCGAGCATCGCTTCGAACTGCGCATCGGACAGCGGCCGCGTCGCGACCACCGCCCAATCCGCGAGGCGTATCAGCACCTCGCGCGAGGTAGCGCTATCGGCGAGCAGCGCGCCATCGCGCAGGCCCGCGAAAACCTTGTGCAATGTGTACCACGGAACGCCCGAAATCCTCTCGCCGCGCAGATGCGCCGCGACCAGAGCGGGGCCCTTCGGGAAGGCACAGACCAAGCCGGTGCCCGACGCCTTCTGGCACTCGGCAAGCTCGGCGGCGATATAGTCGACGCGCTGTTTGAAGCGGCGGTCGCGGGTGGAGCGCCACGCCAGCGAGCATGCGGAAAGATAATGGCCGAGCGTATGGCCGTGGCAATTTATGTCTTCCCAGATCGGCTCGGATTCCCAGCCCCCGTAAACGGGCGCCTTCGGCTGCAGCCCCGCATTCACCCGGAAATTGTGCAGCATCCGATCCGGCTGCAGCCTGATCAGATATGCCTCGGTCATGCGCTGGGCGTGCAGGAAGGGGCTCTCGCCAAGGTCAACGTCGGCCAGATCGAAGGGGCGCAGCGCCGCCGGTGCCGCGCTTGCCGGTTGCTCGGGCGCGGCGGCCAAGGCCGGGCCGAGCGCGGGCGGTACCGCGCCCGCCGCCATCGCGGCGGTTCCCACGGAGGCGAGAAAGTTCCGCCGCGAACGGCCAGTGCAGCAAGCTTCGCCGGTCAAGGCTCTCTCCGGATTTCGCCCTCAAAAGAAACGGGGCGCGGGCGGAGTAGCAGCAACGGAGCCGGTGGCCAATCCACTGCAATCACAGGCATATGATGATGGCGCGGGGGAGCATCGAAGCGGCCAAAGCCTAGACCGAAAGCTTGGGATCTCCCTCCAGGATGCGCTGTTCCAGCACGGGCCTGCCGCCGCGCCAGCGCTCCGCGCGGTGGACCACGCGATAGCGGATCGGACCGCCGTCGGGGGTTTCCGCGCGCGTGATCGGGCGGGGGATGCAGACGAATTCAGTCTCGATCGCCTCGGGCCCCGCCGTCACCACCGAATAACCGTGCCCGCCCATGTCGACGAATTCCAGATGCGGGGCGACGTCGGGGTTTGTGAGCGCACGGGCGCGTTCGATGTCGCCCGATTGCGCATATTCCCAGGCCGCGCGGACGCCGCGCTTGATCGCCAGATTGACCGTCGCTTCATGACTGCCGTCCGCGCGCTGGACTGTGAAGATCGGACGCAGCGGATCCTTTCTCTTCCCATATTCCAGCCCCTCGGCCATGCCGATCGCAGAGATCGAGCCGGTCACGAAGGCGAGGCCGACCGGATCAAACCTTTTGGGCGGCAACGCCTTGGCGGCATAGCCCGCCCAGAAACTGTGGCGATCGCCCGAGACGGCGACGAAACCATCGATGCCACCTTCCCGGACGAGATCGTAGATTTCGGCGCGTTCGGCAAAAGCCGCGCTGAAATCCCCCGCGCCGAACGTGGCATAACCCTCGCCCGGCCACGGCTTTGTTATGCCTTCGGGCAGGTTCTGCGGGTCGGTCCGCATGTCGAGCACGGGGTTGGTCGCGCCCCAGATTTTCCAGGTCGCGGTCGAAGCCTTCAGCCGGTCCTTGAGCCAGGCCTTCTGCGGGCGGCCGAGAACGGTGTAGGGGGCCTCGTCCTTGCGGAAATTGGGAACGGGCTTGGCGCCGTTGGGGATCATGGCGGGCGGACGATTGCTGTCATAGCCGCGTCCGCCGTCGAGAATCTCTATCTGCTCCTGCGCGACGAACATGGGAAAGTCCTCAAAGCCCAGATCGTTCGCCTCCGGCCGGCTGACGGGATCGCGCATCTTGTAGCTGTGGAAGTCCGTCAGGATCAGGTCGACATGGCGGCCGTAGCGCTGCGCGCGATAGGCGGTCATGCTGCCGATCGCGGTGCGGGCATTGGGCTCATCGGCGAAGCCGTCATCATCAAGCTTGGTGATCGGCGCATTGGTGACGACGGGCGGTGCAAAGCGATCGAGACCAGGGCCGGAAGTCTTGTGCACGCGCGACGGAATATATTCCCACCATGCCTGATTGGCCGCCACGCGCAACGCCTGTGCGGGTTCAGGCTCGCCGCCGCCATAAGTGATGAAGCTCTGCCAGCCCTGCCATGAGAATTCGTGATTGTCGCCGATGCAGATGAAAGGAAAATGCGCCCGCGCATCCTGAATATCGGGGTCGTGGATATGCCCGCGATAGACCACGCGATAGCCTTCGAGCGTGGTCGGCACGTAGAAATTGCCGACCTTGCGCGCATCGGGGATGCGGCCGATGTCGTAGATGATGCGGCCGTAGCGGTGCGGGAGTTCGTCGGGATATTCGACGACCTCGTAGATGAAGTCGCCGAGGTGCAGCACGAAGCCGAGCTTTTGGCCGGCCGGCGCCTTCTCATCTTCCCAGATCATGCGGCGATAGGCGTTCTGCTTGCCCTCGTTGACGCTCTGGCAGGAGACGAAGGCGAAGCGGACGGTACGCGGGTCGTCCTCGCTGGGCGCGGTGATGGTGCGGCCGACACGGCTGCCATGCCCGTCCGCATCGGTAAAGCGATACCAATAGACTGTCGCGGGTTTGAGCCCGGCAACCAAAGCGCGGCAGGTCCAGTCAGCCTCGGCCAACACCGGGACTTTGCGGGTGGCGACGACTTGGCGGAAATCGGGATCGAGCGCGACCTCGGCGGTGAGCACTGCGCGCGCCGTTCCCGGGAAAGGTCGGCGCGTCCACAGGATCACGCTGTCGGGCAAAGGATCGCCCGAGGCAACGCCCTCAGGATAGGCCGCGCGATCCTCCCGCCAGGCGATGCGCGAGGCGGCGGCGGTGCGGCCTGCCAATAGCAAGGTCGCGCCCATGGCCGCGGCGGTGCTTACGAATTCACGGCGATTGATCCTGTCCATGTCGCACCCCTCGAAATTGGAATGGACGACACAGGCTTGGGGCGGACAGCACAAGAATGAGGTCACGAAAGGCCAAGAAAACCGGTCGGAAGGTCCGCAGCGATCCAATTACGCCATTCAATCCTCCCCCTCCGTCGCCTTCGGCGCCACCTCTCCCTGGCGGGGGAGGATATACTAGCTTCGCAGCGGCCAGCGGCCGACCTCGAGGTGCCTGGTTTCGCCGATGAGGCTGTCGATCAGGGCGAAATCCTCGACCAGCCAGCTGATCGGTTCGATCTCGATCTCGGGCATGGGCTGGCCGCCGTAGAGCAAGGTGACATGTGGGGTGAAACCGCCGCTTTGCCGGAAGGCGATGCCGGCGCGCATCAGCGCGAAGCCGAGCCGTTCGCGGAACATACGCAGGGCTTCCAAAGGTTCGCTCGGTAACAACAAGGCCGAACGGTTGCCGCCGACCAGGCGATCGAAGATCACGCGGAAGCTAGGCATGCGGATCGAGGCTGCGATCTCCGCCGCCTCCTGCGCGAGGCCTTCGGGCAGCACGTCGCCGACCACCAGCGAGAGCGTGGTGATGTGGAGCCGGTCGAGCCGCATTGGGACCCCGCCAATGCGCAAGGAGGCGATCAGGTCGCCGATCCGCGCGCGTTCCTGTTCCGAGGGCAGCACCGCGAAGAAAAGGTTGTGGTTCAGCGCCCGGGGCGCCTGGGCAAGCATCGTCGACATCGTATCCGCCTTTCGCGACTCGCAGTTGATGTTCCTATTATGTTCCGTTTTGTAGGCGGCGCAATCCGCTAATCGTCGTGCCCGGTGAGGTCGGGGCAGATTGACGCCCCGCCCGCCCGCTCCCATGCGTCGGCACGGGAGGAATCGATGGCCGAGGTGAAGCTGCATCCAAGCTGGCTGGAACCGCTGCAAGGTGAGTTCGAGAGCCCCTATATGCAGGCGCTGCGCCAGTTCCTTGTCACCGAACGCCAAGCGGGCAAGCGCATCTTCCCGAAGGGGAATGAATGGTTTCGTGCGCTCGATCTGACCCCGCTTGACGATGTGCGCGTCGTGATCCTCGGGCAGGATCCCTATCATGGCGAGGGCCAGGCGCACGGCCTGTGCTTCTCGGTCCAACCGGGCGTGCGCACCCCGCCGAGCCTGGTCAATATCTACAAGGAGCTGGAGGCCGATCTCGGCATTCCGCCCGCCCGCCACGGGTTCCTGGAGCATTGGGCACAGCAAGGCGTGCTGCTGCTCAACGCGGTGCTGACCGTGCAGATGGGCAATGCCGCCTCGCATCAGGGGCGCGGCTGGGAACGCTTCACCGACGCGGTCATCCGGCTGGTCAATGCCCGCCCCGAGCCGGTCGTGTTCATGCTGTGGGGCAGCTATGCGCAAAAGAAGGCCGCGTTCGTCGACAGCGTCGACAAGGGCGGGCGCCACCTCGTGCTCAAGGCGCCCCACCCCTCCCCGCTCTCGGCTTATTCGGGCTTTTTCGGCTGCGGTCATTTCTCGAAGGCCAATGCCTTCTTGAAAGCGCACGGGCAGAAGCCGATCGACTGGCAATTGCCCGCGCTTTGATCGCCTACCGATGCGTGCTGTTGAGCATCTGGAAGACCTGCTCGAACCGCCCCTCCTCCGCCGCCTTGCGCAGAAAATTGACCCGGCCGACCGCATTCTCGGCAGGCGTCGGCTGCGTCTCGAAATTGACCATCGTCTCGGCGATATAATCTTCGAGCGGCATCATCTGCGGGTCGTCGGCCTGGCCCGGCATGAGATCGGTCTGCACGCCGGGCGGGACGATCTCGATCACCTCGACATTGCTGCCCTTGAGCTGCTCGCGCAGCGAAAGCGTATAGCTGTGGATCGCCGCCTTGGTCGCATTGTAGGTCGGCGTCTTCACCAGAGGAACGAACGCCAGGCCCGACGAAACGGTCATGATCGTCGCGCGCGCCTGCCGCAGCATGTGCGGCATCAGCGCCGCGATCAGCCGGATCGGGCCAAGCAAATTGGTGATCACGATATCCTCGGCCAGCTTCGGGTCGGGCGCGGTCAGATCCTCGGCGGCCATGATGCCGGCATTGTGGATCACGACGTTGAGCTCGGGATGCGCAGCAGTCACCCTGGCCGCGAAATCCCGGATCGCCTGCGGGTCGGCGACGTCGAGCACATAGCCGGTGATGCCGGGATTGCCGGCAACGACCGCGTCGATCGTCTCGCGCTTGCGCCCGGTGATGATGACCTTGTTGCCGCGTTTGGCGAATTCCTCGGCAAAACGCCGGCCAAGCCCGCTATTGCCGCCGGTGATGAGGATCGTATTGCCGCCGATCTGCATGGCATTTCCTTCCGCGTGCGGGATTGCGCAAAGCGATATCTAGTTCCATGCTCTCTTTTGGAAAGTAGGCACTGGCAAGTTTCATACTTACCAGGAAGAGAGTGTGGGATGACGGCAAAGCGCGAGCCCTATCCGGCGGAAAGCGACCCCAAGGTCGAGGCCCTCGTCACCGAGGTGATCGGCCGCGTCGCGGACAAATGGACGATGCTGATCCTGGAGGTGCTGGAGGAACATGGCGAGCTCCGTTTCACGCGCATCGGCGAGTTCGTCCTGGGCATCAGCCAGAAGATGCTGACCCAGACGTTGCGCCTGATGGAACGCGACGGCCTCGTTATCCGTACGGTTCATCCTGTCGTGCCGCCCAAGGTCGAATATCGGCTCACTCGGCTGGGAGAGAGCCTGAGCGAGGCCTTTTGCGGCGTGTGGGCCTGGGCCGCGAAGAACCTGCCGGAGATCGAAACTGCGCGCGCGGCATTCGACGAGAGGAAGAGAGAAGCATGAGCATGGCCGTAATCCGCGAAATCGCGAAGACCGACTATGTCCAATGGCTGCCATTATGGGACGGCTACGGCGATTTCTACGGGCGCAGCGGGCCTGCCGCCTTATCCGATGAGATCACCGCGACCACCTGGGCCCGCTTCTTCGACGAGATGGAGCCGGTCCATGCCCTTGTCGCCGAACTGGACGGGCAATTGGTCGGCCTGACCCATTATCTGTTCCACCGCAGCACCACCGCAATTGGGCCGGTCTGCTATCTGCAGGACCTGTTCACCAGCGCCGACGCGCGCGGCAAGGGCGTCGGCCGGGCGCTGGTCGAAGCGGTTTACGAGCGGGCGAAGGATGCGGGCGCGACGCGCGTCTATTGGCAGACGCACGAAACCAACCAGGCCGCGCAAAGCCTTTACGAGCGGATCGCCGAGAGATCCGGTTTCATCGTCTTTCGGAAACAAATCTGATCCGATCCGATCACAAATATCCTAGCGCAATTTTGCGCTTTGCGAGAAGACATGCGGCATGAAAATGCCGATCCACATCATGCGATGCGCGCTGCTCGGCGCGATCGCGCTTGCGACATTTGCCGCGCGTCCCGCCGACGCCGCCGCGATCAACGCCACCCCCGAAGACGCCTCGCGCGCGATGGACAAGGCGATCGTCGCGGGTGACGGTGCGACGCTCGAAACGCTGATCGCGCCCGACTTCATCTGGGTGCGCGAAGGCGGGCGCCGCGTCGGCAAGGCCGATTTCGTCCATGGGCTCGCCACGCCGGGGCTCAAGATCGAGCCCTTCACCCCCAGCGAAGGCCGTTGGCTTAAATCCGGCGACATCGCGGTATTCAGCGCGGTCAACGAACTGCATGGCAGCGAAAGTGGCGAGGCGTTCGTCGACAAGCACAATTTCGTCGACGTGTGGCGGCACGACGCCCAGGGCTGGCGGCTGGTCTATACCCAGGTCACCAAGGCGCCCGAAGCGGGCAAATAAGCTGCGTCAGACCTGCTGCCGGTCGAGACCGGCGATCAGTTGCGCCCAGGGCATGGGCCGCGCGAACAGCCAGCCCTGGCCGTAAACGACGCCGCGTTCGGTCAGGAAGCGCGCTTGCTCTTCGGTCTCCACGCCTTCGGCGATGATCCCGAGCTTTAGGTCGCGCGCCATATTGATGATGTGCACCACCACGCTGCTGGTGGCGGCGCCGGTCGCGATCGAATCCACGAAACTCTTGTCGATCTTGATATAATCGAGCGGGAATTTTTGAAGATAAGCGAGACTGGAATAGCCTGTCCCGAAATCGTCGAGCGCCGCGCACACACCGCGCTCGCGCGCCGCCTGCAGCGCCTGATTGCCCTCTCTCGCGTCGATCAGCCCGCGCTCGGTCGCCTCGACCGCGAAATGGCGGGCCGAGCAGCCGGTTCTGGTCAGCAGGGTGTCGATCAGGCCGGCAAGGCGATCCCCGCGCAGATCTTCCGAGGCAAGATTGATCGCGATGTAGAAATCCTCACGTCCCTTCAGGTCGGTGCCGACATCCGCGGCAAGCATATCGAACACCTTGTCGGTCAGATCGCCGATCAGCCCTTCTTCCTCGAAATAGGGGATGAACAAATCGGGGCGCATCTCCTCGCCGGTCGGGCGGTGCCAGCGCACGAGCGCCTCGGCGCCGATCCAGCGCCCGGTTTCAAGCTCCACGAGCGGCTGGTAGCGCAGATAGAATTCGTCCGTCCTGAGCGCGCGCTTCGCGATCGTCGCCAGACTGTTTTCGGCCCGCAACAGCACGCGCAGCAGCAGGATCAGCCCACCGCCGCAGACCAGCCCGACCGGCAGCAGGATCAGAAGGTAGCGCGCCATTCCGTCCTGGATCTCGTCGATCGGAAGGATCGCGACGCCGGCATAGTCGCCGCCCTTCGAAGGCTGGACCGACACCAGCCGATTTTGCGTGACGAAATCGGCCTGGCGGGATGCGTAGAAGGGATGCAGCAAGCTCATGTCGATCTGCCCGCGCCGGTTAATCAGGCGCGGCGCGCTGACCCCGATTACGCCGATCGCCTGGCGATTGTTGGCGAGCGGTATGTCTACCGTCAGCCGCGGGTGCACGAACATCACATAGCCCGACGGCGCACCGACCACGATCAGCCCCACCCCCGGCGCGAAGGGCAACCTCACACCTGTCCTGACGCTGAAACCCCCACGGGTGTGGAATTGAGGCGCGCCGAGGCCGATCGGCCGGTTCAGCAATCCCGCCGAGGTGCAGGTGAGGCGGTCGCCGTCGGCATAGCCGGCCCCCTGTATCTGGTCATATTCGAGCACGGCGCTGGCCATGCGGCGCATACCTTCGTCGGAGCAGGGCCTGTGCGCCGGCGGCGCCTGGAGCCGACGAAGCGCGCTCCGCATCTGGGCGGAGGCGGTGTCCGTACGGCGGACGACTTCCGCGGCGAGGGTCCGCGCTTTGGCGCGTTCGGCGGCGAAACTCTGATGATGCGCGATCAGCAAGGCAGCGGCGATCGGCGCGAGCACCGCGAGGAAGGTCAGAATGAAAACCATGGGGACGAGCATTCCCCGCCACCCCTGGGCCCTCACGCGCCCGAACAGTCCGACTTCGCTTGGCAGCCTTCGGCCCCTTTGCTGGTCTGGCGTGAAGTCTGCCCATTTCCCACGCCTCTCGCCACCGCAATCTGAGCGTGCGCGCGCAGGTTACGATCTGACGGATTGGCTTTCGCGGCAGGGGGACTAGAAGGCGCGCATGGCACGCCCTCTCCGCCTCGGCACACGCGGTTCGCCGCTTGCCCTGTGGCAGGCGAATATGGTCGCCGATGCGTTACGCTCGATCCACGGGCTCGCTCCGGACGCGATCGAGATCGTCCCGATCCGCACCACCGGAGACCAGGTACAGGATCGCGCGCTGGCCGAGATCGGGGGCAAGGCGCTGTGGACCAAGGAACTGGACCGCGCGCTGCTGGAGCATGAGATCGATTTCGCGGTCCATTCGATGAAGGATGTCGAGACGATCCGCCCGCCCGAGATCGTGATTGCCGCGATCCCGCCGCGCGCGGACACGCGCGACCGGCTGATCGGCGCAGACAGTCTCGCCGCGCTTCCGCCCAATGCGCGCGTCGGCACCTCCTCGCCTCGACGCGCGGCCCAGGTGCTGCGGGCACGGCCCGACGCGCAAATCCTGCTGTTTCGCGGCAACGTCGATACAAGGCTGCGCAAGCTCGCCGAAGGCGAGGCCGACGCGACCTTGCTCGCGGCGGCTGGGCTCGAACGGCTGGGACGCGACGATATCGGGACGCCGCTCAGCGAATTGCTCCCCGCGCCTGCGCAAGGCGCGGTCGGCGTCGAAGCACGCGCGGACGATAGCGAGATTTTGGGGCTGCTGGCCGTGATCGATCACAAGCCGACCAGCCTGTGCGTTCGTGCCGAGCGTGCCCTGCTCGCCGGGCTCGGGGCGGATTGCCGCTCACCGGTTGCGGCGCTGGCGGGGCTCGAATTGGGGCAAATCCACTTGCGCGCCGAAATTCTGAGCGAAGACGGCGCCCAGCATCAGGCGGGGGAAATCATCTTCCCCTTCCATGATAAGAGCGCCCCACAGGCGCTGGCGCGCATCCTGCTGGATCGCGCGGCCCCGGACCTGCGCGCCTTGTTTGCCGCATGACGCCGTTGCTGGTCTTGCGCCCCGAACCGGGTGCCGCCGTCACCGTGGCGAACGCGACAGCCGCCGGGTGGCACCCGATCGCCGCGCCGCTCTTCACGGTGGTCGCAACCGCCTGGGAGGCGCCGGATGCAGTGGCACATGACGCGCTGATGCTGACCAGCGCGCAGGCAGTGCGTCACGCCGGCCCCGCGCTGGAATCCTTTCGCGCGCTTCCCGTTTATGCGGTGGGGGAGGCGACCGGGGTGGCGGCGATGGAAGCGGGTTTCGCCGATGTACGGATGGGTTCCGCCGATGCGGCTTTGCTAGTGACGATGATGGTACGCGATGGCGTCCAGCATCCGCTTCACCTGGCCGGGCGCGAGCATCGCATCCTCGACGCGGCGCCGATCCCGATCGCGCGGCGGATCGTCTATGCCGCCGATCCGGTCGAGGAGCTGCCTCCCGCCGCGCGCGCCGCGGTCGAGCGGGACGCCGTCGCCTTGCTCCATTCGCAGCGTGCGAGCGCGGTCTTCGCCGATTTGCTGATCCGCGCCGGACTGGACCCGGCGAAAGTGCGCGTCGCGGCGATCAGCGGCGCGGCGGGCGCCGGACCATGGCGCCACGTCAAGATTGCCGACGCGCCCAGCGACTCTGCGCTGTTGGCGGCGGCGGCTCGTCTGTGCGAGAAGGATTGAATGGATCAGCGCGATTATTACGGAACCCGCCCGCGCCGCAGCGTCTGGCGAATCCTGTTCCTTCCGGTCGTCGCCTTTCTGCTCGGCATAGTCGGCGCGGCGCTGGCGCTGCACCAATGGTCCAGCCTCGACAAACTGATCCATCCCGTATCCGCGAGCCAGCCGGTGCAGAACCCGCTTTTGCCCGCCGCGCCGCGCCCGGCGGTGGCGCAGCCCGTGCTCCCGCCCGACGATCCCGCGCTCGACCAGCGCGTCGCCGCGATCGAATCGCGGATCGACGATATCGACGCACGCGCGGCGGCCGCCTCCGGCAACGCCAATCGCGCCGAAGGCCTGCTGGTCGCGTTCGCGACGCGCCGCGCGCTCGACCGCGGCCAACCGCTCGGCTTTCTCGAAGGCATGCTGCGCGAGCGGTTCGGGGGCAGCGACGCTGCCTCGGTTGCGCAGATTATCGCGGCCGCGCAGCGTCCCGTGACGCTCGCGCAATTGCAGGACGGCCTGGCAGTCTTGCGCCCGCAACTCGTCACCCGTGCCCCCGATCAGAGTGCGTGGCAGGGCTTCAAGGAGCAGCTCAGCACGCTGTTCGTGGTGCGCAAGGCCGACCAGCCCTCGAACATCCCCGCCGATCGCCTGTCGCGTGCCGAACATGCGCTGGAGCAGGGCCAGGTCGATTCCGCCGCGGCGGAGGTGGCGCGCTTGCCCGGTGCGGCGCGCGCCAATGACTGGCTCGGTCAGGCGCGGCGATACGTGCTGGCGCGCAACGCGCTCGATCGGATCGAGACGGAGGCATTGCTAACGCCCGCGCCCAAGCCGACGCCGCTCGCGCAAACCCACTAAAGCGCGCTCAGCCGATGCCGGCATATGCCGCAATCCAATATTCGCGGATGTCGTTCGATCCGCGGGCCGGCGGGCAGGTGATGGGCCGTCGCGTCGCGGGCCATAGTTTCTTCAAGGCATGGATCGACCATAGCGGAGCCGATCCCATGACCGCCTGGGTCCACAGCGCCGCCGACGCCGCCCATTTTGAGGGCCATGCGCGCGAGCTGGGTTCGACCGCCAGGGTCGCGGTCGGCAATATCCTCGATCTCGCGCCGGTGCAGGAAGCGGGCGCGCTGTGGCTCGCCGATCCGGCGCTCGGCCGCTATGCCTGGCAACGACGCTGGCTCGGGCAGGCTGCGTGGAGCCTGGTCGGTATCACGCACACCATCTCAAGCGATCGCGCGATGGACCTGATCGCCGACCTTCTGATTGCGCCGATCCAGCCATGGGATGCGCTGATCTGCACATCGCAAGCCGTCAAGAAAGTCGTGCAGACCTTGCTCCAGGAGCAGGCGCTCTATCTTCAGGATCGGCTGGGCGCGACCACATGCACCGGCCCGGAGCTGCCCGTCATTCCGCTCGGCGTGGATTGCGCCGCGCTCGCGCCCGACGGCGCGGCGCGTGCGCGCTGGCGGGCCGAACTCGGCATCGGTCAGGACGATGTCGCGGTGCTTCAGTTCGGCCGCATCGCGATCCATGCCAAGGCGCATCCGCTGCCGCTGTTCGTCGCGCTGCAGCGCGCTGCCGCGCAGGGCGGGCCCAGGCTCCACCTGATCCTCGCCGGTCAGCCGGCAAACCCGCGGCAGGGCGAGGAGGTGCGTGCGATGGCCTTGGCCTTCGCCAGCAGCTTCACCACGCATTTCGTCGATGGCGCGCGCGACGATGCGGGGTCGGTACGGTCGGCGGCCGATATCTCCACATTGCTTTCGGACAATATCCAGGAGAGCTTCGGGCTCGCGCCGGTCGAAGCGATGGCGGCGGGTCTACCGGTCGTCGGCAGCAATTGGGACGGATTGCGCGACACGATCGTGCAAGGCGAAACCGGGCTGCTCGCCGATACGATCCTGCCGCCCGCGCCGACTGGGGAAATCCTCGCCCGCCGCTACGCTTTCGCAGCGGACGATTATGACCGCTATATCGGCCATGTCGCACAGGCAACAGCGGTCGACGTCGGTCAGGCGGCGCAGGCATTTGCCACGCTCGCGGCCGATCCGGCGCTGCGTCGGCGGATGGGCGAAGCGGCGCGCGCGCGCGCGCTTCGAACCTATGACTGGCCACGCATAATCGGGGCCTATCGCGCCTTGCTCGACCAGCTCGCCGCCATCCGCGCGCAGGGTCGCGCGAGCGCGGCCCGGACCTCGGTCGCACGCCAGCCGGCGCGGATGGATCCTTTCAAGCTGTTCGCCTCCTATCCGAACGTGACCCTGAGTGGAGCAACCCGGCTGGTCGCGGGATCGATCCGCACCACCGCCGATCTGCCTGGGGGGTTCGGTAAAGCGGCGATCGTCCAGCAGGGCCTGCCCTCCCCCGCGACGCTGGACATGATGATCGAACGGGCCGCGCAGCCGATCGCGCTGGCCGACCTGCTCGATGGCTTTCCCGGCCAGGACCGGCGGATGCTGACGACCGGGGCGGCCTTCCTGCTGAAGATGGGAATGCTCGCCCGCGCCTGATTCCTGCCGAGGAAGCAAGCGCTTCCGCCGACAAAGCGGATCAGGCGCTGGTCGGCGCCTGGTCGCGCTCTCGCATCCGCTTCTTATGATAGAACGTACGTTTGACGATCCCGACGATCATCAGCGACCAGCCGAGCGCGATCAATACGATCCCCGCGAGCCCGAAAGTGCGCTCGGCGACACTGCGCCAGCCCTGCGCCTCGAACAGGAACAGGATGCCGACGATCGTGAGCGTCAGTCCCGCCAGCCGCAGCGGCCGTGCGACCTTGAACAGTTCGGCGCGATAGGCGGCCCGCCCCTCCTGCGTCGACAGATCGGGCGAAGACACATCCGGCGGTTGGGCCATGAACGAGGAATCCCTTGCTGGACGGGCGTCGGGAATAGACGTCTCCCGTCACACCCGCCCAGCATAAGACGGGATCAGCGGCAGCGCACGTTCTTCTGATCGATCGCCGCGCCGGCCGCGGCACCGCCCGCAGCGCCGAGGAGCGTGCCGAGCGTCTTGGATCCGCCCGGCGCGATGATATTGCCGAGCGCGCCGCCGGCGATGCCGCCCACGATCAGACCGGTCGTGCCGTCCGAACGCTTGCAATAATAGCGCCCGTCATTGCCGACATAGACATTGTCGTTCCGGCGCAACCGGTGCTCGTGATAGCGCGGATCGTCGCGATAATAGCGCTCGGCATAATAAGGCGTGCCCGGGGGCGAGTTATAGCCGCTCGCATAGGAGCTGCCATAACCATCCCCATATTGGGTACAGCTCGCCAGCGGCAGCGCCGCGACGCTCACCAGGGCCGCAAGGGCCAGGAAATCGGATCGCATAGAACCTCTCCTTCGGGTCGTCTTAGCGGGCCAACGAGACTCCGTACAAATATATCCCTGCCTTCTAGCGCCCCGATTTGGCTTTGCTCCAAGCGCCTGAAGCGCCTACCACGACTCCATCCCCGGGGGACCGCAGGCTCGTGCGGTTGAGAGGCGAGGCGATCCTCGCAACCCGTTGAACCTGATCCGGCTGACACCGGCGTAGGGAGGGAGATCGGCTCGCCGTTCTCCGTCCCCATTGGAGACGATTAGAATGGCCGATATTCCCGCCCGCACCGAACT
>Ga0068854_100000841_pt1 | contig 18383 bp, 19 predicted proteins | sample KBSCornC42_FD_66590 | JGI IMG/M metagenome (GOLD analysis project Ga0068854, IMG submission 66590) | Corn rhizosphere microbial communities from Kellogg Biological Station, Michigan, USA - KBS Corn C4-2 | ecosystem: Host-associated > Plants > Roots > Rhizosphere > Soil ... | reverse complement strand
CAGCGCGCCGCCGACTCCGGAATCTGGGGCATCATCCACAAGGCCACCACCGGCGCGACCGGAAAAGACTCCGAGTACGCGAACCGCCGCCAGGCCGCGCTCGACGCCGGCCTGCTCTGGGGCGCGTATCACTGGGGAACGAACGCCGACGTCTCCGGACAGGTCGAGAATTTTCTCAGCGTCGCGGATCCCGACGAGTCCACGCTCGTCGCCCTCGACTTCGAAGAGACCGAGGGCAATCAGATGACGATCGATCAGGCCTCCGAGTTCCTGACCGCGGTCGCCGACGCGATAGGCCGCAAGCCGATCCTCTACTGCGGCGGACTTTTCAAATCCGAGATGGGCGACACCGTCGATCCCTTCTTCGGCTCGCACCGCCTCTGGCTCGCGCAATACGGCCCCAATCCCTCCGTGCAGGCGAGCTGGGAAACCTACTGGCTCTGGCAATACACCGACTCGCTCAGCGGCCTCACCCCGAACACGGTCGACGGCATCCCCGGCGACGCGAATGGCAACCTCGATTGCAATTCGTACGCGTTCACCAAGGCGCAGCTCACCGCGGAGTGGGCGTCGTAACGGCTACAGCTTCAGCCGCCGCAGCGTGGTTGTGAGGTCGCCTTCCTGCACGGGGATAGCCATCGATGTATCGCGGGCGTGGGCGACGGCGGCGCCGGCGGCGGGGAGGCCGTAGGAGCCGTCGATGATGACGGCGTCGATCGGTTCGTCGCGTGTCAGGTCGATGTCGATCGTCGCTTCTGATGCGCCGCGGATGGCGACGCGGTGCCAGCCGGGAGCTAATCCGCCGCGAAAACGCGTCACCGGCGGAGGGGTGATTCCGTTCACTCGCAAGGCCGCGAATGACGGCGCGTGGAAGAGGAGCGCGATGCGCGGCGCGTTGCGGTTCGAATGGATGCGCAGCGTGAGATGCCGCCCGTTCTGCTTCACATCGCGCACGACCTGCACCTCGGCCGGCGGTATCGCCAGCTCGGGCGCGGCCGCGAGGTAAGCGCGCGACGGCGGCACCGTCCATTCGTACGTCTTCTGCGGCACTTCCGTAAAGTGCGCGGACTTTGCGATCTCGGGCCGCATCACATCGGTCTGCCACCGCGGTCCGACGCCGTCGTCGACGTATTCGATGTTGATGTGCCGCGGCGAATTCGCTTCGTACGCCGGCACGATCAAGGCCATGGCGATGCAGGCGACGATCGCCGCGGCAATCGATGCGACGAGCGGACGGCGCAACGCCGCGACCGCGGCAAGAAACGGCGCGAAGGTCGTCGCCGCGAGCGCGATCAGCACCGCGATGACCGGCAGGATCGGACGCCCGAGGGCGTCGTAAAGCGCGAGGCCGAAGGGGAAAACGAGGATGGCCGTGATCGATGCGCAGACGATCGCCGACGTTCCTTCATGCAGCCGCAGCAGCGCGCAGATCGCGCACGCCATCGCCGGAACGATGGCCAGGTAGCTGCCGCCGGGAAGCACGATCGCCAGCGCGATGGCGATCGCAGACCAGCAGAGCGCCTGGCCGAAAAAGAGTCCGCTGACGCCGGCATACGAAGCCAGCCGCTGCGCGACGACGATCGCCACCAGCAATCCGACCAGCCACGCCGCTGCGATCATCGGACCGGGATGCGCGACCCACACCGCTCCGTGGGCGCGCAGCCCGGCGAGCCAGTTGACCGCGATTCCGACCACGAACGTGGCAATGAGCGACAGGAAGAATCCCGCCACGCCGATGGTGATCGATCGCGGGCGCGTCCGCAGATAAAACGCCGCCACGAGCAGCAGCACGAACGCGACGATGGCGACGGCGAGCGAAAACTTCTGCGGCCACCAGATCACGAAGAGCGACAGCACGTCGAACCAGACCGCGTTGCCACTACTCGTCTGACGAAGATCGACCCCCGCCAGCGCGCACGCCATCGCCAGCATGTGATCACCGTGATGTTGCACCGTCGACGGCGTCGCGTTGGCGAAGTTGTCGAGCGGCGAGTGGTAATGCACCGGGCGGCCGATGAAGCCAAATCCGACGCCCGGAAGCCCGGCGCGTTTGAAAACGGTGAGGTCGGTGTCGTTCGGCAGCAGTTCGTAGATGTCGTAGTAGAACGAGCTCGTGGCCGGCCGCGGCAGCGCGTGCGCGATGATGTTTGCCAGCCACGCGTTGTGCCGGCTGGTCTCGAACAGGAAGCTCGTCCCGCTCGTGCCGCGTGCTTCGACGTTGATGACCGCCGCGCTGTTCCGCAGCAGTTGCGGATCGGCCACAAACCCTTCCGCCCCCAGCAGCGCGACCTCCTCGGCATCCGTCACGAGGTAGACGATCGGATTGCGGAAGTGTTCATTGCGCAGCGCCCGCGCGGTTTCGAGGAGCACGCCGACGCCGACGCCGTCGTCCGAGACGCCCGGTCCGGCGGGAACGGAATCGTAGTGCGCCGCGAGCACGAGCGCGTCCGGACGTGCATCGCCCGGCGTCCGCGCGATGACGTTCGCGACCGGCGAGCAGGTGACGAACGCGCTGCAGGCGAACGAGCGCTGGATCGTGACGTCGTAGCCGAGGGTGCGGAACTTTGCAGCAAGGCGGTCGCGGACGGCGTCATGCGCGGCGGTGCCGACCGGATGCGGAATGTCACCGCCGAGGACCTCGCGCTCGAACGTGAGCGCCCGCGCGGCGGAGAAGGAGGTCGAAGGCGCGCTTTCCGGAAGCGGCGCCGGGCCGCCCATTCGTACCAACAGCGTCCCGAGGATCGCGGCGAGGAGGGCAAACAGGAGCGCCGAAGCGCCGCCGCGTTTCACGGCCGGGATTGTAACTGCAACCTGTTCCCGCCGCTTTCGTACATCGCATCATGTTCAAGCGCATCCTGCTCACTGCCATCTTCACCATCGCCGCCGCGGCCGCGAGCGCATCGACGCTCGATCAGCCTTTCGACCGCACCTTCGACGTCCGGCCGGGCGCCGTTTTCTCGCTGACGAACATGAACGGACACATCACCGTCCGCGCCTGGGACCAGCCGCGCATTCGCGTCCATGCGGTCAAGCACGTCGAGAGCCGCGACTCCGACGCGGCGCGCGACGCGATGAAGGCGCTGACGCTCGATCTGTCCCAACCGAACGGCGGCCTGCGCATCGACACGAAGTATCCGAAACACAACGACGGCATCTTCGAATGGATCGCCGGCACGAACGTGAGCATGACGGTGACGTACGAGGTGATGGTGCCGCGCACGATGGACCTGCAGATCGAGAATACGAACGGGTCGATCGAAGCGAGTGATGTTCGCGGCTCGCACAAGATCGAGACGACGAACGGACGCATCACGCTGGCGCGCTGCGCCGGCGACCTCAGTGCGGAGACGACGAACGGATCGATTGAAGCCGAGCTGACCGCGGTGAACAATGGGCACGGCATCCACCTGGAGACGACGAACGGCGGCATTCACGCCCGCCTGCCGCGCACGCTCGCCGCGCGCATCGACGCCGCGAACACGAACGGCTCGATCGAAAGCGATCTGCCCGTGACCACGAGCGGCTCGCAGGACAAGCACTCGCTCCACGGCACGATGAACGGCGGCGGCCCGGAACTGCGGCTCCGGACCACGAACGGTTCGATTCACATCAACGCGATCTAGGTTGTGGGGTGTTGGGGGTAGGGAGGGAGCTTCGACTTTCCGGTTATCCGACACCCGGGTTATGCGTGAACTCCCGGCGCTTCGTGGCCGCTGGCGTTCACGTACTCCACGTAGCTCCCTCCATACACCCTCGGCGGCGCGCCGCGCTCCTCGGGCAACTCGAGCACGCGGTTCGACAGGCCGCGCAGGAACATGCGGTCGTGCGAGACGAAGAGCATCGTCCCTTCGAAGTCATGCAGCGCTTCGACGAGCATCTCTTTCGTGGCGAGATCGAGATGGTTCGTCGGCTCGTCGAGCACGAGGAAGTTCGGCGGATCGAGCAGCATGCGCGCGAGCACGAGGCGCGAGCGCTCGCCGCCCGATAGCGAACGGATTTTCTTTTCCACTTCGTCGCCGGAGAACTGGAACGCACCGAGCAAACTGCGCAAGGTTCCGATCGATTCGAGCGGGAAGTCTTTCTGGATCTGTTCCCAGACCGTGAGGTTCGGATCGAGGACGTCGAAGGCCTGTTGCGAGAAGTAGCCCATCTTCAGCGACGCGCCGAGGCGGACGGAGCCGGCGTCGGGGTCGAGCGAACCGGAAACCATTTTCAGGAGCGTCGATTTGCCCGCGCCGTTCTTTCCCATCACGCACCAGCGTTCGCCGCGGCGGACGAGGAAATCGAAGTGATCGTAAATCGGCCGCTTGCCGTACGACTTGGAGACGCCTTTCAGCGTGACGACGTCGTCGCCGGAGCGCGATGGTTTGCGGAAGTCGAACTTCATCGTCTTGCGCTTTTTGGGCGGCTCCAGCTTCTCGATTTTGTCGAGCGCCTTGACGCGGCTCTGCACCTGCGCCGCTTTTGCCGCGTGCGCTGCGAAGCGGTCGATGAAGCGCTGTTCCTTGGCCAGCATCGACTGCTGGCGCGCATACGCGGCCTCGCGGTTCGTCTCGCGAATGGCTCGCTCGCGCTCGTAAAACTCGAAGTTGCCGGAGTAGGTCACGAGGTCGCCCTCATCGATCTCGACGATCTTTGTGACGACGCGGTTCATGAACTCGCGGTCGTGCGAGGTCATCAGGAGCGAGCCGTCGTAGCGCTTGAGAAAGTCTTCGAGCCAGATGATCGACTCGATGTCGAGGTGGTTGGTCGGCTCGTCCATCAGCAGCACGTCGGGTCGGCCGAGGAGGACTTTGGCCATGGCCACGCGCATCTTCCAGCCGCCGCTGAGCGCGCCGACGTCGCCGTCGATGCGATCGTCTTCGAAGCCGAGTCCGTGCAGCACTTCGCGGGCGCGCGCTTCGAGCTCGTAGCCGCCGAGGTGCGCGTAATCTTCCTGCACGTGTCCGAAGCGTTCGAGGATCGCGTCCATCTCGTCGATGCGGTCGGGATCGGACATCGCGTTCTGCAGCGCTTCCAGCTCGTGATGGAGATCGCCGAGGCGCCCGCTGCCGGCGATCGCTTCATCGAGGACGGAGCGGCCCGACATCTCCTCGATGTCCTGCCGGAAGTAGCCGATAGTCATCTTCTTCGGAACGGAAACGTCGCCATCGTCCGGCGACTCCTCGCCGACGATCATGCGAAAGAGCGTGGTCTTCCCCGCGCCGTTCGGCCCGACGAGCCCGGCGCGCTCCCCGGGATTGAGCTGGAAGGATGCGTCGACAAAGACGATCTGCCGCCCGTACTGCTTCGAAATCTTGCTGAGGCTGATCATGAACGCGCGCGAGAACGCCTGCGCGCATGACCGCATTTCGGCCGCACGGTTTCGACGCCATCGTCCGTAACGCGATATCGGAACGGGATGACCGTGAGATCGAGCAGCGGCGTGATTTGCGGCACGACGCGCCGGACCACCGGCACGCGAATTTCGAAAGGATCGACGGGATTCGGCTCGATGCTCAGGACGGCGCTGAGCATTGCTGCGCGAAGCGGAGCGTTGGGATCGGACATGCCGAGCCAAACGCACGCTGTCGCCGGCGTATTCGGACGGCGTTTGATGTCGTACGATTGATACGTGAGCCGGACGCGAGTCTCGTCGAAATATCAGGTCGTGATCCCGAAGGACGTGCGCACGCGCACTGGAATCCGACCCGGCCAGCAGTATCAGGTGATCGCCAAGCGAGGAGTAATCACGCTGGTTCCAGATAAGCCGATCGCCGCAATGCGCGGTTTCCTTCGCGGCATGCGCGTAGCGGGCTTTCGCGAGAAGAAAGATCGCATGTGATCTTCCGGGATCGTCGATGGCGGCTACACTTGATTTGAAAAGGAGTGATCCATGTCGCCAACTCTCGCGAACGGGAAGATCTGCTACATCGAGATTCCTGCCGTCGACATCGAACGCTCGGCCGATTTCTACACGAAGGTGTTCGGCTGGGCCACGCGTAAACGGGGCAACGGGCACCTCGCCTTCGACGACACCACCGGGCAGGTCAGCGGAACGTGGGTTACCCGCCGTCCGCCGTCGCCGACTCCAGGACTTCTGATCTACATCATGGTTGACGACATCAACGCCACGATCGACGCGATCCTCGCGAACAGCGGCGAGATCGTGCAGCCAGTCGGCGCGGACGCGCCTGAAATCACGGCGCGATTTCGCGATCCGGGCGGGAACGTGCTTGGGCTGTATCAGCAGCCGGCGCGCGAGAGTTGAATTATGTGAAAGGGTGTTTGCTTTTCTCTTCCCCGAGTGCCGAACGCTCGAAGCGGGCCTGGTGTCATCCGGGATGAGAAGCTCAACGATGCTTAGAAGGCGTCCAAGATCTAGCAGGAGCAAGGATGGAAAACGATACTGCTACCGAGCCTAGAGGCTCTACGGAAGCGGCGTTAAAGGCGGAGTTTCTTCTCAAACTTGTTGATCGTTCGATCGCGCGCGCACAGTGGACACGTAACCAGAATCGCTTTGCGGCGTCGTTGCTTCGGATAGCGACTTTAGTCGGTTCTACGCTGGTTACGATCTTTCTCGGGGTGACGGTTTCTCAATCCACCTCGGTTAACCTCAAACAGGCGGCTTTCGTCATAGGGGCTCTTGTCACACTTGCGAATGCTCTTGAGCCTTTTTTCAACTTCCGATCGTTATGGGTCGAATTTGACGAAGCGCTCGCTACTTTTTATCAGCTTCGCAATGACCTCGCATTCTTCATGACCGGAGCTTCAGCCGCGTCGATTACATCGGAGGAACTCAATATCTTCCGAGAGCGACATGCGGAGATCTGGACGCGAGTGAGCAAGAAATGGGTGCAATTCCGACGAAATGTGCCCTTAGACGACAGCGGGCGCCGTGAACGTGAAAGTATCAAGTAACGTCAAGGGTTCACCTACTCCGGCGTGATGTACGCGCCGCAAATGCCGCCGTCGACGAGGAAGGATGTTCCGGTGACAAACGACGACTCGTCGCTGGCCAGGAACAGCGCTGCATTCGCCATCTCCTCGGCGCGGGCGAAGCGGCCCATGGGGATGTGGACGAGGCGGCGGTTGCGGCGGGCGGGGTCGGCAAGGAGTTCGGCCAGGAGCGGCGTTTCGACGGGGCCGGGGCAGAGGGAGTTGGCGCGGATGTTCTGGCGGGCGAATTCCACCGCGATTTCGCGCGTCATGGCCAGCACGCCGCCTTTGCTGGCGGTGTAGGCGATCTGCGGGACGGCGGCGCCCATGATGGCCACGAACGACGCGGTATTGATGATGGAGCCGCCGCCGGCGCGAAGGAGGGCGGGGATCGCGTACTGGCATCCGAGGAAGACGCCTTTGAGGTTAACGCTGATCACCATGTCCCAGATGTCTTCGGTGGTGTTGGTGATCGACTCGTCGTTCGCGTGAAAGATTCCGGCGTTGTTGAAGACGACGTTTAGCTTGCCGAACGTGTCTTCAGCGAACTTCACCATCGCCTCGCAATCGGATGCTTTCGAGATATCGGCGGCAAAGGCGCGGGCGTTCTCACCGATCTCGTTCGCGGTCGCTTCGGCGGCTTCTTTTTTCAGATCGACGACGACGACTTTCGCGCCTTCCTTCGCGAAGAGAAGGCAGGACGCTTTACCGATTCCGGAGCCGCCGCCGGTGATAAGGGCTACTTTGTTTTCCAGTCGCATGCTGTTCCTTACGCCATTTCAAAGTACCGGCGCCGCTCATAGTCAGTGACGACGGCGTCGAATTTTCGTTGTTCGGTGCGGAAGAAGTGGAGGTAGTGATCGACGACGTCTTCGCCGAAGGCCTCGCGCGCGAACGCGCTTTCGGACAGCGCCGCGATCGATTCGTTCAGCGAGTGCGGCATGTGCGGGAGATCGGACGCGGCTTTGTAGACGTCGCCTTCGAACGCAGGCGGCGGCTCGATGTGGTTGGCGACGCCGTCCAGCCCCGCAGCGATGGCGGCGGCGAAGGCGAGGTAGACATTCGCGTCGGCGCCGGGCGCGCGGCATTCGATGCGCAGCGACGATCCGCTGCCGACGATGCGGAAGCCGGCGGTGCGGTTGTCGAAACTCCAGGCGATGCCGGTCGGCGCGAATGAGCCTTCGACGTAGCGCTTGTAGGACGCCGGGTACGGCGCGAAGAACGCGAACAGCTCGCGGATGTGCTTCATCCATCCGCCGAGGAACCAGCGGAAGGTGGGGGAGGAAGTGGTGTTGCCGAGCGGTTCATCGCCGGCAAACTGCGGCTTCTTTCCCTTCTCGTCCCACAGCGACATGTGGATGTGGCAGGACGAGCCGGCGTAGCGCTCGTCCCATTTGGCCATGAACGTGATGGCGTGGCCCTGCTGCCAGGCGATCTCCTTCGCCGCATGCTTGTAAATCGAATGCCGGTCCGCCATCTCCAGCGCGTCGGCGTAGCGCAATCCGATCTCCTGCTGGCCGGGTCCCCATTCGCCCTTCGATGACTCGACCGGAACGCCGGAGCGCTCCAGGTGCGAACGAATCGCGCCGATGAGGTGCTCTTCCTTCGTGCCCTGGAGGATGTGGTAATCCTCGATCACGCGTCCGATCGGCGTGGCGTTGATGAAGCCTTTTTCGGCGACGGTGTCGTAGGAATCTTTGAAGACGTACAGCTCGAGCTCCGATGCCGCCATGACGGAGAAGCCGAGTTTGGCGGCGCGCTCGAGTTGATGCCGCAGCATGCTGCGCGGCGCGACCGGCACCAGCTCGTGCGCGTGCTCGCGATAGACGTCGCACAACACGAGCGCCGTCTTCGGCAGCCACGACGCGACGCGCAGCGTTTCGAAATCGGGGATGGGGCGGAAGTCGCCGTAGCCCTTTGCCCAGGATGTGAAGGCGTAGCCCGGCACCGGATCCATGTCCATGTCGCAGGCGAGGAGGTAGTCGCAGGCATGCATGCCGTGTTTGAGGATTTCGTCGACGAAGAAGCGTCCGGCCAGCCGCTTGCCGACCAGGCGTCCGTACATGTCCGGAAACGCGGCGATGACGGTATCGATCTCGTCGTCGGCGACGAGGCGTTTGAGGGTGTCGGTGTCGATGCGGCCTTGCATGAGTTTTAGCTCTTAGCTGTTAGCTCTTAGGGCTGTCGGCTGTCGGCTGTCGGCTGTCGGCTGTCGGCTGTCGGGGTTGGTTCTTATCTCCTCAGAGCTCAGAGCTACCAGCTAAGAGCTTACGTCCACATAAACCGTCTTCCACTCCGTGTAGGCATCGAGCGCGGCTAATCCCAGCTCGCGTCCGATGCCGCTTTGTTTGACTCCGCCGAAGGGGGCTTCGAGGTGGACGCTGCTGCCGGAGTTGATGGAGATGTTGCCGGTCTCGAAGGCGCGGGCCACGCGCAGCGCGCGGGCGACATCGCGGGTCCAGATCGAGCCGGAGAGGCCGTACTGCGAGTCGTTGGCCATGCGCACGCCGTCGTCTTCCGAGTCGAACGGCATCACGGCTACGACCGGTCCGAAGATTTCCTCGCGAGCGATGGTCATATCCGGATCGACGTCGAGGAAGACGGCAGGATCGAGGTACGTCCCCTTGCCTTCGCGCGTTTCGCCGCCGGTGGCCAGCGTCGCTCCCTCGGATCTGCCTGTTGCGATGTACGACAGCACGCGCTCGCGATGCGCGGCGGTGACCAGCGGCCCCATCTCCGTTTCGTCGTCGAGCGGATCGCCGACGTGTACGTTTCCGAACGCCTCGATCAGCGCTTTCGAGAAGCGGTGATAGAGCGGACGCTGCACGAGGATGCGGCTGCGCGCGCAACAATCCTGGCCGGCATTGCCGAGGGATGAGGAGACGGCGGAAGCGACGGCGCGGTCGAAATCGCAATCGTCGAAGATCAGGTTCGCCGACTTGCCGCCGAGCTCCAGGCTGACGCGTTTGATGTCGTGCGAGGCCAGCTCCATGACGCGCTTGCCGATTTCGGTCGAGCCGGTGAAGGCCAGTTTGCGCACGAGCGGATGGGTGAGGATCGCCTCGCCGACGACCGACCCAGGTCCGGTCAGCACCGTGAAAACGCCCTCGGGGATGCCCGCTTCGAGTGCCAGCTCAGCCAGACGCAGCGCGGTCATCGGAGTCTGTTCGGCCGGCTTGAGAACCACCGTGTTGCCCATCGCCAGCGCCGGCGCCGACTTCCATGAGGTGATGGCGATCGGGAAGTTCCACGGCACGATGATTCCGCAAACGCCAACCGGTTCGCGGAACGTCATCAGCACGCCGGGCGCGGCGCCGGGGATGGTCTGTCCGCCGACTTTGTTCGTCGTGCCGGCGTAGTACTCGAAGCAGTTCGCGGCCAGGCCGACTTCATCGCGCGAATCGCGGATCGGCTTGCCGACGTTTCGCGATTCCATCCTCGCCAGATCCTCGACGTTCTCCCGGATCAGTTGCGACAGCCGCAGCAGCATCCGCCCGCGGTCGCGCGTGTTGATCGCGCGCCACTTCGGAAACGCAGCAGCCGCGGCGCGGATGGCGCGATCGGCGTCATCGGCCGTGGCCTGCGGAATCGAGGCGAGAGTCTCTCCCGTCGCCGGCTCGATCAAAGCGAATGCGGACACGCGGGCTGTGCAGTGCAAGAAGCAGGTCAGGATTGTTTGTCATCCTGAGGCTGCCGAAGCCGGGAGCTGCGAAGCAGCGGAACGGCGTAGGACGGCGAAGGATCTCAAGCTTTTCAAGCTGCGTTGAATCCCAGCGGGTTTCAGCAGGAGTTGCGTAACTTGAGATCCTTCGACCGTCCTGCGGCGTTCCGCGCTTCGCCCTCCAACGCTACGGCGGCTCAGGATGACAATGAAACGCTGGCGCCCTCCTGCGCACTATCCGGAGACGTAAAATTCGCCGCGAGGAGATCGCCATGTTCAGAATAACGTCCAGACACATCGCCAGATTTTTCGTCGTACTGCTTCTGACCTCAGCATCGTTGTTCGCGCAGTCGCTCACCATCGGTTCGCCGTTTTCGGCGGCTCCGAACGCGAGCGACTCGAACGTCGCGCCTACGCGGACCGACATCGATCTGGTCGGGCCTGCCAGCGGAACGGGAACCGTGACCTCGGTCCACGTCTACTGGTCGCAGAGCGGATGTTCGAACGCGATCAAGATCAAGTTTTTCCGGCGTAGCGGAAACACGCTCACGATGACCGCCGAGCGCGGACCTTTCAGCTCCGTCGGCGCCGATAATACCTTTGCGATGTCGCCTGCCGTGCCGGTCCAGCAGGGCGATCTGATCGGCGTCGCGCGCGTTGCCGCCTGCGGGAACCCCGGCACGTTCTTCGGCTTTCCGACGGCCGGCCATGTCGAATTTCCGTCCGACGTGACCGGTAGCGTCGACCTTTCCGCGGGCACCGCCTCGGGCGCGCCGCTGGCGCTCAGTGGAGCCGGACCGGCGCCGACGGAGCAGGTCCGCGGCTACATCCCGGTCGTCGGCTCGACTGCCGGCGGCCTCGGATCGAACTTCAAGACGTCGATGCAGCTTCTGTTCGGCGCACCGTCGTCGAGCGGCTCGATCACCGGCAAGCTCGTGTTCCATCCGGCCGGCGTCAGCGGCAACTCTTCCGATCCGACCCTGAGCTACACCGTCAATGCCGGACAGGTGGTGACGTTCCCTGACGTCGTTGCCGCATTCGGCCGCTCGGGCCTCGGCAGCGTCGATCTCATCGCCGCGCCATCGGCCACGAAGCCGGTGATCATCACGCGCGTGTTCAACGACGCCGGATCACTCGGCACGGCAGGGCTGACCGAGGAGGTCATCGACCCGGGCGATGCTCGCGTGATCCCCGCGGGTTTCACCGCGTTCCTGGTCACGCCGGTCGATCCGTCGAAGACGCGTTTCAACATCGGCGTGCGCACGCTCTTCTCCGGCGCGACGATCACTGCGATTTTGCGCGACACGAACGGCACGCCGCTCAAGACGGTCACGAAAACTTACCTGCCGAACTTTTTCGAGCAGGTGGATTCGACCTCGTTCTTCGGCGGCACGGCAATCGGCCCGAATCAGTCGATTTCCATCACCGTCGGCGGAGGCAGCGCGATCGTTTACGGCGCGACGACGGACAACACCACGAACGATCCGAACATCCAGTTCGCGGTGGCGTTGTTCGGAATCGCGTGACGAAGGCGGGCGAGACGCCCGCGTTCCCAGGCGCTCAATCGGGAGCCGGCAGGTCGACTGCCGGCTCTCCCGCGAGCGTGTGCCAGGCGATCGCTGCAAGTACGACCAGCGCGCCGGCGATGGCGAAGGCGGAAGGTTTCTCGCCGAGGAAGAGGAAGACCCAGATCGGATTCGAGACCGGCTCGAGCATGCCGGTCAGCGATGCCTGCGTCGCGGTCACGTATGCCAGTCCGCGCACGAAGAGCACGTAGGCGATGGCGATCTGGAACACGCCGAGGAATGCGAGGACGGCGAAGGAGCGCGGGGTGAGCGCCAAGTCGTGGCTGATGAACGGCAGCACCGCGAGCGCGCAGACGACGTTGCCCCACGTCACGGCCGCCTGCGCGGCGCGTTGTTCGCGTCGCAGCACCAAGATCAGCGCAGCGAAGAAGACCGACGACACCAAGGCCATCCCGTTGCCGGCCATGCCGCGCGTTTCGAAACGGCCGACGAAGAAGAGCGCCATGCCGCTCATGGCCACGGCGATGGCGACGACGTCGCGCGCGCGCATCGGTTCGCGCAGAACGACCGGCGAGAGCAACAGCACCCAGACCACGCCGGCGTACTGCAGGAAGATCGCGTTCGCGGCCGTCGTCCATTTCGTGGCGATGACGAACGCGGTCAGGCAGGCGGCGTAGCTGATGATGGCGATGATGAAGGCCGGCGTCGATTTCCACTGCCGTCGTCCCCAGACGTTGCGCCCGAGGAAGAGCATGAGGGCGATGGCGGCGAAGAGGGAGCGGTAGAAGGTGACCTTCAGGCCGGAGTCGGCCACCGCTTTGATGCCGATGCCGCCGGTCGACCAGAGAATCGACGCGGCGACGATGAAGAGAGTGCCCCGCGTGCGATCGGTCATGCGCGCGGGATTGTATGCGTGGGGGAGTGGGGAGTAGGGGGTGGGGAGTGGGAGAAAGGTGCGCGATTGATCCCGTGCTTTGTCTCCCACTCCCCACACCCCACTCCCTACTCCCCACTCCTCCTTTTCTGCCTCACGGTGATCGCATATCCCAGCAATCCGCTTAGCAGCATTACGCCGTTCGTCACCGAGAAGACCCAGTTGTGCAGAAGGAGGCTGTAGATCGTAAAGCCGGTGGAGGCGGCGAGCTGGCCGATGAAGAGCCAGGTCGAGACGCCTTCGCTCGTGCCGGCTCGCCACTGCTTGCGAATCTGATTGGCGATCGTCAGCACGAGGATGACGGAGCTCGCCCAGCCGATCGCGTCGACCACGTCGCGCTCAGTTGTAGAACGCGCCGCTGTCGTCGAAGTGAGAGCGGAAGTCGCTTTCGGCGGACGGACAGGGAAGCGGATCGGGGGGCGGAGGAACGACCAGCGCGCATTCGCGGACGACGTCGGCGAGCGTGTCGATCTCCAGCGGCTTGTTCACCATCGCACTCACCAGCGACGCATCGATGATGTCTCCCTCGGCATTCGGATCGCGCACGGCCAGGATGAACGTCGTCGACTCGGGACGCTCCTCGCGGAAGCGGGTCAGGAAGGTCAGAGCTTCACCTCCGGCGAGACTCATGTCGATCAGGATCAGCGCGTAATCGCACTTGCGCGTTTTCTCGATCGCGTCCTCCGCGCCGATCGACGTATCGACGCCGAGGGGCTGATGGCGAAGGATCGTGAAGAGCATGGCGCGCAGAGCATCGTTGTCTTCGATGATGAGAACTCTTGTTTCCGTTGCTGACATTACGTTCGTCCTTTTTGGAGCTAAAGAATCTCAAGAGCTGTGCCAGTTCAGTTCACTTTTTCGGTCGGTACCGTCGCGCTGTCAGGCGGCGGACAGTCGGGAAGTTGCGCGCGTTCGTGCAGCGCGTTCATGCAGGCGGTGACGGTGGACATGAGGAGCTCCACGTCGAACGGCTTGCGGATCGATCCCGAAACGATCGACGGATCAAGGTTGTGCGGCTCGCCGCCGGCGGTGAGAACGAGGACCATCGGCCGCGCATCGGCGGGGAGTTTTTTCAGCTCGTCGAGGACGTCCCAGCCGCTCTTCATCGGCATCATGAGATCGAGCAACATCACCGAGTAGACGCAGGACCGCAGGCGCGCCAGCGCCTCGATGCCGTTGCGCGCGCCGTCTACGGCGAACCGCCGGCGGCGCAGGATGGTGAACAGCAGCGCGCGGATGGCGTCGTCATCGTCGACGATGAGAATCCGTTTTTCCTTCGTCGGCATCTCTCGCTGTATCAGCAAGTTCGCTGCCTGCGAAAAATCTTACGCACTACGCTGTGCTTCGCGTGCGTCCCGCTGCTGATCGCCGGCGACTTTCGGCGGACGCGTTTCACTGATGGCGCCGAGCATCTCGCGGTTGAATGCGGGGAGATCGTCGGGCTTGCGGCTGCTGACCAGATTTCGGTCGCGGATGACTTCGCGGTCCTGCCAGTCGGCGCCGGCGTTGCGCATGTCGTCCTGCAGCGTCGGCCACGTGGTAATGCGGCGGCCCTTCACCACTCCCGCGGAGATGAGCAGCCAGCCGCCGTGACAGATGACGGCGATCGGTTTGCCGGCGCGATCCATCTCCTGCACGAATTGCTGCGCGCGCCTCTCGATGCGCAGCGCGTCGCCGTTGATGACGCCGCCCGGCAAAACGACCGCATCGAATTCCGATGCATTCGCTTTCGACAGCGCCAAATCGACGTCGAATGAATCCGCTTTGTCGTGATGCTTGAAACCCTGCACCTTGTCGTCTTTCGGCGAGACGAGCACCGTCTTCGCTCCCGCCTTGTCCAGCGCCTCGCGCGGGCTGGTCATCTCGATCTGCTCGAACCCATCGGTGACGATGATGGCGACGCGTTTGCCTTTGAGGTCGGTCATGACTGTTTCCTCCTGCGCGAAAACGCGTGCAAAAAGGAAGCACTCAGCAGTAGTGATTAGTCGATTAGTGGATTAGTAGATTAGGCCGCGAGGCGCAGGTTTACTAATCCACTAATCTACTAATCACTAATCCACTACTTCACCAGCCGCGACATTTCCCGGAACTCGTCCGTTCCGGAGTTGGCGGTCAGCTCGAAGAGCACCATCTCCGTGGAGCTGAGGCGCGCGCCCTCGGACATCATGCGGCGGATGGCGATGTCCTTGTTGGCCTGCGTGCGTGAGGAGATGGCGTCGGCGACGATAGTGACGTCGTAACCGTTGGCGAGGAGATCGCTCACCGTCTGGTAGACACAGACGTGCGCCTCGACGCCGGCCACGATGGCTTGCCGGCGATGCAGGTTGCGCGTGGCGGTGACGAACTCCGCGCAGCCGTAGCCGGAAAAACACGACTTCTCGATCGGCTCGTATCCGGATGTCTCCTCGAACGCGCGGCGGACGATCGGAACGGTCGCGCCGAGGCCCTGGACGTATTGCTCGGTGAGGAGCGCGGGGATGTCGACGATCTTGCTGCCGCGCACGAGCCGCTCGATGTTGCGCTCCACCGCTTCGCGCTCGCTGATGACCGGCATCAGCTTCAACTGCACGTCGATGATGACGAGGAAGGCGTCGGCGCGTTGGAGTCTGGGCATGGCCGGAAACACTACACGAATCCCGCCACAGGTAAACTGCGCCGGTGTCCGCCATCTTCGGCCGTCTCTTTCAACTGATCGGGATGATCATCCTTCCGATCGGCCTGCTCACCGGATTGCTGAAAGACAACGTGAACCTGGAAGTGCGCCTGCTCTTCATCGGCGGCGCGATCTTTCTGATCGGCTGGCTGATGGCGAAAAAGACGCCGTAGACGGACGAGCCCGGCTCACCTACGACAATTTTTCTTTCCTGAGGTAGGTAATTGCCTCCGATATGTCTCTCCTTATTACGGCTCCCGGCCAATTTTCGAAAGGAGGACTTATGCCAAAGATGAAGGACCTCGGGATCAACGTGATCCCCGAGACCATGCGACCGGCGGAATGTCTGCCGTTGACCGTTGGTCCCGTCTGCATTCCGGGCGGGGTAACGTTCGACGCGGCGTTCCAGTCGACGGCGACGTGCATCCCGAACTCGTGCGGCGTGGCGCCAGCGGCGGCGTTCCAGTCGACGGCGACATGCATCCCGAACTCGTGCGGCGTGGCGTGCGGTTGTACGAACATCACCAACCCCTGCTTCGGATGTACGACCGCTCCCACGGTTGCGGCGTGCGCGAACCACACGACGATCACCATCTGTTACACCGGCAGCTTCTGCACGGTCCATTCGGCGGTGACCTGCGCTACGGGCACCATCGTTTGCCACACCGGCGGTTCCATCTGTCCGGGAGGCTCGATCTGCTTCACCGGCTCCGCCGGCACCATCACCCTCACGCCGACCACGCCGCAGTTGCAGGGCGGCGGTCTCACGCGCGAGTCGATTGCGCAGCTCAAGGATCAGTTGCAGCAGCAGATCGCGCAGCTCGACGAACACGCCAAGACTCTCGGACCGAAAACCTCGGACGAGATCGACGCGCGCGAGCAGCAGTTGAAAGCGGAGCTGGCCGATCTGGCTACGCGCCGCAGCGATCTGAAGAAGAAGTAGTGGTCCGGCCGGGAGCCTCACCGCCACTGACAAGGAGACGTGATGATTCCGCTTCACGAAATGCGCTTCCGCTCCAGCCCTTTCGTCGATCTGAAGCAACTCGCCGACCTAGCGCCCGAACAGCGCGAGCCGTTCCGAGAACTGGAAAGCGATTCCGATTTTTACGGCCTCTTCGTTCCCCGTGCGCCGCTGACGATGAACATCAAGTCGGTGGCGCGGCAGACCGCGGAGCTCTTCCGCAATCTCTCGATGCCCTCGCGCCTCGACGGCGCGCTTCTCGGCGACGACGAGTATCGCAACGACGTCGTCGACCTCGTGCTCGACGGCATCCTGGAAGTCGAGAGTGGCGACGAATTTATCTCCGGCGCCGATGCCCTTCCCGTCGTCTGCGTTGCGCCCTCGGAGCCTGACGTTCGCAACGCCGCGGCCCGCCTCTCGCGCGACGCGCTCCTCCACGCGCAGGATCTCGAAACCGCCGATCCGCAGTTGCTGACCACGGCGCTCTATCTCTACAACCGCATCCCCCTGTCGCCGTTCTGGAAAAAGCGTTTCCCGAATCGCGATGCGGTCAGCGCTCACCTCGGCGTCGACCGCGGTCCGCTGCGCGTGCTTCTGGAGCGCGATTGGGTCGCCAATCCTCCCGAGCGTTCCAACGGGTGGCTGAGCTGGTTCCAGAAGAATGCGCCGCCGCGGCCGCCGGGCGGAGTCACGCACAAGCTGTACGTGAGTCCGCGGCCGGAACGGATTCGCGATGCCTTCGAAATCGTCGTGCGCGTCCTGACCGGCTTCCCCGGCGCGCAATTCAAGATCGGGCAGGACGCGGCCGGCCTGCTGCGTCCGGACAAGCTCGTCACCTATTTCCTCACCCGCGAGCAACTCGACGCCGCGGCCGCGGTGCTGCAGCGCGAGCTTGCCGGCTGCGACGCGCAGGGCGTGCCGTTCACGGCCGGCATCGATGACGCCGGATTGCTGTCGCGCGGAATCGATCCGCCGGACAGCGACCGCGCGCTGAGCTGGCTGGGCCGCGAGAGCTGGCGGCTCTGGGTCGTGCAGCGCCTCGCGGCAGCGCTGTCGCTGGCGAAATCGGCGCGCAGCGAGGGCGCCGTCGAGCCGTGGCGCTTTGCCATCGAACGCGCGCGGCGGCAAGGCGTCGACGTCGAGACGTGGACGCCTTCGGCATCTCTCTGGAGCGAGTCATGAACATCACCGAACCGTTCGTACTCAAAGACGACGTGCTCCTCATTCCCTGCGCGGAGTTGAACGCGGATTTGCGTGAGCGAATCTCGTTCGACGAGGGCGATTTCACGCTCTCGCGCCGGCATGGCCGGTCGCCGTCGCAGGTCATCGACGGCGAGACGGCGGCATTGCTGGCGCTTTTCCGCGAGCCGCGCACGATCGTGGCCGCCGTCATCGAGAACAGCCGCACGCTCGGCCGCAGTGCCGAGGCCAGGCTCGACGAGATGCTGCCGCACTTCGGCGTGTTTCTGCAGAACCACGTCCTCGTTCCGGCCGGCTCCGACGATGAAAAGGAGATTCGCCCCAAGTTCGAAAGCGGCGCGCAACTCGCCGGCTGGGAGATCGTCCGCTGCGTCAGCCTCATCGAAGACAGCGAGATCTATTACATGAAACGCGGCCGCGACACCGCGGCGCTGAAGATCGCGCGGATGGCTGTGCCGTTCGAGCCATCGGTCTTCGGCAACGAAGCGGCGATTCTTCGGCATATCGACGGCGGCATCGCGCCGCGGCTC
>Ga0068854_100000833_pt1 | contig 18439 bp, 10 predicted proteins | sample KBSCornC42_FD_66590 | JGI IMG/M metagenome (GOLD analysis project Ga0068854, IMG submission 66590) | Corn rhizosphere microbial communities from Kellogg Biological Station, Michigan, USA - KBS Corn C4-2 | ecosystem: Host-associated > Plants > Roots > Rhizosphere > Soil ... | reverse complement strand
ACCCGGCAAGTCCTTCACACGGCCGCCGCGGATCAGCACGACGCTGTGTTCTTGCAGGTTGTGGCCTTCACCGCCGATGTACGAAATGACTTCGAAACCGTTGGTCAGGCGCACCTTGGCGACCTTACGCAGTGCCGAGTTCGGCTTCTTCGGCGTCGTGGTGTACACGCGGGTGCACACGCCGCGACGCTGCGGGCAGTTCTCAAGTGCCGGGCTCTTGCTCTTCAGCTTTTCCGAGACGCGGGGCTTGCGAACCAGTTGATTGATGGTTGGCATTGTTCAATCCAGCTTGGTTTTTGAAAAATCGCCGGTTCACATAACGTGAACGCCTCATTTGTGAGGCGGACGGCGCAATCGGGTTTTATGGAAGTGGCGAGCAGAACGCTCTGAAGGGAGGACCTGCGGGAACAGATCAAGACCAAAGAGCGCGAGCCCGTCTGGTTCAGATGTCTTGCACAGCGCTTTGCCGGGCATGGACGCGCGAAACCAGAAGCCAAAAACTCGAATCTGGCACTATAGCGGCCTGCCTTGCAAGCGTCAAGCGCGCCGCCTCTCTGGCGACGCGCGCAGGCAATCAGCAGCGGCGCGGTGTGGCGCCGATGGCACGCGAAGCACGCGCAGGCCAAACAAAGACGAGTGCGGCCGTCGCCACAAACCCAAGCGCCAGAACGGATACGCCGATCCAGCCCGCGCTCGCCCAAGCCACGCCGGCCAGTCCACCGCCTGCAGCTGCACCAAAGAAGAACGCGCCGGTGTACAGACCATTCACGCGCCCGCGAATCTCCGGTGACAGGGTGTTCACCATGTAGCGGCCGAGCGCCTGGTCGCCGATGGCACCGAAGTCGAGCAGCAGCGCGGCCGCCACCAGCATGGTCAACATGACAGGGACGCTCAGGCCTGGCAGCAGCGCGGAAGCCAGCGCCAACAGCAGACCCGCCGCCGCGCTGCCATGCGCGAGCAGCGTGCCAACGCGCACCAAGCCGCGATCGGCCAGCCGTCCGGCGATGGGTGCCGCCACGACGCCGGCCGCGCCGCACAGCGCAAAGATGCCGATGCCGTTCTGGGTAAGGAGGAACGGCGCTGCCGCCAGCCGCAATGCAACAGCGGTCCAGAACAGCGTGAAGGCCGCCATCAGCAAAGCTTGCGTGGCGGCGCGGCGACGCAATACCGGTTCGCTGCGCAGAAGATGGCCATACGACTTGAGCAGCGCGCCGTACGACAGCGCACGCGGCGGCACGAAGGTCGGCATCACGCGCGGCAAGAGGACAGCCAGCACGGCGATCGCCACCGCAGATGCGCCGTAGAACGCGCGCCAGCCCCATTGCGCCGCGATCAGGCTGGCCGCCGGGCGTGACAGCAGGATGCCCAGGTTCAGGCCGATCATGATGTCGCCGAGCACGCGGCCGCGCCGGTGGTCTGCGGCGAGGCGACCCGCCAGCGCGATCAGCATCTGAATGACCGTCGACGTCAGGCCAATGGCAAAGGCGGCCAGCATCAGCACTTGGCCACTCTGCGCGACCGTGGTCAGCGCCAGCGAAGCCACCGCGCCCCAAAGCGTGCGCGAGGCGAGCGCGCGGTTGTCCTGCAGATCGGTCAGCGGCATCAGCAGCAACAGGCCGATGCCGTAGCCGACGAGCGTGGCGGTCACCAGCAGCCCGGTGGCGGCCGTGGTCCAACCGATGCTCGCAGCGATCTCGGCAACGAGCGGCTGGATGCCGAACAGGTTGATGACGATGAGCCCGACGGCGGCGGCAAACAACGGTGTGGCGCCGCGGGGCAGCCGGTCGGCAACTGGCGGGTTGAACACGGTAACGGCAGGAGCTTCGGTAGTCATGATGAACAGGGCGAGGGATGGGAGCGCCCATCGTAGCCAGCCGATTCGCGCAGATTAAGGTAGCCTCTGGCGCAATATTGTTTCCGCAAGTGCGCAAATATGGATCGACTCTCTGACGTGATGATCTTCGTGCAGGTGGTGGAGCGCGGTAGCTTGTCGGCGGCGGCAGATGCGATGGGCATGTCGCGCGGTGTGATCAGCAAGGCGCTGGCGCGGCTGGAGGCGCGGTTGCAGACGCGCCTGCTACAACGGACGACGCGGCGCCTCTCGCTCACCGAAGCGGGCGCGGCGTTCTTCGAGAAAAGCCGCGAGGGTCTAGCGCTCGTCGATGCTGCGGAGCAGGCCGTGAGCGCCTTGCGCGATGAGGCGCGCGGCACGTTGCGGGTGTCGGCGCCGGCCTCGTTTGCGGTGACATTGCTGGCACCGCTGCTGGGCGCATTCCAGGCGCGCTACCCCGCCGTGCAGATCGATCTGGACATGAACGATCGCTACGCGGATCTTGTCGCCGGGCGCATCGACGTGGCGATCCGCATCGGCATGCTGGAGGATTCTTCGCTGGTGGCGCGGCGACTGGCGAGTTGCGCGCACGCCATCTACGGCTCGCCGTCGTATTTTCGCGAGCGGGGGATTCCGCAATCGCCGGAGGATTTGCGCAATCACAACTGCCTCGTCTACGCCAATTACGACGGACCGCACGACTGGGTGCTGACGGACGCAGCCGGCCAGCGCCACATCGCTCATGTAAATGGCTCGATGCTGGCCAACAACAGCCTTGTGCTGCGAGAGGCGGCGCGTTCAGGGTTGGGGGTATCGCTCGGGCCGGCGTATCTGGTGCGCGACGATATTGCGGCCGGCCGCTTGCAGGCGGTGCTGACGAACTACGCGGCGCGCGAGGTGCCGTTGCACGCCGTCTTCACCCAGCGCGTGCATCTGCTGCCGAAGGTACGGGCGTTTGTCGATTTCCTGAGTGACCATATCCGCAGCAGCGGCGTGATGGGTCCATTGCCGCCGTCCGCTTAAGCCTGCTCGCGGCATTTCTCCAGCACGTCGAGCAGCGCCTGGCCGTAGCGGTCCAGTTTTGCCATGCCAATGCCCGGCAGCTCGCCGAGCGCCTCGCGCGAATCCGGATCGGTCTCGGCAATGCGCGCGAGTGTGGCGTCGTGAAAAATCACATATGCGGGCACGCTGTGCTCACGCGCGGCCTGCGTACGCCAGGCCCGCAACGCCTGCCAACGCACCTGCGCCTCGGCGGAAAGCTCAGCGGCCGGATCGGCGCGACGCTCCTTCTTCGTCGACGATGACGACGCGCCGCGCACCTTCTCGGCCTGACGGCGCAGGATCACCGACTGCGCGCCCTTGAGCACGGGGCGCGCGGCGTCGGTCAGGATGAGCGCGCCGTGGCCGCCGTGATCCACTGCAAACAAACCCTGCGCGACCAGCTGTCGGAACACGCCGCGCCACGCGGCTTCTGACAAATCGCTGCCGATGCCGAAGGTGGAGAGCGTCTCGTGGTGCCACTGTTTGATGCGCTCGGTCGCGTTGCCGCGCAGGATATCGATGAGCTGGCCAGCGCCAAAGCTCACGCGACTGGCCTGCTGCACGCGGTATGCGCAGGACAGCGCCATCTGCGCCTCACGCGTGGCGTCCCAGGTTTGCGGCGGCGTCAGGCACGTATCGCAGTTGCCGCACGGCTGGCTGCTTTCACCAAAGTACGCGAGCAGCGCCACACGGCGGCAGCTTGCGGCTTCGCACAGGCCGAGCAGCGCTTCGAGCTTGGCGGTTGATACGCGCTTGTGCACGTCGTCCGCGTCGGACTCGTCGATCATGCGGCGCTGCTGCACGACGTCGGCCAGGCCATACGCCATCCACGCGTTGGCCGGCATGCCGTCGCGGCCAGCGCGACCGGTTTCCTGGTAATAGCCTTCCAGACTCTTGGGCAAATCCAGATGCGCAACGAAACGCACGTCGGGCTTGTCGATGCCCATGCCAAAGGCGATGGTCGCCACCATCACGACGCCCTCCTCCTTGCGGAAGATCGCCTGATGGCGGGCGCGCACTTCGGAGTCCATCCCGGCGTGATACGGCAGCGCGCGGATGCCCTGCTCGGCCAGCCACTGCGCGGTCTCTTCCACCTTCTTGCGCGACAGGCAGTAGACGATGCCGGCGTCGCAGGTGTCACCGTCCATGTGTTCGGCGCGGATGAAGCGCAGCAGTTGCTGACGCGCGCTGTCCTTCTCGACGATGGTGTAGCGGATGTTCGGGCGGTCGAAGCTGGAGAGGAAGACGCGCGCATCCGTCAACGCCAGCCGTTCGACGATCTCGTCGCGCGTGACGGCGTCGGCCGTGGCGGTGAGCGCAATGCGCGGCACGTGCGGGAAACGCTCGTGCAGCACGGAAAGCTGGATGTACTCCGGCCGGAAATCGTGCCCCCACTGCGACACGCAGTGCGCTTCGTCGATGGCGAACAGGCCGATGCGCGATCGCTCAAGCAAATCGAGGAAGCGCGGCGTCATCAACCGCTCGGGCGCGACGTAGACGAGATCCAGCCGCCCCGCAGCCAGGTCTCGCTCGACCTGCGCGGCCTCGGCGCCCGTCAGCGCGGAGTTGAGGTACGCGGCGCGCACGCCGGCTTCTTCCAACGCGGCCACCTGATCCTGCATCAGCGCGATCAGCGGCGACACGACAATGCCGGCGCCCTGCCCGCGCCGATGCCGCACGAGCGCCGGAATCTGGTAGCAGAGGGATTTGCCGCCGCCGGTGGGCATCAGCACGAGGCAATCGCCGCCGTCGGCGACGTGCGCGACGATTTCCGCCTGCGGGCCACGGAAGGCGCTGTAGCCGAACACATCGTGCAGCACCGCATGCGTGGCGGCGGCGGTGTCTTCGGGCAGCGCCTGCAGCGCGTGGTCTATGGCGGGAGAGTCGTACATCGGGACGGCGGGTGCGCGCGGTGTCACGCGCGGGCTGGGCGAAACCGCTATTGTGACAAACCCCGCCGAGGGGCGGTCAATCAGGACAGTCGGATTGTCGGAAACGCTGCGGTCAGACCTTGCGCGCAACGATGCGATGGATTGTCCGCCCCGACGACTGACTGACAGCCGCCTCATCGAAAACCACCTCGGTGCCGGCCAGTGCCTCTCGCACGGGCGCCGCATCGAACGACGTGAACAGCCGGCCGCGCCCGTCGCGCTGGTCGGTGTCGGGCGTGACGCGCCAGCTCAGATACAGCGTGCCGCCCGGCCGCAGCAACGACACCAGCCGCTGCACCGCCGCACCAATCTGCTCGTGCGGCAGGTGCATGATGACGGTCTCGCAGAGGACGTTGTCGAACGCGCCTTCGGCAATGCCGACCAATTCAGGCAAAAGCGCCTGCCGGAACGACAGCCCCGGATATTGCTCGCGTGCCGCTTCCAGCAGCGCGGCAGACGCGTCGTAACCGACCGCCGGATAACCGTTGGCGTTGAGCCACGCCACCTCGCGCCCCGCGCCACAGCCGATGTCGGCGGTGGCACCGCCTGCCTTGAACTCGCGGCGCAGCAGCGCGTACAGGTCTTCAGGCGCGGGCTGCTCGCGCCACTCCTGCGCGAAGACCTCAGCAAGGGTGTCGTAGGCGGCAACGGTCTGCGTATCCATGGCGGCTCCGAAAGCGTGTGGGCTACTTCATCGTGAAACTGCGTAACAGCGTCAGATCGCCGGCCTTGCGCATCGGCACGACAAACGTCTGCTGGCGCTCGGATGGCGTGTTCTCGTCGGTGATGATGGTGACGGTGGCGGTCGTGATCGCGCTGCGGTCATTGCCGCTGCCGTAGTAATTCACATAGACGAGATACGTGCCGGGCACGGGGGCCGGGTTCGAATAGATTTCCGGACCATAGCCGGTGGTGACGTCCACGTCGAGCGCGCCGCCGTTTTCGACCACGCGGTTGCCGTACCAGGCGTGCTGTCCGTCGGGCGAAATGACATGCAGGTCGAGATCGGTGCCGTCGGTGTCCCACGACAGGACCACGCGCAAACGCGGACGCTGCTTGCCGGAGTAGCTGTCGTAGAACTGCACGCGCTTGGCGTCGCCGCGCGCGCTGCGCACCTCGACGCTGTTGCTGCCCGCGCCAAATGCGTACGGACGCGAAAACGTGCCGTCTGCCTCGATACGCTGCGGCATGGCCACGCCGTTGACGATCAGCGTACCGACCGAGGAGCCATCGGCGCCACGGCGGCGGCGCGGCTTGTTTTCGTCGGTTGCTGCGGCCGCCTTCGGCTGGTTGCGGATGCGCCCGGCGATCATCGACGCGATGCCCTGCCCTTGCGGCGTCGACACCGACACCGCCGGGTAATGCACGTCCTGCGTGTAGCGGGATTCGTCGCCAGCCGAATTGCGCCAGCCGTTGAGCGGCGCGGTGATCTCGATATTCCCGGCGTCGGTTTGCGCAAGCACGCCGCCAGCGGCCGCAAACGTGGCCAGTGCAATGGCAGCGGCGAGACGGAAAGTGGAAGGCATCATGTGCGTCACGTCAGAAGCGGATCGATTTCATCAGCGCCAGCTCGCCGATCTTGCGCAGCGGCACGCTGACGAACTCGCGCCGCTCGTTGGGCGTGTTCTCGTTATAGATCAGCGTCAGTTGCGCGGTGATGAGATCGCGGTCGTGCGCCTTTTCGTCGAAGTTGTAGCCGCCGGCGTTGAAGTTGCCCCAGTAGTTCACGTAGAACAGCCACACGCCAGGACGCGGCGCGGCGGTCGAGAAGATCTCCGGGCCGGCGCCGTCGACGCTGTCCACGTCGAGCCCGCCGCCGTCAGACAGCAGCGGCTGCGCCCAGAACGCATGATCGCCAATCGGCGAAATGACATGCATGTCGACCTCGGCGCGCGGGTCGTCCCACGTGAGGATGGCGCGCAGCTTGGCCGACGTCTTGGTGGTGTCGGCCTCGTAGAACTGCAGGCGTTGGCGCGACTGGCCGTCGGGGCTGACGATTTCGACGCTGTTCGAGCCCGGGCCGAACGCCCACGGGCGCGCGAAGCGGCCTTCGCCATCGCCATACAGCGGCATCGCGTTACCGTTGACGACGAGCACTGGCGGGCGGCGCTGCTTGCCGGCCGCGCGAATGCGTCCGGCGATGAGCGTGCGGTACTTTTGCGCGCCGCGGTCCACGGGCGGTTTTGGATACGCCGCGGTGTATTGCTCCAGCTCGTTGGTCAGCTTGCTGTTGCGCCAGCCGCCGATCGGCCCTTCCAGATCGGCCACCGGCTCAGCCAGCGCCGAAGCGGCCAGCAGCAGCGCAACGGTGCCCAGCGCCAAGCGCGTCATCCCACTCTTCACAGCAAACCCTCCCCTCGGATCAGGCGACGCGCCATCGCCTCGACAAACTGTTCGTCCTGCCCGCGCGGGTGGCGCGCAAAGGCGAGGTGCAGATATTCGTGTGTCAGCGCGATGCGGTCTTCTTCGGTCGCGAGCCGGTGCACGTAGAGGCGGTTTCGGCGCGCGTCTGCGTAGGGCCGACCTTCGTGCACGACGCACACAGCGGGCAGCGGCGGTGTCTCGTAACCGGGCTCGGCAGCCAAACGCGCCGACCAACCTGGCGCGCGCGCCTGCAGCCACTGCTGCGCACCCGCCACCGGAGAGCAATCCCCCGCCACCGGGCTCTGGAACGACGTAAGCGTCGCCTGCGGCCACCACTGCGCGAGGATGGCGTCGAACCCCTGGCCACGTTGAGCAGCGGCGCGCGCGGCGGTCCAGCTCATCTGGCCGCGCGCGCTGATGGTGCTGTGGTACTGCACGGGCTGGCCTGTCAATACCAGCGTGTCGGTAAATTCGGCTGCGTTGCGGGCAGCGGCCAACGGCAGACGCGGCAGCACGCGCTGCGTGCGCGAACTGTCTGCGATGCGGTAGCAGCCCTTGTCGCGCGAGGCGTGCTGCACGAGGTAGCTGCGCGCCGCTACGGCCAACGCGCGAGCGGCCTGCGGCTCGGCGAGTTCGCCTTCGCGCTCGACCACGCGCGCCACGTAGTCGTTCATGCCCAGGCGGCCAGTGATGACCGGCGTGTTGTTCTGGCGCGCGAGCGTCAACTCGCCCTTGCTCTCAATGGGCAGCGTGTTGCCGTTGGCGAAGCGCACGGCGTAGCGGCCTTCCAGGCTACCGGCGGTGACCGGCTTGCCGCTGACGTCGCGCACCTCACGAATCGGATAACGCGCAAAGAAATCCACCACGACACAGGCATCGTCGTCGGGCACAGGCGTCTGCTCGATCAACGGCGTAAGGCGCGGTGCGGCGGCGGCCAGCACCTGGTTGCTCGACCCGGCACCGCCCAGCCACACGGGCGTGCCGTCGGCCAGCCAGCCGGCGGCACCGCCGATCGACGCGCCGGGGCGCTGCGGGTCGGGCATCGTCCACGTCTTGGCGCGCAGCAGGCCGCCGAAGTCCGACACCGTGCCCTCGCCACGCCCGACGGTCAGCACGGAAACGAGCGTTTGCGCCGCGGTCTCGCGCCCATCGGCCGGGACGGTGCGCAACGCGGTGAGCAGATCGGCGACCGGCACGCGATGCGTCGGTTGCATGGCGCGCAGATCGCGCAACCATGCGGGCGATCCTGCATGCTGCCAGAAGCGGCGCCAATCCGCGCGGTCCAGCCCGAGACGCGCCGGTTCGAAATAGCGTCCGCACGACTGGATGAGCGCGCGCTCGCGGTCGATGCTGTTGCCGGCGGTGCAGCAGTAGACCTCTTCGGCGTCGTTGCCGTGGCACGTGTAGTCGGGCGTGCTGATGCGGCGCGAGACGAGGTAGCTGTAGACGAAGAGCTTCCAGACGCTGCCGAGCGGTGTTTCGGCGTCGCGCGGCAAGGCGGTGGCTTGCGGCATACCGCCGGCCGGGTCAGCGCCGAATTGCCAGAGCTTGGCTTCGTCGCCTTGCAAAGCGGCATATCGCAGCTGCGGAACGGGCTGGCCAACCGGCGCGGCGATGGCGTGCCCAGCCTGCCCGGCAAGCACGCAGGCGCCGGCAGCCCAGAACAGGCCGGTCAGCACACCACGCGCGAGCAGGCGGGAAGGCATCGCCAGATCACTCCACCTTGAACGGATAGCTGGCCGTCTTGCCGTCGCCCTGGAACGCCTTGGCTTCCGGCTGGTACATGCGGAAGTAGCGCACCGGCGGCAACGCAAAGCGGCCCGGTAGCGAGAAGCGCACCAGCTGGCGCAGCACGGTCGGGCGCTCCAGGGCGGGCACCGGCTGGTTGTACGAGAGCTGGCCCATTTCGTAAGCGGCCTTGCGCTCGAACGCCTGCGCGCCGTTGCCTTCGTTCGGCTCGCCCTTCAGGCCGTCGATCTGGATGCCCCACGTGGTGGCCTCCACTTCGGCGCCCGGCGGCAGCGGCACTTCGACCAGGCCGTAACGATACGTGCCCTGGCGCGGCGTCAGCACCACCTCGTCGACGTAGAGTGCATTGCTGTCGAGCGTGTCGCCCGGCTTGACCGGTTTAGCGGTAAAGGCGATGCCGCTGCTGGTAGCGTCGGCCGCCGGCTGCTTAGGCGCCTTCGGATCGGCCTTGGCGGGCGCGCTGTCGATCGGCTCAAGACGGTACAGCTTGCGCTCCACCGTGATCGGCAGCTTGGAGGCCTCGGCCGCGCGGCTGCGGTACGACACGATGGCCGATTGCGTGGTCACGTCGGTCGGAGCCGCCGTCAGATCCAGCGCGGCGGGCACTTGCGCGCCGGTCCAGCGCCATGTCGGCACACCGACCGGAGAGCGCGTCGCCTGCCAGCCACCAGCCGAAACAGCCGGTTGGATGGCGGCAACGCTCGCGCCTTGCAGGCCGCCCAGACCCTTCTGCAGCCAGACCAGCGCGACAGCGCGATCCATCGTCGGCATGGCGGCGCTGGTGCGGGCCAGCAGTGGTGCCGGGTCGGTAGCCGAGCGCCCGCCGCCCATCAGCAGAAGGCTTTGCACCAGCGGCGAGGTGTCGGCGGCCAGCGCATTGCGGGCAGCAATGTCAGCAGAGACAAGCGCTTCCGGCACCGGCTGGCCGACTTGGCGCATCAGCTGTGCCGTCAGCACCGTCGCCACCTGGCGGCCACGCGGCGAATCCGGCGCCACGAAGATCAGGCTGTCGCCCGCGGCGGGGTCGGCGTCGGCTGAGGCCTTGGCCGCCTTGCCGCCGCTGGGCGCAAGCTCGTTCGCCACGCCTGAGAGCGGCGTCGCCACCGGCAAGCCCATCTCGTTGGCAAACCACAGCGCGAGCGCGCGGTGCAGCAGCGGCTCGTTCTGGCTGGTGCGCTTGTAGGCTTCGAGCACTTGCTTCCAGTTGTCTGCCGGCAGGCTGATGCCGACCGAACGGCTGGCAAGCCAATCCGCGTAATACGCATACGACGTGATCAGCGCGCTGCTGGTAGTCAGTTCGCCCCACCAGCCGAAGGTGCCGTTGGTGCCCGCCAGCAGTGCCAGACGCTGGCGTTGCGTGCGCAGCAGCGCGTCGACGCCCTGGGTGCCGGCCGGGCCGCCGTCGCCCAGGCGCGTGCCAGTGGCCGCCAGACTCTGTTGGGCCAGTGCCAGCGGGATCAGGCGGCTGGCGGTTTGCTCCGCGCACCCATACGGATATTCGATCAGGTCATCCGCCACACGAGCAAACTGGCTGGCCGTGTTGCCGACCACGCGCAGGCGCACGTCGCGCGCATCGGCCGGCAGGCCAAGCGGCAGGTGCGTGCCCTGCAACTGCGTGAGCGGGACGACGTTTTCACGGTCGGCCAGCCAGCCCGTTGCGTCCAGCTTGAGCGTGGTTTGCAGACGGTCCGAAACCTTGTCGTCCTGCTTCAGCTCGGCATTCACGACACCCGCCTGCAGCGCCGTGACGGGTGCGCGCAGGTAGTTGGCGCCGCGCTTGAGCGTCACGCGCTGGTTGATGTTCAGGCCAGCGCCCGAGACGATCCAGTCGGCGGTGATGTCCTTGTCGGTCTGGTTGAAGGCCACCATGTCCAGGCGCGGCTGATCGTTTTCGCGGAAGCGTTGCGGGCCCGTCCATTTCAGGTACAGCGGCTTGTCGGAGCGGATGCTCGCCGTGCGCTGGCCAACGATGCCGTCCGATGCGCCGGTGGTCGACACGGCGCGCACGGTGATGCGCCAGCGCGCCAGCGAATCCGGCATCTTGAAGGTCATGCGGGCGCGGCCATCGGCGCCGGTCTGCAGGTTGGCGACCCAGGCAGCGGTGTCCTTCTCATCGCGGCGCGGCCGCTCCAGCACCTTTACGCCGCGCTCGTTGTGACGGCCATACGTGCCGCCTGGCTTACCCGGCAGCGAGGCGAGCGCCAGGTCGTAGCTGATGAAACTCTGGCTCGACGTGGTGCGCACGCTGTTGCGGCGCGGGTGATAGAAGAAGTCGACGATGCTGGGCGCCACCTCTGGCTGCAGCACGTAGATCATTTCGTCGACCACAGACACGGTCAGGTTGGCCGGCACAGGCTTGCCCGCCAGCGCGCTGGTCAAGTCCAGCGTGACGGTCTCGCCCGGCGCGTAGACGGCCTTGTCCGCATGCACGCCCAGGTCCAGCGTCGGTTGTGTGACGACAATGCCGGCGTTCTGGAACACCATGTCGCCGTCGCGCACGTACAGCACCGAGAACGTCATGTTGGGCGCGAACTCCGCGCCGATCTTGATGCGCGCGCGGTATTGCGACGGTGTAACCTTCTGCAGGCTCAGCCATTCGCCGCCGCGCGTGAGCAGCGCGTGGCGCTCGACCTTGTCGCGTTCGAGCGTGAGCAGCGCATCGTCCACCGGCAGCGGGAACGTGATCAGCGCTTCGGCCGTGTCGCCAATCTGGTAGCGGTCGCGGTCGAACACCATTTCGATATTGCCCGGCACGGTCTGCACGCCGTCGCCGGCCACCCAGTGGCTCGATGCGGCAAGCAGGTTGCCGGCCGCATCGCGCACCGACAGCGTGTACGAACCCGGCTGGTCGAACTTGACCGGGAACGTGGCGTTGCCCTTGGCATCCGGCGCCAGCGTGCCTTCGGTGCGTGTGCGCGTTTCCAGGCGCACCAGATCCCACTTGGCGGGCGGGGCGCTTGCACCGCTTGTGCCACCGACAACCGGCATCGGCGTGAGCGTGAACGAGACGTTCTGCCCCGGCGTGGTGAAGTTCGACGTGGTCGACAGCTTGTACGGCGTGGCGCCACGTGCGATCAGCAGTTCGCGCGTGACCTTCACGCGGTACGCTGCGCCATCGTTGGCAAACACGGTCACGACGTAGCGGCTCGGTTCCTTGGCGGCGGGCAGTTCCAGCTTGGCGTTGCCGTCCCCATCGGTGGTCAGCTCCTGCTGCTCCAGCTTGACGGGGAACAGGCCCGCGTAACGCAGCTCGCCCTCCACCATCGTCACCTGTTGCGCGCGCAGACTGACCGATACCTTGCCGTTCTTGACCGGCTTGCCGTCCGGATAGCGCAGGCTGATCTTGCCCTTGACCGCTTCGCCCGTGCCGTAGCTCGCCTTGTCCAGCGACAGGTTCACGTCAAAGTGCGGCTTGATGTATTCGGCTACGCGGAAGGCGCCGCCATAGGTGCCGCCGTTGTAGTCGAAGCGCAGCGAGTAGCCGCCGGCCGGAGCGTTGGACGGCAGCGTAAAGCGCGCGTCGGCGCCGGTCTCGCCCGCCAAGCGCGTGGTCGACGTGGCCACCGGCGCACCATTCGGGTCGAGCACTTGCAGCTTGATGTCCCCAGCCGCCGGCACGGTCGATTCGGTCGCGTTCTTGAAGTTGCGGCCGATGAACTTGACGCTCACCTCGTCGCCCGGGCGATACAGCGGGCGATCGGTAAAGGCATACAGCTTGGTGTTGTAGATCTCGCTGTCGTAATAGAAATTCTCGGAGATGAACACGCCGCCCGCGCGGTCGTTGCCGATCACGTAGCTGCGTTCGGGCGAGACGTGGCGCAGGTCGGCCGTGCCGTCGGCTTCGGTGGTGCCCGAAGCGAGCACGCCTACGCCGTCGGTCCAGTTCACCGATGCACCGCTGACCGGCTTGCCGCTCTTGCGCTCGGCCGTCCACACCATCATCCCCTGCGAAGTGCCCTTGGTGACGGCCACGGTGTCCGACACGAACAGCAGCGTGTGCGCACGGTACGCGCCAATCACAGCTTCAACGATGTACAAACCCGCCGGCAGCTTGCCAACCGGAATCATCACGTTGCCGGCGTTCTGCGGCATCCATTCGCTGCTGCTGCCTTCGAGCTTCACGTCCTTGGGCGGCGCGATCGGCTTGGCATCCCAGATCGGGTAGCGGAATCGGCCCAGCAGCTCGTAGCCCTTGAGCGGCGCGTACTGCGGGTTGTTCGAGAAGCGCGTGGGCGCGGTCATCTGGTCGCCCATGCTGAACTGCGGCGCGGTCTCCACGGCCTTGCTGCGTGTGGCGAACGACAACACGCGCTGCCAGGCACGGCGGGCTTGGCGCGTCCAGTTGTCCCACAGATAGGCGAGCGTGTTGGCCAGGCCTTCGCCCGTGTAGTTGGCCTTGACGTCGATGCGGTGCAGGTTCTTCTGCGCCTTCAGAAATTCCAGCGGCTGCGGCACGCGGTAGACGAGGATGTCTGCGCCGCCGTAGCGGGAGAGTTCGTCCTTGTATTCGCGCCCCGGGGCTTCGAGGCGGACCAGCGCTTCCTGATCGGTGCCGTAGCTCGCATCGGAGAGCAGGAAGAACGGCTGCCCCTTGATCGGCTCGTAGCCGCTGCCCGGCACGTCGAACAGTGTGGGGTTCGGCGCTTCCGGCGCGTCAGCCGCGTGCGCTGCGGGCACCGAAGCGACCAACGCCAGCGCCGTCACGCAGACGGCGGCAACGAGATTGAACGACAGCCAACGGTTGCGCATGAGTTTTTCTACCGTGTCAAAAAGGCCAGACGAAACACGCCGATGAAGTTGGGGTTGCCGCTCTGCGGCTGCCAGCGCGAGTCTTTCCATTGCATCAGTTCAGAAACCGGGACCGCGCGCAGGCCGTTGTCGGTGCGGGTGACGGTGCCGGTGTGGTAAGCGATGTAGCGATCCATCCAGATCATCAGATGCTGGTCGTCGCCTTGATCGAAGAAGAGCAGATCGCCCGGGAGTGCCTGGTTGACGTCCTTGGCGACGAAGCGGCTGTTCTGCTGGATGAGCCCAAGCGCCGAGACATACGCCCCGGTGCTGCCATCGAAGCGCGTCCACCGCTGCGTGAGCGTGCGCTGGGCAGGCGTGAGATTCAGTTCGGGCGGCAGTTGCCGTGTGGATTCCGCGTCGCGCATGCCGTTGGCGCGCAGCCACCGGGCGTCGTGCGTGCGCAGCGCCTCGCCGGCGGCAAAGCGCACGAGGCCGGCACAGTCGCGGTGTGTCCAGCGCGGGGTGGGGCCTTGGCGAAGCTGCTCGTTGACGATGCGGACGAACCACGCCCGGAACACGCTGGATTGGTCCGCAGTAAGGGCATCGGCATCCGCCGGAGCCGTGTCGGCCCAGCCCGACAGCGCATGTACAGACGGAGCGAGCAGGCAGGCGCTCGCCGCCGTCAACCAACGGCGGCGGTTCAACGCGGCGGCCTGGGCGCGCAACGTCATTGCTGCGTGCTGGTGTTGTCTTCGGAGGCGGGCGCCGCAGCCGCTGTGGTCGGCGCATTCGCCGCAGGGGCTTGCGCTGCCGTTGCGTCAGCCGGCGGCGGCGTTCCGTCTCCACCGGCAGGCAGACCGCGTCCGCTGGAGAGCCACGTCACCGGCACCCAACCGCGCGCCGACGGCACACCGCCGTCCAGCGCCAGCGACACAGGCGCGTACCGCGACAACGCCTTGAGCTTCGGAAACAGATGCGTCTGCGCGGCGTTCAGGAACACCGCTTCCTGGTCGGCCGGCAGCGCGGCACCGGCTTCGCGGCGGACGAGCGGCGCGAGCGATGCGGGCGTCATCGTCAGAACGATGCGATCGGTCTTGTCCTTCGGCAAGCTATCGGCCACGGCGGGGAAGCGCTTGGCGAGCACCGCCAGGGCGTCTTCGACGAGGCGCGCGTCCGGCGAGAACACGACCACATCGCCCGCAATGGCCAGCGTGACCGGGAAGTAGCGATCGGCCGACAGTTGCGCCGCAAACGGTGCTCCCGCCGATTGCGCGGTACCGTAGCGCGCGCTGACCGGGCGCTGCCACAGCGTGGCATTGGGGGGCCCTTGCTTTGTCGTCACCGGCAGGCGCTTGTACGGACCGGACTTGTCGTCGGACTGCGCCTTGGTTTCATACGAACCGACGATCTGGCCAAACAGTGCTGCCATGGCCGGCTTGACCGCCTCGGCCTGCGACGCCGACGACAGCTTCGCCACGAACAACGGCGCCACCAGCGACGATTTGCCGTACCAGCATGCTGCCGCCGGCCCTGCAAATGCATCGCCGACATGCGCGGCGGCTTCGCTGATCTCCTTGGCGTCGCCGGCCACGGACTTCAACAGCGTGCCGGCGGCTTTCCAGTCGACCGGCAGCGTCGCGCACGCAGCAGGATCAGACGGCAGCGCACGCCACAGGCCGGCGTTGTCCCACTTGGCAGAAAGCCGGGTCGGGTCGATGAGCGCGGCGCTCTGCCAGCCGTTGCCCGCGCCGTCCTTGGCCGAACCGAAGTCGAAACGCAGCGCTTCAATGCCGGGAAAGTATTGCTGATAACCGAACGACAGATAGTTGGCGCTCACCACAACGTGATGGCCCGTCGGCTCCTGCGCGGGCAGCGCGTACGCCGTGCCTTGCACATTGCGCTTGCCAGCATCGTCGGACAACAGGGCCGCCAGCGCGTTCGCCTGCTTGGAAATCGGCTTGCCGTCCTTGTCCAGCAGCATGCCCGGCTCGGACAGCGCGATCAGCCGGTCGCCCTTGCTGGCAATCAGGATCGAACGCGTGGCCGAAAGCCTGAGCGCATAGACCGGCGCGCCCGAATCGCCCAGCCCATCGGCGACCTTGCTGAGCTGCGCGTCGCTCGTCGCCACGGTGGCCACGGCTTCGAGCGCCTTGGCCAAGCCGTTGCGCTGCATCGAGAGCACCCAATAGCGCAGCTTGTCGTCCGGGCCACGCCACAGCATCACGCGGGCGGGCTCGTCAAACACGTGCTTGAGCACCGTCTCGGCCAGGTCGAGCTTCTGCTCGTACGCAAGGCGGCGCAGCGCACCGGCCACCGAGAGCCGGTCTTCGTTGCCTTCGTAATAAGCGACGAAATCTTCGGTCAGCACATCGCGCAGCAGCGGCACGCGCAGCACGTCACGCGGCAGTTGCGACAGGCTTTGGCTGTCGATCAGGGCATCGGGATATGTCAGGTCGAGCTGGACCTGGCGGGCGTGCAGCGCGCGCGTGCGGCCAAACGGGTGCCAGACCATCTGCACCACCGCCGCGCCGGCAACGACCAGGGCGACCGCACCAACGGCGATCTGCTTGCGTGTGAGCTTCATGGAGGAATCGTCGGCAAGACTGGAGGGGCCGGCGACTTGCTGGAACCTGCTCCGCTGGAGGGCGCGCAGATTGTAAAAGTGCCGGTCTATAACCGCGAAATCATAGCGGTTGGCATGTTAAGGCGGGTTAACGTCTCAAGAAAATACGAATCGGGCGACGCCGGTGTTGTTTTTGATGTCTGCACACAGCGCTGGAGAAGAACGCGGGCAAAAAAAAAGCCCGGCACATGGCCGGGCTTTGATGGTGTTGCTTGCGTTCGCTTACGCGTCGCCTTCTTGCTGGACGGCAGGCGTTTCGAAGATCGAAGCGGCTTCTTCTTCGGCAATCGCTGCAGCGCGGTCGCGGTCGGCCACTTCCTTCGCCTTGCGGGCGCGGTGGTAGGCCAGGCCGGTACCGGCCGGGATCAGACGGCCAACGATGACGTTTTCCTTCAGACCACGCAGGTCGTCGACCTTGCCCATGATGGCGGCTTCGGTCAACACGCGCGTGGTTTCCTGGAACGAAGCCGCCGAGATGAAGCTGTCGGTCGACAACGATGCCTTCGTAATACCCAGCAGCAGGTTCTCGTAGGTCGCCGGACGCTTGCCCAGCGCGATCACCTTGTCGTTCTCGTCGAGCAGGTCCGAACGCTCCACCTGTTCACCCGGGATGAAGCGGGTGTCACCGGTATCGACGATCTGCACGCGGCGCAGCATCTGACGAACAATCACTTCGATGTGCTTGTCGTTGATCTTCACGCCCTGCAGACGGTACACGTCCTGCACTTCGTCGACGATGTAGGTCGCCAGTTCTTCCACGCCCTTCAGACGCAGGATGTCGTGCGGGTCGGCCGGGCCTTCAACGATCATTTCGCCCTTGTTGACCACTTGGCCGTCGTGCACCAGCACCTGCTTTTCCTTGGCGATCAGGAACTCGTGGGCATTGCCGTCGAGATCCGTAATCACCAGGCGCTGCTTGCCCTTGGTGTCCTTACCGAACGAAGTCGTACCGGTGACTTCCGCCAGCACGGCGGCGTCCTTCGGCGAACGGGCTTCGAACAGCTCGGCCACACGCGGCAGACCACCGGTAATGTCACGCGTCTTCTGCGATTCGGTCGGGATACGTGCGAGCACTTCACCCACGTGCACTTGCTGACCGTCCTTCACGGTGATCAGCGCGCCCACCTGGAAGCCGATGGTCACGGAGTGGTCCGTGCCCGGGATCTTCACTTCCGCGCCCGACGAGTCGAGCAGCTTCACCTGCGGACGGATGCCCTTCGTGGCAGCGGTACGACGCTTCGCATCGATGACAACCAGCGTCGACAGACCGGTCACTTCGTCCATCTGCTTGGCGACGGTCACGCCTTCTTCGACGTTCTCGAACTTGATGGTGCCCGAGTACTCCGAAATGATCGGACGCGTCAGCGGATCCCACGTGGCGAGCTGCGTGCCGGCCTTGATGGACTGACCATCCTTGACCAGCAGCGTCGCGCCATACACGATCTTGTGGCGCTCACGCTCACGGCCGTGGTCGTCGGTGATCAGCGCTTCGCCCGAACGCGAGATGACGATCTGCTCGCCCTTCGCGTTGGTGACGTAACGCATGGTCGCCGTGAAACGCACGGTACCGGTTGCCTTCGCTTCCACGCTCGATGCCACTGCCGCACGCGATGCCGCACCACCGATGTGGAACGTACGCATCGTCAGCTGCGTGCCCGGCTCACCGATCGACTGCGCAGCGATCACGCCCACAGCTTCGCCGGAGTTCACCAGCACACCGCGGCCGAGGTCGCGGCCGTAGCACTTGGCGCACAGGCCGTAACGCGTGTCGCAAGACAGCGGCGTGCGAACCTTCACTTCGTCCACGCCCAGCGCGTCGATCAGGTCCACCATGTCTTCGTCGAGCAGCGTGCCGGCTTCGATCGCGGTTTCCTGCGTTTCCGGGTTCACCACGTCGTTGACGACCACGCGGCCCAGGATACGGTCGCGCAGGGCTTCGATCACTTCACCGCCTTCGACCAGGGCCTTCATGGCCACGCCGTTGGAGGTGCCGCAATCGTCTTCCACCACCACCAGATCCTGCGTCACGTCGACCAGACGACGGGTCAGGTAACCCGAGTTCGCGGTCTTCAGTGCCGTATCCGCCAGACCCTTACGTGCACCGTGGGTCGAGATGAAGTACTGCAGAACGTTCAGGCCTTCGCGGAAGTTCGCGGTAATCGGCGTCTC
>Ga0068854_100000812_pt1 | contig 18629 bp, 35 predicted proteins | sample KBSCornC42_FD_66590 | JGI IMG/M metagenome (GOLD analysis project Ga0068854, IMG submission 66590) | Corn rhizosphere microbial communities from Kellogg Biological Station, Michigan, USA - KBS Corn C4-2 | ecosystem: Host-associated > Plants > Roots > Rhizosphere > Soil ... | reverse complement strand
CGCCGCGAGCTCCTGGATGCCCGGCACCGTGCCGCCCGGGCTGTCGACGTCGTAGACGATCGTGCCGATGCCCTCGGCGACGACGCGATCGATCTGCGACGCGATGCGCTCGCAGGAGGTGCCGCCGCTCGTGTCTTCCATGCCGGAGATCCGATGGGCGATGACGCCGCGGATCGGAATCACGGCGACGGCGCCGCGACTCGTGGGCCCCTGGCGCGCGGCCGCGGCGTCGCCGATGCGCGCCTCGATCTCGGCGTCGGTGAACGCCTTGCCGGCCGCGCGAAACGCCAGCACGGCGAGGACTTCCGCGAGTTTGGACGGGTGGATCGCCCAGAGCGTGTTGGCGACGTAGGACGCGACGCGTTCATATTTCATGAGGGCACCTGTGCAGGGTCGGGTAACGCCATCGCAAATTCGAGCTTCATGGTGGTCGGATTGAGCGCCACGTTCCAGACGCGCTGACACCCGGGACACGGCGCGCTGACGCTCTGCACGATCGTGACGGTCGTGTCGCCGCCCTCGGCGCCGCAGTTGCATTTCAGCACCGCCGTCACGGGCACCAGGATGGACAGCAGCGTGAAGGGCTGCCCGACGATTGGCGTGCTCGTCGATGCAGGAAACGGTAAAGGCTTGTTGCCGTTCTCGCTCATGCGGCCTCCGTGGTGAGGAGCAGCCACTCCTCGTCATCGCGCTGGATCCCTGGTCGTTCGTCGTGGACCAACTCCGCGGGAGACCCGGTGAGCTGAAACTGGCCGGTGGCGCCGCGCAGCCGGTAGACCAGGGGCCGCGGCGCGCGGGCCGTCAGCCACTCGGCGTTGCGTCGTGGCCCCGCCCGGCCGCGGTCAGACGGGAGGCTGACGGCGCCGGCGCTCGGTGCGAGGTAGAAGTAGTAGAGGAGCGTCGCGAGCTGCATCGCTAGTACTCGTATCCGATCAGGGTGAGATCGAAGGTCACGACCGTCACGCCGGTCACCCACTGCGGATGGGTGATGGTCAGGCCGAAGGTATTCGTCCCGCCGTTCGACGCGATCTCGAAGCCGTCCGGGATCAGCGTCACCGGGAACAAGACGCTGTTGGTCAACGTGACCGGCACGTTGACCATGGTGTGCACCTGCAACGGCGAGGACGCGGTGGTCGCGCCCGCCACGGCCGCGCGCAGGTTGATCGTGACGTTGGTGGACGCCGAGCCGGTACTGTGTCGAGCCGACGCACTGATCGCCTGGATCCGGAAGGTCTTCCCGGTCGTGATCGCGCACGAGCTGCAGGTGCCCGTCGCGGCGAGCCCGATGCTGCGGGTCAGGGTGATCAGGGTTTCGGCCGTCGCCGTCGATGCGACCGAGGCCGTGATCATGATGCTGACCCGGCCCGCGTCCTTCAGATCCTGCGTGGTGACACCCGTCGCGCCTTGCGTGCCCTTGGTCAGGGTGAGCTGCGCGACCGTCGCGTTCAGGTTCGCCGCGGTCGTCTGTCGGACGAACACGTCGCCGTCTGCGGCCTTGACGTCGAGCTTCCCGACCGTCGTCGGGGCCGTCCCGGCAATGGTCGTGAGGTCGTGTTTGAGGTTCTGCGCGGCCGTGAACTGCATCGTCGCCGTCTGGCCGGTCGTGAGCGTGGCGGGCGTGGTCGTGAAGATGCCGCCGACCGGCACCGGGTTCGCCGTGGCCGCGACGGCGTTGGCGACGTTGCCGCCGACCGCCTGGATCCCGGCGACGCCGCCGGTGACGGTGGGCGTGCCCGCGATCTGCGCGACGTTGACCGACTGGTTGGCGGTCAGGGAGCCGATGGTCGCGGCGCCGGTCGCCAGGATGATCGAGCTGTCGTTGCTGACGGTGACCCGCGGAATGCCCGCGCCACCGGCGCCCGCCCCCGTGGAGACGTTCGTCCCTCCGAACTGGGTGGTGTTGAAGCCAGCGCCCGAGATCGCGTTGTCGATCAGTTCCACCGCCGTCTTCACCGATCCGAGGGTCGTCTCGGTGGCGAACCCGGTGATCGCCGCGGGCGGGGTCAAGGTGGTGATCTGGGCGGCGGTCAGGACGACCGGCGTCGACGCCGCCGCGAGCGCCTGCCCTTGCGCGGGAATGCGCGCCGTCGCCGTGTCGATCGCGGCGAGATGCCCGGCTTCGAGCGCGAAGCCCGCGATCGCCGCCGGCGGCGTGAGCGTCGTCACTTGCGCCGCGGTGAGGACCACAGGGAGCGAGGCGGCGGCCAACGCCTGCCCCTGCGACGGGATCTTCGCGGTCGACGTGTCGATGGTTGCCAGGTGGCCGGCTTCGAGCGCGAGCGCCGAGGTATTGAGGTTGGTGCCGGCGTTGGCGGTCACCGTCCCGCTGATCGGTTGGGTGGCCTGCCAGAAGGTCCCGCTCACCGGCTGGGTCACGGCGGACCCGTCGACCTTCCAGGCGGTGGTGTTCGCCGTATTGCCTGGTTGGACTGTCCAAGTACCACCCTGATTGGCGGTTACGGTGCCGCTCACTGGCTGCGTCGCCTGCCAGAACGTCCCGCTGACGGGTTGGGTCGCCTGGAAGAAGGTCCCCGAGACCGGGACCGCGCTCGCGCGCAGCTGCCCATCGGTGAGCGGCAGGATCTCCACCCCCGCCGCATCCCGAAGGTTCACATGGACCGCCCGGTAGGGGGTCATCCGCAGCGCCGCGGCCACGCCGCTGCTCAGCGCAACCATCGTCGTCTCGTAGGTCCCGCCGACCGGTGCGAACACGGTCGTCCCGAGGGTGAAGGTCGAAGTGTCCACCTGGCCCGGGCCGGTCGTGCCGCTGCAGTTGGTGCAGGTGACGGCCCACGGCCGCACGCCGGGTGCCCCTTGTGCGACCGTCTGACCGGTGACGCGCGTCGGCAGCAGCAGCAGGAGCGTGAGGACGATGGCCCGCTTCACAGGTAGCCCCAGATCTGCCCGAGCACGCCGACGCCGCTCGCGCTCCATTTCACGCCGGCCGCGGGCCGGAACGGCCACTCGTACGGTTGCTCGCCGCCAGGTGGGATCTCCAACTGCGCGAGGATCCCGCCGGCGGTGTCGGTGATCGTGACGATGAGCGCGGCGACGCTCGGGTTGGTGAAGTGCGCGCCGAGGAGCCAGGCGGCCGCGGCCGTGACGACCGCGGGCGCCGCCGGCACGGCGACGCCGGGTCCCGTATCGAAATTCGGCGCGATGACGGACGTGAAGGGCCAACTCATGTCTGGCTCAGCACGCCCTCTGCGGCATCGAGCTCGACGAGGAAGACCTGGCCGAGGCGCAGCGTAATCGCCGCCACGTAGGCAAACCAGCCGATCAGCGGCTCCCCTGCCGCGGTCGCGTTGTACAACACCGCGTGCTGGAGCGGACCCATCGACCCGCCGCTGGCGACCCACGGCGCCGGGTTCTGCAACGTCAGGGTGTAGACCCCGGCCGTCTGCCCGCTGCGTAGGAGCGCCGCCACATGGCCGCCCGGCGTGTAGCCGTGGCCCGACGCGATCTCGGCCAGATCGGCGCGCACCGTGTCCGTGCGGACCGGCGCGCGATCGGTCAACAGCACCTTCAGCACGTCGACGTGCAGCCGATGGACGCCGTGCGCCAGGTCGGCGACGAACTGATCGAATTTGTGGAACGGGACCTGCACCCGGCTACTCCCGCACGATCGGCACGTCGCGCGTGCGCGTCGTCTGGATCAACTTGTCCCGATCGCGCTCGACCGTCTGCACGCGTTCGACCGCGATCGGCGGCGGCAGCGTGATGGCCACCGCGCCCGGATCGATGTGGACGTCGCCGGCGTGGACCTCGACGCGTGCCGGTTCCGCCGCGGCGATGTCGACCCGCACCGCGCCGTCGGCGATCGTCACCGGCACATGCACGTCCGGCGACGGGCGCTCGATCGCGGCCTTCAAGAGGCCAGGCAAGGGATCAGGGATCGGGGTATCGAGCGCCAGGTGCGCCAGGTAGTCCGCCGTCCACGTCTCGGTGACCGCGAGCCCCTCGCGCAGCTCGGCCCGCTGCAGCGCGACGTACGCCTGCGCCGTGGGCGCGTCGAGCCGCATCGTCTGCATGACGAGCACGTGATGATCGCCGTAGAACGCGTCGACCCACGCCGCCCAGCGCGCGGGGGACGCCGCGAGCCGCACCGCCGCTTTTTGCGCGGCCTGGATTTCTTTGCGGAGGACGCGGGCCGCGGACTCGGTCACGATCGCGCGCGCGCGGGTTTCGGCCTCAGGCATGGCCGCGACGGGCGCGGGCCGCGTCTTCGGCGGCGGCGGCAGTGGCGGATCCTCCTCGACGGCCGGATCGGTGACGGCCGGCTTGCCGGTAATGTTCTGGGGCTCGCGGAGCTCGTCGGCTTTCCCGCCGCGCTTGTTCAGGTCTTCGACGCCGCGCACTTCGTCGACCGTCACGATGCCGGCGTTGACGGCCGCGACGTGCGCGGTCCAGCGGGCCTGGAGATCGGCGCGGTTGATCGCATTGCGGGTGAACCGCGCGAAGTACTTCTTCGGCGCCAGAATGAGTTGCGAGTTCGTCCCGAATTCAAAGAGCGACAGCCACCCGCCCATGCCGATCGTGAGGAACGACTGCCAGAACTGCTCGGCGTTCCCGAACGAGGGGTCGCTGTTCTCGAGCATCTGCCGCGGCACCCCGAGCCAGCGCGCCTGGTCGTCCACCGAGAACTTTCGGCTCAGGAGCATCTGGAAGTCTTCGGGCGACAGCGTCGACTCCTTGAACGACGAGCCCTGCTCGAGGACCTTCGGCAGCCGCCAGTCGCCGGCCGCCGTGATAAACGACCGCGCCATCCGCTTGGAGGCCTCGTCGTCCAGCTGCCCGGGATTCTCGATCACGCCGCCGTTCAGCGTTCCGCGCCCGAAGGTCGCCGCGGCAAAACTCTCGGTGGCCAGCGCGATCCCTAGGCTCGATCGCGCGTGCTCGAGGATGCCTTTCCCGCTCGGGGTGTGCAGGTGAAAGATGTCGTCCTGCGTGAACGTGTTCGTCCGGCCCGTCTGCGCGTCCCGGATGTCATAGAGCATCCGCCCCGGAATCGCGGCGCCGTTGGCGAGCCGGACGACCTGCTGCTTCGGCGTCACGAGCGTCGGCTCGATCGGCACGAGCTGATGGGCAAACCCGCGCGCGCCCGGCACGATCCAATCGTAGGCATGGCCGTGGTCGATGAGGTGCCCCATCTTCTCGCACCGCCACTGAAACGAATCTTGCGCGTCGTTCGGCTGATCGTGGAGGACGTCGTAGAGCGGATGGTCGAGCGCCGGCTCGGCCCCGCCGTCATTCGGCAAGCGGGTGTACACCGGAAACGGCAGCATCGCGAGCACGATCTGGAGAATCAGCCGTCCCCGAAACCAGGCCGAGAGTTTCTGGGCGCCATCCTCGTCGACGCGCAGGCCGGCCGGCGTCATCACGCCCGCGGCGGCCGGCTGATACCAAAACGGATCGGCCGGGCCCGGCGTGCTCGCCTGCAGGTCGACGCCGAAGAGGCGGCCCAGAATATCCATCAGCGCGGCCTCCCGCGCTCGAGGTACGTGCGCCGCAGGTAGGGCCAGGCGCCGATCGCCAGCAGGATCGCGCCGGCGACGATGTTGGCGGCCGCCGGCGAGAGCGCGTGCAGGCCGACATAGAGCCAGATCGCGCCGACGAGGAACAGGAGGCCGTGGACGTTGTCGGCCAGGGCACTGATCGCGCGCGAGAGATCGTTACTCCCCAAGGGTGCGGACTCCTCTCGTCTGGTACACCGAGCGCTGCGCCGCCGGCGTCTTCGTCATCTTCGCCAGCGCGTCGATGAGCGCCACGCCGCCGTCGATGCGCTTGCGCTGACTGAGCTTCACCGGCCGGATCTCGCGCCAGGCGTTCTCTTCCTTGCCCATGTTGCCCAGGCACATCGCCATGACGGGGTTCCCGTCGTGCGTCAGGTTGACGGTGATGATCACGGCCTCCATGAGCTTCGAGGGTTCGTTCAGGGCGCGGAAGCCCTGCGGGATCTCGTCGACGAGCTCCTCGCCGAAGTGGCGCTTCAGCTTCGAGACGACGCCGGCGGCGCCCGCCTGGTCGATGCCGATGCCGCGGATCCGGAACTGCACGGCGAGCGTGCTGATGATGAACTCGACGATCGCATCGTGGTCGATCAACGAGCCCGGCCAGGTCGTGAGATACCCGTCGCGCTTCCAATCCGGATACGGGATCTTGTCCTCGAGGGCGCGGCGGTGCAGGGTCTTCTCCGGCATCCAGAAGAACGCGAGCACGTCGATCGCGGACGTGATCGTCGCCGCCGCTCCCTCGACGACCGCCTGCCCGCCCTCCTCGAGCTCGCGCTCGAGCGATCGAGGGAAGATGCAGACGGCCGACGAGAGATCGATCTTGTCGCTGAGGTCGATGCCGACGAAGCATTCCCGGCCCACGAGCGACGCGCGGAAGATCTCCGGCGCCGCGGTCGTGACGCACGCCGCCCACTGCTCCGTCGTGATCCAGACCGTCGCCTGCTGCGTCCACTGGCAGAAGTTCAGGCGGCGGACCATGTTCCGCTGCGACGGGATCGCGATCGCCTCGCGGACCTGTTCGCGCAAGTACTCCCACGGCAGCGACACGCCCAGGTTCGGGTTCGCTTTTTCCCAGTGCGGGCCTTCGGTTTTCCAGTCGTCGCAGTCCGGGCAGTCGTCGGCCGGCTGCAGCTTCCCGGCGGCGTGGCAGCGCTCGCACGCGTCGAGCCCGCACACGAACGCGAACCAGGTCTCATTGACGAGGGTGCCTTCGAGAATCTGGCGCGAGTACTCGACGTATTCCCAGCACACGGTCTCGCGATCGAAGCCGGCATTGGTCGGAATCAGGATCAACGCATTCGGGCGGCCCTTGATGCCGGCGCGCAGCTTCACGACGACGATGGAGGTCGGATGTTCGTGGAGCTCGTCGACGCAGGCGCCCTGGACGCGCTTGCCGTCGAGGCCGCGCTTCTCCGCCGAGATCGGCCGGATGAACGACCCGGTGGTTTTGACCGCCAGGTTGTTGCCGGTGTGGGTGATGAGCGCCTGCAGCGCCGGCGACGCCTCGACCATCTTCACGCAGTCGGTGAACGCGATCTTGGCCTGGTCCTTCGTCACCGCCGCGCAGAAGAGCTGCGCGCCGCGGACGCCGCGCCGGACCAACATGAAGATCAGGACGCCGGCGAAGAGCGGCGTCTTCCCGCAGCCCTTCCCGCCCTGGAAAAACACGATCCGAAAGCGCTGCTGTACCCGACGCGCGCCGGTCTTATCGCTGATGCGAATCTGGAACCAGCCGAACATCGAGCCGATGATGAATTTCTGAAACGCGGTCAGCAGGAACGGCGATCCGCCCATCGGCATCACATCGGCCGCGGCTTCGACGTTCTCGTCGGCGTCGGTTTCTTCGGGGAGCACGAGCACCGTTTCAAAGAAATCGATCGCCTCTTCCGCCTCGGCGGGTCGCCACTCCAGGCCCTTCTCGGCCTGGCGCGCGAGGTCGTCGAGATGGCGTGCACAGGCGAGCCGGACGAGGCGACCCGCGACGATCGCGCCCGCGACCACCCGCGTCGCGTAGTCCGTAGCGGGATCGCGCATCACCGCGCCTCCGGTCGTAGGTGCGCCTTCGCCATCCGCCGCGCGAAGCGGTGATCGCGCGTGCCGTCCTCGTGCGTGGTGTATCCGCTGCCGCATCGGGCGCAGCACGGCTCGCCCTCGAGACTCTCGCGGTTCGGCGGGAACGCCGGCGGACGACGCGCGCTGATGGTGGTAATCACGCAGCGCCCCCGCCCCCACCCGAAGCCGAGTTGCCGACGTCCGTCGCGCGGCGGGTAAAGCGATCGAGCGGGTTCGTCGACGGCGCCTCCGCCGCGTACAGCGGCTTCCCGAGCGGGGCGAGAGCAAAGTCTTTCGTCCATGTGCTGATGCGCTGCATCAGGCCGCGATGATCGGGTCCGCCAGGCTCCGTCAACGCCAGCGCCCGCTCGCGTACGATCGCACGGCACAGCATCACGAAGACGGCGGTCGTCGCCGGCGTCAACGTGCGCGCCGTGAAGGCATGCGGCGCCAGGTCGTGCCACGCCGTCGTCGCCTCCAGACCGAGCACGGTCAGTTCGTCGACGCGCTCCTGCAGTCGTGCCCGGGCCTCGCCGTCGGCCGACGCGAGCGCCACGGTCAACGCCTCGAGGAGCGGGGGCCGCGCGAGGTCCGGCGGCGGATCGAACGTGGCCACCCCGGCGACGGCCGTCGAGGTCGAAAAGGGCACGACGACGCCTGACCTGGTGCCGCCGATCGCCAGCTCCAGATCGGAGATCTGCTTGCGCCCGGACCCGGTGCGCCGGCCGCCGCTGCCCCTACCACCCATCGGCGCCGTTTTGAAAACCCGAAACTTTTGAAAGCGAATTTTTTCGCGCGAGGGACCAGCGCGGTCTCCCGGGCGTCAGTCCATAGAGAGTGAGGGGGCCCTGGTGCGGGGATGTGGTGAGAGCGACAGCAACGTGTCCGCGTTGTTGTCGCTCGCTATCGTAACAGAAGGCCGTGACAGGGCGGGTCACGCGCGGATCTCCGCATCCGCCGCCTCTTCGACCTGGGTCTTGCGATCGTGGCAGCGTTTACACATCGACTGCCAGTTGCCGTGCTCGTCCCAGAACAGCGTCTGATCCCCACGGTGTGGAACAACGTGGTCGGTCAGCGTCGCCGGCGTCGTGCGTTGCATCTGATCGCAGAGGCTCATCACCGGCGCCTGATCATCGGGGCGCATCCCGCAGAGGGGGTACTGGAGACGGAAGGCCTTCGACGCGCGGTCCCAGCGCTTGGTGTAGCCGCGGCTGAACGCCGAGCGACGCGGCTCGCGCGGGAGCACGCTCGCCATCAGCGGAGGCCTCCGCCGACCAGGCCATTCAGCTGCACGCGGAGATCGGCCTCGAGGTACCGGATGGCGCGGCTCACGATGCCGCGCGCGATCGGGAGATCACAGAAGCCCAGGTGCAGGTCGAGGCGGCGAATCGCGTCCAGCGTGGCCAGCGGGTTCTGCCGCGGCGGCGCGAGCCCGAAGACATCGATCGGCAGCGCCCCCACTCTGTTCACGGGTTCCAGCATCCGTCTGAAGCGGGTGGCCTACACACGAGCCTGTGCGTCTAGTAGCACGCAGTCGTGTCTAGTTGTCTTAGGCTCTCGTTTAGAATGCTGCGGCAGGCTGCACTATGGCCCTGATGGACCCGCAGTTCCCTCACCCGTCGCCGCCGCGCCGCCTCCTCGAGGTGCACGAAGTCGCGTACGTGCTCAAATGCAGCCAGGAAACCGTCCGCCGGCTGATTCGCAATGAGGAACTCCCGGCCAGTCGTCCGTTCGGCCGATCGTTGCGGGTGAAGGCCCAAGACCTGGATGCCTTGATCGACGCGCGGCGGGTGAACGGGGTGACGCCGAGCGGGTGATGCCGGAGCCTCGCGGCCGGCGACCGCACACCGCGGAGCTGCCGCTGCCGCCATCGTTCACCCGTCGTCGACGTCGGTGGATCCATCAGCCGGCCGGCACGAAAGGACCGCAGACCATGGGACAAGCACTCGATCGTGACGGCAATGTGCTCGGCGAGGCGGACGGCGATACCAAACGCGAGGTGTTCGAGAAGCTCAACGCCGCGCACAAGGACGCCGCCGAAATTCGCATCAAGGAGCGGCTACAGGAGCAGGTCCCGCGTCGAGCGCGACTCGACCGACTCACCGCCGCCGAGCGTGCGATCTTCGACGCGGTGCAAGCGGTCGAAACCCTCCCGGCCGATGTGCGGCTCACCGATGCCGTCGTGCTGCTTCAAGCGGCGCGCGAGAGTGTCGCGGACTTCGTGGACGGCATCGATCAACGGCGCGTCCTCTCCCTTCAGGCGTGATGGCGGCGTTGCTCGGGCAGGCCTTCGTCGGACGCGAGCACTTCCCGTTCGTGGTGCGCTGGCAGATCGTTCGGCATCGCCGCGCCTGGTGCTCGTGGCGTGACGTGCGTGACGATCTCCGGTACCTGTTCAAGGGCTGAATGCGCTGCTTCACCGACGAGGACCTGCGGCGTGGGATCGCAGCCGTCATCGGGTACAACTACGGCGTCGCGACCGAGGCCGACGTGCTCGCGATCTTCGTCGCGGCCGCGCACTCGACCGTCCCCCTCGCGCCGGACCCGGCCCCCTGGCCCTTCCAGCATCCGCGGCACTGCGCGATCTGCGATCGACCGGTGACGGATGCGACGGGACGCGCGCGGGTGCAGATCCTGATCACGGAAGGTGCGTGGCGGTGTGCGACGTGTCTCTGACGGCGGCGGAGCTGCTGGCGGAGATCCGGCGCCTCTATCGGCAGCTGCGTACGTTGCCCTGTTTCGATCGCCCAGAGAGCGGCGGCAAGGGGCGACGCGGCAGTGCGGAATACCTCGCGCTCGAAACGGAGATTCGCACGTTGGCGGACCGCTACTCGAAAATCTCCGGCGCGGGTTCAGGATCCGCGAGCCACGCCTCGACTTCGGCCGCCGAGCCCCACGCCGTCGCCGGGACGTAGTTGTTCAAGAAGAGCACGATCGCGACGAGGTAGGGACCGTTGAACGGGTCCGCACGCGTGCGCAGGCCTGCCGCAGGTTGTTCTCGAGCACGGCCTGTAGGAAGCCACCGGTCGGCCGACGCTCGGCGAAATACTCGACCAGACCGGCGTGTAGGCTCAGCGGGACATCAGACTCCAGCAGGCGCTGCCGCAGGTGCGCGCGATAGTCCATCGTCACCGGTCCAGCGCTGCCCGCGCCTTCGCTATCAGATCGAAGTACACTGCGCGTCGAGGCGCTTGCCGAGCGCGCCGTCGACACTCCACGCGCCCGTGCCGGACCCGCCGGTCAGCCCGCGCCGGCGTGCGACCTCTTCGATGGTGCCGTCGTAGCGCAATACCGACTGCGCGAGCTCGCGGAGCTGCGCCTCGAGCTTGCTGACATGGGCCACGATCGGATGCGGGGCACCCGACGGCTCGGGGAGATCATCATGGTCCTTATCACCGTCGCTTATCATCAGAGCGCCTCCGGGTCCTTCGTCGGTAAGCGCTGAAGGCGACGCATCGCGCACCGCCAGCAGACCTTGACCGGCGCTCGTGGTGCGTGGGGCCGATGCACGATCGCGCAGGCGCAGTCGTGACACCAGGTCAGCAGGTCCTCGTCGGGAAACGCCGCCGGGGGATACCCACACACGACCATCTCCACGCGCTCGGCGGCCTCGGCGCTGATCAGGTCCGTCGCGATCCCGGCGATGACCTGCCCAGTTCGGCTGACCGGCTGGACGTCGATACCCTTCGCGCGGAGATCATCCAAGACAGCTTGCGTGACGGCGACTTTGTCCATTTCAGAGCGCCTCCGGGTCCTTCCGCTGACTCTTCACTTCGGGACCACCCTCGGCTCCGCACGCACACGGCGGTCGGTCGCCCGCAGCGCGTCTTCGAGAATCTCCACGACCGCGTCGATGTCCCGCGGTGATGAGAGCGCGTCATCGAGCGCGGCCTGGCACGCGACCCGCAGCGCCTCGTAGTCCGCTTGGAGATCGAGGTCACGCCGCAATCTTTCCAATCGGGGGACGGCCGGGACGGAGAGGGTATCCGGACGCGGCCAGGGATTCGACGGTGGAACCGCACCGGGCCAGTCGTGAGCCGGGGGCGCCAGCGCGGCGAGAAGCGCGTCCAGTTCATCGGCGCATTGCGTTAACGCCGCGGCGAATCCGCGCGCCCAGGCGTCCGACTGGTCCTCGGTCGCAATCACCCGCCATTGCTCCAGCAGGCGGCGGATCTCGGCGCTCATGCGATCCTCGTCAGCCATTCAGAGCGCCTCCAGGTCCTTCCGCCGCACGACGACAGAGCGATCCCGTTCCGCGTGCAGACAGCCGTCCTTGATCTGCCGCCGCACGTACGCCTGCGACCGGCCGAGGATCAGCGCCGCGGTCGGGATGTCCACCCAGGGCGTTTCCGCCACTGATGTCTGAGACGTCTCAGACATCACGCGCATCGCCGCCGTGAGCAGGAGGAGGACATCGTCCCCAGGAATACTTTTCATTCCGGGGTCGGCCGGCACGCGCGCGAGGGCCTCGACAGGGTCCGGATGGGGTCTCCCGTTCCCGTTCGACGGCACCGCGGGCGGACCCGGCACCAGAAACGGCGGCAACGGGCCTTCCCGCTTCGCTACGGCGAGTCGGGCGACGTCGTCGGGGTGATAGACCACCCGTTTCGGGCCGCGTCGTGCGGGCTGCCAGCGCGCCTGCTGGATCTGGCCGGCGCTGGCGAACCGCTCGATGGACTTCGGCGTCACGCCGATCGCGGCGGCCGCCTGGTCCTTCGTCAGCCAGGTCGAGTAGTCGATGTCTGAGACATCGCTCATGTCTGAGACCTCTGCGACGTCTGAGACGTTCCACGGGGAACAGCAGACGAGGACGACGACGAGGATGCGCGCGTGGCCACGACGGGCTACTCCCCGGCCAGCCGTACCGCAGCGTCGGGCTCGGGTGCTCCGAGCGCCTGCGCCGGAAAGAGCGTCTGCGCGAACGCGTACTGTTTCCCGAGCGCCTCGACCGCAAACGGACCATCGCGCTTTGCGGCCTCCAACAGGATCGGCAGGCCGCCGCTGACCGACGCCTCGACTTCGTCGCGCGACGCGGCGCGGCCTTCCGCCCACCACGCGGTCCGCTCCGGTTTGCCGACCTGGATCAGCGGCTTGCCGCGGCCGTCGTTGAAGATCTCGTACTCGCGCGTCACCCACACGCAGATCACGCCGGGGTTGCGCATGATCCCGTGACCGGCGGGCGCCTGCACGGCGTCGGGCATGTGGTCCTCGCGACGGACGGCGCGCGGTTGCGACAAGAACGGGCAGTTGCGCACCGACCACTCCGCGCACTCGACATGGCTCGGCGGCTCGGCGGTCGTGCGCGTGATCGCGCACATCGGGCCGATCGGAAACGCCAGCCAGCGCCCGAGCATCTCGCCGCAGACCCAGCAGAGGCGTTCCTTCACCGCCCGTTGAAACTTGCGGGCGTCCATCGCGCGAAACTCGGGGACCGTCTCCGGCCCGTCGGGCCCGTCGACCCACGCGACGAACCACGGCACCGGATAGCCGCGCGCATCGAGCGGTAACTTCCGCAGACGGAGCGGCAGCGATTCCAGGTCGGGGCGCAGTGGCGTGCTCATCTCCAAACCTCCCCAGTGGGTGGACGCGGTACGGGAGGACGTGGCGTCCTCCATCGTCCCCAGTTCGCGCATAAGACTCTTCGTCGTCGTCGTCATTCCGTTACGCCCTGCACCTTCGATCGACTGACGGGCCCGATGATCACCCACCGGTCTGGCCACAACGCTTTGACCCGCGCCCGGTAGTCGTCCGGGCCACACGCCTGTAACCGGATCACCGTCCGTCGGCCGACGGCGTCGTATTCGTCGGTGCCCATCCAGACGGTCGCGAGATACCAGGCGGTGATGGACTCGGTCATCCGACTCTCGCGCGGAGGTGCTGGGCGATCCGGCCGACGCACGCGCCGTAGCCGTCGGTGCAGCGCGGATCGTGGGGGCAGCCGTTGTAGACGTTGGTGCGCAGCCGCTTCGCCTCGTCGATTTCGCGCGCCGTGAACGGCCGCTCCCTCGGCGCGGTAGCCGTCGCGGGCTCGACCCACGCGCCGAACTGCGCTTTCCAATAGGCGTAGGCATCGGGGACGGACGTCGTCGCCGGCAGCGTCGCCTGGTCGGCGGCATAGAACGCGATCAGTCGACCAGCTTTCTCGCTGCGGGTCTCGCCGGGTTTCGCGCCGAGCCGATCGAGCAATTCGAAATGGAGATCGCGGGGGACGTGTATGCGGCCCTCGCACCAGGCGTGCCGATGCGGATGCGCGCAGCGCGGCGGCGGCGGTTGACCGAGCAGTGCCAGTTCCGGGTCCGGCGGCGCGTCCTCGCGCGCGCGCGGTGTGTGTGTGTACGTACGTTCTTGATCAAGATCCGGAGTACCGGTTGGGGTCTCAAATTGAGACTCAAATTCCGAATCTAGGGTCTCAATTTGAGACTCAGATCTAGTTTGAGTCTCATCGTGAGACTCAAATTCAGGTGAGGCGAGTAGCGGGCTCAGACTCACTTGCTGCTCCTTTGGTGGACCGGTCGCGAGTTGGTCGGGACAGATGTCGTAGGTCGTCGAGTGCCGATGCCGGCGCGACGTCGCGACAATCAAGGGACCGCCAGGACGCCGCGGATTCTCGAGCCGGGCGAGCGTCCGGGCGACCGTGGCGCGTGAGAGCCCCGCGCGCGCGACCAAGGTCTCCCATTTCGGATAGCACGTCTTCCCGGTCTCCCAGTCCCCCGCCGATGCGAGCGCGAGTAGCACCTTCGTTTCCGCAGCGGTCAGCCACGCACTCGTCCAGGTGATGCGAAGCGCGATCGACGGCTTGTCGCTGCTCATCGTCGCTAGTCGAGCGAAGCGAAAGCCGACGCCGCGAGAGCGCAGCAAATCCGGACGAAAAATAAAGTAGTAAGAGAGGCCCGGCGAGGCCTTTTCTCATAGGAGAAACCGAGATATTCTGAATGCGCCAACGGAACCTCCTGCGCTGCGATTGGGGGTTCTTCTCAGTGGTCTGATTCCGCGTTCGTGACGACGTGGTTGCCGGCCAAAGCAAAAGTCGTTACGAGCGCGGGATCGGGTTCTAACTCAGTTCGAACTTCCCTTCTTACTTTCAGGCCGTCACCTACTGCGCGATCTTCGCGAGCCCCGCGCGCCCGTTTCGACAGCGACTCGCGAGCTTCACCAAGAGGTCATGCGCGAGTGGACCCGCCTCGCGCTCGATGACGATGGCCAGCGCCAGCATCTCCCGCTCGCCAGGTACGACCGTGCCGGCATCAATGGCTGCACACAACTCATCGACGAGGGTCCGGGCGCGTACGATGTTCAGCAGGGTCATCGCGCCGTCCTCACAGCCCATCGACATCGTCGGCCTCGGGCTGCTCTGTGTCTTCGCCTTCGTCGCCGTCGGGCGCATCACCCGTGATCGCTTCCGTGATCGCATCGGTCGCCGCGTTGTCGGTCAGTTCGTCGTCGTCCTGTTCGTCGTCGATCACACTCGGCGGCGGCGCCAGGTGGTCCGCGTCAACGTGCGCGAAGCGTTTCCCGAGATCCCACGCCGTGATCCGTCCGCTCATCGGCCTTTCGTCCTCGACCTCGACGAGCGTCAACGTCATGCCGCGGCCCGCCGAGATCTCCGATCGCTTACCACAGGTCGTGCACTCGAGCAGATAACTGTCGGCGCCGTCCGGCATCGCGAAAAACGACCGGCCTTCACAGACGGCGCAGACGAGCGTCACTTCGTTGACCTTCATCGGCCTTCCTCCTGACGCGACGTCCCGGGTGGAATGTCGCCGGTGCGCTTGTAACGACGACTGTGCAACCACTGCGGGCTGACTTGGTCGGCGGTCGACCGGTGGCGCCAGACGTAGCCGCAGATGCCGGCGAGCAGCAGCAACCACCCGCCGATGAAGAACAGCAGGAACATCACAACACCAGGCGCGCCGGGTAGCTGGCGTCGATCATCGCGCTCGGCGCCCGCTGCTCTTCGAGCTCGCGCGCGAAGCACGCCAGCGTCGACTCGTCCGCGTCCTTCGGGACCGCGATCCGCGTGATGAAGCAATGCACCGGGATGCCGCTCTCGGTCGTGCCTTCCCAAATGCGCGCCGGCACGCCGTTCAGGTCGACGATCTTCGTCGTGTTCTCGATCGTGATCTTCATTGCGCTCTCCCTCATCGGTCGAACTGCGGATCCTCGCCGCGCGCCATCACTTCGAGCACCGTCGGACAGTCGCGGAAATATTCGCGTGCGGCGCCCTCGATGCCGGCGATGGTCTCGTGGTTGGAGGGGGCGAGCGTCGGATGGCGCCCGGCGAGCTGCACCAAGCCGACGAGGCGAAAGAAGTCCATCGGCTCGAGCATCAGGATCGCGTGGCCCTGCACGTCGGCGATCGCACGAATCTCCTCGACCATGAGCGCGACGAGCTGCTCGTCGGTGAGGGTTGACGCGATCGGTGTGCCGGCCGGGTCGACCAGGCCCATCACACATCCTCCAGGAGCACGATCGTCACCTTGGGTTCGCCGACGACGCGCGGCCGATCGACGACCTGCAGGATCTCGTGGAGCCGCCGCAGGCCCGCCTCGAGCGCTTCTTTGTGGATCATCGAGAGCGGGACCGCACCGCCCCACGTCTCCGTCAGTGGGATGTCGAGCAGGACCTGGATGCGGGCGGAGGCTTTCATCGTGCGAGCACGGCCTCGGCGAGGCTCGCGATCACCGCCCGCGCGTCGCAGGGCACGCAGCGGCCGGCGCTCGGATGATCGGTCAGCCAGGCCTCGCAAGGATTGTCTGGACGCCGGCAGAGTTCGCTGGCGACGAGGCGCAGCACGCGCAGCGCGTCGTCGCGCTGATCGCGGAGCTGATGCGCCGTACCTGTAATTGCGTCCGACAGCTCGCGCTGCGCGTCGAGTTCGCGGCACCGCTGGTCGTACGCGTCCTCGAGCCAGAACGGTGAGACGTCACCGACGCGCGGCGCGAGGGTCAGCTTCGACCAGATCTCCGCTTCATGGCTCCAATCGAGGACGTGCGGGATACCCGCTTTCGCGAGATGACGCGTCGACGGCTGCATCGCGCGCACGGTGGCAGCCATCGCTAGCACCGCCGATCGGCGCCCGTCCTCATCGGAGCTCCCGTAGAGGTCGATGAGGTGGAAGAACGCCTGCAGCGCGCGCGCGTCCTGTCCGGTCAGCGGCGCGAGTCCGTACTTGTCGCCGGTTTCCCGGAGAACGCGATCGCGGATCCACTTCGGCCCCGACTGACAGAACGGTTTCTCTCTCGGCACCCGGTTCCCCTCAGTAAAGTTGCATTTTCAAACTGCAGTTTCCGGCTCCGCCTCAGCTTCGCCGCACGTGACCGTCAGGATCGGCTTCCCGGCGCCGTCGGTGCCGCCACGCTCGAGGATGAGAATCCGTCGCGCGTCCGTGCCGTTGATCACCAAGGTGGTCTCGTCGCGCCAGTGGACAATCGCGGGCACGCCGTTGATCGACACGCCGGCGCGATCGCCGACGCGAAACAGCGCGGCCAGGTGGAGGACCAGCATCAGGTGATCTCCTGCCTCGACGCGTCTGAGCGGATCGATCGGTCCCAGCCAGCATCCGGGCGGGGACCCCGGTTTCCCAGCAGCTGCTCCGATCGAGTCCGCCCAGATTTCTGACTCTGCTCAGCCATGGACCATCTCGTACGTGAGGTCCCGGACCGCCGGCACGTCCTGCTGCTCCACAAACTTCCACCCGTGACAGTTGACGTCGCCGCAGCGGCAGGGCGCGACGTCGTACGGCGGCCGAACGTAGACGACGAGAGGCCCCTGCCCGCCGTGGCGCCCGTGATGGCCGCGCGCGAACGCGTCGAATTCCGCCCGCGTCATCAGCGCTTGGTGCGGCATCGTCGGCCTCGCTGCTTACCATAGCCGCCGTTATCTGACCCACTGCTTTTCCGGCGCAATCGCATGCGATCTACTTGACCTTTCTCAAGCGTCGGCGCCCGGGCGACGATCCGCAGCGTCGGGCTGAAGAACGACAACTGCCGAGGCCCGCCACGCGGCCCGAACTTCTTCGGCCGCAAGCGTTTGACGCTGCGCAACCGGGCCTCCGTGCGGCGTTCCGCCAGCCGTAACACGTCGCCTTTCTGGAACAGGCGCCAGCCGCCCACGGTCCGCGCCGCGTGCAGGTAGGCTTCCCGCTCCAGATAACGGACCCCTTCGTCGGTCACCCCCAAGGCACGGGCGACGTCGCCCGTGGTGAACTGCTCTGCTAAAATATGCGTGCGCTGCATGGCAAAGGCCTCCCACATGGGCCGAAGTCATGTGTCCTGGGGCAGAGGCCGTTTGGTGTTGATAGCCCTGACGGCCCTCTGCCCGCTTCCATCCTCCTAGTTCACGCTCACCCCCGAGACGGTCACGCGCGCGTTCATGCGACGTCCTCGGCCTCGTCGAGCTCGTCGACGGCGCGGCGCAAGTTCCGCATCGCCGCCCGGCGTCGCGCTTTCGGATCGCTGTGGCCGAAATGCTCCGCGAGCGCGCGGCACACCGCCGCCTTCGCCGCCAGGTCGCACAATTCCAATCGTTCGAACTTGAATTTGCCGCTGTCGAGGTCCCGACAGAGCTGCCCCTGATCCATCTGGCCCATGTAGTAGGCCGCGGCTTTGAAGCTCCCGTAGTGCCTCAACAACGCGTCTTTCACGATCATGGTCATCGCGATTGACTGCGGTTGACCGCCATAGCCGCTCAGTTCAGCAGCGTCAACACGCTTGATCTCCATGGGCGGAAGCGGGGTTTGTAGGCTCTTAGCCATGGGCCGCCGCTTCGAACCGGGACCGACAGGCAGGACACATGCCGTGCGAGATGGGCGCGGCCAGAGAGCCGGCCTGAAGGACGCGCTGGCACCAACCGCAAACGATCCGGAGAGTGACGTCAGGCGGCGTCATGACGCCCGCCGAAGGGATTCGGCGCCGCCGCGATCGAGGAACTCCTGGACGAGGCGCCCGCTCCACCGTTTCGAGCCCATCGGCTTGCCGAGCTCGAAGCGGCGCAGCTTCCCGGCCTTCTTCCAGTCGTAGATGGTGTTGAGCGACACGCCGAACGCGCGCACGAGATTGTGCGCGT
>Ga0068854_100000808_pt1 | contig 18660 bp, 17 predicted proteins | sample KBSCornC42_FD_66590 | JGI IMG/M metagenome (GOLD analysis project Ga0068854, IMG submission 66590) | Corn rhizosphere microbial communities from Kellogg Biological Station, Michigan, USA - KBS Corn C4-2 | ecosystem: Host-associated > Plants > Roots > Rhizosphere > Soil ... | reverse complement strand
GCTCGACCGCGGTGATGCCGGAGGGCGGCTCGGCCGGGATCGCCTGCCAGCCGTCGGTAAAGGCGGCGGGCTTCATGACATTGCTGATGAGGTGAGCCCGGCCAGAATCCGCATCGCCCTCCCCGATTGGCCACTCCCGCACCTCCGTGCGGTTGACGCCAATGCGGTCGAGCATCTCCCGCAGCACATATTGGGGATGCGTCTCCTGCGCCCCTCGCCCGTCCTCATCGCCGCCCAGCGCGTCCCATTCCTCCATGGGCATGAGCGGATCGAGCCCCGCGAATACGACCATTCCCTGTGGCAGGCGCGCAATCCGTCGCAGCAGGCGACACAAAGCGGGCGCGGCGGTGGAGATGCCGGCGGCCACGATCAACCCGGCAGGAGGCTCCTCAGCCCAGCGCCGTTCGGCAGCCGCGAGCAGCCGGTTGCGCCGATCGGACAGATCGATGCGCCCGCGTCTCGCCAGTTCTTCGGGCCAGCGCCCCAGCACGATCTGCAACAGATCGAGCGACACTTGCCAATGCTGCGACAGCTCTGGCGGGACAACCTCGGCAAGGCGGTGCGGCGCAACGTCCTCGACAATCATCTGATCGAGCGCGTGTGCGAGATCGGCGGCAAGCCGCACTGCCTCGACCGGTTCGATCGGATCGGCCTTGCGCGTCTCCCCGATCAGACGCGCGAGGATCATCTGGCGGGCGAGCGGATCGATCGCCGGCGGAACCGGATCGTCCCCGACCGGATCAAATAGGGGCCCGATGCGGTCGTCCAATTCGGGATCGCCGATCGAGACCAGCCGTGGCAGCAGCAACCCACCCTCCGCGCGACGCACGAAAGCGTCGGTGATCGCCCGCTGGGCGCGGTTGTTCGGCAGGAGCACGATCGCGCGGGCCAGCGCCAGCCGGTCGCCTTCGGTGCGCGCAAGCAGGCCGGCGGCGAGCGCATCAGCGAACCCGCGATTGACCGGGATGTTGAAGACGGAGGGGTGCGACGCGGCCACAGGACCGGTCTAAAGGGAAAACATTTCGGTGGGAAACACCCCTAGTCTCCCCAGCGAAAACCGGCATCCGCCTCCAGGCGGCGCCATCGACCAGACGTCCCCGCTTTCGCTGAGGTAACGACAAGAAGGAAGGTCAGCCCCCGGCGAGAATCGCCTCGGTCTTGGCGACGGCAGGCGGCGTGCCGACGTCGAACCACAGGCCTTCATGGACCAGGCCGAATACCCGCCCCTCGCCGATCACGCGATTCCACAAGAGGTTCATCGAGAAGGCGCCCGTAGGCGCATCCCGAAAGAGGCGGCGCGAAACGATTTGGACGCCGGTATAGACGAAGGGTGCGGGCTTGCCGGACGCACGGCGGGTGAGCCGGCCGACCGGATCCATGCGGAAATCGCCCGCACCGTCATGGCAGTGAGCATGGGCGAGCGGGACCACCAGCAGCAGCGCATCCATCGCCTGCTCGTCCCAGCGCTGTTCGAGCAGGCGGATCGCGTCGACCGGGCCATCGACCCAGAGGTTGTCGCTGTTGACGATCAGAAAGGTCTCGTCCTCGATCAGCGGCAGCGCCTTAGTCACGCCGCCGCCGGTTTCGAGCAATTCGCCTGTCTCATCGGAGATCAGAATTTCAAGATCTTGCGCCTCATCCTTGAGATGGGCTGCGACCGCATCGGCCAAATAGTGCGCATTTACGACCGCACGGGTTATGCCGGCGGAACGTAGCCGATCGAGCACGTGATCGAGCAAGGGCTTGCCCGCCACCTCGACTAGAGGCTTGGGCCGCGTCGCGGTGAGCGGGCGCATGCGCTTGCCGAGGCCGGCAGCGAGCACCATCGCGGTACGGATCGGCGTCGCATCGCCCGCCGTGGGCCGGAGCGGGCGATAGGTCGTCACGCGTGATGCTCACGCCAATAGGCCGCGCGCTTTTCGATCGGCACATGCGCGTCGAACCAGGCCTTTACCGGCGCTAGCGCGGGATGCTGAAGATCGCGTTCCATGTACGTCCACATGCGCGGCTGGAAAGCGAGGTAACGCGGCTTGCCGTCGCGCTTCCACAGGCGGGTGAAGATACCCAATATCTTGGCGTTACGCTGCGCGCCGAGCAGGGCATATGCCGCCCGATCCAGCGGGCCGTAATATTCGAGCATGCGCTCCTCGACGTCCGCCGAAACGTCGCGCCGTGCGTCCTGCAGCAATGACACGAGGTCATAAGCGCAATGGCCCGCCAGCGCGTCCTGGAAGTCCAGCAAGCCGAGGGAGCCGTCAGGCAGCAGCATGATATTTTCGGCATGATAATCGCGCAGCACCGTAGTCGACTGATCGTCCGCGATCGGGCCGAGCGCTTCGGCCCAGGCTTCGGCCCATCCGGGTGCTACCTCCAGCCCGACCGCGGGCATGTACCATTCGGGAAAAAGCGCGGCTTCACGTTGATAGACCGCCATGTCGTAGGGCGGCAGCTCGCCCGCGGGATGCTGGTGAAGGTTGCGGATCAGCTCGATCGCCTGGGTGTAGATCGCATCCTCGCGCGACGGGTCCGCATCGAGCGCCTCGCGCATCCGATCGTCGCCGAAATCCTCCAGCAGGACCAGGCCGGCCTCGACATCGCGCGCGAGGATGCGTGGCGCCGCAAAGCCGAGGCGATGAAGATGGTCGGCGACCTTGAGAAAGGGACGCACATCCTCGTGCGGCGGGGGTGCATCCATCAGCACTGCATTGCCGCTTGCCCCACGCACGCGGAAGTAGCGACGGAACGAGGCATCGCCCGCGAGCGGTGCGATCTCGGCCCCCACCCATCCGGCGCGATCAAGGAAGTCCGGCGCGGTTGCCGGCGGAGTCATGATTGGGGCAGCGGCCATCGCCCATCCCATGCCTCGGGAATGGTCCAAGTCAAGCGGCGCCCGCCGGTCGGTTCGGGCTCCAGGCTCAATCGCAGCGCATCGTCCCACAGACGCTCGCCCATTCGCTCGGGCCATTCGATCAGCAATGCCGCGTCGGCGCGCGCGTCGTCGAGACCCAGCTCCTCCATCTCCTCCTGCTCCTCGATCCGGTAAAGATCGACATGCCAGAGCGGCAGCCGGACGTCGGGCGGGTCATAAGCGATGACGAGACTGAAGCTCGGGCTAGGTGCTTCGCCGGTCAGCCCCAGCGCGCCGAGCACGCCGCGCGCGAACGTGGTCTTGCCCGCCCCCAGCGGCCCGGACAAAGCAACCACGTCGCCGGCGCGCAGCATATCGGCAAGCGCCGCACCCATTTTCTCGGTCTCGAACGCGTCGCCCAGCGCCATAGTGCCCGACCGCATCAGGCGGCGGCCTCTTCCGGTTCGGCTTGGCCTTGCAACGGCAGGCGAATGATCACGCTGGTGCCGCGCCCGACGTCGGACAGAAGATCGAGGCTGCCGCCATGCGCCTCGACGAACTGGCGGGCGAGCGGCAGGCCGAAACCGGCGCTTTCCTCGTCGCCATCGACCGGTTCCCCACCGGTCTGGCCGATGCTGGAGCGGCGGAATCGATCGAAGATTCGCTCGCGCTGCTTAGGCGGGATGCCGGGACCGTTATCCGAGACCACGATTTCGGCCATGCCATCGACCACGCGGCTGCGCACTAGCACGCGGCCTCCCGCCGGCGTATAGGTGATTGCGTTGCGTAGCAGATGGTCGAGCGCCTGATTGAGCCGTTTGCGGTCGCCGGAAACGGTCCCACTTTCCGAAGAAAGGTTGGCCGCGAGCGTAAGACCGGCGCTGCGCGCGGGTTCGCGCACCAATTCGACCGCCTGGCGCACGAAATCGGCAACCCCCAGCGGCTCCATTGCCATCGGCAGGGTGCCTGCAGCGCTTTGGGTCAGGTCGAGCACGTCGCCCATCAGCGTGGAGAGGCGACCGACCGCGGTCATGATCGCGCCGACATAATCGCGCGCCGTGTCGCTCAGCTCGCCCGCATAGCCCCCGGCCAGCATCTCGGCGAAGCCCGCGATCGAGGTCAAAGGCACGCGCAATTCATAGCTCATGCTCGATACGAACGCGTTCTTGAGACGGTTGGCTTCTTCCAACGCCTCGTTGCGGTCCCGCAGCGCCTCCTCGATGCCACGGCTGGCGGTGATGTCGAGCAAAGTGAAGAGCGCATTGCCGTCGGGCAATGGGACCGCGGCAAATTCGAAATGGCGCCCATCGATGGTCGAGATGCGGCCCGAGCGGTGCTGGCGGTCGACTGTGGCGACACGCACCAGCTCGCGGATCAGGCCCGCGCGTGAGGGATCGAGCAATTTGGGCGCGATCGACTGAACGAGGAGGTCGACGCGCGGATGCTGCGCCAACTCTTCTTCGGGCAGGTCCCACACATCGCGGAAACGGCTGTTCCACAGGTGCAGCCGTCCATCCGCCGCGAATACGCCCACCGCCTCGAACAGATTGTCGAAGGTGGCGGTACGCACGCGCACCAGCGTATCGCGCGCGCTGGCGAGCTGAAGATGCTCGGTCCGGTCTTCGAAGATCAGCAGCAGCCCGCGGTCGGGCAAGGGCTGCGCGACGACGCGCAAGTGCATCCCGCCCGGGAGCAACCAATTCTCCTCGACCGGCTCGGTCGTGGAGAACCAGGAGCGGCGCTCTCTTTTCCAGCCAGGAAAATCGCGGCTCTCGGGCGCGCGCTGTGCCTCGCGCATGCGTTCGAGCACGCGATCGAATTCGGGGCGATCGGCCAGCCATTCGGGCTCGAGCGCGAACAGGCGCACGAAATGGCGATTGTAGAAGACCAGGTTATGATCCGCACCGAACTGCGCCACGCCCGCGGACAGGCGATCCAGCATGTCGCGCTGCGCGCGCATGAACAGGCTGAGGTCGGCGCGTGCCTCTTCGAGTTCCTGCACGTCGATCGCATAGCCCGCGACCCCGGCCTCCCCGATCGGCACGTCCGTCACGCGCATCACGCGCCGCTCGCCCTGAATGATGGCGGGTGCGGTGCGGGTGAAGATCGCGCCCCGGTCGCGTGCGGCGGCGGCGCCTGCACGGCCGCCGGGAAGCCCCTGCGATTCGATCAGCTCCAAACCGCGCGCGACGACCTGTTCGGCATTCTCTGCCTCGATCGCGCGCACATAGGCGCCGTTGACCAGCGCAAGGCTAAGATCGGCGCCGCGATGCCACATCGGAAAGGGCGCTGCTTCGATCAGCGCCGAAAGTCCGTCGAGCGCGCGCGCCATGCGCGCGCCCTGCTCGCGCAACTTGACCACCTCGCGCTGGCGCTCGCTGACATCAAGCATCCACAGCAGAACCGCGCGATGATCCCCGCTGTCGATGCTGTAAGGCTGACCGCGCACGCTCAGGACGCGCGAACCGTCGGGAAGCGTGATCGTCCGCTGGATCGGATTGGCCGTTGCGCGGCAATCGGCCAGATCGGCCTTGAGCGCTTCCAGCGCTTCCGGCCCGATACCGCCCTCGCCTTGATCGAGCTCCGCCAGCCTGGTCGGCACCCGGTCGAGCGCGAGCCAGGCCGCGATACGCGGATCGGCGTCGATCGAATTGTCAGCATAGACCAGCAGCGGCACCGCTGGCGCTCCGGCCAGCAGGTCGGAAACCGCCCGCGCCTGGGCCAGCGCCTGATCGGCCTGAGTCGCTTTGCGCGCACCGATCAGGGTCGCGACGACGGCAAGCGCCAGCCAGACGCCGGCGACGACGGCGAGCAAGATCGTATCGACGGTCAACGATAGCTTCCGTGATGCGCGTTCATCGATCGCGTCTTAGAACGGAAATTCGTAGGAGAAATGTGCAATTTCCGTTCGGCCTGAGCTTGTCGAAGGCCTGTCCTTCTCCATCCCGCGATGGAGAAAGGCAAGGCAGCGCTTCGACAAGCCTGTCCTGAGCTTGTCGAAGGGCTCAGCGCGAACGGAATTTAATCGCCCGGATCAGTAGCGATAATGGTCCGGCTTGAACGGGCCTTCGGTGCTGACACCGATATAGGCCGCCTGCTTCTCGGTGAGCTTGCTGAGCTTCACGCCCAGCTTCTCGAGGTGAAGGCGCGCAACCTTCTCGTCGAGATGCTTCGGCAGGACATAGACCTGCTTGTCATATTGCTCGCCCTTAGCGAACAGCTCGATCTGCGCCAGCACCTGATTGGTGAAGCTCGACGACATGACGAACGACGGATGACCGGTGGCGCAGCCGAGGTTCACCAGACGGCCCTTGGCGAGAACGATGATCTCCTTGCCGTCCGGGAACTGGACCAGGTCGACCTGCGGCTTGATCTCGGTCCACTTGTAGTTGGACAGAGCCGCGATCTGGATCTCGCTGTCGAAATGGCCGATGTTGCAGACGATCGCCATCGGCTTCATCTTCGCCATATGATCGGCGGTGATGACGTCGGCATTGCCGGTCGCCGTCACGAAGATGTCGGAGCGGGTCACCGCTTCCTCCATCGTCACGACCTCGAAACCCTCCATCGCCGCCTGCAGCGCGCAGATCGGATCGATCTCGGTGACGAGCACGCGCGCGCCGCCGTTGCGGAGCGATTGGGCCGAGCCCTTGCCGACGTCGCCGAAGCCGGCAACGGTCGCGACCTTGCCGGCGAGCATCACGTCGGTGGCGCGGCGGATCGCGTCGACCAGGCTCTCCTTGCAACCGTAGAGATTGTCGAACTTCGACTTGGTCACGCTGTCGTTGACGTTGATCGCCGGGAACGGAAGCTCGCCCTTCTTGGCGATCTCATAGAGACGATGCACGCCCGTGGTGGTCTCTTCCGAAACGCCCTTGATCGCCTTGACGGTGGCGGTGAGGTAGCCCGGCTTGGCGGCGACGAACGCCTTCAATGCACGCTGGAATTCGACTTCCTCGTCATTCTCGGGCTCGGGCAAGGTCGCGCCGGCCTCGATTTTCGCGCCCCACAAAGCGAACATGGTCGCGTCGCCGCCGTCGTCGAGGATCATGTTGCAGGGCGCATCGCCCCAATCGAAGATATTGCCGACATAATCCCAATATTCGGCGAGCGTCTCGCCCTTGACCGCGAAAACGGGAATGCCGGCAGCAGCGATCGCGGCAGCGGCATGGTCCTGGGTCGAGAAGATGTTGCACGAAGCCCAGCGCACTTCGGCGCCGAGAGCGACGAGCGTCTCGATCAGCACCGCAGTCTGGATCGTCATGTGAAGCGAGCCGGTGATGCGCGCGCCCTTCAGCGGCTGCGACGCGCCATATTCCTCGCGCAGCGCCATCAGACCCGGCATCTCGGTCTCGGCGATCTGGATCTCCTTACGGCCCCAGCCGGCGAGCGCGATGTCATGGACCAGATAGTCGTTGAAGCTGTCGACTGCGGCGGTGGCCACGGGGAATCTCCTAGGCAAAAGAAAAGGCGGCCGCACTTAGCGACCGCCCGTGCGCCCTAGCCATTCGGCCCGGACGAAGCAATATAAAGATATCTTTATATCAGCGCCAAGTTTAGCGCTTCACCGTCTCCGGAGCACCACCAGCCGACGCATATTCCGTGCGGACAGCGCCTTCGCACAACCCTTCGGGCAGCTTGGCGACGAGACCCTGCCGCTCCGCCAGCAGCATCAGGCCTTCGATCGAACCGTGAAGCGCCGCGCCCTCGCGGGCCAGACTGTCGGCATCGCCGCACACGTCGGCGCCGCTCGACGCCGCGCCATAGCCATTGGCCATCGAAGTGGTGAAGCTGTCATAAGCGCGCTGCCCGCCGACCGGCCCGAAACTATGGATGAAATGTAGCTTGAGCCGGTCGTTCATCGCGCTGATCGCCGCGCGGTTGGACTGCACGAAGTCGTTATAGTCGCCCATCATCGGATGTCCCGCGACCTGGCAACGCAAAGCCGCGACCATCAGCATAGATTGAAGCTCGCGCACGCCCGCGGCCGAAGCTTCTTCCGACTTCCAGCAGGCAGCCTGTATCGGCGCCGCGGCGACAGCGGCTGCACTGACCGCAAGCAAAATCTTCCTGAACATCCTACCCCCACGAGACCGATACGATCACGCCGCCCCGGCGCGTCGACCCCGTATGAAGAGGAGATCATAAGATTTCGTATAAATCGCTATAATATTAGGCAAACTACCGCGTTGAACGTAACGTCATCGCAACGATATTCGGCCGTGTCAAAGATCCCTGTCTCAAGCGAACAAGTCGACGACTTCCGCCTCCGGCGCGACCTTCTTGAGCAACAAGGTGCGATGACATCCCGACGGGTCGCGTTCGAAGCACAGCAATGCGGACGGCCTTTCCCTGGCCAGCTCCAACATCTGCTGTGCCTGGACGATCGCTTCGGGCTCTTCGAGCTGGCCCGAATAAACACGGTCCAGCGTCTTGAGATCATGCTTGCGCGCCGCCTCTCGTCCCTCGGGCGGCGTTCCGAGCGCCTTCAGCAGGACATAGCCGATACCATGTTCGGCCAAGCCATTGGCGAGCACATTCTTGGAAAAGCCGGGCCGGCGCGACAACGGCACCGCGCGCACGTCGATCACGCGCTCGACGCCGGCCCGTTGCAGGACGGCGATCAGCTCGGGCTGGGTCGACTTCTCATAGCCGATCGTGAAGATCTTCATCCGACCACCTCCGATCGCCTCAACCCGAAGCGGGTAGAATAGTTCGCTTCAATCGACCCTGCAGGCTCGAGGCTGGGACGCCTATTCCTCCGCGAACTTCTTCGCTGCCTGCAGCAGCTCGACGGGCATCATCGTGATGATGGTCGAATTATGTTCGCCGCCGATGTCGGCCAGCGTCTGCAAGCGCCGTAATTCAAGCGCGCCTTCCGTGGTGCCGATGATGTGGGCGGCCTCTGCCAATTTCTGCGCGGCCTCCTGCTCGCCTTCGGCCTTGATGATGCGCGCGCGTTTTTCGCGCACCGCTTCTGCCTCGCGGCCGATCGCGCGCTGCATCTGTTCGGGGATATCGAGATCCTTCATCTCGATCGAATCCACGACCACGCCCCAATGGTCGCAGGCGCGCGACAGCATATCCTGCAGGCGCTGATTGATCAGCAGCCGATCCTTCAGCATCTGATCGAGGTCGCTCTGGCCGATCGCGTCGCGCATCGCGGTCTCGGCCGCCTGGATCACCGCGCCCTGCCAATTCTGGACGGTGGTGACGACCTGGGTCGCGTCCTTCGCGCGGAACCAGAGGACGGCGTTGACCTTCACCGGCACACCGTCACGCGTCACCGTCTCCTGCGTTTCGAGCACGCTGGTGATCGTGCGCAGGTCGACCCGCACGACGCGGTCGATCCAGGGGACCAGCCAATACCAACCCGGCCCTTTCGCTTCGCCCAGCCGGCCGAGCCGGAACAGGACCGCGCGTTCATATTCCTGGTTCACGCCGAAGGATTTGAAAATCGTCGGCAGGGCGATGAAAAGCAGGACGAGAGCAGCGATCAGACCACCGGTTATCATCATCGATATCACTCCCCCGGTTTGAATTACCGGTGCGCTAGACTACTCGCCAACGCAATGACGTACCAGATTCACATTATCGGCGGCGGCCTCGCCGGATCGGAAGCCGCCTGGCAGCTCGCGGAAGCAGGTTACAAAGTCCGCCTGTCGGAGATGCGGGGCGTGGAAGGCACCCCTGCCCACCAGACGGATTCGCTCGCCGAACTTGTCTGCTCCAACTCTTTCCGATCGGACGATGCCGAACATAATGCGGTCGGCCTGCTCCATGCCGAGATGCGCGCGCTGGGATCGCTGATCCTGCGCGAGGCGGACAAGCATCGCGTGCCCGCGGGCTCTGCCCTCGCGGTCGACCGAGAAGGTTACGCTGCGGGCGTGACAGCGGCGATCGAGGGGCATCCCAATATCGATCTGGTGCGTGAGCGTGTGGATGGACTGCCGGAAGGTCCTGCCATCATCGCAACCGGCCCATTGACCGGCGCGGCGCTGGCGGAAGCGGTGCGGAGCGAGACGGGCGAGGATGCGCTCGCATTCTTCGACGCGATTGCGCCGATCGTGCATCGGGAGAGCATCGACATGTCGATCGCCTGGTTCCAGTCACGGTGGAACAAAGGCGACGGGCACGATTACATCAACTGCCCGATGAACAAGGACGAGTATCTCGCCTTCCACGCGGCCTTGCTCGCCGGCGAGAAGGGGGAGTTCAAGGATTGGGAGAAGGACACGCCCTATTTCGAGGGCTGCATGCCGGTCGAAGTGATGGCGGAACGTGGGCTGGACACGCTCCGCTACGGGCCGATGAAACCGGTCGGGCTCGATGATCCACGCACCGGACGATGGCCTTATGCGGTAGTCCAATTGCGCCAGGACAATGCGTTGGGGACGCTCTGGAACATGGTCGGCTTCCAGACCAAGCTCAAATATGCCGAGCAGGTGCGCGTTTTCCGGATGATTCCGGGGCTGCAAAATGCCGAATTCGCACGGCTGGGCGGGCTCCATCGCAACACATTCATCCAGAGTCCGAAGCTTCTGGACGGAAGTTTGCGGCTCAAATCGCGGCCCAATATCCGCTTTGCGGGGCAGATTACGGGCTGCGAAGGCTATGTCGAAAGCGCGTCGGTGGGATTGCTGGCGGGCCGCTTCGCCGCGGCCGAGCTGGCCGGAATGACGCTCGCCCCGCCCCCGGCCGAAACCGCGTTGGGCGCGCTGCTCGGCCATATCACCGGCGGGGCGGAGGCTGAGACCTACCAGCCGATGAACGTCAATTTCGGCCTCTTCCCGCCTTTGGCGGAAAAATCCAAAAAGGCGGACCGCAAGGCGATGATGGCGGCACGCGCGCGCGACGCTTTACAAAGCTGGCAGACGGCCTGTTAAGGCGGACTATGCCCAATGTGCTCCATGTCGGCTGCGGGTCGGCCACGATCCGGAAGATGCCGGCCGGCTTCCAGGACGGAAGCTGGCGCGAACTGCGGTTCGACATAGACCCCGCCTACAATGTCGATTTCGTCGGCACGATGACCGACATGGACGCGGTCGCAACGGACAGCGTCGATGCGCTCTATTCCTCGCACAATATTGAGCATGTCTTTCCGCACGAGGTGGAGATCGTGCTTCGTGAATTCCGCCGCGTGATCAAGCCGGACGGGTTTGCGGTGGTTACCTGCCCGGACCTGCAGTCGGTCGCGAAACATGTCGCCGAGGGGCGGCTGGAAGACCCGCTCTACGTATCGCCCGGCGGGCCGATCTCGCCGCTCGATATCCTGTACGGCCATGGCGATGCGATCGCCCGGGGGGAGGTCTATATGGCGCACCGCACGGGCTTCACGCAGAAGACGCTGGGCCTGCACGCGCAGGCCGCGGGTTTTGCCAGGATTGCGGTGCGAGTCCGGCCGAAATTGTTGGATCTGTGGATGGTCGCGACCAAAAGTCCCGTATCCGACGCGCGGTTGGGCGAGCTGCTTTCGCTTTATACCCGATCCTAACTGCTCACACCAAACCGTCGTCAGGCAAGGAAAACATCGCCCGCCCGGATCGTGTCGACCGACCCGTCGGCACGGCGGAAAAGCAGCGCGCCTTGTGGGTCGAGCCCATCGAACAAGCCTTCGCTTCCGTTGGTGGAAAGCGCGCTCCCGATCGGATGCGCCCGTTCCAGCCATCGCGAACGGACCGGTGCCAACCCCTCGCCCCGCCAGCGCGCGATCCAGCGCGCGAGCGCGTCGGCAAGTTCGACCGCGAAGCCTCCGGGATCGGGCGCCGCCAGCCCGAGGCTGACGAAGCTCGCGGTCGGCCGCTCCAGTGTTTCGGGATGGTGTGCCAGATTGACGCCGAAGCCGATCACGACCGCATCGTCGGCGCGCTCAAGCAATATGCCCGCCAGTTTTGCCGACCCCGCCATCAAGTCGTTAGGCCATTTGAGCTGGAGCCGGCCTTCGCCGGCATAAGCCGAGGCAACTTCCTCCAAGGCGACCGCAGCAGCCAAAGCCAGCGTTGCCGGCTCAGGCTCGCCAGGATGGAGCCGCACGATCGTGCTGGCGTAGAGATTACCGGGCGGGGATAGCCATGTACGCCCTACCCTGCCCCGACCGCCACTCTGCGCATCCGCGCGCAGCCAGGCCCCTTCGGGGGCGCCGGCGCGTGCTTCGGCGAGAAGGTCGGCGTTGGTCGAGCCGGTCTCGGCTACAGTGCGGATCATCCATTCCCCAACGCATCGCGCACGAAGGATCGCTAGATTCAGAAGAGCGCCTTGGCCGCACACATCGTCGCCGCGCCCAGGAACGGGATGGCGAGGTAACCGAGCGGAGAGATAGCCGCCGCGCTCAGCACGATCAGTCCGCCCTCGACCTTGCTTTCGCTCGGGCCATAGGCGTCCGCGGGCTCGTCGAAATAGATCACCTTGACGATCTTTAGATAATAATAAGCGCCGATCACCGACAGTGCGATGCCGAAGGCGGCGAGCGGCCACCAGCCGATCTGCACCAGAGCCTGGAACACGACCAATTTCGGCCAGAAGCCGAGCAGGGGCGGGATGCCGGCGAGGCTGAACATGAACATCGCAAAAGCCGCCGCAAGACCGGGCCGCGAGCGTGACAGGCCGGCGAGCGAGGCGATCGTCTCGATCGGATTGCCGTCCGCATCGCGCATCTGCAGCACGCACAGGAAGCTGCCGAGCGTCATGACGATATAAACCGCCATATAGAACAGGACCGACGCGGCGCCCGCCTGATTGCCCGGCACCAGGCCGAGGATCGCGAAGCCGACATTGTTGATCGACGAATAGGCCAGCAGCCGCTTGATATTGGTTTGGCCGATCGCGGCGAGTGCACCCCACAGGATCGATGCGATGCCGACAACCGAAACGATCTGACGCCATGCTTCGGTCGCGGGTCCGAGCGCCTCGATCGCAACGCGCACCAACAAGGCCACCGCCGCCACCTTGGGTGCCGAGGCGAAGAAGGCGGTGACGGGGGTCGGTGCACCCTCATACACGTCGGGCGTCCACATATGGAACGGCACGATCGACGCCTTGAAGAACAGCCCCGATAGCACGAAGATCAGGCCCATCAGGCGCCCAATCTCGATCTCGTGCGGCGCGCTCTGGCCGAACACCTGGGCAATGCCCTGAAATTGGGTTGTCCCCGAGAAACCGTACAGCAGAGATATGCCGTAAAGCAGGATGCCCGAGGCGAGCGCGCCCAGGATGAAATATTTGAGGCCCGCTTCGGCCGAGCGCGTGTCGCGCCGCATGAAACTCGCCAGCACATAAGCCGCGAGGCTCTGCAGCTCGAGCCCGACATAGAGCGTGAGAAGGTCGGCCGCCGAGACCATCATCCCCATGCCCGCCGAGGAGAGCAGGATCAGGATCGGATATTCGGCGCGCAACGTCCCGCCGCGCCCGAACCAATTGGGTGCGATGACGATCGAAATGGCCGCGCCGATATAGATCAACACCTTGCTGAAGGCCGCGAAGCTGTCGGCGTGATACAGGCCGCCGAAGGCGCTGCCACCATGACCGGCAGGACCGGCCAGCGACAGGCCTGCCAGGATCAACAGCAATACCGACGCCCAGCTTATCCCGCGCGTGGCATCATCCCCGCGCCAGCCGGCGACGAGCAGCAAGAGCATCGCGCCGATCGAGAGGATCAGTTCAGGGAGCGTTTCCCAGAGGTAACCGGAGGTCATCAGTGTGCCTCCCCCGTCACCGCAGCGACAGGCGGCACATTCGATGCCACCGCGACCGATTTGCCGCCCTTGGCCAGCTTCGAATCCCCGCCATGCCAGGCCGGGTCGACCCGGCTCAGAACGACGCCCACATCCTTCCGCATCGGCGCCATGAAACTCTCCGGATAGACGCCCATCCACAATACCGCGAGCGCGAGCGGCACGAGGATCACAAGCTCGCGTGTCGACAGATCGGTCATCGCGGCAACGTCCGGCTTGTCGAGCGGACCCTGCACCACACGGCGGTAGAGGTAGAGCATGTAGGCCGCACCCAGGACGATGCCGGTGGTGGCGACGAAGGCCGCCCAGGTCGATGCCCCGTAAATCCCCATCATGCTCAGAAATTCGCCGACAAAGCCGGACGTGCCGGGCAGACCGACCGAGGCCATGGTGAAGACCATGAACAGCAAGGCATAATGCGGCATGTTGTTGGCGACGCCGCCGTAGCGGCTGATCTCGCGCGTATGGAGCCGGTCATAGACCACGCCGACGCAGAGGAAGAGCGCGCCCGAAACCAAGCCGTGGCTGAGCATCACCAGCAGCGAGCCTTCCAGCCCCTGCCGGTTGAAGGCGAACAGGCCGAAGGTGACGAACGCCATGTGCGCGACCGACGAATAAGCGATCAGCTTCTTCATGTCGTTCTGCACCAGCGCGACCAGGCTGGTATAGACGATCGCCACGCCCGACAGCGTCGCGACCAGCCAGAAGAGCTGCGCGCTCGCCACCGGAAACATCGGCAGCGAGAAGCGGATGAAACCGTAGCCGCCCATCTTGAGCAGCACGCCCGCCAGAATGACCGAGCCCGCGGTCGGCGCCTGGACGTGCGCGTCGGGCAGCCAGGTATGGACCGGCCACATCGGCATCTTGACCGCGAACGAGGCGAAGAAGGCCAGGAACAGCCAGGTCTGCGCATGCGGCGGGAAATCGGTGTTCATCAGCACGGGAATGCTGGTGGTGTGGGCGTAATTCACCATCCACAGCATCGCGATCAGCATCAGCACCGACCCGAGCAATGTGTAGAGGAAGAATTTGTACGACGCGTAGATGCGTTCCGCGCCGCCCCAGATGCCGATGATCAGGTACATCGGGATCAGGCCGGCTTCGAAGAAGAGGTAGAACAGGAACAGATCCTGCGCCTCGAACACGCCGAGCATCAGCGCTTCGGTCAGCAGCAGGGCCGCCATATATTCGGGGACGCGCTTCTCGATCGCCTTCCAGCTCGCAAGCACGCAGAGGGGCATCAGGAAGACCGAGAGCTCGACCAGCATCAAGGCGATGCCGTCGATGCCGAGCGCCCAGCTGAACTGACCGAACAAGGGCAGATTCTCGGTGAATTGCCATTGCGCGCCGCCCGTCTGGTACGTCGCCCACAGCAGGATGCCGAGCAGGAAGTCGATCACCGTCGCGCCGAGCGCGATCCAGCGCGCCGCCTTCGCATCCGCGAACAGGCAGGCTACGGCCGCGAACAACGGCAGCGCGATCAGAAGCGTAAGGATGGGGAAGCCGAGCTGGTTCATATCAGTTCGCCATCACCCAGGTGGCCGCGGCGGCAAGGCCAAGCAGCATCACCAGCGCGTAAGTATAGACATAACCCGATTGCATCCTGCGGCTGACCGCGCCGGTGGCCTGCACCAGCCAGGCGGCGCCGTTGGGCCCGAAGCGGTCGATCGTGCCCTGGTCGCCACGCTTCCAGAGCAGGCGGCCGAGCGCGAAGGCGGGGCGCACAAAGAGGATGTCGTACAATTCGTCGAAATACCATTTGTTGAGCAGGAAGGCGTAGAGGCCGCGCGCGCTGCCCGCGACGCGCGCCGGCAGGCTCTTGTCCCAGACATAGGCCCAGAGTGCGACGAGCAGGCCGACAAGCATCGCGATCGTCGCCATCAGCTTGGCGAGTGTCGGAATATGCTCGACCGATTCCATGAACTCACGGTCGAACCAGACGCTGCCCTGCCAGAAGGCGGTGCCGCCCTCGCCGATGAACGGCTTGGCGAATGCGAAGCCCGCGAACACCGCGCCGACCGACAGCAGGACGAGCGGGATCAAGATTGTGAGCGGGCTTTCGTGCGGGTGGTAGCCGCCCGTGCCCTTGGGCATATCTTCCGCGCCGCGCGAATCCACGGTCAGATCGTTGCCCGCGCCCTCGTCCGGCGCATCATGGTGAGCGTGGTCGGCCGCATGATCATGGTCATGCCCATGATCATGGCCATGCGCATCATGGATCGCGTGCTGGATATGCTCGGAGCCCACCCAGCGCGGTTCGCCGAAGAAGGTCAGGAAGACCAGACGCCACGAATAGAAACTGGTGAGAAGCGCCGCGGTCACGCCCACAAAATAGGCAACGCCGCCGGCGGTGGTGCCACGGGCATAGGCCGCCTCGATGATCGCGTCCTTCGAATAGAAGCCCGCGAAGCCGAACACTTCCTCGATGCCGACGCCGGTGATCGCGAGCGTGCCCGCGAGCATCGCCCAGAAGGTGATCGGGATATGTTTCCGCAGGCCGCCGTAGAAGCGCATGTCCTGCTCATGATGCATCGCGTGGATCACCGAGCCCGCGCACAGGAACAGCAACGCCTTGAAGAAAGCGTGCGTGAAGAGGTGGAACATCGCGCCGCCGAAGGCGCCGACGCCGGCCGCGAAGAACATGTAACCGAGTTGCGAGCAAGTCGAATAAGCGATCACGCGCTTGATGTCGGTCTGCACCGTGCCGACCGTCGCCGCGAACAAGGCGGTGGCGGCGCCGACATAGGTCACGACCGTGAGCGCGGTCTGGCTGGTCTCGAACATCGGCGACAGGCGGCAGACCATGAACACGCCCGCGGTCACCATCGTCGCGGCATGAATCAGCGCTGAAACAGGCGTCGGACCTTCCATCGCGTCAGGCAGCCAGGTGTGGAGGCCGAGCTGTGCCGACTTGCCCATCGCGCCGACGAACAGCAGCAGGCAGAGCAGGGTCATCGTATCGACCCGCATCCCGAGGAAGCCGATCGTCGAGCCGGCCATATGCGGCGCGGCGGCAAGGATTGCAGGGATCGAAACGGTGCCGAACACCAGGAAGGTGCCGAAAATGCCGAGGCTGAAGCCGAAATCGCCGACACGGTTGACCACGAACGCCTTGATCGCGGCGGCCTGGGCCGAGGGTTTTTCGTACCAGAAGCCGATGAGCAGATAGGAGGCGAGGCCCACGCCCTCCCAGCCGAAGAACATCTGGATCAGGCTGTCCGCCGTCACGAGCATCAGCATCGCGAAGGTGAAGAGCGAGAGGTAAGCGAAGAAGCGCGGTTGTGACGGATCCTCCGCCATATAGCCCCAGCTATAAAGGTGGACGAGGCTGGAGACCGTCGTCACCACCACCAGCATCACCGCGGTCAGACTATCGACCCGCAGCGCCCAGTCGACCTTGAGGTCGCCCGAGATGATGAAGCTCAGCACCTTTACGACATGCGCGTGGTCATTGCCCTGAAGGAAGCCGATGAAGATCGGCCAGGCGAGAATGCACGAGATGAACAACGCGCCGGTGGTTATCGACTTGGCGACGGTATTGCCGAGCGCGCGATTGCCGAGCCCCGCGACGATCGCGGCGAGCAGGGGCAGAAAGACAAGAGCGATGATGTTCAAAGGACAGCCCCCAGCAGTTCCCCGGCGAAAGCCGGGGTCCAGTTCGGCGCGTGGGCCTGGGCCCCGGCTTTCGCCGGGGAACGGGAAAAGACCACCATCAGCCCTTCATCCGATTGACGTCGTCGACCGCGATCGTGCCGCGGCCACGGAAGTAGATGACGAGGATGGCGAGGCCGATCGCGGCTTCACCCGCGGCGACGGTCAGCACGAACATCGCGAATACCTGGCCGACCAGATCGTGCAGGTAAGCCGAGAAAGCGACCAGGTTGAGGTTCACGCTGAGCAAGATCAGCTCGATCGACATCAGGATGATGATCAGATTCTTCCGGTTGAGGAAGATGCCGAACACGCCCGTGACGAACAGGATCGCCGAGACCGTGAGATAGTGGACGAGGCCGATCATAGCTCGACCCCCTGGCCGACCGGCGGTTGAGTGTTGCGGGTCGCGTCCTGAGGACGGCGCATATTCTGCTCCGAGATTTTCTGGGTGCGCACGTCGCCGCGCTTGCGATGGGTCAGCACGATCGCACCGATCAGCGCCACCAGCAGCACCAGGCCCGCCCCTTCGAAGATGTAGAGGTAGCGGGTGTAGATGAGCAGGCCGAGCGCCTGGATGTTGGACATGCCCTCCGGCGTCGGCGCGGTACGCGACAGCGGGATGCCGCCCTCGCTCCACGCATTTTCAGCCAGGATGATCTCGCCCGCCAGCAGTGCGACGAGCGCGACGCCGAACGGCAGATAGCGCGCGAAGCCCGATCGCAGTTCGGCGAAGTCGATGTCGAGCATCATCACCACGAACAGGAACAACACCGCGACCGCGCCGACATAGACGATGACGAGCAGCATCGCGATGAACTCGGCGCCGACGAGGACCATCAGGCCGGCCGCGTTGAAGAAGGCCAGGATCAGCCACAACACGCTGTGCACGGGGTTGCGCGCGGTGACGCACAGGATCCCGGACACGATCGTGAGGATCGCGAATAGATAAAAGGCGAGGAGCTGGATCACGGCTGCTTGGGGGTCCCCTGCGAGTTGCGGCGCGGCTTAACGATAGGGGGCATCGGCGGCAAGGTTCTGCGCGAGGATCGGCTCCCAACGGTCACCGTTCGCGATCAGCTTGGCCTTGTCGTAGATGAGCTCTTCGCGCGTCTCGGTCGAATATTCGAAATTCGGACCTTCGACGATCGCGTCGACCGGGCATGCTTCCTGGCAGAAACCGCAGAAGATGCACTTGGTCATGTCGATATCGTAGCGCGTCGTGCGGCGGCTGCCGTCGTCGCGCGGCTCGGCCTCGATCGTGATCGCCTGGGCCGGGCACACTGCCTCGCACAATTTGCACGCGATGCAGCGCTCTTCGCCGTTGGGATAACGACGCAGCGCATGCTCGCCGCGGAAGCGGGGCGAGAGCGGGTTCTTCTCGAACGGATAGTTGATCGTCGCCTTCGCCTTGAAGAAGTAGCGCAGCGT
>Ga0068854_100000805_pt1 | contig 18685 bp, 18 predicted proteins | sample KBSCornC42_FD_66590 | JGI IMG/M metagenome (GOLD analysis project Ga0068854, IMG submission 66590) | Corn rhizosphere microbial communities from Kellogg Biological Station, Michigan, USA - KBS Corn C4-2 | ecosystem: Host-associated > Plants > Roots > Rhizosphere > Soil ... | reverse complement strand
GAGGATCCCCCACGACCGAGCAGGAGGGATGGAATGGGCGCTTTCACGATCAAGCACGACGACGAGCTCGAGCGGGACTACGAGAAGTGGGTGCTCGTGCGCCGCTCGCTCGGCGTGGGCTCGTTCGGGATCAACGCGGTCGAGCTGCCGCCCGGCGAGTCGATCCCCGAGCACGACGAGACGGGCCGCGATCACGAGGAGCTTTTTCTCGTCTTGGAAGGCGCGCCGACGCTGGTCGTGGACGGCGCCGACCACCCGCTTCGCGAGGGCTCGTTCGCACGCCTCGATCCGACGCCGAAGCGGACGGTGCGAAACGACGGCGACTCGGTTGCCCGCGTGCTGATCGTCTCGGCGCCGGTGTCGAGCGGCTACGAGCCGCTGGACTGGGCTTGAGCGTGGGGGAACCAGGGGTTCCCCCACGCTCTCTAGCCGCCGATGTAGGACATCTCGATCCGCGGGAGCTCGGAGGTCCGCTCGGTGCGGATCTCGGAGTAGCGGTCGGTGCGCCGCGTCCAGACGCCGGCGACAGCGTCGCGCAGGTCCTCGTCGCTCGCTCCGGAGCGGAGCAGCGCGCGTAGGTCGGTGCCGCGGAGCGCGAACAGGCAGGTGTAGAGCTTTCCCTCCGCGGAGATCCGCGCCCTCGTGCAGTCGCCGCAGAACGGCTGGGTGACCGACGAGATGACCCCGATCTCCCCCGCTCCGTCGCGGTAGCGATACCGCTGCGCGACCTCGCCGCGGTAGGACGCCTCGACGGGCTCGAGCGGGAACACGGCGTCGATCCGCTCCACGATCTCGGCGGCCGGCACGACGTCGTCGAGCCGCCACCCGTTCGTCGAGCCGACGTCCATGTACTCGATGAACCGCAGTGTGTGCCCGGTGCCGCGGAAGTAGCGCGCCATGTCGACGACGCCGGCGTCGTTGACGCCGCGCTTGACGACCGCGTTGACCTTCACGGGAAGACCGACCGACGACGCCGCCGCGATCCCTTCGAGCACACGCTCGACCGGGAAGTCGACGTCGTTCATCGAGCGGAAGGTCGGGTCGTCGAGCGAGTCGAGGCTGACGTTGACCCGGCCGAGACCCGCGTCGCGGAGGACGCGCGCCTTCCTGGCGAGGAGCGACGCGTTCGTCGTCAGCGTGACGTCGAGGCCGTCGATCGTCGCGAGCCGCTCGACGAGCCTCTCGAGCTCGCGCCGCAGGAGCGGCTCGCCGCCGGTGAGACGGATCTTCTCGACGCCGAGGGCCACGAACGTCCGCGCCACCCGCTCGAGCTCCTCGAACGTGAGCAGCTCCTTGCGGTCCATGAAGCGGTACCCCTGACCGAACACGGACTTCGGCATGCAGTAGGAGCAGCGGAAGTTGCAGCGGTCGGTGACCGAGATCCGCAGGTCGCGAATCGGACGCCCGAGTGTGTCCACGGGGTGCATGCCTCAACGGTACTCGTCGCCGCATGGCACGCCGCGCGGCTTGGACGACCTGCGGCGCGCGCGCGGTCACGACGGTCGAGATCATCCACCCGACCTGAGCGGCTGTAGCGTGCCGCGATGCGTCGAGCCCCGGCACCGATCCTCGCGCTCGTCGCCGTCACCGCGATCTGGGGCTATACGTTCGTCCCGGTGCAGAAGGCGGTCGGGGCGTACCCGCTCTTCGCCTTCCTGGCCGTCCGCTTCGCGATCTCGACGCTCGCGCTCGCGCCCTTCGCATGGGGGCCGCTGCGCGCGCTGCCCCGGGCAGGATGGGCCGCCGGGATCGTGGCCGGCTCCTTCCTCGCGCTCGCCTACGGCCTTCAGACCGCGGGCCTCGAGCTGACGACCGTCACCAGCACGGGGTTCATCACCGGGCTCTACGTCGTCTTCACGCCGCTGCTCGCGCTCGCCGCCTTCCGGACTCCCGTGCCGGCACCGGTATGGATCGGCGTCGTCTTCGCGCTGGCGGGCCTTCTGCTCCTGAGCGGCGCCCCCGGCGGCTCCTGGACGGGGAACCTGCTCGTGCTCGGAAACGCCGTCGCGCAGTCCTTCCAGATCGTCGCGATGGAACGGTGGGCGCCCCGCTACGACGCGCGGGCGCTGACGATCCTGCAGATGGCCGTCGCGTTCGCCGGGTTCGCGGTCGTCGCGGTGGCGGCCGGGCAGGTCGAGGCACCGCCCGATGCGGCGACGTGGTACGCGCTCGTCGTCACCGGCGTCTTCGCGGGGGCGCTCGGGTATCTCGTGTCGACCTGGGTGCAGTCCCGGACGACGGCGGCGCGCGCGGCGCTCGTCTTCACGCTCGAAGCGCCGTTCGCGGCACTCTTCGGCGTGCTGCTCCTGTCGGAGCGACTCGGCTGGGCGGGGTGGACGGGCTGCGTGGTGATGCTCGCCGGGATCGTCCTCGCAGAGCCGGCCGCCGCCGCGACGTTGCGGCGTCTCGTCCCCGCGCGGGCCGGCTGATGGACGCTGTCCTCCTCGCGCTTGTCTCGGCCGCGTTCTTCGGAGCGATGCCGGTCGCCGTCCGCTTCGCGCTCGGCCCGCCGCTCGTACCGGCCGCCGTCGGCGCGCTCTTCATGCAGATCGCGACGTTCGCGGTGCTCTGCGCCGCGGCCGTCGTGCAGGGAGGCGTGACGCTCTCGGGCATCGCCCCGTTTCTCCTCGCGGGCGCGATCGCGCCGGGGCTCTCGAACGTCTTCATCACGCTGGGGATCCGCGAGGCCGGCTCCTCGCGTGCGTCGGTCGCGTTCGGGACCGCGCCGCTCTTCGCGGTGACGATCGCGATCGTCGCGTTCGACGAGCGGCCTGGTGTCGCGGTGCTCCTCGGCGCACTCCTGATCGTGTGCGGCGGGATCGCTCTCGCGCTCGAGTCGGAGCGTCCGCAGCACGTTCGTCGTCTCGGCATCGCGTTTGCACTCCTCGGCGCGGCGCTCTTCGCCCTGCGCGACAACCTCGTTCGCCATCTGTCCCTCGACAGCGACGTCCCCTCGATGACGGCCGGTGCCGTCATGCTCGCGGCGAGCCTCGTGGTGACGTCGGCGATCGTGGCCGGGGCACGGCAGCGCGTCGTCTGGCCGAGGGTGATCGTCGCGCGCTGGCTGGTCCCCGGCGCGTTCGTCGGCTTCTCGTACGTCGCGCTGTTCGAGGCCTTCTACCGCGGCACGGTCTCGATCGTGTCGCCGATCGTCGCGACCGAGTCGCTGTTCGGTGTTGCATTCTCTGCCTGGTTCCTCGGTCGGTCGGAGGGGGTCGGGCGCCGCGTCGTCGCGGGAGCACTGCTCGTCGTGTCCGGCGCGGTCCTGATCACGGCGTTCCGCTAGGTCACGCTCCGGGCGGTGGGACGCGGCCGGACGCCGCGCCCCACCGCGTCGCGTCACCGCACGGGCTCGAAGTAGTGCTTCCGCATCCAGTGCGCCACCTTCTTGCCGATCACGGTTCCCTGCACGTCGGCTGTCCGGAAGTGGATGCCGCCCCACACGCGGGCGTCGATGACCTCCTTGAGCGCGTTCGAGAACCGGTCGAAGTGCCGCGCCGGGATCGGCAGGCCGTTCAGCGACCGCCCGCCGACCACGTCGAAGGAGGCCTTGTCCGTCCCGAAGAAGTCCTGGAATGCGTTGACCGTTGCGCCCGACACGCAACCGTGTCCCGACGGGTGGTCGGGGAACGGGGGTGTCACGAGCGGCGGTGTCGTCTGCGTCGCCGGAGCGAAGAGGGGCTCCCAGGTGGGATCGGCGACCGTGGCCGGGTTCCCGTCGGTGTCAGCCTCCCGGATCGCGGCCAGCGGCCGCCAGAAGTGCCAGTACCACTTGTCGTTCCAGCAGCTGATTGCGCCGTCGGCCGCGGCGAGGTTGATCATCGCGTAGAGGCGAGCCTGGTCGGCCGTGTCGAGGCTGCCCGCGAGGCTCCGGGCGACGCCGTTCCAGAGCGCGATCGGCGGGAACTGCCAGAAGACCGCGGCGGCCGTCTCGTCCGCGGTTCGCTTGGTGCTGTCGAGCGCCCCGAGCTCCTTCACCTCGTTGAAGTCCTTCGTGTACTGGCCGCTCTCGAGTGCGTTCGGCCCCTCCGAGCGGAACTGCTCCGGGCTCTCGATCAGGAACGGCTTCGCGTTGCCGACCCAGGCGTCGGGGTCGGTGGCCGCGGGTGTGAGCGGCCGCCAGTTGCCGGCGCCTGGAGCGATCACGAGCCCGAAGTCGAACGGCGCCAGGAACCCGTCGTTCTGGCGGAACGCGAGCATCGCCCGGGCCGCGGCGGCCCCGACCTGCGCCCCCTGGGCCTTGAACGCGTCGGTGATCCCGGCCATGGTGGATGCGTAGAGGCCGTCGATCGTCGCCTGCTGTGCCGGCGCGATCGCGACGAGCACGTCGTGCGCCGCGGTGGCCGCCGCCGCGTCCTGCGAGAACCACGGCTGTGCGCCGATCGCCCGAGGGTCGACGAGATAGGGCTGGTACCCGCCGTCTATCGCGTTGACCGCGTCGTAGACCGCGCCCTCGACCATTGCCATCCCGCGGGACTCGCCGTGGGCGGTCGGTCGCAGCGGAATCGTCTGTTGCTGCGCGATCAGATTCCAGTCCCTGATCACGTCCGCTCGCGCCACACCGGGCGCCGCGAGCGCTGCTGCGAGAACGGCGCACGCGAGTAGCGGACGCCGGAAGCTTCGAATCATGCCTTGCCCCCCTTTGCGGATGTCGCTCCAGGTTCGCCGCTTCGGCGGGTTGAGTCCATGTGACGTTCGTCGTATCTTTTGATACGAGATGCAGCGTCTCGATGCGGGGGATCTCGAACGCGTCGGGCGGTTCGTCGCCGAAACGGGATCGATCGAGGGCGACGAGCCGTTTCCGACGGAGTTCCTCGCGGCCATCCGGCGGCTCGTCCCGTGCGACTCCGTGACGTTCTGCGAGCTCGATCGAATCGGCGAGCGAGCGCTCGGCATGGTGTCGGTCCCGGAGGAGCCGGACGAGGACGAAGAGCTCGGGCTCGACTACTGGGAGGCGCGGCACGAGCACCCGATCTGCCGTTTCCACGAGAAGACCGGCGACTGGCGGGCGTACCGCCTTTCGGACTTCGTCGAGACGCGCCGCTTCCGCTCGAGCCGGATCTATGCCGAGTGGTTCCGCCCCCAGCACATCGAGAGCCTCATCACGGTCGGCCTCGACAGCCCGCTCTCCCACACGAAGGTCTTCCTGCTCGCCCGGAGCGGCGGCCGCGACTTCGACCCGTCCGACAGTCTCGTCCTGGACGTGGTGCGCCCGTACTTGGCGCTGCGCTACGAGGCGGCCTGCCGCGTGGCCGAGAGCTCCGTGACGTGTGACGCCCTCACCCCACGCGAGCGCCAGATACTCGCGCTCGTCGCGGAAGGCAAGACGAACGGGCACATCGCCGACGAGCTCTGCATCGCGCACGGCACCGTGCGCCGGCACCTCGAGAACGCCTACGCGAAGCTCGGCGTGCACACGCGCACGGCGGCCGTCCGCGCCGCCGCCGCGCTCGGCTCGGTCCTGGGCGCCGCGCTCGGCGCGGTCTGACTCTGTGACGCGCCGAGCAGTCGGTCTCGACCCTGCCAAAGATCTGATAATCTCTCACTCAGATTTTCGGTATCACCACGCTCAAGGAAGGAGCACCACGACGATCATGGCCAAGACCATCGGCATCGACCTCGGCACGACGAACTCCTGTATGGCCGTCCTCGAGGGCGGCGAGCCCACCGTCATCCCGAACGCGGAGGGCGGGCGGACGACCCCGTCCGTGGTTGCGTTCACGAAGGACGGGCAGCGGCTCGTCGGGGCGCCTGCGCGGCGCCAGCAGGTGACGAACCCCGAAAACACGATCTTCTCGATCAAGCGCTTCATGGGGCGCAAGTGGGACGAGGTCTCCGAGGAGATGACGATCGTCCCGTACGCAGTCGAGCAGGGCGAGAACGGCGATGCGCGGGTCTCGGTCGAGGGAAAGCAGTACGCACCGCCCGAGATCAGCGCGATGATCCTCCAGAAGCTGCGCGCCGACGCCGAGGCGTTCCTCGGCGAGCCGGTGACGGACGCGGTCGTCACCGTGCCTGCGTACTTCAACAACGCGCAGCGCGAGGCGACGAAGGACGCCGGCAAGATCGCCGGGCTCAACGTCCTCCGCATCGTCAACGAGCCGACCGCGGCCGCACTGGCCTACGGGCTCGACAAGGAGGGCGCCGACCAGGTGATCCTCGTCTTCGACCTCGGCGGCGGCACGTTCGACGTGTCGGTCCTCGAGCTCGGTGACGGCGTCTTCGAGGTGAAGTCGACGAACGGCGACAACCACCTCGGCGGCGACAACTTCGACAAGGCGATCGTCGACTGGATGGCCGCGGAGTTCAAGAAGGACCAGGGCATCGACCTCTCGCAGGACAAGATGGCCCTCCAGCGCCTCTACGAGGCCGCGGAGAAGGCGAAGATCGAGCTGTCATCCACGATGACGACGCAGATCAACTTGCCGTTCATCACTGCGACGCCCGAGGGGCCGAAGCACCTCGACCTCCAGCTCACGCGCGCGAAGCTCCAGGAGCTGACGCACGATCTGCTCGAGCGGACGGTCGGGCCGACCAAGCAGGCGCTCGCCGACGCGGGACTCGACGCCTCGAAGATCGACCACGTCGTCCTCGTGGGCGGCATGACGCGCATGCCCGCCGTGCAGGAGAAGGTGAAGGAGCTGATCGGCAAGGATCCGCACAAGGGCGTCAACCCGGACGAGGTCGTCGCCGTCGGCGCCGCGATCCAGGCGGGCGTCCTGAAGGGCGACGTCAAGGACGTGCTCCTGCTGGACGTCACCCCGCTCTCGCTCGGGATCGAGACGAAGGGCGGCGTGATGACGAAGCTGATCGAGCGGAACACGACGATCCCGACGCGCAAGGCGGAGACGTTCTCGACCGCGGAGGACAACCAGCCCTCGGTGGAGATCCACGTGCTCCAGGGCGAGTCGGAGATGGCGACGTTCAACAAGACGCTCGGCAAGTTCCAGCTCGTCGGGATCGCGCCCGCGCCGCGGGGCATGCCGCAGATCGAGGTCTCCTTCGACATCGACGCGAACGGGATCATCCACGTGAACGCGAAGGACCTCGGCACGGGCATCGAGCAGCAGATCCGGATCGAGGGTGGCTCCGGCCTCTCGGAGGACGAGGTCTCGCGGATGGTGACGGAGGCCGAGTCCCACGCCGAGGAGGCACACCGGCTGCACGAGCTGGCCGACGCCAAGAACCGGGCGGAGCAGCTCGCGTATCAGACGGAGAAGGCCCTCGCGGAGCACCGCGACAAGCTCGACGCCTCGGACGCCGGCACGATCGAGGGTCGCATCATGGAGGTCCGCCAGGCGCTCGAGGCAAACGACCTCGCCGACATCAACGCCAAGGCGACGGCGCTCGAGCAGGCGGCCCAGCCGCTCGCCCAGGCCGTCTACGCCGACGCGCAGGCGGCGGCAGCCGGCCCACCCCCGTCGGACGGCACCGGCGCCGGCGGTGGCACGACCGACGAGGTCGTGGAGGACGCCGACTACGAGGTGATCGACGAAGAGGAAGGGGCGAGGTCCTCGTGACGGAGCCCAAGGACGGTGGCGGCGAGCTTCGCTCGCCGCCACTAGACGAGCAGGCCGATCCTCTAGGTGCAGCCGAGCGCAGCTCGGATGCACCCGCGAACCTGCTCGACCCCGAGGACCTGCTGGCCCGGCTGCAGGACGCGGAGCGCGACCACGAGAAGGCGATGGACGACCTGCGCCGCGTCGCTGCCGACTTCGACAACTACCGCAAGCGGGTCGCCCGCGAGCAAACGCAGATCCTCGCCCGCTCGGGCGAGCGGGTCGTCGCCAAGCTCCTGCCCGTGCTCGACGACCTCGAGCGCGCGCTCGACGCCGCCGAGCACCACGAGGAGGTCAAGGTGCTGGAGGGCGTCCGCATGACGAAGGACGCGCTCGCAGCCGTGCTCATCTCAGAGGGCGTCGAGGAGATCCCCGCCGACGGGCCCTTCGACCCGCACGTCCACGAGGCTCTGATGACCCAGCCCACCGAGGGCGTCGAGCCCGGCCACGTCGCCCACGTGATCCAGCGCGGCTATCGCATCGGCGACGCCGTGCTGCGGCCCGCGCGCGTCGTCGTGGCGGAGGAGCGGGGCGAGGAGTAGGCGTGCCGCCCCGCGACCCGTACGACGTGCTCGGCGTCTCGAAGAGCGCGTCCGACGACGAGATCAAGAAGGCCTACCGGAAGCTCGCACGCGAGCTCCATCCGGACCGCAACCCGGACGACCCGTCGGCCGAGGAGCGGTTCAAGGACGTCCAGGCCGCCTACGACATCCTCTCCGACACGGAGAAGCGGCAGGCCTACGACCGCTACGGCGCCGAAGGCGCCGCGCAGGGCTTCGGGCCGGGTGGCGTCCGCTTCGAGAACGTCGACCTGGGCGACCTCTCCGACCTGCTCGGCAACTTCGGCTCGTTCTTCGGCCGCGGCCAGCGCACCGCCCGGCCGCGCCCCGAGCGCGGCGGCGACCTCGAGTCGCGCGTCCGCATCTCGTTCGAGGACTCGCTGAACGGCGTCCAGGTGCGCGTGCCGGTCGAGCTGGAGACTGCCTGTCACGTCTGCGGCGGCACGGGCGCCGAGCCGGGCACCGCCCCGCGCACGTGCCCGGACTGCCAGGGCAGCGGCGTGATCTCCGACAGCCAGGGCCTCTTCGCGCTCTCGCATCCCTGCCCGCGCTGCCGGGGAAACGGCGTCATCGTCGACACGCCCTGCAAGAACTGCCGCGGCACCGGCCGCGAGCGCGTCACGCGCCGCTACCAGGTGAAGGTGCCCGCCGGCGCCAAGGACGGAACCCGGATTCGCCTGAAGGGCAAGGGCGAGCCCGGTCGGGGCGGCGGTCCCGCGGGCGACCTCTACGTCCGCGTGCAGGTCGACGCCTCGCCGCTGTACGAGCGCCGCGGCTCCGACCTCGTCCTGGAGGTGCCCGTCACGTACCCCGAAGCGACACTCGGCGCAACCGTCCAGATCCCGACGCCGGATGGGCCCGTCGCGCTCAAGGTGCCGTCCGGCTCGGAGAGCGGCAAGCTTCTCCGCGTCAAGGGCCGCGGCGCGCCGAAGCTGAACGGCGGCGGCAAGGGCGATCTGCTCGCCCGTCTCGTCGTCACCGTCCCGAAGAAGCTCTCGAAGACCGAGAAGCAGGCGCTCGAGGCCTACGGCGAGGTCCTCCGCGAGCAGCCGCGCGACCACCTCGTGAGGAGCTCGTGAGAGTGCCCCAGCGCGGGCGGTACATGATCTCGGTCGCGGCCGACCTGGCCGGGCTGCACCCGCAGACGCTGCGGATGTACGAGGCGCGACGTCTCGTCACGCCGGCGCGCACGCCGGGCGGCACGCGTCTCTACTCCGACGCCGACGTCGAGCGGCTGCGGCTCATCCAGCGGCTCACGACCGAGCTCGGTCTCAACCTCGCGGGCGTCCAGCACGTGCTGCGGCTCGAGGACGAGCTGCGCCGGCTGCAGGCCCGCATGCGGCAGCTCGAGCGCGAGCTGCGCGACGAGATCCAGCTGACCCACCGGCAGTACCGACGCGAGGTTGTGCTGTACGACAAGCCTCAGCCACCGGCTACGCGGAGCTGACAGAGGAGACGAACACGATGGACTTCGAGAAGCTGACGATCAAGAGCGGAGAGGCGGTGGCGGCCGCGCAAGAGCTCGCGCGCCGCGCGGGCAACCCCGAGCTGACCCCGGACCACCTGACCATCGCGCTGCTCGACCAGGAGCTGCCGCGGACCCTCTGCGAGCGTGCCGGCGCAAGCGCCGGCACGCTTAGAAGTGCTGCCGAGGCGCGGCTCGCGCAGCTGCCTTCGGTTTCCGGCGGGAGCGCACAGCCGCAGGCGTCGACGGCACTCAGCCGAGTGCTTTCTAGTGCTTTCGCGGAAGCGAAAGCACTAGGCGACGAGTTCGTGTCGGTCGAGCATCTGCTGCTCGCACTGGACCTCGTCCCCCGCGATGCGCTGCTCGGCGCGCTCAAGGAGGTGCGCGGCGGCCAGCGGGTGACGTCCCAGGATCCCGAAGGCTCCTACCAGGCGCTCGAGAAGTACGGCCGTGACCTCACGGCGCTCGCCGAGTCGGGGAAGCTCGATCCGGTGATCGGCCGTGACGAGGAGATCCGCCGCACGATCCAGGTGCTGTCGCGCCGCACGAAGAACAACCCCGTCCTGATCGGCGAGCCCGGCGTCGGCAAGACGGCGATCGCTGAGGGCCTCGCCCAGCGCATCGTCGCCGGAGACGTGCCGTCAGGCCTCGAGGGCAAGCGCGTGTGGGCGCTCGACGTGGGAGCGCTCATCGCGGGTGCGAAGTACCGCGGCGAGTTCGAGGAGCGGCTCAAGGCCGTACTCCAGGAGATCACGTCGAGCGAGGGCGAGATCATCCTCTTCATCGACGAGCTGCACACGATCGTCGGCGCGGGTGCTGCCGAGGGCGCCGTCTCGGCAGGCAACATGCTGAAGCCGATGCTCGCCCGCGGCGAGCTCCGCGCCGTCGGCGCGACGACGCTCGACGAGTACCGCTCTCACATCGAGAAGGACCCGGCGCTCGAGCGGCGGTTCCAGCCCGTCTTCGTCGGGGAGCCGTCGGTGGCCGACACGATCGGGATCCTGCGTGGCCTGAAGGAGCGCTACGAGGCGCACCACGGCGTCCGCATCCGCGATGCCGCGCTGGTCGCCGCCGCGGTGCTCTCCGACCGCTACATCTCCGACCGCTTCCTGCCCGACAAGGCGATCGACCTGGTCGACGAGGGCGCGTCGCGACTGCGCATGGAGATCGACTCCTCCCCCGTCGAGCTCGACGAGGCCGAGCGGCGCGTCACGCAGCTCGAGATCGAGCTCGCCGCCATGGCGAAGGAGTCGCCTGCCACGCGTGAACCGCTCGAGAAGGAGCTCGCGGAGGCGAAGGCCCGCCGGGACGAGCTCGCGGGTCGCTGGGCGAACGAGAAGGACGTGCTCGACCGGGTCAAGGACATCACGCGGCAGATCGACGAGCTGCGCATGGAGGCCGAGCGCGCGGAGAGGAACGGCGAGCTGGCCCGTGTCGCCGAGATCCGCTACGGCCTGCTGCCCGAGCTCGAGCGCGAGCTCTCGGAGCGAGCGGAGCCCGAGTCGGCCCCGATGGTCAAGGAGGAGGTCGACGAGGACGACATCGCGGCCGTCGTCGCGCAGTGGACCGGGATCCCGACCGACCGCCTGCTCGAGGGCGAGGTAGAGAAGCTCGTCCACATGGAGGAACGCCTGCACGAGCGGGTCGTCGGGCAGGACGTGGCGATCGAGGCTGTCTCGAACGCGCTCCGCCGCGCACGGTCCGGCTTGCAGGACCCGAATCGCCCGATCGGCTCGTTCGTCTTTCTCGGCCCGACCGGCGTCGGCAAGACCGAGCTCGCCCGGGCGCTCGCCGAGTTCATGTTCGACGACGACCACGCGATGGTGCGGCTCGACATGTCCGAGTACCAGGAGAAGCACACGGTCTCGCGCCTCGTCGGCGCACCGCCCGGCTACGTCGGCTACGAGGAGGGCGGCCAGCTCACCGAGGCGGTGCGGCGGCGGCCGTACTCCGTGATCCTGCTCGACGAGATCGAGAAGGCGCACGCCGAGGTGTTCGACGTCCTGCTCCAGCTACTCGACGACGGACGGCTGACCGACGGCCACGGCCGCACGGTCGACTTCCGCAACACCGTCGTGATCATGACCTCGAACATCCGCTCCGCCGAGGACATGGCGGATCGCTTCCGGCCCGAGTTCCTGAACCGGATCGACGAGATCGTCGTGTTCGAGGCGCTCACGCGTGAGCAGCTCGGCGAGATCGTCGGGATGCAGCTCACGCGGCTGAACGAGCGGCTCGCCGAGCGCGGCCTCGCGCTCGAGCTGACGGACGGCGCACGCGAGCTGATCGCCGAGGCAGGCTGGGACCCGGCCTACGGTGCGAGACCGCTCAAGCGTGCGATCCAGCGGCTGCTCGAGAACCCGCTCGCGCTGCGCCTGCTCGAGGGCGAGTTCGGGGAGGGCGACGTGATTCGGGCTTACGCGGAACTCGGCGAGATCCGCTTCACGCGAGAGGAAACGCTCGAACCGACCGTCGAGGAGGCGGTCGGCGCGGGGCGCTGACCCAGAAGCCGCCGGATCCGTCGGATCGGGGCACCGACCTTGCATTCCGTGAACGGCATAGTATTTTCAGGGTATGAAGCGAGAGCCGTCCTGGGACGACGTGCTCGCCGCCGCTGCGCGCCTGCAGCGGCTCGTTCCCGACGCCGTGCTCGTCGGCGGGACGGCGGCGGCTGCGCATGCGAAGCATCGCGTTTCCTTCGACGACGATCACGTGCTCGATGACCTCCGGACGCGCTTCGACGACGTGCTCGACCATGTCGAGCGGGCCGAGGGCTGGCGCACTGCGCGCGTCAACCGGCCGGTCCTGATCCTCGGCAGCCTCGACGGGGTCGAGACGGGGATCCGCCAGCTCGTGCGGTCGCGCCCGCTCGAGCTCGAGGAGCTCGACACGCCCGCCGGGACAATCAGGATCCCGACGCTCCCGGAGATGCTTCGGGTCAAGGCATGGCTGATCCTGCGGCGGAACGCCACGCGCGACTACCTCGACACGGTGGCGCTCGCCGAGAGGCTCGGAGGCGACCAGGCAGGCGCGGCCGTCGCCGATCTCGACGCCTACTACGAGGACCAGCTCGGTGCGAGCGGCCGGCGGATTGCGACGCAGCTCGCAAAGCAGCTCGCCGAGCCGGCGCCGTACGACCTGTCGAATGTCGACCTCCGCGAGTACCGGCACCTCGAGAAGCGCTGGCAGGACTGGGACAACGTCGCGCGCGCGTGCGAGGCGCTCGCCGTCGCGATGCTCGACCGGCTCTCCGAGGAGAGCGCCTGATGCGGCATCGGCATCTCGACTACCCGTCCGACACGCCGATCGCGGAGCTGGGGCCTGCGGCTCTCGACGACCTGCTCGACCGCGGCGACCTCGACGACTGGGCCCCGCTGCTCCGGGAGATCCGCCGCGACCCGCACGGGCCGGTGGCCGATCGGATCCTCCGCCTCGGCCGCGACCATGCGCTCTATGGGACGTCGAGGCTCTGGCGCGCATGGATCGAGACGCGGCGAGGTACCTCGGCCGCGTCCGTGGGCCGCTCGCTCAGGGAGCTCCGCGTCACGCGCGGGCGCACGCAGCTGCAGGTCGCCGAGCAGCTCGGCGCGACGCAGCCGGAGGTGTCGAAGCTCGAACGGCGCGGCGACGTCCGGCTCTCGACGCTCCGCTCCTACGTCGAGGCGCTCGGCGGCTCCCTCTCGGTCGTCGCGCGCTTCGAGGATGGCGACGTCGAGCTCCCGCACTGAGCCCTCACGGCGACTGCGGCAGCTTCTTCGCGCCCCGCCTGAGCACCGGCCTCGAGGGCGGCGGTACCACCGGCCCGATGCCGCCGTCGGGTGCCTCGTCGAGGTCGACCATCACCGGCGCGTGGTCGCTCGGGCCGCTTCCCTTGCGTGCGTGACGGTCGACCCAGGCCGCGCGAACACGGGCCGCGACGGGCGCGCTCGCGAGGATCAGGTCGATCCGCATCCCTAGGTCCTGGTGGAACATCCCGGCGCGGTAGTCCCAGTACGTGAAGACCCGCTCGTTCGGCCAGCGGTCCCGCACGACGTCGTGGAGGCCGAGCCCGACCAGCTCTGCCAGCGCGTCACGCTCCGGAGGGGTGACGTGCGTCTGGCCAACGTAGGCGTCCGGGTCGAAGACGTCCGCGTCGGCCGGCGCGATGTTCATGTCGCCGCAGACGATCGTCGCCTCCGGGCCGGCCGCCACGACGTCGCGCAACGCCGCGAGCCAGGCGAGCTTGTAGCGGTAGTGGTCGGAGCCCGGCTCCCGTCCGTTCGGGACGTAGACCGAGAAGACGCGGATCCCGTCGCACGTCGCGGCGATCGCGCGCGCCTCCTGATGCGGGAAGCCCGGCGCCCCGGGGATGCCGGGCGCCACGCCGTCGAGCCCGACGCGCGAGAGGATCGCGACCCCGTTCCAGGCGGTCTCGCCGTGGACGGCGACGGCGTATCCGCGGCCTGCGAGCTCGTCGCCGAGCAGCTCGAGGAAGGCGTCGTCCGCGAGCTTCGTCTCCTGCAGGCAGACCACGTCCGGTCGCCGCTCGTCGAGCCAGGGCAGGAGTCGCGGCATGCGCTGCTTCACCGAGTTGACGTTCCAGGTGGCGATCCGCACCGTCCGGTCACCGTATCGGTCGGGAGTGTGGCGGCCGGCGGCAGGCCAGCCGCCACACTCCCTACTGCGCTCCTCAGGCGAGGACGAGTGAAAGGTCGTCTGCGCCGGCCAGCTTGTAGTTGTTCCCACCGACGAACGTCACGACGATCGTCACCTGGGTGGCGCCCGCAGGAACCATGCCCTTGCGGCTGCGGAACGCCATGTCGGTGCCCGCGACCGTGGTGTCGTTGCCGATACGAAGCCGGGCGAGCACCGTGCCGCTCGCGTCGGCGAAGTCGGCGCGGACCTGTGTCATGTTTGCGCTCGGCCCGGTGCCGTAGTTCCCGATCCAGCCGCCGAGCGTCACCTTGCGGCCTACTGCCTTCGACGGGAGCTTGATCGTCTGCGTGCCGATCGTCGCCTTCGCCGTCACGGCCTCGGTTGTCGTGCCTCCGAAGAAGTAGTTCTTGCCGCGCTTGGGCGAGCCCTTGGACAGCTTGGAGAACCAGCCGTTGGGGAAGGTGTACGACGCGGCGCCGAACTGACCGGCCGTGTTCGTCCAGCCGGGGACCACCCCGTACGCGCCGACGGCGGTGATGCCGGCACCCGCCTCGGCACTGGGGTTCTTGATCAGGTTCTTGCCACAGATGCCGCATGTCGCGGCCGGGGCGGCCGCCGCGGCCGATGCCGCGACGAGGATCGCAACGCCCGCGAGCGCCATTGCGATCCACCTCAGTGCGTGATTCACGTGCATGGTGACCTCCTTCGCTCGTCCAGTCGCCGGCCGAGGGTCGGCCGCCGTGCTCACATCTCTCCCCGTGGGGCGTGTCGGCGCCGTCCCCCCGACGGCGCCGACACGCTCTCCGTCACGCCGTGTACGACGTGCGCCGGCCGCAGCACCCGGACCGTCGTCGGCGCCTCGCCGACGGGCTCGGTCCCACCCAGACGGTCGCTGCGGAAGCGATCCCACGCCGCCTCGCTCTCCCACACGCCGATGATCCGGAACCCCTCGTCCGTCGGCCCGGCGGCATGGAGAAGCAGACCGTCGGGCGGCGGCCCGTCGAATGCGGCCGCGAAGCGCTCGTAGCGCTCCCAGCTCGCGGCGATGTCCTCGACGAATGCGTACGGCACGCAGCCATCGTCGGGACGGCCGGTTCAACTTCGGTATAGCCGGGGTGTGCACCGGGTTGCGCGCGTCGGTCAGACTCCGCCCAGGGTGACGACAGCGGCGATTCGCGTACTCGGTCCGGTCGAGGTCGTCGGAGGCGACGGGCCTGTCGCCCTCGCGGCGAAGCCTCGCGCGCTCCTTGCGGCCCTGTTGGTTGCGGACGGAGGCTCGCGCACGGTCGACGAGCTCGTCGAGGCGCTGTGGGGCTCCGGGAGTCCGCCGTCGGCCCGCAAGCTCGTGCAGGTCTATGTCTCGCAGCTGCGCCGGTCACTCCCGGCGCAGGCTCGGATCGTGACCGGCGGCGGGAGCTATGCGCTCGAGGCGCCGCCCGAGCTCGTGGACGCGATGGCGTTCCAGCGACTTGTGGAGGAGAGCGCCGCGGCACGCCGTGACGGGAACCCCGCGCTTGCGCTCTCGCTCGCCGCGCAGGCAGCGCGGCTCTGGCGCGGCGGGGCCTACTCCGATCTGGCATACCTCGACTTCCTCCAACCCGAGATCGAGCGACTCGAGGAGCTGCGGTTGGTCGCCCTCGAGGAGCGGCTCGACGCGCTGGTCGAGCTCGGTCGTCACGCGGACGCGCTCGCCGAGACCCTTCGCCTTGCCTCGGAAAACCCGCTGCGGGAGCGGCTGCAGCGGCAGGCGATGCTCACGCTCTACCGCTCCGGACGCCAGTCGGAGGCGCTGGAGCACTTCGCTGCCCTGCGCCGGCGGCTGGACGACGAGCTCGGGCTGGCACCCAGCGCCGACGTGCGGGAGCTGCAGCGCCGGATCCTCCAGCAGGACCCTTCCCTCGAGGCCGGACCCGGCACAGACTCACGGCGGGCGCTGCCCCAGCCGCCGAACCCGCTGATCGGACGCGAGCAGGAGCTCGGGGACCTGGCCGCTCTGCTCGAGCGCCGGGACGCACGCCTGATCGTCCTCACCGGCGCAGGCGGAAGCGGCAAGACCCGGCTGGCGCTCGAAGCCGCCCGCCACGCAGCCACGTCCTACGCAAACGGCGCCGTGCTCGTCGAGCTCGCCCCGCTGCGCGACCCCGAGCTCGTGGTGCCGACCATCGCGCAGGCGGTCGGCATCGCCGACGTCCCGGAGCCGCTCGAGGCGCTCGCCGAGACGCTCCGCTCCCAGGAGCTCCTGCTCCTGCTCGACAACGCCGAGCACGTGCAAGCGGCGACGCCCGCCTTCGTCGGGCTCCTTGCTCGAGCGCCGCGCCTGACGATCCTCGTCACGAGCCGCACCGTCCTGCACCTCTCCGGCGAGCACGTCTTTCCGGTTCCCCCGCTCGAGCTCGAAGCGGCGCAGGCCCTCTTCGAGCAGCGAGCCCGCGCGCTGCAGCCCGACTTCACGGTCACGGAGGACGAGCTCGCCACGGTTCGCGAGCTCTGTCGGCGTGTCGACGGGCTCCCGCTGGCGGTCGAGCTCGCCGCCGCGCGCGTTCGTGCCCTGCGGCCGCAGGCCGTCCTCGACCGGCTGACGGAGCGACTGAGCTTCCTCGCCGGCGGGCCCCACGACCTGCCGGCCCGGCAGCAGACGCTCTACGAGACCCTCGACTGGAGCTACGACCTGCTGCCGGACGAGGACCGCGGCCTGCTGGCCGGGCTCTCCGTGTTCCGGGGTGGCGCGACGCTCTCGGCGGTCGCCGAGGTCTGCCTCGGCGGTGACGAAGGCCGCGCGCTGGATCGGGTCGAGCGCCTGGCGGACGCGTCGCTCCTGCTCGTCCGCCGCCCGGCCGGCGAGACACGGTACGACCTGCTGGAAGTGGTGCGGCAGTACGCGGCCGACCGCCTGGAGGAGCTCGGTGCGGACTCCACGAGGAAACGTCACGCCGCGTGGTGCGTGGCACTGGCCGAGCGGGCCGAGCCGGAGTTGAGCGGGGAGAGCCAGGCGTCGTGGCTCTCCGAGCTCGAGGCGGAGCACGACAACATGCGCGCAGCGCTGGCGTTCTTCGCGGAGAGGGGAGCGTACGACGACGCCCTGCGCCTCACCGTCCTGCTCAGCCGGTTCTGGTACGTCCGCGGCCATCTCGTCGAGGCGAGGCGGCACCTCGAGGCGGTGCTCCCGTCCGCGACCGGGCAGGATCCGAACCTGTTGCGGCGGGCGCAGACGGCAGGAGCGTCGATCGCGCTCCTGCAGGGCGACTACACGGCCTCGACGGCGTTCGCCGAGAGCGCGCTCGACTCGGCACGGCGGACGGGCGAGCCGAAGTTCGTCGCAAACGCGCTCAGCAACCTCGGCGCGATCGTCCTCGCCGCCGGCGACGAGGAACGGGCGGCGATCGTCCTGGACGAGGCTCTGGAACGTGCTCGCGAGGGCGGCGACGAGCGCATCACCGCGCTGGTGCTCAACAACCTCGGCGACCTGGCCCTCGCGACCGGTGACTACGAGCGCGCCGGGCCTCTGTTCGAGGAGAGCCACGCGCTGCTTCGCTCCCGCGGCGACACGGCGAACATCGCCCGTTCGCTCTTCAACCTCGGAGCGGTCGACCTGATGCTCGGTGAGAATGGCGCGGCCGACGCCCGGTTCCGCGAATCGCTGGAGCTCGCGCGCACCGCCGACGACAAGGAGGATCTCGCGTGGTGCCTCGAGGGCTTCGCCGCACTCGCGGGGAGGGAGGGCGACGGCGTGCGTGCAGCGACGCTTCTCGGCGCTGCGGGCGCTCTTCTCGCGAGGATCGGCGCCGACCACAAGCCGTTCGAGCGCCGCCTGCACCAGTCGACCGAGTCGGCAGCGCGTGCGACTTGCGACCCGGGTGCCTTCGAGGATGCGATGGAGCACGGTGCCTCGATGTCCATCGAGGAGGTCCTCGACGGGGCGGTCGGCGCGCCGCGGGCCGGCAAGGGCTCACACCGGGCCTGAGAGCCTCGCGTGCCTGTGTCGCAGCCGTGACACACGCTGCGTCGCGCCCGCGCACGACACGCGGCCGGCCGTCTCGTACCGTCGATGCACAGACGGTCTCGGCGGGAAGGAGCAGATCATGGGCATCACGAGGACACGGATTGCAGTATCGGTTTCGGCGTCGTTCGCGGTCGTCGCCGCGGTCGCGGGGACAGCAGGTGCGAGGATCCCCGAGGCGGACTCCGGCGGCGGCGGCGGGACGCAGGCGCGACCCGCGATGGTCGCGCTGCCGGACGCGGTCGACCGGGCCGTGCAGCGCAATGCACGGACGCTCGTGGTTCGGCTTGCAAGCCCGGATGCCGTCGCGCGTGCGATCGCCCGGCGCAACCGCTAGCAATCTCCCGGGCCTGCCGCCCGGGTGCACGGGGAGGACAACGCTTGTGTCGCCTCGACGCAGGCGTTGTCTGCGTCTCGAGTGCCGGAGCGGCCGTCAGGCGGCTCGGCCGCGGTCCGGGGCGTCGACTCC
>Ga0068854_100000804_pt1 | contig 18702 bp, 12 predicted proteins | sample KBSCornC42_FD_66590 | JGI IMG/M metagenome (GOLD analysis project Ga0068854, IMG submission 66590) | Corn rhizosphere microbial communities from Kellogg Biological Station, Michigan, USA - KBS Corn C4-2 | ecosystem: Host-associated > Plants > Roots > Rhizosphere > Soil ... | reverse complement strand
CATCCTCAGATCAAGGGCCGCTGGTTCGGAACCATGTGTCTGTCCGAACCGCAGGCCGGTTCCAGCCTGGGCGACATCAGGACCCGCGCCGTCTGCGAGGGAGAGGATGAACTCGGCTTCCGCTATCGGCTGACCGGCAATAAAATGTGGATTTCAGGCGGCGACCAGGATGTGAGCGAGAATATCGTGCATCTCGTGCTGGCCAAGGTGGCGGGTCCCGACGGCAGTCTGCCGGAAGGATCGAAGGGCATTTCGCTTTTCATTGTGCCTCGGATACTCCCGGACGATACGGTCAACGACGTCAGCGTCGCCGGTCTCAACCACAAGATGGGCAATCGCGGCACTTCGAATTGCCTGCTCAATTTCGGCGAAGCCGATGGTGCCATAGGCTGGCGTGTCGGCGCGGAGGGAGAAGGGCTGGCCCAGATGTTCATGATGATGAACGAGGCCCGGATATCGGTTGGCATGGGGGCTGCAGCATTGGCCTATCGCGGCTATCGCCACGCCCTGCGCTATGCGCGGGAACGCGTGCAAGGTCGCGTGGCCGGAATGCAGGGCGGCGCTGCCATCCCCATCATCGACCATCCCGATGTACGGCGCATGCTGCTGCAACAAAAAATTTATGCCGAGGGAGCGTTCGCCCTGTGCCTTTATTGCGCGCGGCTGATCGATACCGGCGGGGAAGAGGTGGAAAGCCTGCTATCTCTGCTCACGCCGGTGGCCAAAAGCTGGCCGTCCGAATTCGGCCTGATCGCCAATGATCTCGCGATCCAGGTTCATGGCGGCTATGGTTATACGCGCGATTTCGAGGTGGAACAGCTTTGGCGCGACAACCGGCTCAATCCGATCCACGAAGGCACGACCGGCATTCAGGCCATCGACCTGCTCCGCCGCAAGATATTGACGTCCGATGGCCGATCGCTCGCCCTCCTGCGGCATCGGATCGCCGCAACCGCCGATCAGGCGCACAAGGCAGCGGAATGGTCTTCGCTGGGCTCTGCCTTGCTGGCCTATTGGGACAAGGTTGAGGAGGTTGTCGATGGCCTGCGGCTGCGCGTCATGCCCGAAGCGCTGGATGACGCGACCCTGTTCCTGCGTGCCTTCGGGCATGGCATCCTGGGCTGGCTCTGGCTCGATATGGCGCTCAAGGGCGTGTCGCTCGCCAACGACAAGCTTCGGGCGGGGCTCAGTTACGCCTGCCGCTTCTTCTTTGACACTGAACTGCCGCAGGCCCTCGCCTGGTTGTCAGTTGTCGAAAGACATGGCGATCTTGCCCGCGCCATGGCGGAGGACGCGTTCGCGTGACTACGCTGCCAGAGGCTTTGCGGGCCGAGATCGGCATCGTGCGTCATTCGGATTGGATCGTGGTGGATCAGGCGATGATCGACCGCTTCGCCGACGCCACCTGCGATCATCAGTTCATCCATGTCGATCCCGTCCGCGCGGCCACCACGCCCTTCGGCGGCACCATTGCGCACGGCTTCCTCACCTTGTCGCTGTTGCCCCACCTCCAGAACTCGATATCGCGCCCGGCCGTGCCCGCCGCCAGCATCGAGGTGAACTATGGGCTGGACCAGGTGCGCTTCATCCATCCCGTACGTTCGGGCAGCCGTATCAGAGCCGCCTCGACACTTGTTTCAGTCGTGGAAAAGACGCCCGGATCTTTTCAGCAGACGCTGAAGATGACCGTCGAGATCGAAGGGGCGGACAAGCCTGCTCTGGTCGCGCTTTGGCACATCCTTTTCATGATCTGACGCCCTCTTCTGACAGGAGTTTCCTATGCGCGACGCCGTTATCGTTTCCACCGCCCGCACCCCGATCGGCCGGGCCTATAGAGGCGCATTCAACGCCACCCCTTCCCCCACGCTGGCCGCGCACGCTATTCGCGGGGCGGTCGAGCGATCGGGTGTCGATCCAGCCGAAATCGACGATGTGATCCTTGGCGCGGCACTTCCACAGGGCGTGCAGCAAACGATCGGCCGTACCGCCGCGCTACGCGCCGGTCTCCCGGTCACGGTGGCGGGCATGACGATGGACCGGCAGTGCTCGTCCGGTCTCATGGCGATCGCCACCGCTGCCAAACAGGTGATCGTCGACCGTATGGATGTGGTCGTCGCCGGCGGTGTCGAGTCCGTCTCGATGGTTCAGACACCCGAACTGCGCGTCAGCCCGGATTTCGAATTGCTCAAGATGGTGCCGGACATCTACATGCCGATGCTGCAGACCGCCGAAGTGGTCGCCGGGCGCTACGGCATCTCGCGGGAACGGCAAGACGTCTATGCCCTGCGTTCCCAGCAACTTACTGCCCAGGCGCAGGCCACCGGCGCCTTCGACGAGGAAATCATCCCCGTCACCGCGACAATGTCCGTCACCGACAAGGCGACCGGCGAAACCTCCGCGAAAGAGGTGACGCTAACCAAAGACGAGAGCAACCGGCCCGATAGTTCGGCCGACGGGCTGGCGGCGCTGAAGCCTGTGGTCGCAGGTGGCGTGATCACCGCCGGCAACGCGTCGCAACTCTCCGACGGTGCTTCGGCTTGCGTCGTGATGGATGGCGCCCTGGCTGCAAAGCGAGGTCTTGCGCCTCTGGGCCGCTATGTCGGCATGGCAGTGGCGGGTACCGAGCCCGACGAAATGGGCATCGGCCCTGTCTTCGCCGTACCTCGCCTGCTCGAACGCTTCGGGCTTGCGGTAGACGATATCGGCCTGTGGGAGCTCAACGAAGCCTTCGCGGTGCAGGTGCTCTATTGCCAGGACCGCCTCGGCATCCCTGACGAACGGCTCAACGTCAACGGCGGCGCGATATCGATCGGCCATCCTTATGGCATGTCGGGCGCGCGCATGGTTGGCCATGCGCTGATCGAGGGCAAGAAGCGCGGCGCGCGCCATGTCGTCGTGACGATGTGCATCGGCGGAGGCATGGGCGCGGCCGGCCTGTTCGAGGTGCTGTGATGAAGGCGCTGCTTTCCCTCCGGGCGGGCGGCCCCGAGACGCTGCAGCTTAGCGAACTGCCCACGCCCGAGCCCGGTGCGGGCGAACTGCGCGTGGCCACGATCGGCTCGGATGCGATGACTGCATAGGTCACATCGGGCTGGGGCTCGACGCGGGAGAAGCCAAGGTCGATCTCGCCACGCTGCAGCGCCTTGGCAACGGCGGGCGAAAAGTCGCTCGAGACGCGGAAATCGATCTCCTTGAGCTGGTCGCGCAGGATTTGCGTGACATGAGGGAGCCACTCCACTTCTTGTCCGGTCAGGAAACCGACCGAGAAGCTGGCCTTGGCCGGGCGGGCGGCGACGGCCTCGGCAGCCTGAGACAGTGCCAAACAACGCCATTCGTCGAGTCGGGCACGTGTCGCCTGCGTTACCAAACAGCTATCCTCGCCATCGCCCCCAAGGCACCGCTTTTCATTCTGCCCCACGCTCGGATCGCGCCAGTCGCCGGCCGGTGGTCAAAGTCTGAATGACGAAAAGGAGAATGAGGATAAATCCGACTGTCCCAACAAACAGGTCGAAGCCTGACAGACGTCCGAAATATCCTGGACCAGAACCCAGAGCCATCATCATCAACGTCAGCGCGATGAGGATCAATCGCAATTCGGTCGGGCCCGCTGCGAGATAAGACAGCTTGAACTCTCCCAACACGCGCGCGGAAAGGTAGGCGTGGATCGAGAGCAGCAGATATCCAGCAAGCGCCACCATCGCGACGTCCATGGTGACGAACGGACTAAGGCCAATGCCGGTAAGGATGAACAGTGTCGCAAGCCCATCGCAGCTATGATCGATGAAATAGCCATAGGACGGACGTTCGATGCGGCGAAAGCGAGCGATGCTCCCATCCATCGAATCCCCAAACCATTGGACGACATAACCGGCGATGGCGAGCAACAGCCAGGATGAATGTAGATTGCTCCCCACGTAGCCTAGAAAAATCATGCATGCGCCGAACATGCCCAAGGCCGTCAGGCGATCAGGCGTGACGTACGGCGGCATTTGAGCGCACAGCCAGTTCAGTAATTTCCGCTCTTTCGCGGCAAGCCAATTTTCTTGAATACGGAAAAGGGCGGCTGAATTCTGTAAAGGAATTGTCATAGTCCCTTATGAAGCCGTCAGTCTCGATAGGCAATGTGGGAATGGTATTGCCTCCAATTGCTTCCAAGGCATTTCTGACGACCAGAAGCGGTCGGCAGATTGGCTTGCCGGCGGGCCTGTTACTCGACACTATAATCCGTAGTTCAGGCAGAAATCAGGAGCTTCTTTTTGGCCATCCGCCCATTGCATATTCTGCCCGTCGTCATCGCATTGAGCGGCTGTTCACCAAGTCGGCCAAGTGCAATGAACGTCCAATCTGAACTCGAAATCTACTACAGAGATTATATCTATAAGGGCGAGGATAGATGGAGCGCAATTATCCGTTGTCCGACGATAAAAAATTACGCGTGGAATGGTGATGACAAAACAGGGATAGCGCGATTTCAGTTATCCGAATCAACGGAGAAGTCTGGAGGTAATTCAGAAATCTTCGAAGTTGGCATGAAATACGGGAGTCGCGGCTGATATATTCCTCGCGAAGCTGGTCTCCAATTTCTCCAGTGTGATGTTGCCATGGCTGTCACGACGGATACGCAAGCGATCACCAATGCCCATTGATGAGGATGACAGGCAGCTTTTTCGATGACATTCGCGGAAACCTGCCAGTCCGCTACCCACCCCCGCCAGCCGTAAGCGGTCCCGATTCGTGCAAGGGCTGGTCCATTGGCGACCGTCCGGTTCGCAACGGGTATGCTGCCCGGCGGCAGACGACCAAAGCTGCGGTTTCCGGGGAGATCGTGACGGTATTCGCGCCGGGCGAGGCCAAACTGCCGCGGCGCCCCGCCGGTTCCGCGCAGGATCGCGAGGCCCAGCTCGTTGCCTTGCTCCAGTTATTGACAGGGGAGGGTACCGCTCTCGACGCGCTAGCCTTCCGCAAGGGCCTCGAGGCGCGAGCCCCCGCCAGCATCAAGGCGCTCGCGGTCGATTGCGACTGCTATGCGCGCTTCTCGGCGAAACAGGGCGGGATCGGTCTACCCGCCAGCGAAGCGCGGCTCGTGGCCTATGTCGACTATTGCGAGGCGCGGCGGCTCAAACCCGCGACCGTGTCGCGGCGGCTGTCCTCGCTGGCGGTGGCGCACCAGCTGCTCGGGGTTGCCAGCCCCGTGGGCGGGGCGGTGGTGCGCGACGCGCTGCGCGGGCATCGGCGACGGGTCGGGGTGCGGCAGCGCCAGGCCGGCCCGTTGCGCTTCGGCGAGGGCATCGGCCGCGAGGCGGTCAAGGGATTCACGCTGTCGGTCCTGCTCGAAGCCTGCGGTGGCGATGTCATGGGGCTGCGCGATGCGGCGCTGCTGTCGCTGGGCTATGATGCGGGTCTGCGCGTCTCGGAGCTGGCGGCCGTGGAACTCGACCGGATCGAGCCCCAGGAGGACGGGTCTGCCCTGCTTGAGCTGGCGCGCTCGAAAACCGACCAGGAAGGGCAGGGGGCCTGGGTGTGGCTGTCGCCTGATACCATGCGGCGTGTCGCCTTGTGGGTCGAGGCTGCCGTGATCCGCAAGGGCGTATTGTTCCGCCGCGTTGCGGTCGTCCGCACCAACGCGCGCGCGGCGCGGCGGGCGCTGGCCATCAGCGATCTGGCCTATCATGCCCAGGTCGACCGCGACCGCATGGCGGCGCAGCCGGCGCGATCGGCGAGCGCAATCTACAAGATCGGGGAGCAGGCGCTGACACCGGCCGCCGTGCGGCTGATCATCAAGCGCACCGCGCTGGCTGCGGCTGATCAGGGATTGGTGGATCTCATGGGCACCGCTCTGGCCGAGGCGATCGACGCGCTCAGCACCCATTCACTGCGGGTCGGCCTGACCCAGGACCTGTTCGCCAGCGGTGAGGATGCGGGACCGATTGCGCAAGCGCTGCGCTGGACCTCCACTGCGACCGCGCTCCGCTATGGTCGCAAGCTTGCGCCCTCCGCCAACGCCGCGGCCCGCATGCTGAAAGGCGTCAGAAAATGATGCAGTTGCAGCAAAGTCAGTCCGTCAATCAAAATGGCTATGGGGCACCGGGCGCGGTCTCTTTGTCCGTTCACCGGGTCGGGATCTCCAACAACCTGTTCGCGGCCGGCGAGGACATCGCCAGCGTCATGGATGCACTGCACTGGAAGCCGCCGAGAATGGCGCTTCGCTATAATCGCAACCTGGCCGGCGACAATGGCGCGGCGGGACATCTGCTCTTCAAGATGAAATGGGTTGCGAGCCACCTCGCCTGAGCTTTCGTTCGCTTCGAACGGAAATCTTCGATCTTTAGAAGAGGCGCTATGGATTAAACTGCCCGCGCCGACCGTTTCCCGCCGGAAGCATCAAGCGTGGGGAACAAGTCGTGCGTCATGTCATATCGACCGCAATCGCAACTCTGGCGATCGTCTCGACCGCAGATGCGGCGGACCAAATCGGAGAGCAATCCACCGTAACCCGGCGGACACCCATGGGCGCGGGCGCCGAGCTTTCGACGGGAATCGAATATCAGGACGGGACCTTTGGTACAGCGCAAAAGGTTGAAACCACGTCCATTCCCACGAGTTTGCGCATCGCAACAGGCCGGTTCCAATTCACCGTGACGCTGCCTTATCTAATCATTGACGCCCCGGGGAATGTCGTGGGCGGCGGCGGGGGACTGTTTGGGCTTCCTATCATCGTTGATCCAAGCCAGCCGGCGACCCGCGTGCGCCGCGAGGGGCTGGGGGATTTGCGACTGGGCGCTTCCTATCTCGTGCCGCTTTCCGGCGTCGGACTGACGGTGATGGGGCAGGTGAAAGTGCCGACGGCGTCGCAGCGCAAGAAGTTGGGAACGGGCAAGCCAGATTATATGATGGGAGCCGAGTTGGCGAAAAGCTTCGGCCGCATCACACCCTTTGCCGATCTCTCCTATACCGTTGCCGGCGACCCGCAGGGTTTTGACCTGCGTAATGCTATCTCGGCTCGGGCCGGCGTCGCCGGGCAGATTGCTGCTGGTTTGCGGGGTCATATTTCCTACGATTATGCTCAGAGCCTCAGCCGGCTCGCGCCCGATCAGGAGCAAATCTCGACCGGAATCAACGCGGGTCTGACGAACCGGCTATCACTCGGATTATACGGCAGCGCCGGACTATCGCAGGGCGCACCGGATCTGGGCGCTGGGCTTCAACTGGGCGTGAGGCTATTCTAAAGACATCTGCTTCTTCATCACTCGAGTGCGCGGGTCGCTGCCGTGCCGTTTAATGCCGGGCGGACATTTGCGGAGAAGTCAGCTTGAGCCCCCTCGAATGCGCGGCGCGCGCCATATATGAAGGCAATCATGGCGCCTGCCTATTGGACGAGGCGTTAGCAGTCGTTCGGTGACGGCGTAATGGCCTCAGTGCATTATAGGGACACAGATATACGGTAGCATCTGCCGGTATATTGGCAACTCTCCCAACGGTAGTTCATAGCACCCCTGAATTGACTGGCATGCGAAGCTTAAGGCTGGTTCGGGGCTCGGCACAAGCGTCCCTGCTCGGTTATGGTTCGCAAAGCCCCCGGAATGGCGCAAAATGTCCCGCGCGAAACCGAATCCAAGTAGGCGCGGACCTCCGCGAAGAAGCATGCTGACGAGAACAAGATATTGACTTTCAAGGAAATTGTGCACCCGACAGCTTTGCCGAGGTCGCCTGCCGCCAACCGTCATTCTGGGATCGGCCAAAGAGCATTCCATCTATGAAGCCGGCGCTCAGAAGATCGATTGCATCATGTCCCAACTCCTTCAAATTCTTCGCCTCTCCGCTCCACGATGAGGCGGGATAACAGCCTTCGCGCAAGTTCGGCGATCACCCAGCTTTCCCCGCAAATTGACAACGCAATGGCGCAAAGCGATTGCGTCGCTGCAGCTCTTAAGGAGGCTATAAAAAGGCCTGCTTGATAAAGGGGTTACGCCGATGCGGGGTGGAGGGCGGCGCGAAGCGATTGCGCAATCGGTATCAAAAGTAGGACGATTGGCGAGCGACAGTATCGCGGCGCTGGTCGTGAGTGGATTGATGGTGCTGCCTGATAGTGCGGAAGCGCAACCGGCGCTGCGCTTTTGGGATGGCAGCGATCCGGCAGAGCGTGAGAATGGCGTCATCGACGGGGGTTCGGGCGTCTGGAGCGCCACCGACCCGAGCTGGACCGACAGCAGCGGCGCGGTGAATGGTCCGATGCGACCTGTGCCCGCCTTTACCGTTTTTCAGGGGCAGGCCGGCACGGTAACGATCGACGACAGGAGCGGCGCACCGGCTGTCACTGGCATGCATTTTCTGACGGACGGCTATCGCCTCGTCGGCGAGCAACTGAAACTCGATGGCGGCGCCTACACCTCGGTTCGTTCAACGGCGGGGGCGACCACGCGGATCGACGCCGAACTGACCGGCAACGGAGGCGTGTTCTTCAATGATTTCGGCACGGTCATCCTGACCGGCGCAAACAGCTATCAAGGCAATACGCGCGTCGATGGCGGCACGCTGGTCGGCAACACGGATTCGATCCGCGGCAATCTGGAAAATGGCGGCACCGTCATCTTCGATCAGAATATGGACGGAATCTTTGCTGGGGGCGTGAGCGGCCTGTTCAGCTTCTGGGGCTTCATGATCAAACGGGGTGAGGGCACGCTTACCCTTGGAAGCAGCAATAATCTGGATTGGCGCTTGGAAGAAGGCGCTCTCGTGGCTCGCGCGGCCGGCTTTGGCGGCAATGTCGAGATAGGTGCGGCGGGACAGCTGACCTTCGACGCGGGCGAGGGGGCGGAGACGGAAACCGTCTATCCCTACGCTCTTTCGGGTAATGGCCGTTTCGACATCAAGGGAGCTGACATGCTCGTCCTGACCGGCCAGTCCACATTCTCCGGCCGGACGGAGGTTGCCGACAGCGCGCTGCGGGTCGATGGCGCACTGGGCGGCACGCTCCATGTCGGCGCGAATGGCATGTTGAGCGGCGATGGGCAGGTCGGCGCCGTGGAGATTTCTACTGGCGGGCGCCTGACGGGCAGGGCCGGCGCGACGCTTAATATGGGAAGTCTTATACTTGGCGCCGGTTCGATCACGCAGGCCACTTTCGGGACGACGCAAGATCCGGCGTTGTTCGATGTGGCGGGCGATGTGACGCTGGACGGCACGCTGCATGTCTCCAACGGGGCGCCATTGGGTGAAGGGCTTTATCGGCTCATCAGCTATGGCGGCAAGCTCACCGATGGAGGGCTGGAGATCGGTGTACTGCCGCCCGGTCAAGCTGCCGACGGTCTTTCGATCCAGACCGCGACCATGGGGCAGGTGAATCTTCTTTCCGGCACGGCGGCGCGGCCCTTGCAATTCTGGGACGGCGGCGACCCGACCCGCTATGGAAACGGCAGGGTGGACGGCGGCCCCGGCGTCTGGCGCAACGGAGCGCTCAGTTGGACTGGGCAGGACGGAATCGTCAACGAAGCTGGAAAGGTCAATGGCTTTGCGATCTTCACCGGCAATAGCGGGCAGGTCCTGATCGACAATAGCGCCGGGGCGGTAAAAACCGGCGGATTGCAGTTCGCGACCGGCGGCTATGTCCTGTCGGGAGGCACCCTGACATTGGCGGGAGGGGATCGCACGGTCATCCGCGTTGGCGCCGGCAGCGTGTGGGATTCCAGCCTGAGCGCCGAAATCGCCGCGCCCCTGTCCGGAACCACGACCGTGGTCAAGCGCGATGCGGGCACGCTCATCCTGTCCGGCGCCAACAGCTACACGGGCGATACCGAAGTCGAGGCGGGCACGCTGATCGGCAACACCCGCGCGCTTCGCGGCAATGTCCGCAATGCGGCGACGCTGGTGTTCGATCAGCGGGATAATGGCAGTTTCTCCGGCGCGATCGGGGCGCTCGATGGAAACGCCGGGACGATGGTGAAAAGGGGTAGCGGCGTGCTGACGCTCACTGGCCCCAGCACGCTCGACTGGCGATTGGAAGAGGGACGGCTGGCGGCCGCCGCGAGCCGCTTCACCGGCAATGCCGACTTGCGGCCGGGCGCGGAACTCCAGTTCGCGGAGACCAGCGCCAGCCGCTATTCCGGCCGGATCGGCGGCAGCGGGCGGTTGATCAAGGCGGGCGACGGCGCGTTGACCCTCAGCGGCGATTCCTCCGGCTTCACCGGCAGCACCCAGCTTCAGTTCGGACGCCTGATCGTCGACGGAAAGCTGGGCGGTCAGATAGCGGTGGAAGCGAACACACTGCTGGCCGGCCGTGGGACATTGGGGTCCGTCCGGGTCGCTCCAGGCGGCAAGATCGCACCCGGCCCAGGGATCGCAACTCTTCACGTCGAGGGAAATCTGACCTTCGCGCCGGGAAGCCGCTATGAGGTGGAGGTCGATCCCTACGGCACGTCGGCGGATGCGATCATTGTGAGCGGCGTTGCGACGCTGGGCGGCACAGTTGCCCATATCGGCGCCAGCGGCATTTACCGGCCCAGTTCTACCTATGTCATTCTTCTCGCAGAGGGCGGAGTGCAGGGCCGGTTCGACGCGGTCACGTCCACCTATGCCTTCCTGACGCCTCGGCTCCGCTACGGCCATGACAGTGTGAGGCTGAGGCTGGATCGCAATGATGTCCGGTTCAGCGATGTCGCCACATCCTTGAACCAGCAGGCGACCGGCGCGGCGCTGGAGAGGATGGCGGCGGGCAACAAAGTACAGGATGCCGTGTTGATGAGCGACGCCGAGACGGCGCGCAAAGCCTTCGATCAACTGTCCGGTGAATTTCATGCCTCCCTGCGTGCAGCGTTGATCGAGAACAGCAGCCTGTCACGCGATGCGGCGCTGGACCGATTGCGCGGGACGGTTTCGGACCGTCCGGGGCTCACCTATTGGGGACAGGCGCTGGACGCCTGGAGCCATTGGCGCAGCGACGGCAATGCCGCGCGATTGGACCAAAGTTCGTCGGGCGGTCTGATGGGCATTGAGGCTCAGGCACCCGGCAGCAGCTTTCGCCTTGGCATGATCGGCGGTCACAACCGCGATCGCATGAGGGGAGAGGGGCAGGCGGATGTGGACAGTTATCACGCCGGACTCTACGGCGGCGGGACGCTGGGCCGGGTGGCGCTGCGCGGCGGGTTGGCCTTCGCCTGGCAGAATGTGGCGGTCCAGCGTTCCGTGCGCTTTTCCGGTTTTGCAGATGGTGTCGTCACGCAGTATCGCGCGACGACCGCGCAGATGTTTGGGGAGACCGCTTATCGCATCGAGACTGCGGCAGGATCAATCGAGCCCTTCGTCAGCATCGCACATGTGCGGCTCGATGTCGGTCGCGGGCAGGAAAGCGGCGCGGCGGCGGCGTTGCAACTGGAAGCGGATTCCCTGCGCACCAGCTACGCGACCGCGGGCACGCGCGGCGACCTCGATTTGGCTGTAGGAAGCGCTCGGCTCGCGGTGCGCGCATCGGCGGGCTGGCAGCATGTTTTCGGAGATCAACTACCTGTGGTTCAGGCTGCCCTTGACGGCCAGCGTTTTGCGGTCAGCGGCCTGCCGATTGCACGCGACAGTCTGGTCAGCGAATTGCGGTTGCATGGTGCGATCCGCGACCAGTTGCAGATCAACCTCGGTTATCAGGGCGCGATTGCCCGTAGTGGGCAAAATCATCAGCTTCAGGCCGGCCTGAACTGGCAATTTTGATCTTGCAGGAGAATAGAAGGCAGCTTTCCCGAATCGCTTGCCGCTGACGGTCGTTCGGAAATCGGCCAATTCTAGGCTCTAAAAAATGTGAAAGCGGACCGACCGGACCTCGGAGCAGAAAATTCGCTCTTGAGCGTCCTATAAGGGTCGTCATCTTAAGTCGTTCACCACCGACCATTCTAAGTCGAACCGTGCCAGATATTTTCGCAAGCGATCCGCATCATTCGAGCTGCTGCGGCGCGCGCGCGAGGCGCTGAAGAGGGTTCGCCCTGCTTCCGAAAGCGAACGGCTAGCGCGACATACCCGGATTGTCTCGGCGAGTTGGACGCGATCGAACAGGTCGAGTTCGACAATCTGCTCGTCGCTCAATATCTCGGGCAGAATGTCTACGGCGTTATCAGCCTGACCTGACCATAGCCGCCGCAGCCGCTCGATTTCTTTGTCGACGCAGTTCACATCAATTCGTCCTTTCGGGCTGAGCGTCGCCATTCGCGTCACGCTAGCGGCAAGGTCACGGAAATTGCCCGGCCAGCTTGCCTCTCCGGACGTCGCGAAGGCCAGATAGCGCTGGCGTGCTTCCTTGTTGAAACTGGCCTGATCGCCTTCGCGCTCGGCGAACCGATCCAATTCATAGTCGAGATTGGGCTCGATATCCTCGCGCCGCTCAGAGAGGCCGGGCAGGCGAAAAGTCCACAGGTTGAGACGTGCGTACAGATCGTCGCGGAAGGCACCCGATGCCACTGCTTCGCCCAGATCACGGTTGGTGCCGGCGATCAGCTGGAAGTCCGACGCGACCTCCTTGTCCGCACCGACGGGGAGGAAGCGCTTGTCCTCGATGGCGCGCAGGATCATCGCCTGCTCGTCGAGGCCCAGTTCGCCGATCTCGTCGAGGAACAACATGCCCTTGTCGGCAGAGCGAAGCAGGCCCGGCCGGTCGGCGACTGCGCCGGTGAAGGCACCCTTGCGGTGGCCAAACAGTGCCGACATCGCGCTATCGCCCTTCAGCGTCGCGCAGTTCACTTCCACGAACGAGCCGGCGATCTGGTGCTTGGCCTTCTTCAGCTCATAGATCCGCCGCGCAAGCTGGCTCTTGCCCGCGCCCGTCGGCCCCATGAGCAGTACGGGCGCGCGGGACCGCAGCGCGACCTGCTCGATCTCGTCGATCATGCAGTTGAAGGCGGCGTTGCGCGTATCGATGCCGGATTTGAGGAATGAGGTACTCTCCGCGCTCGCAACGGCAAAACGGGTGGCGATGCTGTCATAGCGCGACAGGTCGAGGTCGATGATGCTCCAGCGGCCGGGCGCTCCGCCATCCTCGGCGCGCTTGGCCGGTTGGGTCTGGAGCAGGCGCCCCGGCAAATAGCGGGCCTCGGTCAGCAGGAAGAGGCAGATCTGTGCGACATGGGTGCCAGTGGTGATGTGGAGGAGATAGTCCTGCTCGTCCGGGTCGAACGGCTCCGCGCGTGCGAAGTCGAGCAGCTTTCCATAGACTTCCTCAAAATCCCACGGATCGCGGAAGTCGAGCACGCGCATGTCAACCTGGGTCTCCGGTGAGACCGAGGCGACATCCTCCGCAACATATTCGGCAAGGCGCCGGTGAGCGGTGCCGTGGAGCAGCACCAACCGATCGACCCGCAAATCTTCGTGCATCGTGAGCGCGACCGTCGGTCGCCACTTGTTCCAGCGTGAAGGCCCGAATTTGCTTGCATCGAGCGTCGAGCCCAGGAATCCGATGACGGTGAGAGGTTTCATTCTTATACTATAGGATAAAAATATATCCTTTGCGATATGAAATTTGATCGCCGTCAAGCGAGGCGTATCGCCAGGCCGGAAAATAAATTACTATATATCAATGGTATGTGATTTTCCTTCGTCTCAATCTGCGGATTGGCACACCTCCTGCAATCTGGATTTGTGTCGGCAGAGGCGGATTACTCGGTCGGCAGGCGGAACTGGGGCGGTCGGAATGGGCTGGCCGCCCCAAGGATCGGAAATTCACAGGGCGTAGCTCAGTCTGCGCAGAGCGCCTGCCTTGGGAGCAGGAGGCCGCAGGTTCAAATCCTGCCGCCCTGACCAGATGAGGAGTTGGACGATGGCCAACAAGGGACTTTTTGCGAGCGCCGTGGCGAAGCTGTTGCCGCGCACCGACGCGCTGAACCGGGAGGGCGCGCCGGCCTACGCCTATGGGCCGAAGGCGAAGCTCGCCCAGTTGGCAGCGACCGGTACACTGGCCGACAATTTCTACGGTGCGGCGGAGACGCAGCTTGCCGATGTGCTGGATGCGGCCCGCGCGGTCGATCCGACTTTCGTGGCGCAGGCCGCGATCTATGCCCGCACGTCCAGTGCGATGAAGGACATACCGGCCTTGCTGGCGGCCTATCTGACGGTTGCGGATCCTGACCTCGCGGTCCGGGTCTTTGGCAAGGTCGTGAACAACGGCCGCATGTTGCGCAGCTTCGTGCAGATCATGCGCTCGGGGCAGGTCGGGCGGACGTCGCTCGGCACGCGGCCGAAGCGGCTGGTCCAGCGGTGGCTGGAGCAGGCGTTGATCCGCGACCTGATTCAGGCTGCGACCGGCAGTGCGCCGAGCCTGGCGGACATCGTCAAGATGGTCCACCCGCGCCCCGCGGATGCGGAGCGCAAGGCTTTCTATGGCTGGCTGATCGGCCGTCCCTATGACGTTGCCGCTCTACCCGCCGAGATCGCCGCGTTCGAAGCCTGGAAGCAGGATCGCACGCTGCCGCTGCCGCAGGTGCCGTTCGAGTGGCTGACCGCTTATCCGCTGAGCGCGGAACAGTGGGCGGCGCTTGCCGGCCGCATGGGCTGGCAGGCGCTGCGGATGAATCTCAACACGCTGGCGCGCAATGGTGCGTTCGGTGTGGAGGGGTTCACCGATCAGGTAGCGGCCCGGCTCACCGACCGCGACGCGCTCCGCGCCGTGCGGCCCATGCCCTATCAGCTGATGATGGCGCTGGGCCAGGTCGGTGACGGCGTGCCGCTCAAGGTGCAGGCGGCGCTGGAGGAGGCGCTGGAGCTGTCGCTCCGAGGCGTGCCAACGGTGCCGGGTCGCGTGGTCGTCTGCCCCGACGTGTCGGGGTCGATGCAATCGCCGGTGACGGGCTACCGCAAGGGTGCGTCGTCCAAGGTGCGCTGCATCGATGTCGCCGCCCTGGTCGCGGCGGCGATGCTGCGCTCCAACCGTGAAGCGCGGGTCATCCCGTTCGAGCAGGCGGTCGTGCCAGTGACGCTGAAGGCCTCCGACCGGGTCGCGGCGAATGCCGCGAAGCTGGCGGCGGTCGGTGGTGGCGGAACGAACGTCTCGGCGCCGCTCGCTCTCCTCAACAAGGAGAAGGCGGCGGTCGATCTGGTCGTCATCGTCTCGGACAATGAGTCCTGGGTCGATGCGACGCGGAACGGCTCGACGGCGACGATGCAGGAGTGGACGAAACTGGTGAAGCGTAATCCGCAGGCCAAGCTCGTCTGCATCGACATCTCGCCCTACGGCACCACGCAGGCAACCGGGCGACCGGAAATCCTGAATGTCGGGGGCTTCTCCGACGCGGTGTTCGACACGATTGCGCGCTTTGTCTCCGGCGAAACGCGCGACTGGGTGAGCATCGTCGAACAAGTCGAGGTCTGAACGAACAGGGTCGTGGCGAATGCTGGCAGGACTACATGTCTCCAAACCACGAGGCCCGACGAGTAAAGCACCCGGAAGGCAGTTGTGCCGAAGGGAGATGCGGGTTCGAACCCCGCCGCCGATACGTAGCTTAAGGGCCGCGTCTTGCCGAACCTCGTCGTCACGACCCGCTTTGAATTATCACGGCGAATGCCGAGAAGGACTACATTGGTAATGTGGTTGTCGCGGGTTCAAGTCCCGCCGGGCCTTCGATGCGTTCGGGCTCGTAGCTCAGCCGGTTAGAGCGCCAGTCCCTCGGGACGGTCTTTCTCACTTCTCGTCGCCGTGACCGGGAACACAAAAACCATGGCGAATGCCTGACGGACTACATGGCCTATCACGCCCCAGGTGCGGGTTCGAATCCCGCCGGACCGCCCAATCGGTCCGTAGTGTAACGGTAGCACAGGGACCGTCCGCAAGGACGGAGAGAAGTCTGTCAAAACCTCGTCGCCATGGCACCGAAATTTGAGCTGGCGAATGCCGGCGGGACTACACGGGTAAGGCCGAAAGGCCGAGCGGTTCGAATCTGCTCCGGAGCAATCCGGCCAGGATGCTCCGGGATGTCTCGCCAAAACTCGTCGCCGGCACCATGAATAGATAAGGGAGGTCGAAATGACCGAGAGCAGGACTTACGATATTCAGCACGTCGAGGGCGGCAAGCCGATCAAACTGTGGACGCGCGGCGTGCCGGTCGACGAGAAGGCGCACGAGCAGCTCCGCAAGGCGGCGCAGATGCCCTTCGTCTTCAAGCATGTGGCGGCCATGCCCGATGTGCATGTCGGCATCGGCGCGACCGTTGGTTCAGTGATCCCAACCAAGGGCGCTGTGATCCCGGCCGCCGTGGGTGTAGACATTGGCTGCGGCATGATGGCAGCGCGCACATCGCTGATGGCGAGCGATCTTCCGGACAATCTGGAAGGCATTCGTTCGGCGATCGAGCGGGCGGTGCCGCATGGCCGTTCGGTAGGCCGTGGACAGCGCGATCATGGCTCGTGGGGCGATCCGCCAGCCGAGATCGTGTCGGCCTGGGCGACTCTCGTTGAGCGGTTCGATCGCATCACGGAGAAGTATCCGCGTTTCAAGAATACCAACCAGCTTACCCATTTGGGGACGCTGGGGACGGGTAACCACTTCATCGAGTTGTGCCTCGATACCGAGCAGCGCGTGTGGATTATGCTCCACTCAGGCTCGCGCGGCGTGGGGAATGCGATCGGCACGTTCTTCATCGAACTGGCCAGGCAGGACATGCGTAAGTGGTTCATCAACCTGCCCGACGAGGATCTGGCCTACTTCCCGGAAGGGACCGACCATTTCGACGACTATGTCGAGGCGGTCGAGTGGGCGCAGGACTTCGCGGCGCTGAACCGCAGGATGATGATGACCAATGTGATCCGGGCGCTTCGCGGCCAGATCGCCAAGCCTTTCGACGCCGAGCTCGAAGCGGTGAACTGCCATCACAACTATGTGACGCGGGAGAACCATTTCGGCCAGAATGTGCTCGTGACCCGCAAGGGTGCGGTGCGCGCGGCGAGGGGCACGATGGGCATCATCCCGGGCTCGATGGGCGCGAAATCGTTTATCGTGCGTGGTCTCGGCAATGCGGAATCGTTCGAGAGCTGCAGCCATGGCGCGGGACGCGTGATGTCCCGGACCCAGGCCAAAAAGTTGGTCTCGCTCGACGATCATATCGCCGATACCGCGGGCGTCGAGTGCCGCAAGGATGAGAGCGTCATCGACGAAACGCCCAAGGCCTACAAGCCGATCGAAGCCGTGATGGCCGCCCAGGCCGATCTGGTGGAGATCGTCCATACGTTGAAACAGGTGGTGTGCGTCAAAGGCTGAACCTTTGGCGCGCACTGCTTCCAAATGAGAATCATCATGCAGACCGTCACCAATCAGAGCATTGCCCTGGCCGTTCGGCGCGAGATCGAGACGCGGCTGACCGCCATTGAAGAGGCGCATGATGTGCGGATCTTGCTGGCGGTCGAGTCCGGTTCACGCGCATGGGGCTTCCCCTCGCCCGACAGCGATTATGACGTGCGCTTCATCTATGTGCGGCCGCGCGCATGGTATCTTTCGCTGAAACCGGGACGTGATGTGATCGAGACGCCGATCGAGGACGACATCGATCTGAACGGATGGGACATACGCAAGGCGCTGGGTCTCCTTCTCAAGTCGAACGCGGTGGTCAGCGAATGGATTGAAAGCCCGATCCGCTATCGACCCGTTCATTCGGCCGTGGCCCCGCTGGCCGCGTTGGCGGACCAACTGTTGGATGCGCCGGGTCTTGCCCATCATTATGCCAACCTTGGCCGCAATGCGGCTGAACGCTGGCTGGAGGATCACGGAGACGTGCCGGTGAAGCGGTATTTCTATGCCCTTCGTCCAGCACTCGCGATCCGTTGCATGAGGCTCAATGGGAATGTGCGTCCGCCAATGAATCTTCAGGCTCTTGTCGAATTGAGCGCACTGCCTGACTGCATGCGGGATGAAGTGGCGAAGCTGGTCGAGGCCAAACGGCAGAGCAATGAACTGAGCAATGTAACCCGTGTGCCTGCTCTGGACGACTTGATCCGCGAAGAACTAGCGCGTGCGGGCGAGTTGCCAGAGAGGGGGCTGGATATCGACGGCGTCACAGCAGCCGATCACCTCTTTCTCGAACTGGTAGACACATGATCACGATTGACGGATCGGAAGGCGAAGGGGGCGGGCAGGTCGTGCGCAATGCGTGCGCGCTTTCGCTCGTTATCGGCAAGGCCGTCCGCATCGAGAATGTCCGCGCCAAACGGTCGAAACCGGGGCTCATGCGCCAGCATGTGACTGCGGTGGAAGCCGCGTGCGTCATCGGCAATGCCGAATGCGAGGGGCTTCATGTCGGTTCGTCCGCGCTCAGCTTCACGCCCGGCCGCGTCGTGCCGGGCGAATATCATTTTGCTGTCGGCACGGCAGGATCGACGGGACTTGTCCTGCAGACGGTGCTGATGCCGTTGCTGCTCGCCGATGCGCCGTCGCGGCTGGTGCTGGAGGGCGGCACGCACAACATGCTGGCGCCGCCGTTCGACTTCATCGCGAAATGCTTCCTGCCGATCATCAATCGCATGGGGCCGAAGGTGGAGGCTCGGCTTGTCCGTCACGGCTTCTACCCGCGTGGTGGCGGCCGGATCGAGGTCGACATCAGCCCGGCGCCGCTGCGGCCGATCGACTGCCTAGAGCGCGGAGCCCTGATGGGCGTCAGCGGCCAGGCGTTGTTTGCTGGCCTACCGTTCGAGATTGCAGAGCGCGAAATCAATGTCGTGCGCCGCGACCTCGGCTGGTCGGAGCGGGAAGCA
>Ga0068854_100000798_pt1 | contig 18769 bp, 15 predicted proteins | sample KBSCornC42_FD_66590 | JGI IMG/M metagenome (GOLD analysis project Ga0068854, IMG submission 66590) | Corn rhizosphere microbial communities from Kellogg Biological Station, Michigan, USA - KBS Corn C4-2 | ecosystem: Host-associated > Plants > Roots > Rhizosphere > Soil ... | reverse complement strand
TTTCGCCCATTGGGAATCTCCTTGACTACAGGAACGCCGCCACAACGTATTGGGAAGGATAGATGTTCCTATGGTATTGATTTATATTGATTTGTTCCCGAAACGAGCGGGGTCATGCGAGCACGGCCTGGTGGAAGAACAGCGCCTGACTAATCGCCGTCTTGATGGTGGAGCGCTGGAAGGGCTTGGTGATGAGGAAGGCGGGCTCGTGGCGCTCTCCCGTGAGCAGCCGTTCTGGAAAAGCCGTTATGAAGATCACCGGGACGGAAAAATCCGCTAGGATCTCCTGCACGGCGTCGACGCCGGAACTGTCGTCGGCAAGCTGGATATCGGCGAGGACCAAGCCGGGCCGGTGAGCGCGCGCACTCGCCACCGCTTCGTCGTGCGTGACGGCGATTCCGGATATGCCATGGCCCAGATCGCGCACGATGCTTTCGATGTCCATCGCGATGATCGGCTCGTCCTCGATGATCAGGACATTGGTGCGCGCCTGTCGTTCGATCTCGGCAAGCGCCTCGTCGGCAAGCGCTTCGACTTCAGCCCGGTCGCACCGCATCAGATAACCGGCATCCTCCGGCGTGAAACCCTCCATTGCAGTGAGCAGCAGCGCCTGGCGCGTCCGTGGGGTGATCCTGCCAAGTCGCGCTTCGACGACCCCGGCCGCCTCCCACTGGCCGATCAGGACACGATAAATCGCCAGCCGGGGATCGACGTCACGAGGAAAGTCGCCGGGCGCAGCAACGATGCCCTCCAGGGCGGCACGGACAAAGCGGTCGCCCTCCTGCTGTGAACCGGTGAGCGCCCGCGCATAGCGTCGCAGGAAGGGCAGATGGGGGGCAAGTTCACGGCCAAGCGGCATTCTCGATACTCCTACGAATTCGAATGAAGGATCGCGGCGCCGCTGCCTTGCCTACACCGGCGCCATCCGATCGGGTCGACAGACTTAGTCGCCGCTGCTGGGTTCCGGTGACTTGCCGCTCGACTTGGCGGTGCTGCCAGCCGCGGTCGCCGCACCGCTATTGGTGGCAGCCGGGGCATCAGGACGGGGCTTGCGGATCGCTCGTTTGACGTCACCAACGGCACTTGGAGCCGTGTCGGCGGCCGCATCGCTTCGCGACGCTGCACCGACTTCGGCGCGGACCGAACCGGCTGCGCTGGTGGCCGCAGCCGGACTGGCGATCCGCACATCTCCGGCGGAAGACGCGTTCACCCCTCCGGCGACCTGAGCGGATGCCGAGGCCGATGTCAGGCCGAGCGCGATCGTCGCGATCACTTTACATATTCTGTTCAATCCTACCTCCGCTTCGGTTGGCCTTCGTCCGTCCCGGACCCGGTGACTTATGGCGCCCTCGATCGAGCTGTGCGGCTTACGCGGCGACTGAGTCGGGTTCGCGCGGATAGACACCGGCAAGAACCAAGTCGAAATGGTCACGCACGCGATGGTTGCAGTCGCAGGCGATTGCTTCCAGCCTGTCGGCGTCGAGGATCACGATCCGCCGACGGCGCGATCCGAGTATGCCCATCATGCCGAAGTGGCGCAGCGAGCGGTTGATGAAGCTGCGGCCGACGCCGAGCATCTCACCGAGTTGCTCCTGCGTGATGATGATCTCGTTGCAGTCGATCCGGTCGCGGGTGGCGATTAGCCAGCGGGCAAGGCGCTGTGCGATAGTGTGCGAGGCGTTGCAGGCGGCCGATTGAAACAGCTGGGCCACGAGGCAATCTGAATAGCGGGCAACCCAGTCGGCTATGCTGGGCGATTGAGCCTTGGCCTGGTTCAGCGCACTGAGTGGCAGCCGCAGGAACTTGCCTGGGAACTGGACATGAGCTCGCGCATATGCAGGGTAGTTCCCTGTGGAGATGATCCCGCCAACGGCACCCTCGCGGCCAACTAGCGCGGCATCGACCATATGATTGGCATCGGCGGCGACCACGAACGAGGCGGCGGCTGCCTCCAGCGGAAACCAAGCATAGCGAACTTCGCTGCCTGCCTCCTGCAATATCTTTCCAGTAGGAAATTCGAGGGCCGTGAGCGAGGGCAGCAGCAGCATCAGGTCGTCGGGTTTAAGCGCGGCAAGCAAGCGATTTTGTAAGGCAGTGTGCGTGTCGATCATACTCAACTCCAACAGCTGAGTTGCAAACGTTGCACCCCCGTACATGTTCACGAAGATACAGAGGAAAAAAGAAAAAAATTATGGCGAGACGAGAAAATCGAGATCTTGTCGTGGGTTAGTGGCGAGGGCTTGATTTCGGTTGCAGCTTGTGCGGCGGCGGGCTCAGGCCGCCTCGTCGGCGCGAACCAATGCGACCGCGCGCAGGATTGGGGTGCGATCGAACGGCTTTGATGAACTTCGCCGATATGGATAGCATCGCCGATCTGTTCGGGATTGGCGGTGACCAACAAGATCTTGGCGCCGTGGCGATTGATGTCCACGAGCGCCAGCATGCGCCTCGCCGCATTATGTCATTCCGGTGACACTTGTTTTCAGCCAGCCGGCTACGGCCTCGATCCGGGCGAGGCGGCGCAGGTCGCTATGGGTGACCAGCCAGAAGCTGCGGCGGATCTCGATCAGATCGGCAAGCAGCGGTGTAAGCGAAGGGTCGCGGTCGCCGATGAAGGCTGGCAAGATGCCGATGCCGGCGGCGCTGGCGATCAGCCTGTGCTGCACGTTGATGCTGGTGCTGCGCGCGACCGCCGACAGGCCGGCGCCGACCTCGCTGAGATAATCGAGTTCGGGGGCATAGATGAACTCGGGAACATAACCGACCAGCGGGTGCTGCCTCAGGTCCTCGATCCGCTTCGGTTTGCTGGTCGCGGCCAGATAGTCGGCGGCGCCATATAGCCGCAGGCTGTAATTGCCGAGCTTGGCTGCGGCGAGCCGGCCCGTGCGCGGGCGTGCGAGCATGACCGCCATATCCGCCTCGCGTTTGGACGGGTTGAGGAAGCCCGACGCGGTGACGAGATCGAGCCGGATATCGGGGTGATCACGCTGGAAGGCGGGAAGGGCGGGGGCCAGCACCCAGGTCGCGAAGCCTTCAGCCACGCTCAGCCGCACCTGACCTGACAGGCTGGACGAGTCGCCTGTCACGTCGCCGATCGCTGCCAGCGTTGCGCTTTCCATCTCCTCGGCATGGGCGAACAGCGCTTCGCCACGCTCGGTCAGTCGCCGCTCCCCCCCGATCGTCTCGAACAGGCTGGCGTTCAGGCTGGTCTGTAGCCGCGCTATCCGCCGGCTCAGCGTCGTCACGTCTATTCCCAGTGCCCGCGCGGCCGGCGCCGCCTTTCGCATGCGTGCCAGCACCAGGAAAATCCGCAGGTCGTCCCAATCGAACATTCTCGATCCATACTGTAAAAATGCACACTTAACATGCAAATATACCGCCTTGCATGCGGGAACTCACAGGTTCATTGAGCCGGAAAATTGGCATCCGCGGCGTTCGGTGACGGTTGCCGAAGCATTTTCACAGGAGTGGATCGATGGCCCAAGCTAATCTGACATTGGTTGATGCCGATCCGGCTGCCGCTGAGATTGCGGAACTGGTCGGCCGGGCGCGCGCAGCCCAGGCGCAGATCGAGGATTATACGCAGGAGCAGGTCGACAAGTTGATCACCGCGATGGTGTGGGCGGTCGCGAAGCCAGGCGTGGCCGAGAAGGTCGCCCAATTCACGGTCGATGAAACCCAGCTCGGCAATTATGAGGGCAAGTTTCTCAAGATCTTCCGCAAGACCCGCGCGACCCTGTACGACATCATCAACGACAAGTCGGTTGGCATCCTGGAAGAGGATCCGGTTCGCAACATCGTCAAGATCGCGAAGCCGGTCGGCGTGATCGGTGCGCTTGCGCCGACGACCAACCCCGAAGCGACGCCGGTCATCAAGGCGATCTCCGCGGTCAAGGGGCGTAACGCGATCATCGTCGCGCCGCATCCGCGCGCCAAGCTCACCAACAAGATGATCTGCGACCTGATGCGGGAGGCGATCGTCAAGATGGGCGCCCCTGCAGATCTGGTGATCAGCATCGATACGCCATCGCTCGAAAAGACCAATGAACTGATGAAGCAGTGCGACCGCATCCTCGCGACCGGCGGTGCGGCGATGGTCACTGCGGCCTATTCCAGCGGCACGCCGGCGCTTGGCGTGGGTGCGGGCAACGCGGTGGTGACTGTCGACGACACCGCCGATCTGGACGATGCCGCTGAAAAGATCCGGATCTCCAAGACTCTTGACCTCGCGGCGAGCTGCTCCTCGGACAACAGTGTGATCCTCGTGGATGCGATCTATGACAAGATGCTCGCCAAGCTGCAGGAGAAAGGCGGCTACATCCTGAACGATGCCGCCAAGGCGAAGCTGCAGGCCGCGATCTGGGTCGATGGACATATCAACGCGAAAGTCGTCGCACAAACTCCTAAGTTCATTGCCGACTACGCTGGTTTCGAAATTCCGGAAGACACGCAGTTCTTCATCGTGCCTGAAACCGGCTATGGTCCTGAGCATCCTTTCTCGGGCGAGAAGATGACAGTCACGATGGCGCTCTATCGCGCCAAGGACATCGACGACGCGATCCGCCTGACCAACGGCATTCAGGCCTATCAGGGCCAGGGGCATAGCTGCGGCATCTATTCGAACAGCGATGAGAACATCATGAAGCTGGCGAACGCGACGAAGACCTCGCGTGTGATGGTCAACCAGCCGCAGGCGGCTTCGAACAGCGGCAATCTGTGGAATGGCATGCGGCAGACCTTCTCGCTGGGCTGCGGTTCGTGGGGTGGCAATTCCACGAACAACAACATCACCTGGCGCGATCTGATCAACGAAACCTGGGTTTCGAAGCCGCTGGCCGAAACGAAGATCCTTCCGCCGGATGAGGTGCTGTTCGCGTCCGTCATCGACAAGCTGAAATAATCCGGCTGCCGGTGGGTTGGGTTTGACGTTATGGGCGCAGGGGGGCAGGTGCCTTTAGCCATGAACCAGTTTGATTTGACCGATGATCAGCGCGCCATTCGGGATATGGCGCAGAAATTCACCGCCGATGCGATTACGCCGTTCGCGGCGGAATGGGACGAGCATCATATTTTCCCCCGCGAGGTCGTGAAGGCTGCCGCGGATCTCGGGTTCGGTGGCATCTATGTCTCCGAGGAAGGGGGCGGCATCGGGCTGGGACGGCTCGAGGCGGCGCTGATCATGGAAGCGATGGCCTATGGCTGCCCTTCCACCTCCGCTTTCATCTCGATCCACAACATGTCCGCCTGGATGGTGGACTGCTTCGGCGGTGCAGAGGTCAAGGCAAAATATCTGGCCGATCTCGTCGCCTGCGACAAGATAGCCAGCTACTGCCTGACCGAGCCCAGCGCGGGGTCCGACGCGGCGAGCCTTCGTACCAGGGCGGTTCGCGATGGCGACGATTATGTGGTCACCGGATCGAAGGCCTTTATCTCTGGCGGCGGCGAAAACGAACTTTATGTAACGATGGTTCGGACCGGTGAGGATGGCCCGAAGGGCATCTCGTGCCTCGTCATCGAGAAGGGCATGCCGGGCGTGAGCTTCGGCGCACAGGAGAAGAAGCTGGGCTGGCGGTCGCAGCCGACGGCACAGGTCAATTTCGACGGCGTGCGGGTACCCGTTGCCAATCGGCTGGGCGACGAAGGGGCCGGGTTCGGCATCGCCATGTCCGGCCTCGATGGCGGGCGGCTCAACATCGGCGCCTGTTCGCTTGGCGGTGCGCAGCGCGCGCTCGATGAAGCGGTGAACTACACCAAGGAGCGGCGACAGTTCGGCAAGGCGATCGCCGAGTTCCAGGCCACGCAGTTCACGCTGGCGGACATGGAGACAGAATTGCAGGCGGCCCGGATGCTGCTATACGCCGCCGCGGTGAAGGTGACGGCCGGCACCGCCGACAAGACGCGCTTTGCCGCCATGGCCAAGCGGATGGCGACCGACACGGGATCGTCGGTCGTCGATCGCGCGCTGCAGCTGCACGGGGGATATGGCTATTTGCAGGATTACCCGATCGAACGACTGTTTCGCGACCTCCGCGTGCATCGCATCCTCGAAGGGACCAACGAAGTCATGCGGATGATCGTCAGCCGGGATATGCTCCGATAATGAGCCAGGACATCTTCACCTTCGTTGAAGGCCGTACCGGCCGGATCCGGCTCAACCGTCCCAAGGCAATTCACGCGCTCACCCATGAGATGTGCTCCGCCATGATCGCGGCGCTGAGCACGTGGGCCGAGGATGACGCCGTCGACCTGGTGATGATCGACCATGCCGAGGGAAGGGGCTTCTGCGCTGGCGGTGACATTCGTGTCATAGCCGACAGTGCCGCGGGTGACGGCGTTGCGGGGCGTGCCTTCTTCCATGAGGAATACCGCCTCAACCATCTGCTGTTCACCTATGCCAAGCCGACCGTCGCCTTCCTCGACGGGATCACCATGGGCGGCGGCGTGGGTATCTCGCAGCCATGCACGATCCGCGTCGTCACCGACCGCACGATGTACGCCATGCCGGAAACCGGGATCGGCCTGTTCACCGATGTCGGCGGCGGCCGTTATCTCTCGCGGATGCCGGGCCGTACGGGCCAATATGTCGGGTTGACCGGCGCTCGGCTTAGCGGCGCCGAATGTTTAGCGCTCGGCATCGGCAGCCACTATGTCGCAGGCGACGATGTCGAGGCCTTGAAAGCCGCGATCCTTGGCAACCCTCGGGGGATCGATGCGGCGCTGCGCAGCGCCGGGACGATGGTGCCGCCCGCCCCGATCCTCGATCACCGAGCCGATATCGACCGGCTGTTCGCGTCCGACCACTTCGAGGAGATTCTGGCGGCTCTGGCCGCGGATGGTGGAGACTGGGCACTGGCAACGCTCAAGACGCTCGAGACCAAGTCGCCGCGAGCCTGCAAGGTCGTGCTGCGACTCCTGTTCGAAGCGGCGAAGATCGAAGATTTCGCGGCTGAAATGACCATGGAATACGCCGTGGCCGTCCATATGATCGCTCGGCCGGACTTCGTCGAAGGTGTCCGTGCTTTGATCATCGACAAAGACAATTCACCGCGCTGGAATCCACCGACGGCAGATGGTGTTAGCGAGGCCGAGGTCGACGCGATCTTTGTACCGCTGCCGGCTGCCGAGGCCTGGACGCCCGTGCCCAACGCTTGAAAGGCCCCTGATGACCTACGAAACCATTCTCGTCGAGCTGCAAGGCGCCGTTACGGTGATCCGGCTGAATCGCCCGCAGGCGCTGAACGCGCTGAACACGCAGGTGCTTGCCGACCTGATCGACGCCTTCGGCAAGTTCGACGCCGATCCAAGCCAGCGTTGCGCAGTGCTTACGGGCAGCGACAAGGCGTTCGCCGCCGGAGCCGACATCAAGGAAATGCAGCCGAAGGGCTTTTCGGCGATGTTCGGGGAGAATTTCTTCGCCGGTTTCGAGCGGGTCACCGCGACTCGCAAGCCCTGGATCGCTGCTGTGGCCGGCTTTGCGCTGGGCGGTGGATGCGAACTGGCGATGATGGCCGATATCATGATCGTCGCCGACAACGCCAAGTTCGGCCAGCCGGAGATCAAGCTTGGGGTCGCGCCCGGGATGGGCGGCTCGCAGAGGCTGACTCGCGCCGTGGGCAAGTCGAAGGCGATGGACATGTGCCTGACGGGGCGGATGATGGATGCCGCCGAGGCCGAGAAGGCGAATCTGTGCAGCAAGGTCGTGCCGCTTGCCGAGCTGATGGATGAGGCGCTCAAGATGGCGCAGACGATCGCGGCGATGCCGCCGCTGGCGGCGATCGGCAACAAGGAGATGATCAACGCCGCGTTCGAAACCGGCCTCGCCACGGGGCTGCTGTTCGAACGCCGTGTTTTCAACGGACTCTGCGCGACCGCGGACAAGGCCGAGGGCATGACTGCCTTCGTCGAGAAACGACCCGGCAATTGGACGGGCCAGTAAGATGGCGACGATCGGTTTCATCGGGCTCGGCAATATGGGTGGTGGAATGGCCGCCAATCTGTCGAAGAAGGGCCATGACGTTCGTGCCTACGATCTTTCCAGGGACGCTCTCGATAAGGCGGTCGCGGCGGGCTGCGTAGCTGTCGGGTCGGCTGCGGAAGCTGCTGCAGGCGCAGAGTTCGTCGTTTCGATGCTGCCAGCGGGCCAGCATGTCCGCTCGGTCTATGAGGGCGAAATATTTTCTGCGGTTCCAGCGACGGCATTGCTTATCGATTGCTCGACGATCGACGTCGCGACCGCGCGCGCGGTTGGCGCGGCGGCCGCTGCCAAGGGCCTGGCGATGGTCGACGCACCGGTCTCGGGCGGCATCGGCGGTGCCATTGCCGGCACGCTGACGTTCATGGTGGGCGGCAGCGCGGAGCATTTCGCCCGTGCAGAGCCAGTACTCACCTTGATGGGCAAGGCGGTGATACATGCCGGTACGATCGGATCCGGCCAGGCCGCGAAGATCGTCAACAACATGATCCTCGGCGCGAACATGGTGGCGACATGCGAGGCGTTCGCGCTGGCGCAAAAGCTTGGCCTCGACCTCCAGACCTTCTACGATATATCGTCGAAGGCCAGCGGACAGAGCTGGTCGATGACCAGCTATTGTCCGGTCGCGGGCGTCGGGCCGGTCAGCCCGGCCGACAGCAATTTCGAAGGCGGCTTTGCCAGCGCCTTGATGCTCAAGGATCTCAAGCTGGCGGTAGAGGCGGCACAAGGCGTCGGCGCCAGCGTCCCGATGGGCGGCCATGCCGAAAGCCTGTACCAGGCTTTCACCAACCTTGGCGGCGGCGGCAAGGATTTCTCGGCCATCATCAAGCTGTTGGATGGCAGCTTTAACAAATAACCTGCGCAGCAGCGTCAGGCAGGCACATCGTTGAACTGCAGCCGGGCCAGCCGCGCATACAAACCCTCGTGCGCGCTGAGGCTCTGGTGCGTGCCCTGTTCGACGATGCGGCCCTGATCCATGACGATGATCCGGTCCGCCGCGCGGACGGTGGCGAGACGGTGGGCTATGACGATCGTGGTGCGGCCCCGCATCAGCCGATCGAGCGCATCCTGGATCAGCCTTTCCGATTCCGCATCGAGTGCCGAGGTGGCCTCGTCGAGCAGCAGCAGCGGCGCGTCGCGCAGCAGTGCGCGTGCGATCGCGAGGCGTTGGCGCTGGCCGCCCGACAGCCGCGCGCCGGCCTCGCCCAGGAAGGTGTCGAGGCCATCTGGCAGCGCGCGCAGGAAGGTCGCGGCGTTGGCGGCCTCGGCGGCTGCCCAGATCGCGCTGTCATCGGCATCCCAGCGGCCATAGCGCAGATTGTCGCGTGCCGAGGCGCCGAAGATCACCGTCTCCTGCGGCACCACTGCGAGACGAGCGCGGATGTCGGCTGGATCCGCATCGCGCAGTGCGGTGCCGTCAAGGCGGATCGCGCCCGATTCGGGATCATAGAAGCGCTGCGCCAGCTGCAGGATTGTCGATTTGCCGGCACCCGACGGGCCGACCACCGCCACCATTTCGCCGGGCTCGACGACCATGCTTATGTCGTCGAGCGCCAGCACTTCGGGGCGGGTGGGATAGCGGAAGGCGACATGGTCGAACTCGAGCCGGCCACGCGGTGGCGAGGGCAGTGCGGCCGGCAGTGCGGGCGCCCGGATGTCGGGTTCCGCGCCCAGCAGCTCGGAAAGCCGTGCGGCCGCGCCTGCTGCCCGCACGATATCTCCATAGACCTCGGCGAGCGCGCCGAACGCGCCGGCGACGATGCCGCCGGTCAGGATGAAGGCTGCGATCGAACCGCCCGACAGCTTTCCCGAAGCGACATCGACCGCGCCTTGCCACATCACCATCGTGATTGAGCCGAAGATCAGGGCGATCACGATCGCGGTCATCACGGCGCGCATGCGGATGCGGCGCTTTGCGGTGGCGAAGCCTGCGCCGACAACGGTTTCGAACCGTTGCGCCTCGCGCGCCTCCTGACCGAAGGCTTGGACGATCTTCATCGCCCGCAGCGTTTCGGAGACTGTCGCGCCGACGTCGGCGATACGGTCTTGGGTGCTCTGCGACAATTTGCGCAGTCGCCGGCCCATCACGATGATGGGGAGCAGGACGAGCGGGATGCCGAGCAGCAGCAGCGCGGCCAGCTTGGGCGCTATCGCGAACAGATAGATGATGCCGCCGATCGCCAGCACGATGTTGCGCAGTGCCACCGACACGGTGGTCCCGACGACCTGTTCAATGACCGAAGTGTCGGCGGTCAGCCTCGATGCGATCTCCGACGGCCGGTTCTCCTCGAAGAAGCTCGGCGCCAGACGGAGCAGATTGGCCTGAACTGCGATCCGGATATCGGCGACGACGCGCTCGCCCAGCCAGGAGACGAAATAATATCGGCAGGCGGTGGCAAGCGCGAGCACCAGCACGATGATCAGGAGGTAGCGGAAATAGGGGCCGACATCGCCGCGCGAGGCGATGAATCCCTTGTCGATCACCAGGCGGAACCCGCCAGGAATCGCCAGCGTCGCCGTTGCGGCGACGATCAGCGCCAACGCGGCACCGACGATACGGCCAGGATAGGCAAGCGCGAAGCGCCAGATCATGGCGAGCTCGCCGAGCTTACGGGGGGAGCTTTCGGGAGGACCATTGCGTTTCGCCATGGACCGGCCCTAGCAACCCTTGGGCGCACGCTCAATCGCGGGCTTCATGATCTCGCAATTCGATCCTGCTATCCCCACATCGGTTGAGCATGCTCGGCATTGCGCGATGCATGATTATGGCCGTAAGGCGGCAGAGGCCTCTGGGAGACGTGAATGCTGTACGATGCGTATGAATTCCAACGTTCGCTGATGTCCGCCGCGAGCGCCTGGGCCGACCTGAGCGGCCAATGGCTCAAGAATCCCCTGAATCCGATGTCTTACAGCAACATGGCGCCGATGATGGTTTCGGGGCTGGACGTCTTCGCCCATGCTTCCGCTTCGCGCGGCAAGCCCGATTTCGGGTTCACCGAAGTCGAGATCGATGGCGAGAAGGTTCCGGTGACGGAGGAGATCATTCTCCGCAAGCCGTTCGGGCAGCTCAAGCGTTTCCGCCGACGGGGCGTGACGGGCCAGCCGAAGCTGCTGATCGTCGCCCCGATGTCGGGCCATTATGCGACGCTGCTGCGCGGCACGGTCGGACGGATGATGATCGACCATGATGTCTACATCACCGACTGGCGCGACGCGAAGCTCGTCCCCGTGGAGGAGGGTGGTTTCGATCTCGACGACTATATCGATTATCTGATCGCCTTTCTGGAGAAGATGGGCCCCGGCGCCCACATGCTCGCGGTGTGTCAGCCCTCGGTGCCAGCCTACGCCGCCACCGCGCTGATGTGCGCGGACCAGAATCCCTGCCGGCCCGTGACGCTGACGATGATGGGTGGCCCGGTTGACGCCCGCGAGGCGCCTACCGCGGTGAATACCGTCGCCACCCAGCGTCCGCTGACCTGGTTCGAGCAAAATGTGATCCATACCGTGCCGGTCTATTATCCGGGTTCCGGCCGCAAAGTATATCCGGGCTTTCTGCAGCTCACCGGCTTCATGGCCATGAATTTGGGCAACCATCTCGTCAGCCACTGGAGCATGTTCAAGCATCTCGTCGATGGCGACGAAGAGAGCGCGGATGCTACCAAGGCATTTTACGAAGAATATCGCTCGGTATGCGACATGGCCTGCGAGTTCTATCTCGAGACGATCGACGTGGTCTTCCAGCGGCACCTGTTGCCCAAGGGAGAGCTCATGCATCGCGGCCGCAAGGTCGATCCCGCCGCGATCGCCGATGTCGGCATACTCGCGATCGAGGGCGAGCGCGACGACATCTCGGGGCTGGGGCAGACCAGGGCTGGGCTCACTTTGGCGAGCAAGCTGCCGGACAGCCACAAGAAATATCTGATGGCAGAACATGTGGGCCATTACGGCATCTTCAACGGACGCCGCTGGCGCGAGGAGATTGCCCCTGTTGTCGACGCGTGGATTGCGACGCATGCCCGCTAGGGCGGCATTGGCATTCCTCATGGCGCTGACGCTCGTTGCCGGCGCGCCGCTTCGGGCGGAAATCGCGGAGGCCGACGTACAGTCTGCAATCGGCAAGGCGCAGCAAGCTGCGACCCGCGAGGATTGCGCTGGCGTGCTTGCGGCGCTCGATCCGCTGATCGACGGGCTTGCGGCCGGACCGCAGCGCAACCTCATCCAGAGAATGCGGCTTGTCTGCCTCAGCGAGCAGGGCCGGGTCGCCGACCTGCCCGTCGTGCAGCGCGAACTGGCCGTGAGCATGCCGCGCGATGGCGTGGTCAAGGCATTCGGAGTGCTCATCGCTGCCGACGAAAATCGCTTCGCCGATGCGGCCGACCAGATCGCTTCCCTGGCAGAGACCTCGCCGCGCTCGCTCGATGTGCTGAGCGGCGCGGCGGTGCGGGCGATTTCACTGAAGCTCGCCGAGGATCACGCCCGCGCCGTGCGGGGCCGAATGCTGATCGCCCTGGCGCGCGCCGACTGGGAGCCGGCAGATATCCCCGAACTTCGCATCGGCTTTGCCGAAGGCGCGATCGAGGCCCTGATAGATCAGGGCGAAGCGGCAGAGGCCGAAGGTCTGCTCGAGCGGATCGGGCAGCCGGAGCAGCTCGCCGCTATGGCGGTCGACCGCCATTTTGCCAAGTTGTGGCCAGCATTGGAGGCCCGGCTCGGTCCTGCCAGTGCCACGTCGGTGGAGCGGTTCGCGCGCGACAAATTGTCGGCCTATGGCGATTCCCCGGACTCGGATGTGGCGTTGCGAGACGCGGCCGATGCGATGCTGCTGCTCGGCCATTATCAGGACGTGGTCGACATGACCCAAGATGTCCGCATCGTCGATGGCATGAGCCGCGAAGCGGTCCGTACCATCCTCTACCGCGCCCGCGCGCTGGCAGCGCTGCGTCGCAACGAGGAGGTCGACCGGCTGCTGGCGCCGTTCCTAGCGCTCGATATCCAGCATGTGCCCGCGGCTTCCACGGCGCTGGTGAGCTATGCCGAGTTCCTCGATGAGGCCGGCAAACCGGCGAAGGCGCTCGTGGTGACGCGCGAAGCGAGGGCGAAGGCCGGCGATCTTCTCACCGACCTCGGCAAGCGTTGGCTCGATCGCACCGAAGTCTGCACGCTGGCAGCGCTCGGACGAACCGCCGAAGCGTCCAGCGCCATGGATACGCTGAAGAAGCTCAGCGACCAGAATCCCTCGGCTGCGATTGAAGCGCTGCTGTGCGCGGGGCGCGATGCCGAGGCCTCGCAGTTGACCCTCAAGGCGTTCGACGACAGCGATGCGGCAAGCGATCTGGTCGTGCAATTCCAGCCGACCGGGTCGCTGCTGGCGCCGGCGCCGTCGCGGCTTCGCGCTTTGTGGACCTCGTTCCTCGCCCGCCCGGAAGTGAGGGCGGCATTCGAACGGAAGGGACGAATCCTGCCCCGCGTGCTGTGGCCCGACCCCAAACCCCGGCCCATCCCACGGCGCCCCGCCAACGGAGCGGCGATGACCTGATGGCGGAGTTGACGGCGCGGATCGAGACATGGCCGGTCGCGGGCAGCTTCGTCATTGCACGCGGCGCGAGGACGCAGGTCGACCTAGTGGTGGTGCAGATCAGCGACGGCGTGCACGCCGGGAGGGGCGAGTCGACTCCCATCTATTACCATGGTGAGAGCTCCGAGACCGTACTGGCCCAGGTCGAAGCCATGGCAGGTGCGATTTCCCGGGGCATCGAGCGCGCAGATCTGCTGCGGCAAATGCCGCGCGGGGCTGCGCGCAATGCCATCGACTGCGCCTTGTGGGATCTCGAGGCGAAGCGCGAGCGGCGTCCTGTCTGGTCGCTGGCCGGCCTGGCCCAGCCTCAGCCGCTGCAATCCGCCTTCACCATCTCGCTTGGTGACGCTGATCGGATGGAGCGGGACGCCCGGCAGGCGGCAGTGGTCTATCCGCTCCTTAAGCTCAAGCTGGCGGGCGAGGGCGATGTCGAACGGGTGGCGGCGGTTCGCCGCGGCGCGCCGCATGCGCGACTGATCGTGGATGCCAATGAGAGCTGGACCGGGCGGGACGTCGCCGCAGAAGCGGCGGCGCTGCTGCCCCATGGCGTAGAACTCATCGAACAGCCGGTGAGGGCGGGCGAGGATCACCTGCTCGACGGCGTGACCTCTCCGATTCCGCTGTGCGCCGACGAGAGTTGCCAGGATCGGGCCGATCTGCCGCGTTGTGTCGGCCGCTACGCTGCTATCAATATCAAGCTCGACAAGGCTGGCGGGCTGACCGAGGCGCTCGCGGTCGCCGCCGCGGCGCGCTCCGCCGGGATGGAACTGATGGTCGGGTGCATGCTGTCCACGTCGCTCGGCATTGCGCCCGCGATGCTCGTTGCGCAGGGCGCGCGCTGGATCGACATTGACGGACCGTTGCTGCTATCCCAAGATCGCGACGACCGGGTGCAGTTCGAGGGGGGCGTCGCGTTTCCGGCGCCGGTTGCCTTGTGGGGTTGAGCGGCCGTTCTCGTGGCAGGGCGGCGGCCGGGGAAGCCGCGGCCTTGAGGCGGGGAACGATCACAGCGGCCGCCAGTTGCCTCCGTCAGAAATTCGAGCGGGGTGCATGATGACGGCTGAGCGGACTTCGGCGCGCGGGGACGACGGGATGACACGACGAAACGTGCTGGCTGCGGGAGCCGTCACGGCAGTGGGTTTGGCCGCAACCCCAATCGAGACGAGCCCGGCCGCGCAATCGCTCCCTGTCACGCCGATGCTCGTGAGACTGAACGTCAACGGCAAGGATCATGACCTGTCGCTGGATCCCCGAACGACACTGCTCGACGCGCTGCGCGAGCATCTCCACCTGACCGGCAGCAAGAAAGGCTGCGATCATGGCCAGTGCGGTGCGTGCACGGTGATCGTCGAAGGCCGACGGATCAACAGCTGCCTGACGTTGGCGGCAATGCATGACGGCGATGAAATTGTCACGATCGAAGGACTTGGTACGCCGCAGGATCTCCATCCGCTGCAGAAAGCCTTCATCGAGCATGACGGCTATCAATGCGGCTATTGCACCCCGGGGCAGATATGCTCGGCTGTAGCCATGCTCTCCGAAATTGAACGGGGCGTACCCAGTCATGTCAGTGCCGACCTGATGGACGTCGCCTTCTCGGATGACGAGGTTCGTGAACGGATGAGCGGCAATATCTGCCGATGCGCGGCCTATCCCAATATCATCGCGGCGATCCGCGATGTTAGCGGAAAGCGCACGGCATGAGGCCCTTCAACTATCAGCGCGCCGCAGATGCCGCCAGCGCCGCCAAAGCTGCCGCGCAGCATCCTGGCGCGCGCTTCATCGCGGGCGGCACCAACCTGCTCGACCTGATGAAATTGCAGATCGAGACCCCGCCGCTCCTGATCGACATCAACCATCTCGGCCTCGACAGGATCGAAAAGATCGATGGTGGCGGTCTGCGCATCGGCGCGTTGGTGCGCAACACTGATCTCGCTGCCGACAAGCGGGTGCGGCGGGATTATCCGGTGTTGGCCCGCGCATTGGTGTCGGGCGCATCGGGCCAGCTTCGCAACAAGGCGACCACGGCGGGGAACCTGCTCCAGCGGACCCGCTGCGCCTATTTCTATGACACGCGGATGCCATGCAACAAGCGCAAGCCGGGATCCGGATGCGCCGCGCTGGGCGGCATCAATCGCGGCCATGCGATCATGGGAACGAGCGATGCCTGCATCGCCACGCATCCGTCGGACATGGCGGTGGCGATGCGGGTGCTCGATGCGGTGGTGGAGACGGTGCGACCGGACGGCACGACACGCGGGATCCCGATCGCCGACTTCCACTTGTTGCCGGGTGACACGCCGCACATCGAGACGGCGCTTGCGCCGGGCGAGATGATCACCGGCGTGCTGCTGCCCCCGCCGATTGCCGGACGGCAAATCTATCGCAAGGTCCGCGACCGGGCCTCCTATGCCTTCGCACTCGTGTCTGTGGCGGCGGTAGTGGGTCCCGACGGCCAGCGTTTCGCCTTCGGCGGGCTCGCCCACAAGCCATGGCGCGTTGAGGCTGCCGAAAAGCTCAAGGGAGCCGAAGCCATCGCCGCATCCGTGACGCTCGGTGCGCGTACCACCGAACATAACGCCTTCAAGCTGAGGCTGGTCAGGCGAACGCTGGGCGCGGTGCTGGCGGAGATGGAGGCATGACCATGAAGTTCGACGCCCCGGCCGCCGATAACGTGATCGATCGCCAGCGCGTGGTAGGCCATCCGCATGACCGGATTGACGGGCCGATCAAGGTCACCGGAACCGCGCCCTATGCTTATGAACGCTATGACGTAGCACCCGATGCCGCCTATGGCTGGATTGTCGGCTCGGCCATAGCGAAGGGCAGGATCAGATCCATCGACAGTCGTGATGCGGAGGCGGCCCCCGGCGTCCTCGCCATAGTTACGGCGGCCAACGCCGGGCCACTGAAGATATCGCCATCCAATACGGCGATGCTGCTCGCGGGGCCCCAGATCGAGCATTTCGACCAGGCCGTCGCGCTCGTGGTCGCCGAGACCTTCGAGCAGGCGCGCGATGCGGCGAAGCTGGTGCGGGTCGACTATGCCGCAACTCGGGGGTCGTTCGACCTGGCAGCAAGCCGTTCCCATGCCAGCGCTGCGCCGGTCGGCTTTGCCGGCCCAGCCGATACGAAGGCCGGCGATTTCGACGGCGCTTTCGCCCGCGCCACCGTGACGGTGGACGAGATCTACACGACGCCGGACCAGAGCCATATGATGATGGAGCCGCACGCCTCCATTGCCGCCTGGAAGGGCGACAAGCTCACGCTGTGGACATCGAACCAACTGGTTGCGGTGGCCGTGCGCGACGTGGCGACAACGCTCGGCTTGCCTGCGGGCAATGTGCGCATCGTCTCGCCTTATGTCGGCGGCGGCTTCGGCGCCAAGCTGTGGATTCGCGCGGATGCGGTATTGGCTGCGCTCGGTGCAAGGGCGGCGGGGCGGCCGGTCAAGGTGGCGATCTCCCGGCCGCAGATCCCCAACAATACGGTCCACCGCCCGGCAACGATCCAGCGCGTCCGTCTCGGCGCCGACGGCAACGGCGTCATCGAAGCGATCGCCCACGAGAGCTGGTCAGGCGATCTGCCCGGCGGTAGCGCCGAGACGGCGGCGGCGCAGACCCGCTTGCTCTATGGCGGCAAGAACCGGATGACCGCGCATTATCTCGCTGAGCTCGACCTGCCGGAGGGCAATGCGATGCGTGCGCCTGGCGAGGCCGTCGGGTTGCTTGCCCTCGAAGTGGCGATGGACGAATTGGCGGAAAAGGTGGGGATCGATCCCGTCGAACTGCGCATTCGTAACGATGTTCAACATGATCCGGAGAAGGGGCCGACCCGTCTCTTTTCAAGCCGCAAGCTGGTCGAATGCCTGCGCGTCGGTGCGGAGCGCTTCTCGTGGCGGCGGCGGAATCCCAAGCCGGGGCAGGTGCGCGATGGCCGCTGGCTGGTGGGCATGGGCATGGCATCGGCATTTCGCAACAATCCCACCGTTAACTCGGCTGCACGCGCCATTCTTGATGGCGAGGGGATCGTCACCATCGAGACCGACATGACGGATATCGGCACGGGCAGCTATACGATCATCGCCCAGACCGCCGCCGAAGTCATGGGCGTGCCGCTGGACAAGGTGGTCGTGCGGCTCGGCGACAGCCGCTTTCCGGTCTCGGCGGGCTCGGGCGGGCAGTGGGGCGGGAACAGTTCGACCTCAGGCGTCTATGCGGCCTGCATGCTGCTGCGCACGACGGTAGCGCAGAAGGCTGGCTTCAACGCCGACGATGTCGATTTCGCCGACGGCTATATCGTCGGCGGCAATCGGCGCGTCCGGCTTGGCGACGCGGCGGGCGCCGAGGGCGTAAGCGTCGAGGACGGCATCGAGTTCGGCGATCTTTCGAAGCGCTATGCGCAGGCGGCGTTCGGCGCGCATTTCTGCGAAGTCGGCGTCGATGCCGCGACCGGCGAGGTGCGCGTCCGCCGGCAGGGTGGTGCGTTCGCAGCCGGGCGCATCCTCAATCCCAAGTCAGCGCGCAGCCAGGTGATCGGCGCAATGACGATGGGTGTCGGAGCCGCGCTCATGGAAGAATTGCTGGTCGACAAGCGCTTTGGCTTCTTCGTCAACCATGATCTCGCCGAATATCATGTACCGGTTCATGCCGACATACCCGAGCAGGACGTGTTCTTCATCGACGAACTCGACGACAAGAGTTCGCCGATGAAAGCCAAAGGCGTTGGCGAACTCGGCATCTGCGGCGCCGGCGCGGCAGTCGCGAACGCGATCTACAATGCCACCGGCATCCGGCTCAGGGATTATCCGCTGACGCTCGACAAGCTGATCGACAGGCTGCCGCCGATGGCGTGATCGACCGTATGCAGGTCAGCCGACCTGCACGCCGAACAGGTCGTGCTCGTCGGCATCCTCGATCTCGACCTTTACGATGTCGCCGGGCGCGAGCGTAGCTGCGTCGCGCAGATGGACTTCGCCATCGATCTCGGGCGCGTCGGCCTTGGAGCGACCGGTCGCTCCGCCTTCGCCATCCACGACGTCGATGATTACATCCAGCGTCCGGCCGATCTTCGCCTCGAGCTTTGCGGCGGAGATCGCGGCGGTCCTCTCCATGATCCGCGCGTAACGCTCTTCCTTGATCTCGTCGGGTACGGCGTCCGGCAGCGCATTGGCGGCGGCTCCAGCCACGGGCTCGAACCGGAACGCGCCCACCCGGTCGAGC
>Ga0068854_100000783_pt1 | contig 18899 bp, 13 predicted proteins | sample KBSCornC42_FD_66590 | JGI IMG/M metagenome (GOLD analysis project Ga0068854, IMG submission 66590) | Corn rhizosphere microbial communities from Kellogg Biological Station, Michigan, USA - KBS Corn C4-2 | ecosystem: Host-associated > Plants > Roots > Rhizosphere > Soil ... | reverse complement strand
CTCGGCTGGATCGGAGAGACGGATGGTGACTCCGACCGGAATGTAGATTGCGGTTTTGAAGTTCGAATAGGCGTGGTGCCACGCCGGCACCACCGCAGCGGCAGGAATCGGTGCTGAAAAGACTAGCGCGGCCGCGACAGCCGAAAGAATACGCAACGCTTTCACTCAAACCTCCCCGTCAGAGCTGGATACGCGCTAGCATGCGCTCGGGGCAGCGCAACCTCTGGTTAGTGAAAGTCGCGCGATTTGAGCTTGAGGACCGGTTCGCTCTGATGAATCTGGTGCGGCATCGAGCGAGATGGTTCGCGTGGGTCGGAGCCTCCGTGATTGGCTCCATCTCCAGGCCCATGTTGGTGGGGGAAATCCATTCCGCAGACGCTCTGGAGCATCGGCGACTGGTCCTCCAGCCGTTCGGCGATGACGTGGATCACCTCGCCCTCGCGTTGGACCAAACCGCGCACTTTCAGCATCGAAGCCGACATCATCACGCGCCGGAAGTCCTCAAACAGGCGCTGCCAGACTATGACGTTGGCGATGCCGGTTTCATCTTCGATGGTGAGGAAGGTGACATTGCCCTTGCCGGGCCGTTGCCGGATCAGAACGATCCCGGCAATCTCGATCCGCCGCCCGTCCTTCGTTCGCGCCAGATCCCCGCAGCGAGTCATCTTCATCGCATCAAGCTGTGGGCGGAGGAAGTGGAGCGGGTGCGCCCGGAGCGAGAGACGAAGCGAGCGATAATCTTCGAAAACTTCGCGGCCGCCGCTCATGCCCTTTAGGGCGACGAAAGGTTCGCGCTCCTCCTCGCGAGCGTCAGCAGCAGCGAACAGCGGGAGCGATGCGTTGCCGAGTGCCTTTACTCGCCACAGCGCCTGCCGCCGATCGATCCCAAGCGACGCGAAACCATCCGCTTCCGCAATCCGCTCCAAAGCCGAAACCGGAACACCGGAGCGTTTCCACACGTCTTCAACCGATACGAACGGCTGCTCGCGAGCGGCGATGATCAAGGCCGCGTGAGCATTCGCCAGCCCCTTCACCATTCTCAGGCCCAGCCGCACCGCCCGATGTTGTCCCGCCTCACCTTCGATCGTGCAATCCCACCGGCTGGCGTTGATGCACACCGGCCGCACCTCGACGCCGTGCTCGCGCGCGTCGCGGACGATCTGCGCCGGCGCGTAAAAGCCCATCGGCTGCGCGTTCAGAAGCGCCGCGGAGAAGATGTCCGGATGATAATGCTTCATCCAGGATGAGGCACAGGCGATTTTGGCGAAGCTCGCCGCGTGGCTTTCGGGGAAGCCGTAGCTTCCGAATCCCTCGATCTGCTTGAACGTACGTTCGGTGAAATCGCGTTCATAGCCATTCTTCAGCATCCCCTCGATCATCTTGTCGTGGAACTTGCTGACACCGCCGGTCGATTTGAACGTCGCCATCGAGCGCCTCAGCGCATCCGCCTCCGACGGCGTGAAGTTGGCGCCGACGATCGCAACCTTCATCGCCTGCTCCTGGAACAGCGGAACGCCGAGGGTCTTTTCCAGCACTTCCCGGAGTTCGGGCTTGGGATATTCCACTTTCTCCTTGCCCTCGCGGCGGCGGAGATAGGGATGGACCATGTCGCCCTGAATCGGACCCGGCCGGACGATCGCGACCTGAATGACGATGTCGTAAAATTTGCGGGGCCTGAGCCGCGGCAGCATCGACATTTGCGCCCGGCTTTCGATCTGGAAAGTGCCGATCGTATCGGCCTTGCAGATCATGTCGAAGACCGCCGGATCGTCCTCCTGAAGAATGGGAGAATCAAGCGTCAGTTGCAGACCCTTGTGCTCGTCGAGCAGATCGAAAGCGCGGCGCATGCAGCCGAGCATCCCTAGGCCGAGCACGTCGACCTTCATGATCTTCAGCTCTTCGAGATCGTCCTTCTCCCATTCGATCACCCAGCGGTCTTCCATCGCCGCCGGCGCGATCGGGACCAGCGCGTCGAGACGATCCCGGGTCAGAACGAAACCGCCGGGATGCTGGCTGAGGTGGCGAGGGGTTCCGATCAGCTGCAGGCTAAGCTCAAGGGTGAGCGCAAGCCGCGGATCGTTTCGATCGAGGCCTAGCTCCTCGACCTGGCGTTCGGCAACGCCTTCGTTCGACCAGCCCCAGATCTGGCTCGATAACGCACCAGTGACGTCCTCCGGCAAGCCCAGCGCCTTGCCGACATCGCGGATCGCTCCACGGGTCCGGTAACGGCTGACCACCGCAGTCAGCGCGGCGTGGTCGTGGCCGTAGGTGTCGTAAATCCACTGGATCACTTCCTCGCGCCGCTCGTGCTCGAAATCCACGTCGATATCAGGCGGCTCGTCACGATCGTCGGAGAGGAAGCGTTCGAACAGAAGCGTGTGCTTGATCGGATCGATCGAGGTGATCCCGAGCACGAAGCAGATCATCGAATTGGCGGCCGACCCGCGCCCCTGGCAGAGAATCCCCTGACTTCGGGCGAAGGCGACGATGGAATTGACCGTCAGGAAATAGGGAGCGTACCGCCAGCCCGCGACCAGCCGAAGTTCCTTTTCAAGCAACTCGGAATATTCATCCGGTATTCCTTCCGGGAATTTGGCGGCCAGCGCCGCTCGGGTCATCTTCTCGAGCGCCGCCTGCGGAGTGCGGCCGCTCATCACGATTTCGTCGGGATATTGGTAGCTCAGTTCGCGAAGCGAGAAGGTGCAGCGCTCGGCAATGTCGGCGGTGGCGCGAATTGCGCTTGGGTAGTCGGCAAAGCGACGTTCCATCTCGGCGACGCTTTTCAGATGCCGGTCGGCATATCGCTCGCGGCGGAAACCCAGCTCGTCAATGGTGCAGATGTGGCGGATCGCGGTGACGACATCCTGAAGCATTCTTTTGTCGGGGGAGTCATAGAGGACGTCGCCGGTGGCGAGACTGCGGACCCCGAACCGTTGCGCCAGCCGGTTCAGCTCGTGCAGGCGAACCGCATCGCCGGGACGCCGGCGCAGGCCCAAGGCGAGGTGCGCGCGGTCGCCGAAGATGTCGCACATCTGCGCGAGCGCGGTTTGCGTCGCTCGGTCTGGTTTATCGGGGATCAGGGCGGCGACGAGGCCTTCGCTCCACTCGGCGACATCTTCCCAGTGGAGGAAGCATTGGCCTTTCTCCCCCCTCTTCGGATTGGCGCGTTTGTTTCCGATCGTCAGCAGCCGAGTCAGTCGCGACCAGGCGGCTTTGTCCTCCGGCCAGACGAGGAGGGCGTTTCCCCTTCGACTGCCCGGCTCCGCCGGCCGCTCAGGACAGGCCCCCATCAGGTCGAGCCGGCAACCGGCGATGAGGCGAACGCCGGCCTCCTCGCCGGCAACCATGGCTCTCACCAGGCCAGTGACGGTGTTGTGATCGGTGATCCCAAGCGCCTTATGGCCGAGCAGGGCGGCGGCCGAAAACAGTTCCTCGCACGAGGAGACGCCGCGAAGGAAGCTGAAATGGCTGATGGCGTTGAGTTCGACGTAACTCACCCGAAAACCCCGTGGATGTACCAGCTCAAATCTCCAGTGCGCGGATCCTCGCCATCGCCGCGACGGAATAGCCAGAAGCGGGCGCCACTCTCGTCCTCGACCTGAAAATAGTCGCGAACCGCATCGGCTTCGTTCGAATGCTTCCACCATTCCCCGTAGATGCGCTCAGGTCCGTCTGCTTTGCGGATCCGGTGGGTCTCGCCGCGCCAGGAAAAGCGAAGCGGTGGCTGGTCGGGAAGCGCAGCAATGACCCTGTCGACCTGCTCCGGCCGGGCGAGCAGCCGCACCGGCCGCCGCCATTCGCGTGGCCAATCCACAGTTTGAGCGAGTGGGGACACGCGGTGAATGCTGCGCTCGGGAACGTCGCTTTCGACCGAGCTCATCTGGAAGACTCGATGCACGCCAATTCTATTGGCAATGCGGTCGACAAGCGATGGAAGCTCGGCTTCGGAAACCTCTTCAAGCGAAGCGGCCTGTCGCGCCGAAAGCGGTTCCGAGCGAATAGCGCTGAGCCGCATCGCCTCGATCCCGAAGCCGGGCTCGATCTGTTCGATCTTCATTCGAAGCAGCGACGCGAGATGGGTGGCATCGCGCGTGGCGCTTACAAGTCCGATGACGATCCGCTGCTCGTCACCATCGACGCGATTGCAGGTCAGCTTCACCTGCCGCGCTCCCAATCCCTGCTGCTCGAGCGTGCGCGCCAGCATCGCGGCGAGGTCGCCGATCACCTGCTCGATCGCTTCGGCGGAAAGGATCGGCTCCAGGAAGCACAGGGCCGCCGCGGGCGCTTCCCGGGGAACGATCGGATCGAACGTTTCGGCGGTCCGCCCGACCGCCTGATCCAGCCGGGTCAGCAGCCCCTTCCCGAAACGCCGCGCCAGCGGTTCGCGCGGCATTGCGGCCAATTCGCCGATGCTGTCGATCCCGAAGCGGCGGCAGGCGTTCGCCGCCTCTTGGTCGATCCGCAGCGCCTGCGGCGGGAGCGCAGCAATCCTCTCGACTGCTTTCTCATTCGGGCAGAGCGCGATCTCTTCGGCGCCGAAGCGGGCGAGCGCGTGGGCGGCACCAGTGGCACCCGCCACTGCAATGCGCGCGGTGAAGCCGGCACGGCGGCAGGTACGAAGAATCCGCTCGCACAATCTGCGCTCACCGCCGAAAAGATGCGCGACTCCGCTGATGTCGAACCACAGCCCGTCGGGTTCATCGACCGCCGCAAAGGGAGTCCAGCGCCGCGCCGCAAACAACGCCAGGCGCATCAGCACTGTTTTGTCCGCTTCCGGCTCGGCAGGCCGAATGTCGAGCCCGGGTACCAGCGCCCGCGCCTGGGTCAGCGGCATTCCGACATGAAGCCCGAGCGTCCGCGCCAGCGGGCACACGGCCGCAAGCACCATCCGCTGGCCCTGCCGTTCGGTCGTGACCAACGGCCGGTCAGGCGGCGGTTCGGATCTGCCGGTCCGGTCGAGCCGCCGGAACCGCTCGATCGGGAGCATCGGCAGGAAGAGCGAGGCGACCCGCTTCATCCACTCCCTCCAAAATCCATTCCGCCGGCCTGCCGCTACGCTGCCGGACCAGTTCCACCGTCCAGCGCGACCGACCGATTCCGCTGACCGGCAACGCGCGCGAGGGAGCGCAGCCGATCCGCCAGCGGGTCACTGCCGATGAAGGAAGGGCCAGCGGATCGGCTCCATTCTTGCGCCAGCGCCGAAGCAGAAGCGCCATCGTTCCGCTCGTCTCCGCCGCGAGTTGTAACCTGCGCCCCGCGGCCATCGTGAACCGCCCCACTTCGCCGACGACTCCGCCGAGGCTACCGTGTCGAAGCCCTTCCTCGATCACCGCCAACACTTCGTCGTCGTTGCCGCATTCCGCGTAGAGCAGCCGGCTGGGTGGAAGCCCCGCCTGGTCAAGCGCCGGGGCGAACAGGTCACGGCGCTGGATCACCCATAGCACCATGCCTTTAAGTCGGGCGGCGATCCCCCCTGTGAACAGGCTGGCTGCGGCATCGTCGCCGGGCGAACTCGTCGCCCCCGTAATTTCGTGCAGCGCCGCCACCACAAGGCCACCGCCAAGCTTCCCGTCCACCGCTTGCACCTCGAACGGCAGCCGCTCGGCCGCGCCCGTAAGCCCGGAAGCCTCAATGGCCCGGATTTGCGCTCGGAGCGTCTCCAGCGGGTGAACGGAATGGCTTTGCATAGCGACTCGGACGACTTATTTGTTCACTTTATGTTCCCACATTGAGCCAAGAGTCAATTGGATCGGAATAAACCGCTATGTTTCTGAGCAAGCCGGCGGATCACTCGAGTTCATTGTGGATGTCTCAGGCCTTTGCCAACCGCCGCAAGCGCAGCCCAATCAGGTCTACGGGCGTGTTCACGTTCGGTATTTCTTGGGAACAGTGAACGCGCCGTGCCCCCGCATGGATGGTCCAATCATTCATCGCCAGACTACTGGCAGCGGCGAGATAGCGGTCGAGCTTGGGCGAAAGCGACGTGGGCCACCAGCCAAACAAGGGTTGGCCGGCAATCGTTGCCGCCCCAGAGCCGGACAATCGGGCTGCAAGGTCGGCCGGAATCTCCGGAGTGTCGCAGGCGGAGGTCAGGACCGCATCGAACCCTTGAATGGAAGCAAAATGCAGCGCTCCAGCCAGGCCACCCAGCGGACCGAGCCCCGGCCAAGGCCGATCGGCGAGACAGACGTGGCCATCTACGGCGCGGCCGCAGATAACGATAGAATCGCATTCCAACGCGAGTGCCGCAATGACATGATCGAGCAGACATCGGCCGTCGAGCTCGGCGAGCGCCTTGTCGCTACCGAACCGGCGCGAACGGCCGCCGGCGATGATGGCACCCAGCACTCTAAGCGGCATGGAGCGGCTCCTTCGCTTCTTCCAGAAGCCGGGCGATCGCCGGGCGGCAGGAGCCGCAATTGGTTCCGGCATTCAATGCCGCGCCCACCTCGGCAACGCTGGTCAGCCCCTGTTCGGACATGGCCCGCAGGATCGTCTTCATGCCGACATCGAAGCAGACGCAGACGATTGCGCCTTTCTCCGGCTGCGGAACCGCGGCCCGCCCGGCCAGCACCGCCGCATTTTGTTGCTCACCTAACTGGCTCACCAGCCAATCTCGCGAAGGCAGAATGCCGGTGCGGGTCAGGAATAGCGCCGCTGTGAGCTTGCCGTCCTGAAGCACGGCAACCCGACGACTACCACGCGCCGGATCGGTAGCTTCGACCCGCTCGCCCTTCGGCAAGTAGTGAAGCAGCGAATCCGCCTGGCCGAGCCCCGCCAGCTCATAGAGAAGCCCGCCAGGAACGGTCACACGCGTCGACCATAGGCAATCTGGTCTTCTCGCGGGCGCTCCGCGCACAATCAAAAACCCGCGCCAGTCGACCGGCTGCGGCTCAATCTTGACGGGAGTTGCCTTGAATCCCGGCTGACCAGAGATGGCGTCGGTCAACGGCCAGGGGAGAAGGCCTGTCCGGCCGCCAGTCGATTGCTGGTCGGTCCAATGGATCGGCGTGAAAATCTCCCCCCGGCGCTGGGTCTCGGTGACTGCCACGCAAAAGATGCTCGAGCCGCTGCCGGTGCTGACCCGCGCAAGATCACCATCCCGAATCCCGGCAGCTTCGGCGTCGGCGGAATGCACCTCTACCAGAGGCTCCTGCCGGTGCCGCGCAAGCTTCGGCGACAGGCCGGTCCGGGTCATCGTGTGCCATTGGTCCCGATAACGCCCCGTGTTGAGGTTGAGCGGCCACTCGCGACGCGAGACCAGCGCCATCTGCTGGACCGGTACCAGCCGCGCCTTTCCATCGGGTGTGGAGAAGCGCCCCTCCGCGAACGGTGTGCCACCCCAGCGGAAGGGTTCCATCGTCTCATAGGCATCGTTGGCCGTGCCAGTATGGCCGGGAAGCGCAAACAGCCGTTCGCCGCGGTTCTCGTAAGTCGAAAGGCCTGCATGCTCGCGCCAGATCTGCGCGGGCCGGTCGTAGGAGAAGGCATCGCGCCAGCCCATCCGGCGTGCGACTTGGCTGACGATCCACCAGTCGGGTTTGGCCTCGCCCGGAAGCGGGAGGAACGATCGCTGTCTGCTGACTAGCCGCTCGCTGTTCGTCACCGTCCCGTCTTTTTCGCCCCAGGCGGCGGCGGGTAGGCGGACATGCGCGTATCGGCTGGTGTCGGTCTCGGCGATCACATCACTGACGACCAGGAATTCGCATTTGCTGAGCGCGTCGCGCACCCTCGCTGCGTTGGGCAGCGACACTGCCGGGTTGGTCGCCATCACCCAAAGCGCTTTGATCTCGCCCTTGCGGACGGCGCGGAACAGATCGACCGCTTTGAGACCGGGCTTGCTGCACATCCGTTCGGCGGCCCAGTAACGGCCGACGCGGTCGAGGTTGTGGGGCGCGAAATCCATGTGCGCGGCCAACGTGCTCGCTAGCCCGCCGACCTCGCGGCCGCCCATCGCGTTGGGTTGACCGGTGATCGAGAAAGGCGCCGCTCCCGGCTTGCCGATGCGCCCCGTCGCGAGGTGAACGTTTATGATCGCGTTGACTTGGTCGGTGCCGCGGATCGACTGATTGATCCCTTGGCTGAACAGGGTGACGGTTCGCGGGGTCGCGGCGAACCAGTCAAAGAAGGTGGAGAGATCTGTCGGCGAGACGTCGCAGGTCTTCGCTACGGTCCACAGATCGTGCCCTTCGTCGAGCGCTTCCCAGAAACCCGCGGGCGTCGAGACCGAGCGGGCGAGGAATTCCTCGTCGAGAACCCCAGCACGACGGCAATGGGCGAGGAGGCCGTTCATCAAAGCGACGTCCGTTCCCGCCTTCAGCGCCAAGTGGAGATCGGCCTCGTCGCAGGTCTCGGTACGGCGTGGATCGATGACGACCAGCTTCGTTCCGCGCTCCGCCCTCGCGGCCTGGATGCGTTGATAGACGATCGGATGACACCAGGCGGTGTTGGAGCCGACCAGCACCACCAGATCGGCCAGCTCCAGATCCTCGTAGGTCGCGGGGACCACATCTTCGCCGAATGCGCGGATGTGGCCGGCGACCGCGCTCGACATGCAAAGGCGCGAATTGGTGTCTATGTTCGCCGAGCCGATGAACCCCTTCATCAGCTTGTTGGCGACATAATAATCCTCGGTCAGCAACTGGCCCGAGACGTAGAAAGCGGCGCTGTCCGGCCCATATTTCGCGATCGTCTTCGCGAACTTGCGCGCGACCAGGTCCAGCGCCTTGCCCCAACTCGCGCGCCGGTTGCCGATCATCGGGTGGAGAAGCCGACCCTCGAGTCCGACCGTCTCGCCCAAGTGCATGCCCTTCGAGCACAGCCGTCCAAAATTGGCCGGATGATCGGGATCGCCCACGATTGTCACCGAGCGCCCCTCGCCGGGAGTCGCCAGAACGCCGCAGCCGACGCCGCAATAGGCGCAGGTGGTGCGGACCTGGGTCATTGGATCACGCGGCCTGCTTCACCACCGCTGCCCGGGCGATCATGATCCGGCCCGCGACTACCCGCACTGGAATCGTCGGGACGCAGCCCTTGTCCGGGGCTTGCGCCTCGCCGGTGACGAGCGAAATCTTCCAGTCGTGAAGCGGGCAGGCGACCTTGTCGCCGTGGACGATGCCCTGGCTAAGCGGTCCGCCCTTATGCGGGCAGCGGTTGACGAGTGCATAGATGCGGTCGTCGCCGGTCCGGAAGACGGCGATTTCGTCGCCGCCGGCTACGGGGACGCTTCGGGCGCCGCGGAGCGGGATGTCGGTCACCGGCCCGAGGTCGAGCCATTCGGGGGCGATGAAAGGCTTGGCGTTATTCATGCGTGCACCATCGGTCGGACTTCGGCGAGCGGAGTGTGGAGGTGACGGTCGGCGCCGTGGGCGCGCTCGGCCCACGGATCTTTCTGCGAGAAGCTCTGGGCATAATGGAAGCGCTCAGCGAGCGACTTCCGGCCGGGTTCGTCGTCGGCGATCCGCTTGCGGACATATTCAACGCCAACCCGTTCGATCCAGGGAGCGGTACGCTCGAGATAGCGCGCCTCCTCGCGGTAGAGCTGGATGAAGGCCGCGCAATATTCGAGCGCCTCTTCCTCCGTCGCCACGTTGCACAGGAGATCGGTTGCGCGGACCTTCATCCCGCCATTGCCGCCGACATGCAGCTCGTAGCCGCTGTCGACGCAGACGATTCCGAAATCCTTGATCGTCGCTTCGGCGCAATTGCGCGGGCAGCCCGACACCGCGATTTTGAACTTGTGGGGCATCCAGCTGCCCCAGGTCATCTGCTCGACCTTGACCCCGAGGCCGGTCGAATCCTGGGTCCCGAACCGGCACCATTCGGAGCCGACGCAGGTCTTTACCGTGCGCAGCGCCTTGCCGTAGGCATGCCCCGATACCATGCCCGCGGCATTGAGGTCGGCCCAGACCGCTGGCAGGTCTTCTTTCCTGATTCCGAAGATGTCGATCCGCTGCCCGCCGGTGACCTTGACCATCGGCGCATTGAATTTCTCGACAACGTCGGCGATTGCTCGAAGCTCGGTCGGGTTGGTGATGCCGCCCCACATTCGAGGCACGACGGAGTATGTGCCGTCCTTCTGGATGTTGGCATGCATGCGCTCGTTCACGAAGCGGCTCTGCTGGTCGTCGGCATATTCGCCCGGCCACGCGCACAGCAGGTAATAATTGAGTGCGGGGCGGCACGAGGAGCAGCCGTCGGGCGTCGACCAGTGCAGCTCCTGCATCACTTGCGGGATAGCCTTGAGACTTTTCTCGATGATCAGCTTGCGCACGTCGTCGTGGGTGAAGCTGGTGCATTTGCAAATCGTCTTCACTGCGCGCTCGCCGGCATAATCGTCGCCGAGAGCCAGCCTCAGCAGGCATTCGACCTTGCCGGTGCACGAGCCGCAGGAAGCGCTCGCCTTGGTCGCTGAGCGCACGGCGTCCAGCGTCTTGGCGCCGTTATGGATCGCGTAGAGGATGGTCCCCTTCCAGACGCCGTTGCAGCCGCAAATCTCCGCCGTGTCGGAGAGCGCTGCAACGGCCTTAATAGGGTCCGCGCCGCCGCCTCCGTCGGCGAAGGCCGGCCCGAAGATCAGGCTCTCCCGGAGCGGTTTGATGTCCTCGCCGCGTTTCAAAAGGTCGAAATACCAGCTGCCGTCCCCTGTATCTCCGTAGAGGACCGCTCCGATCAGTTTGTTGTCCTGGATGATCAGGCGCTTGTACACACTCCGGGCCGCGTCGCGCAGGACAATGTCCTCGGTCTCTCCGCCCCCGCTGAAGTCGCCGGCGGAGAAAACGTCGACTCCCGAAACCTTGAGCTTGGTCGAGGTTACCGAGCCCGTGTAGGGAGCAGGCTCCTTTGTCAGTCCTTCGGCCAGTGAACGGCACATCTCGAACAATGGCGCTACGAGGCCGTAGCAGGCGCCGCGATGCTCGACGCATTCGCCGACGGCATAGATCGCCGGATCCGATGTCGCCATATTATCGTCGACCTTGATACCGCGCCCGATTTCCAGGCCGGTATCGTCCGCCAACCTGGTGTTGGGACGGATCCCCACCGCCATGACGACAATGTCAGCCGGGATCTCGCGCCCGTCCTTCAGACGAACGCCCTCGACCTTTTTCTCGCCGATGATCTCGGCCGTGTCGGCTTGGGTCAGGATGGTGAGCCCGCGGCTTTCGAGCTCCTGTTTCAGCAGCCAGCCGGCCGCCTCGTCGAGCTGACGCTCCATTAGGGTCGGCATCAGGTGCAGAACCGTAACCTCCATACCCCGAAGCCCAAGACCGTTGGCCGCCTCCAGGCCGAGAAGGCCGCCACCGATCACGACCGCGCGGCCACCGCGCTCGGCCGCTTCGAGCATCCGGTCGACGTCGTCGAGATCTCGAAATGTGACGACACCCGGAAGCTCGCGGCCCGGAATCGGGATGACGATCGGATCGGAGCCGGTGGCGATGATCAGCTTGTCATAGCCGCGCACCTTGCCGGACCTGGAGGATACCAGCCGCGCGTCGCGATCAATTTCTGTGACGGGATCGCCGGCGATCAGTTCGATATTGTTGGTCGCATACCAGCGCTCGTCATTGAGAACGATGTCCTCAAAGTTTTTTTCGCCGGCAAGGACCGGCGACAGCATGATCCGGTCGTAATTGACCCGTGGCTCGGCACCGAAAATCGTAATCCGATAGCGAGCTGGATCGCGGGCGAGAATCTCCTCGACCGCACGGCAGCCAGCCATACCATTGCCGATGACGACAAGGCGCTGGCGCATGTCGCGCGCGGCCTCCTCGCCTGCTTCTCCGGTCCCTTCCTCTGCACCAAGATACATTTGCATTTGCTCCGGACATGAAAAAAGCCGCCCGATCGGCTCCTTGGCGGAGCGATCGACGGCGGCGTTGCCTGTGCCTTTGGGCCGTTCGGCCCAGCTTCCCTTCCGCTTCGGCACTGAAGCGTCGGGGCTATGTCACGGACTTCCTTGTCCGAATCGCATTATGCGCAGAAGCGATGCTCGGGGCAAGGAAATTGTGCAGTGCAGCACAAGTGCGAAAAAGGAGAGGGAGCCTCTGAACGCTGGCCACCTCCCCTCGGGGAAAGGGTTAGTAGGCCCACTCCAACTGCAGCCAGAACTTCTTGGTGTCTGTCGCGAAGCTATCGGCCTTGTAGGAGGCGAACTTGGCGGTGGCTGTCCAGCGACCTTTCTTCGCCGCAACCATCGCATCCCATTCGTTGCCGTAATGCTGGCCCAAACGATCGCTTTCGAAACGGTGGTAGACGGCCAGAGCATTGATCGCGTCGAGTCCCGCGATCTTTTTCCAGCCGTAGCCTGCCTGCCCATAATAGTCCTGGATTCCGTTAGGTGGAGTCACGAGGAACTTGTCGGCCCATCCCTGAAATTTGTGGCCGGTGGCAAGCGGGGTCTGAAAGCTGGTGTAAGCGCGCCCGTCGTCGGCGCCGAGCATCTCGTAACCGCCGCCGATCTTGAACGCAGCGACATCCGCCGTGAGCTCCGCCAGCGCATAATCGGCGTGGTAGCTGTTCGGGTTATGCCCGTAGTTGCTCTGACGGGCGAAGCTCGCCGCATATTCGAGCTTCAACAGCTTCGAGAGCGCATGTGATCCCGCGAAGCGCCCACCATAGCTCTGGCTCGACTGCTTAAAGCCCGAAACGAAGGCTTGGTCTTGATCGACGAGAAAGGCGAAGCCGGTCAGCTTACCGAAGGGGGTCGGATAGCTCGCCGTCGCGAACACATTGTCGCCGCGGATTGCCTGTGGTCGGGTTCCGGTCCCTTGTGAGCCCCAGATGGTGCGTACCGACCAGGCATAGGTCACGTCCGCCTGGAAGCCCTTGGGTGTTCCATATTCGACGCGCGCTGCATCGAAGGTCTGTTCATTCTGCCGCCATCCGACCGAACCGACGAAGCGCTGGTCGTCAATGTTTATGAGCTGCCTGCCCGCTGTGACTGACAAAGTCTTGACCGGCCGATACTGGATCTGCAGCCGGCTGATCTCGAGATTCTGCGGATCCGCAACCAGTGGATATTGGGTCTTGCCGTTCAATCCGCTGAGGTAGCGGTTGTCGAGAGCGATCGTACCTTCCGCTTCCGCCAGCACGCTGAATGCGCCGTCGGACGCCACGAAACCGGGACGAGCGCGAAGCGTAATGGCGTTGGCGTCCTTGGCGGTTCCGGTCTGATCGACGTTCTCCCAGCGCAACCGCATGTCGAGCAATGGTTTGAAGGTCACATCGTCGGCCCAGGAGGGCGCAGCAATGGAGGCGGCCGCGAGGCCGAGGGCGAGTTTCTTCATTTAAATATCTCCGTGACTGGCGAGTCTGAATTGAGGTCCGAAGGTTAGATGCGAACCCCTTGTGCGGCGTTCGCCCAGGTTGAGCGCCAGCGGATCTTGACCAAGCTAAGTCCCAGCAACGCCACCATCGCCAAGGAGGCGAAGATCAGGAAGCCGGACGAGAAGGAGCCGGTGATTTGCTTGGCAAAACCGAGGCTTGAAGCGAGGTAGAAACCACCGACTCCGCCAGCCATTCCGACAAGGCCGGTCATCACGCCGATCTCCTTGCCGAAGCGCTGCGGGACGAGCTGGAACACCGCCCCATTGCCGCAGCCGAGCGCAAGCATCGCGACCGCGAAGAGGGCGAGGGCGATCGTTACGGTCGAAGGACCCATGGCGACGCCCGCTAGCATGACGGCCGCGACCACATAGACCACGGACAGGGCCTTGATGCCGCCGATGCGATCGGCGAGCGCGCCGCCCATCGGACGCACCAGAGATCCGACGAACACACAAGCGGCCGTCGCGTAACCGGCCATCACCGGCGTCAGGTTAAAGGTCTCGGTGAAGTAGATGGAGAGCGATGAGGCGAGTCCGACGAAGCCGCCGAAGGTGACACTGTAGAACAGCATGAACCACCAGGCGTCCGCCGTCTTCAACGGCTCGAGATATGCGGCGAGAGTTTTCGCCGCCGGTTTGCCCGGCGCATCCTTGGCCAGGACCAAATAGACGAGGAAAACGATCGTCAGTGGAATGCAGGCGAGGCCGAGCACGGCGTTCCAGCCGAACGCCTTTGCAAGAAGGGGAGCAAACAGCGAGGCGAGCACTGTTCCGGAATTGCCCATTCCGGCGATTCCCATCGCCTTCCCCTGGTGCTCCGGCGGGTACCACCGGCTGGCGAGCGGCAAAGCGATCGCGAAGCTGGCGCCGGCGAAGCCCAAGATCACCCCGAGCGCTAGAGTTCCGGCGAAACTATTCACGCCGAGCATCCACGCGGTCAGCAGTCCGCCGATCACGATGATCTGGTTGATCGCGCCGGCTCTCTTTGCGCCAATGCGGTCGGCCATCAATCCATTGACGATCCTGAGGATCGCACCCGCGAGCGTGGGTGTCGCCACCATCAAGCCTTTCTCGGCGGAATTGAGGTCAAGGCTTTTGGCGATCACCGGCCCCAGCGGTCCGAGCAGCACCCAGACCATGAAGGCGGCGTCGAAGTAGAGAAAGGCGGCAAATAGTGTCGGCGCGTGGCCGGATTTCAGGAATGACGACTTCATTTCTAGCTCCCTGTTTGCCCACGGTTCGAAAAGAAAAAGCCGCCTCCCGGCTGCCCTCGCGGGGCCGGTCAGCGGCTTTGCTTTCGATCCAAAGCTCGTCCTCCTTCGGCGGCGGACGAACCTATGTTGCGGTGCACCCTATTTGTGCACTGCACCATTCGATGAAATCAAGGTGCCAATTGCGTGAGATATTCACCGATCCTGGAGGGGTCGAATACGCGTCCATCGAAGAACCGGTCGGGCCCGAGAGAGAGGGTGCCCTTATTCGAGGAGACGCCGTGCTCCTTTATCAGTGAGCCTTCGACCTTGAGACTGGCGCCAGGAAGCGGAGTTTGACAATCAGCCAAAGCACGCCGGTAAATATCGGACCGGAACACGCCAGACGCCATTCGCTCCGCTTCGGGCGAATGCTCAAGAAACCCCCAGCGGACGAACTGCGAATAAATCCACAGCGCCTGGCTGCGCCATGGGAAATTCGCTGCCCGCCTGTGCAGAAGCAGGAAGTTATCAACCTCGACGGTATCGCCGACGGCATTGAGGGTGATTCGTCCCGAAAGTCCGCGCTCGATCCGCTCCGCCGGTACTCTGAGATAGGCTTCGCGCGCCAGCAGCCGCGCAAGTTGCAAGCGGTTGTCGGGGCAATCGCACCAGACTGCTGCTTCGTCGAGCGCCCGAAGAAGCCGGTCGAGAGTGTCTGGATTGGAGTCGGCCCAGTCGTCGCGCATCGCGAGCACCTTCTCGAGACCGCTTTCCCAGATCCGGCAGCCAAGCGCGACGATCTCGCCGGCTCCGGCATCGACCGCGCTGCTGTTCCACGGCTCGCCGGCCGAGAAACCGTCGATCTCCCCAGTTGCAAGCGCATTGGTCATCAGCGGTGGCGGAAGCACCCGAAGCTCGACGTCGCGGTCGGGGTCGATCCCGGCATAAGCGAGCCAATAGCGAAGCATCAGCGCGTGACTCGAGAAGCGATGCACGACCGCAAGTACCGGCTTCCGCTGCAGCCGCTGAAGCGCCGCTCCCAAATTCTCCGTCGCCAGTATCGGATCGTCGGCACGTTCTCGTGATGTTCCTTTCAGGGCGGCGGCAAGCCGGCGCGAAAAGGTGATCGCATTGCCGTTGAGCGACAGGCTGAAGGGTGCAGCGAGCGCAGCCTTGTGCTGGCTGAGCCCAAGCTGGACCGCGATTGCCAGTGGCGCGAGCAGGTGGGCGCAATGCACCTGGCGGTAGACCAGCCGGTCACGGATCGTGGCCCAGGAAAGATCGCGCACCAGTTCCAGTGCAATCCCATGCTTCTCCGCGAACCCGAGCTCCTTTGCAGCAGCCAAAATCGCGCAGTCGGTAAGCGGCAGGAAGGCGATTCTAATTGGGGTCAAGCGTCATCCTCCGGCTTCGATTCCAGCAGTTCGGCGGCGGTCAGCAGCGCCTGCGCAATATCGGCGATCCGCCGCCCCTGCCGCATCGCGGTGCCGCGAAGCAGTGCGTAGGCGTTTGCCTCCGTGAGTTTTCGGGTCGACATGAGGTAGAGCTTCGCGCGATCGATAATTCGGCGCTCGGCGAGCGCGCTTTTTGCCTCTTCAAGCTCCTTTTGCACTGCAGCAAAGGCGTTGAAGCGGCGTATGGCGAGATCGAGGATTGGCTTCACCCGCTCCTTCTTCAGGCCGTCGACGACATAAGCGGAAACACCGGCTTCGATCGCGGCCCCGATCATCTGTTCGTCACTGGTGTCGACGAACATGGCGATGGGGCGGGCGAGGGCGCGGCTGACCGCCAGCACCTCCTCCAGCGTATCTCGCGAAGGAGATCCGAGATCGAAGATCACGACGTCCGGAGATTGCTTTTCCAGCTCGGCGACGAATGCACCATGGGCAGCGACCCGGATGATGTCGCGAAAGCCGGCCTCGCGCAGGCCGTCCTCGACGATCGCCGCCCTGGTTTCGCTCTGATCGACTATGGCAATCCGCACCGCAGCAGCGAATGTTGCGCTGCAGCATAGCCGTCAATAGCTTGTCGAGTTTCTCACCAAAACAGCCGGCGACGCCGAAAGGCTCGCGGCCGCCGTTGGGATGGTGCGCGACACGGTTGAGGCATAACCCGTCTCTTCCCTGATAACAGGGAATTTCATGCAAATTGGGCTCCAAAACAGGCCAATCTCGGCGCCTGAGCAAGCATCGGCATCTGCAAGCTCTTGTATTTGCAGTATTGTTGGGGCGAAATTGCATTTCCCTGTTCTTCGCCAGAACAGGGACCCAAATCACAGTAACAGGGAGTTTAGTGCCTGTTTCAGGACGGCTTAATCCCCGAAACAGGTGAGCTGGCTCACTCCGGGCGCGTCCGGCCATCCATCCACAAAAAACTGCTTGCCGAGCGAATTCTAACTCTTTCAGCTGGCTAGATGTTTCTGTTATGTTCCACCACACATGGAACAGACCTCTGCGAGGGCATTACCCTCTGCGCACCAGCTGGCTGTAGTCTATCGGCCCGTTAGTGCGCTCAAACCCGACCCGCGCAACGCGCGCACTCATCCCAAGCGGCAGATCGAGCAGCTGGTGCGGTCGATCCAGGAGTTCGGGTTCACCAACCCAGTCCTGATCGATGAGGCAGATGTGCTGATTGCCGGGCACGGGCGCCTACGAGCGGCGAAAGAGATCTGCCTCGCTGAAGTTCCGACGATCACCCTCGAGGGGCTGAGTTCAGCCCAGAAGAAGGCGCTTCGCCTCGCGGACAATAAGATCGCGCTCAATGCCGGATGGGACCTTGAGATCCTCAAACTCGAATTGGATGAGATCGGTACCATTGATGTTGAATTCGATCTGTCACTGACAGGTTTCTCCTCGGGTGAGATCGACGTGGTTCTCAAGGCCGCCAACGATCCCGATGACGAAGTCATCCCGGCCGTTCCAAGTGAGCCGCGGACGAAGCCCGGCGACATCTGGGTTCTTGGAGATCATCGGCTTGGCTGCGGCGACGGCCGCGACGTTGAGTTCTTGCGCCGGGTGATTGGCGAAGATGCTTCAATTGACGCTGCGTTCCTGGACCCACCGTACAATGTGAAGATCAACGGGCATGCGAATGCCGCTGGCCGGCACCGCGAGTTCGCAATGGCTTCAGGCGAGATGAGCACCAGCGAGTTTCGGATGTTTCATGAGGAGACGCTCGGCGCCGCCGCTCGCGTCTCCCGCGATGGGGCGGTCCACTTCGTGTGTATGGACTGGCGTCACCTCGATGATGTCGGTGCCGCAGGGGACGCAGTGTACGGCGACCTTCTGAACATCTGTGTGTGGAACAAGAGCAACGCCGGAATGGGCTCGCTGTACCGGTCAAAGCACGAGCTCGTTTTTGTCTACAAAGTTGGCTCAGCTCCGCACTTCAACGCTGTCGAGCTTGGCAGGCACGGCCGCAACCGCACGAACGTCTGGGATTATGCGTCGGTCAATTCCATGGCTGGTTCTCGTCGCGAAGATCTCGCCCTCCACCCGACAGTGAAGCCAGTGGCGCTGGTTGCGGACGCGCTCCAGGACGTCAGCAAGCGCGGCGACTTGGTGTTCGACATGTTCAGTGGTTCAGGGACAACGCTGATCGCTGCCGAGCGCGTCGGCCGTAGGTTCCGTGGCTGCGACATCGACCCCGCCTATGTCGACGTGGCGGTCGATCGGTGGGCGCAAATGACGGGTCGGACGCCAAACCTGGAACGCGCATGAGCGGCCGCTGGCAAAAGGGCCAGAGCGGCAACCCGAGCGGGCGTCCGCGCAAGCGGCGGCCGCACATCTCGGCGTTTGACATCATCTTCGACAAGACTCTGACCGTTACTCACAACGGGGTTGAGCGCGAGCTGAGTGTTGAAGAGGTGCTCGAGCTCAAGACCTATCAAGCGGCCCTCAAGGGCAGCAAACTGGCCGTTCGTTCTGTGCTGAAGATGATCGAGAGGCGCGAAGCGGCGCTTGCCAAGCTCGCGCCCCCTGCACCTTCATGCCCGGCAAAATTTCATTGGGAACATGATCCACGCAATGCCGACGAAGCCATGCTTCTGCTTGGCATCACCGTTCCCGACCCAAACTGGTCAGGTCCATGCGAGTACGGGACGCGCATGAAGCTCGCCACATGGGCGGCACAGGCCGGGATCAGCCGTCCTGGTCGGCGTACGCTGACGGACAAGCAAATTGAAGACATCAAGCGTGAGACGTTCGAATCCAACCTGCTGAAGTGGCCGAGGGGTGTTCGAGTAGCTGGCGCTAGTGTCCGTTTTCGACCCATAACGGACATTAGACACCCCAGATGAGTAGCTCTACATGACTCCTCGCATGCAAGGCTGCTCCGGTGTTGCGAAAATGGTCGAAATTAAAGATTCACGCGGTGGCGAGTT
>Ga0068854_100000763_pt1 | contig 19104 bp, 14 predicted proteins | sample KBSCornC42_FD_66590 | JGI IMG/M metagenome (GOLD analysis project Ga0068854, IMG submission 66590) | Corn rhizosphere microbial communities from Kellogg Biological Station, Michigan, USA - KBS Corn C4-2 | ecosystem: Host-associated > Plants > Roots > Rhizosphere > Soil ... | reverse complement strand
GCCAGCAGCGGCACGATCCACCAGACGCGGCTCGCGTGCAGATCGCGAAACGAACGCATCGCGATCGCGAGCAGTTGTCGCATCCGCGTCGACGCACCGAATGTACGCCGCGCTGCCGGGATTGCGACCGTCACGCGATGCTCGCCGTCCTCGGATTTCGGCAGCGATCGTTCGCGCGCGGTTTCGTGCGCGAATCGGAAGCGGCTGTACGCGGCGACCGACAGCAGCAGCGCGACGCCGAGCCAGAGCAGGCGATTCGCCAGAAGCGGTCCGTCGAGAGCGAGCACGTACGCGTTCTTCTGCAGCGAATTCGTCGATTGCCACAGCTCCTGCATTTTCGTGAAGCCGAGCGGATCGAGCAGCTTCGCCGCGCTCCAGCCGACCCGCGTCGGGAGCAGCTTTCCGCAGACGATCGAGAAGAAGAAGAGGAACGCCACGCCCGCGTAGCTCGCCATCGCGCGGCGGGTGAAGGTGGCCAGCGCGAAGGCCACCGCCGTCGCGATGAACGCCGTCGGCAGCGCGAACAACAGGTACGGCGCGAGATAGGCGATCGGGCGAAAGGCTCCGACTCGTTCCGGATCGATCCACGGCATCGCAGTCGCGATCGCGGCACCGAGCGGCAGCGCCAACAGCAGCAGCGCGCTGAGCGCGAACGCGCCGAGAAACCGGCCGAGAAGGTATGCGCGCTTGCCCACGGGCGAGGTGTAGAAGAGCGCATGCATCCGCGCGCCGCGGTCGCGCGTGGCCGCGTCGGCGGCGATCGCGGCGACGATTAGCAGCGCGAGCATGCTGCCGAACACCACCGTCACCATCACGGTGAACGGAGCGTTCAGGATCGTGCCGGCGAGCGCGGAGCCGACGGCCAGCATCCGCACGAACGGCGTGCAGATGGCGAGCGTGAGAAAAAAGTAGGCGAGCGTCGAAGGGCGGCGAAGCTGATGGGCGAGCTCGAAGCGAAAGACTTCCAGCGTCTTCCTCAGCATCTTCGTCATCGGGAGCCCTGCATCGCGCGAAAGTAGACGTCGTGCAACTGCGGCTCGACGGCGTGAAACGCAGGCGACGGCTGCGATGTGCTGTGCACGCGTACGGCCGTGCGGCCGGACAGCAATTTCGTCGACAGCACGCGGTGCTCGCGCTCGATCGCCGGCAGCTCTTCTTTCGAAACGACGCGCTCCCACACCATCCCCTCCAGCTCGGCGACGGCGCGTAGCGGCTCCGCTTCGAGCAGGATGCGGCCTTTGTCGATGATGGCCATCCGGGTGCAGAGCTCCGACACGTCCTCGACGATGTGCGTCGAGAGAATGACCACGCTGTTCTCGCCGAGCTCGCTGAGGAGGTTGAGGAAGCGGACGCGCTCGGCCGGGTCGAGCCCCGCGGTCGGCTCGTCGACGATGAGCAGCTTCGGATTGCCGAGAAGCGCGAGGGCGATGCCGAAGCGCTGGCGCATGCCGCCGGAATAGCCGCCGAGCTTCTGCCGCCGCACGTCCCAGAGATTGGTTTGTCGCAGCAGCGCCTCGACCGTCGCGCGGCGCTCCGCGCGATCGACGAGGCCTTCGAGGATCGCGAAGTGATCGAGCAGTTTCTCGGCCGTCATGTCGCGATGAAGGCCGAAGTCCTGCGGCAGGTAACCGAGCGTTTCACGCACGGCGTCCTTTTGCCGGACCACGTCGATCTCGCCGAAGCGGACCTCGCCCGCGTCGGGCTCCTGCAGCGTCGCCAGGATCCGCATGAGCGTCGACTTGCCGGCGCCGTTCGGACCGAGGAGCCCGAACATGCCGGCGCCGATCGTGAGGGTGACGTCCTGCAGTGCGCGGACGCCGTTTGGATAGACCTTTGATAGGCCGCTGATGCGCAGCTCGACTGGCATATGGGTCCTCGGAGGAGTCGCCGGCGTTAGTAGCGGTAGTAGATCAGCGTCGCGCCGGCCGCCGCGACGACCGCGCCGATGGCGGCGAGCACCGCGAAATGTTTCCGGCGCAGGCCGTCGAGCAGCGGCGCGAAGACGAAGCGGATCGGCCGCAGGAACGCCGCGCAGAACGCGGCCGCGAGAATCCACCACGATCCGAACAGCACGCCGCCGAATCCGGCCGTGAAGCGTATCCGGCCGAACTCTGAGGACGGCACGTCGAAGATCTGATCGAAGCGGTGGTCGAACATCATCGCCATGAATCCCAGCGGCGGTCCGATGATCAGCAAGCCCGTTGCGATGGCGAGGACGACGGCGATCGACGGGTAGACCAGCCACCGGCGCGCGCCGAGCGGTTCGCCGCGGTCGCGCGCGAGCTCAACATATGCGCGGCTGACGATCATGGCCGGGATGATCAGCATCGGGCCCACCGCCGGGAACAGCAGCATCGACAGCAGGAACATCGCGAATGCGAGATACGCGAGGCGCCAGTCGTCCGGCGCGGTGCGGATGCGATCCATGAACTGGCGCCACGCCGGACGCTCTTCGTCGGCGAGCCAGCGCTCCGGCGGGCCGAGGCGATCGAGGACGCCGATGACTTCCGTCGCGCCGATGGGCCCCTGCGCCTCGGCGAGCGCGATCTCGATGTGCTCGCGCACGCTCTGCTCGACTTCGTCGGCGACGACGGATCGCGTTCCACGCAGTTCCGTGCGCATCCGCTGCAGGTAGTTGTCCAGTCGCTCCCGTGCTGCTGGCGTCATCTCGGTCATCGCTTCCGTTCCTTTCGCAGACTGCCGATGGCGTGGTGCAGGCTCTCCCAGTGCTGATTCATCCGATGCAGGTCGTCGCGGCCGCGCGGGGTGAGCCGGTAATACTTGCGCGGCGGTCCTTCCTGCGACTCCTGGAGATACGTGTCGACGAGCCCACTGTTTTTCAACCGGCTCAAAATCGGATAGACCGTCCCCTCAGTGATGACCAGATGGTCGACGTCGCTGAGGCGCCGCACGATCTCGTAGCCATACAGCGGCGCGTCCGCAATCGTGTTCAGCACCGCGAGCTCGAGCAGCCCCTTGCGAAGTTGCGTCGTCCAGTTGTCGAAGGAGAGATCGTTCACGGGCTACACAATAGTGCCTTGCAAGGTACCTGTCAATACGATGTAGCGTTATAAACGGGTGTAGAGCGAGGTGAACGCGCATCCGCCCGCGCAGCCGAACAACGAAGGCACCTGCGCAGGCGACTCATCGCCTTCGACGGTATTCGTAAAGCTTTACGGCTTGCCTTAACTACTGCTTAATGTTATTCTCCCTCGCGGTCCCTTTCAATCCATTTGTAATTGCGTGGCGGAGCGTCTGAGGAGGCGTGTATGGCGAATATTGTCGACATCGAGGTGGCCGGGGCTCGCGGGTTGGCAATCAATCTCAATCAGTGGAAGATCGTTCCCCATTGGTGCACCGTTAGTGACGGAGACGGATCCCGTGGTTGGGACGATCCGACCGCCTCGCTGAATGGCTCGAAGATCGTGTTGACGGCCGCAGAGCTCCGCCGTCATGGAAATGAGGACGTCGCGCAGCTTTACGCGAGCAGAGGTCACGATATGGATCTGGATTTTTCCAGGGGCTGGCCGGATTCGGACGCGAACGGGATTGAGGTCAACAAAGTAGCGGACGAGTCCCAGTCGGAGCAAATGTGCGTCAACGGTGAGACGCACTGGCCGCACAAGATGAACTTTTTTTTCCATGTCGACATCACCACGGCCGAAGGCTTCACCATGAAACTGATCCTTGGACAAAGCCACGTCGGAGCCGGCATCTGGAGCACGGTCAAGAACCTGTACGACGCCGGGAAGAGCGCGGCGAAGGCCTGCGACGCCTTTGAGGACGGAGATGACTACGCGCTTATGAAGCAGTCCTACAAGTTCGGAAAAGCCGTCGACAATTTGTTCGATAGCAGCAAGAACTTATGGCATCTGACGGCCGTCGGTACGCTGAAACACCCGTCGTCCCTCTTCGACTATCGTCCCGCCGACCTGTTCCACAAAAAGAACCCCAAGGCGAGCCACACACGCCTCCTGTGCACGGGGGAAACGACGGCAAAAGGCTACGAGGGATACATCCAAGCGGCTGCTTTTCACGTCCTGTCCGGCGATCACACCTTCGGTCTGAAGGTCTATCCGCCGCGCAAACGCGAGGCGGCGGCCTAATTCCGCGGCAGTAGCTGTGTGGTTCGTAGTTAGTTGTTTGGTGGTTGATAGTTGGTGGTTCGCGAATCAGTACTCAGCCGCACTACGTTCGGCAGAGTTTCGCGCCATATTCTGCAAAGCGAATCGTTCGAGCTGGGCGCCGATCCAGCAAAACCGGGCGCCCTTCGGAAGTCGTGCAGCTTTCGTTGAAACTGCGCGGCGGGCGAGATGGCGATTCAATCGTCACGGGGCTGCTAGTCTGCAGCATCTGCTGCGTGCTGCCGACAGCTGAACTTTGGCTGGGAGACAGGGAGTCGAACCCCGATTGAGCGGTTCAGAGCCGCTTGTCCTACCATTGAACGATCTCCCAGAACTGGCAGGGCCGTGGATGCTACACGGCGCTAAACCGCTCGGTCAATATCCTCATTCCGTGCGGTCGCGGACAGAGCCAGTTCGCGTTTCGTGCGACAATCGCCGGGCGAGGATGAAGACGTGTTACCCGAGGTTTTCGAGTGTCCGCAGTGCCAGCGGCAGTTTGTTTTTGAGCTCGTCGAGAACGCCGACGACCGCTCCATCTACTGCCCGCAGTGCAAGCGCTACCTCGGCGAGAAGGACCTCAATTTCATCCTCATCTCCGAGATCGAGGAGCTGACCGAGCGTCTCCGCTTCGAGCGCGAACGCCTGGAGAAGGACGAAGCGCTCTACTCGATGTCCGACTGCGATGCGGAGTTGAAGCTCTACGGCAGCGAGGTGCACAAGGTCGTCAGCGTCCTCCGCAAAGCCGTGGCCGAACTGGAAGCGCTGAAAGAACAGTACCGGTGAAGCAGGGGTGAAGAAGGGACGAGGGAGATGAGGCAGGGACGAGGGAAAACAGCTTCACCCCCTCGTCCCTGCCTCATCTCCCTGCCTCATCTCCCTGCCTCACCTCCCTGCTTCACCCCCTGCTTCACCACGCGAGTACGACGTGCTTGGCGAGGTAGTACCAGAGGTCGGCGGAAATCAGCAGGGTGAACCAGCGCGCGGGGGCGTTTGACGGGATGATCAGGGCGGCGCTGACGAGGAAGAGGTCGGCGAAGATGCGCAGGAAGCCGTAGTCCTCGATCCAGATCGTGTGCGGCATGATCGAGAAGATGGCCAGGTAGCCGAGCCAGGCCAGCCGCCACTCCAGCGGCGCGCGCGAACGGCGCCAGATCAGAACGATGACGATGACGATGGCGGCGAGGAAGAGGCTCTCCAGGAAGTAGAGGCGTTCCTGATGATCGCGTCGAAAGGATGCGGCGGCCAGGAAGTGCGCGAACTCGACGAATGGCATCGCCCGCGCCGGCGCGCCCGCACGCAGCGGTGACACGCCCCATCGGATGGCCAGAAAGAACTGCCACACCGTGTAGACGGCGATGGGAAGCGAGAAGGTGATCGCGCCGATGCGCCGCTCGCGATGCAACAGGCGTTCGATCAGCCAGGCCGCGGCGAGTGCGAACGCGAGCAGCAGCGTCGGTTCGCGCGTCAGCACCGCGGCCGCCAGGAGCAGCGCCGCGGTGATGTTTCGGCGCGAGGCGATGGCCCAGATCGCGCCCATCGCGAATGCCGCGGTGACGATCTCGGCGAGGTCGCGCGAGAACGTCAGCACGAAGCCGGGATAAAGCGGCACGATCACGCCCCACAGCGCGTTCAATCCGAATTGTTTCGCGAAGGCTCCCGCGAATCCGGCCATCACCGCGGCGGCGATGATGTTGACGATGACGAGCAGCCATGGAATCCAGGTGACTTGGCCGAATGAGAGCAGCCAGACGATGAGCGGATACATAACGCGCTGCTGCCGATACGGCGGGTTGTCGATCCGGATTCCGTGCGCGGCCTGAACGCTCGTAAACGGATTGATGGCCAGACGGTAGAACCAGATTCCGTCGTAGCCGCCGATGTTCGGAATCACCGTCAAGCCAGCCGGCACTTTCGCGGCATCGACATTCACGCCGCCAGCGATGACGAAGAGCGAAACGTCGCCTCCTCGGGCACGCAGCAGCAGGACGAAAAAGGTGATGTAGCAGATGGCGATGATGATCGCGGGCACTGCCGGCGAGTTGAGCCACGTCCGCGATTTCATCGGCGCCGATTATCCACCGTAACTTTTCCGCGGCCCGGCGGTTTAATGAGCGATTCATGGATCGCGCGGACGAAGATCGCGAGCGGCAGCTCATCGAGGCGGCGCAGAAAGACCCGAGCCGGTTCGCGGAGCTGTACGAGGAGAACTTCGGACGCGTCTGGGCGTTCGTGATTCGCCGGGTTCAACATCGAGCGACGGCTCAGGACATAACGTCCGAGGTGTTTCATCAGGCGCTGGCGAACGTCGGAAAGTTCGAGTGGCGCGGCGTGCCGTTCGCCGCGTGGCTGTATCGGATTGCCGCGAATGCGATCGCCGATCACTTCGCGAAATCGGCGCGCGAGGAAAGCCGGCAAGCCGAGGAGAACGTACCGCCGCACGAGATCGAGAACATCGAACGGCGCGCGTCGCTGTATCGATTCGTCGATCGATTGCCGGCCGACCAGCGGCGCGTGATCGTGATGCGCTTCGCCGAGGAGCGAAGCATCCGTGAAATCGCGTCGGCAATCGGGCGGAGCGAGGGCGCGGTCAAACAACTTCAATGGAGAGGCCTGCAGACGCTGCGGGCGCGAATGGGTACGAATCATGGCTGAGCGCGATCTGATCGAACGGCTCGACGATGCGGTCGAAGCGATCCTCAGCGATCGCCGCGAAGGCCTCGCGCTGGCCGCGCCGGAGCTGGTCACGCTGCTGATGGTCGCAGGCGATCTGCGCGCACTGCCCGATCCCGCATTCAAATCGCAATTGCTGGCGGAGCTGGTTCCGCCGATGGAGGATGAGATGACGACGATGACTGCTGAAGAAGTGACGACCGGGTTCCCCTCGATCCGGCCGTATCTGCTCGTTCCCGATGCCGATGGGATGATCGCGTTCCTGCAGCAGACGCTCGGCGCCGAACTGCTCGGGCGCTATCCCGATGCCGAGGGACGCGTGATGCACGCGGCGATGCGCGTGGGCGATTCGCTCATCGAGATGGGCGAGCCGGAGTCGGGATTCAAGCCGATGGCGCTGCACATCTATCTCGACGACGTCGAAGGCGCGTACAACCGCGCGCTGGCCGCGGGCGCGACTTCCACTCTCCCGATCACCGACCAGGCGTACGGCGATCGCGAAGGAGGCGTGAAGGATCGCTGGGGCAATGCCTGGTACCTGGCCACGCATCAGGAGGAGGTCACCGAGGAGGAGTTGATGCAGCGCTTCGGTGGCGGCGGGAGCAAGCCGCGCAAGCAGCCGGGCGTCGGTCCGCGTCCCGAGGGGTATCACACGGTGACGCCGTTCTTCCACGTGCGTGGCGCGCGAGAGTTCATCGCGTTCCTCGGCGATGCCTTCGGCGGGACGACGGCGCACATCACCGACATGCCGGGACGCGAAGTGGCACATGCCGCGGTGCGCATCGGCGATTCGCTGATCGAGCTCGGCGAAGCGCATGGCGAGTCGCAGCCCATGCCGGCGGCGATCCATCTGTTCGTCGATGACGTCGACGCGGTGTACGAACGCGCGCTTCGCGCCGGCGCGAAATCGGTCGAGCCGCCGGCGGATAAGCCGTACGGCGAGCGTTCCGCGTATGTGGTCGATCCGTTCGAGAACCAATGGTTCATCGCGACGGCGAAGGGGTGAGAAACCCGGGCACGAATCATCCGTAGCACCACCGACAAATCACGATCGAGGTGTGTTCATGCGGATGATGAGAGTGGCAGTGGCGGTGGTCGCCGTATCGCTTGCGGCGGCCGCCGGCTTCGCGCAGTCGAAGGAGCGGGCGGACATTCCGGAGCAGGCCAAGTGGCGGCTCACGGACTTGTATCCGAGCGACGAGGCGTGGCGCGCGGCCAAGGACAAGCTCGTGGCGCGCATCCCCGAGGTGCAGAAGTACAAGGGGACGCTGGGGCAGTCGCCGCAGCAGCTCGCGGGCGCTCTCGTGCTGCTCAGCGATCTGAATAAAGAGTTTTCGCGCGTCTACATTTACACGGGACTCATCGCCGATCAGGACACGCGCGTGGCGAAGTACCGCGCCATGAAGCAGGAGATGGATCAGCTCGGGGCCTCGTTCGGCGCCGACACCGCCTTCGTCGAGCCGGAGATTCTGAAGATCGATCGCGCCACGATCGATTCATTCATCGCCAAGGAGCCGAAGCTCGCGCCGTACACGTTCTACCTGCACGATCTTCTTCGCCGTCAGGCGCACACGCTGTCGGAGCCGGAGGAGAAGATCATCGCCGATGCCGGCTTGATGTCGTCCGCGCCGAGCGATGTGTACGGCGTTTTCACCAACGCCGACTTCCCCTTCCCGACCATCACGCTGGCCGACGGCACGTCGCGCAAACTCGATCAGGCGACGTTCTCCGTTTCGCGCTCGCTGCCGAATCGCGAGGATCGCAAGAAAGTGTTCGAGGCCTTCTTCGGCGCGCTTGGCGATTACCGCGGCACGATCGGCACCGCACTGAACGCAGAGGTTCAGAAGGATCTCTTCTACATGCGGGCGCGGAAGTATCCGACCACGCTCGACTCCGCGCTCGAACCCGACGCGATCCCGACCTCGGTCTACACGAAGCTGATCGAGGGCGTGAACGCGAATTTGCCGACGTTCCATCGCTATCTGAACCTTCGCAAGCGAATGCTCGGCATCAACGACCTGCACTACTACGATCTCTACGCGCCGCTCGTGGCGAACGCGAAGCTCGAGTACTCGCTCGACGAAGCAAAGAAGAACATCCTCGGCGCAGTCGCGCCCCTCGGCACCGGCTACACGAGCGTGATCGAGCGCGCCTTCAACGACCGCTGGATCGATCTCTATCCGAATGCCGGCAAGCGCACCGGCGCGTATTCGAACGGCGGCGCGTACGACGTGCATCCGTTCATGCTCATCAACTACAACGGCCGCTACGACGACATGAGCACCGTCGCGCACGAGCTCGGCCACACGATGCAGAGCTACTTCTCGAACAAGAACCAGCCGTATCCGACGGCGGGCTATCCGATTTTCGTGGCAGAGGTAGCGTCGACGTTCAACGAGGCGCTGCTCAACGACTACATGCTCAAGCAGATCAAGGATCCGGCCACGCGCCTCTCGCTGCTCGGCAACTACCTCGAAGGCATGAAGGGGACGGTGTTCCGCCAGACGCAGTTCGCGGAGTTCGAGCTGCGCATTCACCAGGCGGCGGAGAAGGGTGAGCCACTGACCGGCGACACGTTCGACACGATCTACCTCGACATCGTGAAGCGCTACTACGGCGACGACAAAGGTGTGTGCAAGGTCGACGACGTGGTGAAGCACGAGTGGGCGTACATCCCGCACTTCTACCGGACGTACTACGTCTATCAATACGCGACGTCGGCGACGGCCTCGGCGGCGTTGTCGGAGAAGGTGATGTCCGGCGACGCGAACGCGACGAAGCGATATTTAGCGTTCCTCTCCGCGGGCGGATCGAAGTATCCGATCGATCTGCTCAAGGACGCGGGCGTGGATATGACCACGTCCGAGCCGCTCGAGCTGACGATGAAGAAGATGAATCGCGTGATGGACGAGATGGACGCGATTCTGAAGCAGATGGGGAAGTAGGTTAGAAACCTTCTCACCACAAAGACACAGCGCGGCATAGCCGCAACCAAAAGCACCTTTCCGGTCGAGAGTCCCTCTCCCCGAGCTTCTTCCGGGGAGAGGGAGACACGCAGCGAAGCGGAGTGCGGGTGAGGGGCGGCGCTTGGCAGATCGAGCCTCGTAAAACGCCCCTCACCCGCACTTCGTGTCTCCCTCTCCCCGCAAGAAGACGCGGGGAGAGGGACTCTCGAAGGGGAAATTCTTTGGTTGCGGCTACACCGCGCTGTGTCTTTGTGGTGAAGTGCCTTCTACCCTGGGAACCGTCCCCGCCCGCCCATGCCGCCCCGTCCGCCGCGGCCTCCGCGGTTGGGGTGGTTCGTGTCGCGGGTGCGCGAGGCGGCGATGGCGTCCTGCAACGCGTTCCACTGCTGCTGCGTGAGGATCGTCCGTTCCGAGGCGAGGAGTTGGACGCGGCGATCGAAGAGCGCGTCGCGGATGCCGCGCAGGCGCCCGCCGGCTGCGGTGATGTCGGCGGCGGAGGGCTGATTCGACTCCACCATCTGCCGCAGATCGCGGGCGGCCACCATGCTGTCGCGTTCGAGTTTCGCGATCTCAGCGTTTTGTTCGCTACTCATCCGATCGAGCGACGAGGCCTGATCGGGCGTGAGATTGACGGCCACGCTGATCCGCGGATCGTGCCACCAGTCGGACGGCGGCATGAACTCCAATCCGTCGCCCGCTCCCTCGGCGCGTGCGCGCGCGAAACCGCCGCGGTCACCACCACCGGGATAGCCCTGCGGCGGACGGCGATCGCGGTCGTCCATATCGGAAGTGCAGGCGACAAAGGCGAGAGCGAGGAGCGAGAGCGCGACGGCGTATGTGCGTTTCATGCGTCCGAGGCTACGACCTCGATCGCGCGCCGTTGAAGCGGATGTGTGACGTTTGCCGTAAAATCACTCGGGTCCACAAATCCGGCAGAAACGAGGTGTGTATGCGATCGACGATCGTCGCGGTTCTCGGCCTCTTCATGAGCGTGGCGGTGCTCGCGCAGCAGCCTGTAGCTACGGGAACGCCTGCGCCACCGGTCAAAGCGGCCCCACCGCCGAAGCCACCGTGGGAACCCGAAGGTACGCCGATCGTTCCGGATGACGGCGGTCCTCCGCGGGTCTACTTCGCGCACGGCTACGACAAGGAGACCCCGAACCTGGTCGGCCTTGACGACCGGCTTTCGATTCACGTTCAGAACTTCGGCACGCTTTTGAAGCAGGCCAACGGCAACTGCAAGGCCATCGTCCTTTTCATCGAAGGCATGCCGCTCAAGGGTGACAAGGCTGAGTCGTGCGACACGGTCAATGGTCATGTTCGCTACCGCCTTCTTCGTGACAAGGCGGACGACGACGCCTGGCACCTGCTCCTCGGCAGCCCGCACGGCTACGCGCATTCGGTCGATGTGAGCGTCGGTTCCGATACGCAGTTCGCGATTCCGAGCAGCGCCACGTTCGACTTCGAGGTCATTCCGGCGCTCCAGTTCCGGATTTTTATCGGGCTCATCGCCCTGGCACTTGCGGTGCTGATCTACCTCTGCCGGAACACGAGCCTCGTCCGCAGCGGGACGCATCCGGTGCCGAGCGAGCGCCCGTATTCGCTGTCGCTGTTTCAGATGACGTTCTGGTTTTTCCTGGTCATCGCCGCGTACGTTTTCATGTGGCTGATCAACGACGAGCTGGACACGATCACGGACTCCATTCTCGGACTGATCGGCATTGGCGCGGCAACCGCGCTCGGCGCCGCGCTGATCGACCAAAACAAAACGGCTCCGATGCCCGACGAGCCGGGTGGAAAGTCCCAAGGCTTTATCAACGACGTTTTGAGCGATCCGACCGGCATCAGTCTGCACCGTTTCCAGATGTTCGTTTGGACGCTGGTTCTCGGCGTGATCTTCATCGGATCGGTCTACAAGAACCTGGAGATGCCCGAGTTCAGCGCGACGCTGCTCGGCCTGATGGGCATCAGCTCCGGCACGTACCTCGGCTTCAAGGTCCCGGAAAAGCAAGGCAGCGATACGCCGCCCGGCGCGACAAATCCTTCGCCGGAGCCGCCACCAGTTGCGGAGCCACCAGCGACCTAAGAATCCGCTACGTTAATCTGCAGGCTTCGCCGCGCGATCAGGAATGACGCGAGGTACGCGATCAGCGCAACGAGCGTCAGCGCCCGGATGCCGACCGCCATCGACATCGACTCGATCAGGCCGCCGAAAACTGCTCCGGCCAGATTCCAGCCGAATGCGGCGTTCGATTCAATCCGCATGCGGAAGCGGCTCGCAAAGCAGATCGAGGCGAAGAAGATCGGCGCGCCGGCGAAGACGAGCGACAGCAGCAGCCGCCGCGGAACGCTCTCGATCAGCAGCCACTCCTGCGGCATCAGGTACGTGGCAAGAAGGGCGACCACGAGACCGCCGCCGGCGATTCCGTATGACATCGGCCGGAGTTGAATGACGATCGTTCCGATGAGGATCGTGGCCAGGATGGCGCCGAAGACGACCGCGCTGGTGACCCAGGTGGTACCCCAGACGAGATTCATCTGCGTAACGAGCTTGGTCTCGAGGAGCAGAAATGCGGCGCCGAAGAGAAACATCTCCGCGTCGAAGCTGCGGATCTGATCGTGCACGCGCTCCGGCGACGAGGCGATGATGGCAATGGCGGCGAGGATGAGAAAAATGGCGATGATCGAGACGTAAAACGCCGGCGGCCGCCGTGCATCGAGATAGAGGAACGGCCAATCGTCGGTCGGAACCTCGGTCATTGACGCCTTCTCCATCAATTGCGGGATCTCCGCCGCCAGCGCAGGCGTCCGAAGATGCTCGAACGCCGGACCGTCGACGAGGATCTCGTTGAACAATAAGTGGTTCTCCTGGCGCACGAGCGGCGGCCTGCCGAACGCCTCGGCCAGCATCGCAAACAACTTCTGGTGGATGCCGCGATTTGCGACCATGAAGTAAAGCGCCACGCCGCCCTGCGGTGAGAGACGCGCTCGCGCCGCCCGCATGCAATCGACGGTGTAGACGAAGTTGTCGAGGCGGACATTGGAAAGCGCGGAGAGTCGCGTCATCGAGTCGAGTGTCCCGAAGACGATGAGGTCGTACTGGTTCTTCGTGTTCCGCAGAAATGCCCGCGCGTCCGTGTTGAAGACGTGCACGTGCGGCGAGTCATAGGGACGATCGAGACGCACCGTCCTGCCGAGCTTCAGAATGACGGGATCGATCTCGACCGCGTCGACCTCCTGCGCGCCGTTGCCGAGCGCGGTGACGACGTCGTTCCCGGTGCCGGCTCCGAGGATCAGAACGCGGCGCGGCGGACGCTGCAGCGCGCGGTACGGGAGCGGATAGCCGGCCGCGATGTTCTGGTCATACGGATTGGTTGCCTGCCCCGGCGCGAGCGGCGCCGCGTACTGATGCAGCGATCCGTTCGCAAGAATGTAAACGCCGCCGGAGCCCGGATAACGTACCGCGCGCAACGCGTAGTAAGGGCTGTAAAGCGGCGAGCGCTCCAGCGCGGCGATCGACGCCACGATGGCGATGCCCGTGATCGCGTAGACCAGCCAGGCCTTCCATCCCTTCGAAACGAACAGCCACGCGCCGGCAATCAGCACGACGCTGAACCAGACCGCGGGGCGGGCGCCGGTGAAGGAGGCGAGCGCGAACGCGATTACGCCGAGGAGAGATCCGCTCAGGTCGGCCACATAGCCCCAGAGCGTTTTCCCCGCCTCGGTGAAGTCGCGAAGCCGCTCGCCGACGAATTGTCCGAGCGCGACAAACGACAAGGCGCTGAGGATGAACGCGGCGATGATCGGCGGACGGACGTCCTTCACCACCGGCGCGTTGGGGATGTCCCTGTAGAGGAGCCAGAGGTGCTCGGAGGGGGAGAGATTCGTGAAAGCGATGCGCGCCATCACCAGCGTGGCCGCGGCCGTGATGACTAGCGACAACGGCCATAGCCATAGCAACGACCGCTTGCCGGCGCGCAGCGCGCCGATGCCGAGCCCGAGGAACGCGCTGATCAGAACGACGTTCGGAAAGTACGCCAGCACCCGCACCTCGCTGGACATCCAGCGAATGAGCGTCAGCTCCTGAAAAAGGACGATGAACGACGCGGCGACGAGCGCAAGCCCCGGGCGGCGGAGTGGCATCAGTCAATCCCGATCGGTCGCGTCACGGCGGCAATTCTACGAGATCCGGTCAATGCCGCGGAGGCTGGGCACGGCGGATCGTCGTATCGAAGGGTAGGAAAAGACGTGTTTCGCGGCCCTCCTGACCTGGGGAGGAACGTTATGCCGATCTCGCAGCTCACCAATCCGAACATCATCTTCTTCATCACGGACGAGCAACGGTACGCGCAACACTGGCCGGCCGGATGGGCTGCGCAGAACCTGCCGTCGATGGACCGCCTGGCGAAGAACGGGCTCACGTTCCTGAATGCGTTCACCGCGGCCTGCGAGTGTTCGCCGAGCCGCGCCTCGATGATGACCAGCACGTACCCGCAGCAGAACGGCGTCGAAGTGACGTTCACGACGGCGCTCAATCCGAGCGATCCGACGCTCGCCGCCGTCCTGGCAGCTGCCGATCCGGCGTATCCGCTGATCTGGAAGGGGAAGTGGCACCTCTCGTTTCCGGTGAGCGGCGGGAATTGGTCGGAGGCGGACATCGCCAATCTGGCGCAGACGTACAACGTGCAGCAGTGGAATCCGCCCGATGCTGGCACGTCGCTCAGCGGCACGGCCACCCTCGGCGGCGGCAAGGGTCAGAACGACCGGCGCTTCGTCTGCGGTCCCGCCGCGCCGGGAATCCCCGCGGAGAGCGTCCTCGATTTCATCAACAACTGCAGCGGCAGCGATCCGTTTTGCCTCGTCGTCTCGCTCGTGAATCCGCACGACATCTTTCTCTACGCCAGCCAGTTCCAGGGCTCCGGATACGAGGACGCGCCGTTCGAACAGCTTCCCATCGAACTCCCCGACAATCTGTCCGACGATCTGACGACGAAGCCGGGCATCCAGCTCGCGTTCCGCACGAACTACAACGCGTCGCATCCGCTGACAGCCGCGCAGCAGGCGAATTACGTGAAGTTCTATGCCTATCTGCAGACGCTTTCCGACGCGCTCTTCTGCCAGATCCTCGACGCGCTGACCGCGAAGAACCTGATCGAAAACTCGATCATTTTCCGTTTCGCCGATCACGGTGAGATGGCTCTCTCGCATGGCATGCAGGAGAAGATGTACAACGCTTACGAGGAGTCGATGCACATCCCGCTGATCGTCTCCAACCCCGTGCTTTTCCCGCAGCCGGCGGTGACGTCCTCGGTCGTGTCATCGCTCGATCTCGTTCCGACGATCGCCGAGATCGTCAACTCTCCCGCCACGATGACGCTTCGCGGCAAGAGCCTCGTCCCGATCATTAACGATCCGAGCGACTCCGTTCACGAGTACGGTGTCGTCTACACATACGACGACTCTTTCAATGAACCGGATACGTTGTCCGGACACATCCGCTGCCTCCGCACCCCGCAGTGGAAGTACGCCGTCTACTACTCCTCGGCAGTGACGGGAGGCCAGTTCGAATACGAGCTATACGACATGATCGCCGATCCCGGCGAACTGACGAACCTTGCCTTCGGCACGGTCAGCGAACCAATCCAGCAGCAGTGGAACACCCTGCACTCGCAGCTAACCGATTTGCTGTCATCACTCGGACCGTTGCCGACCGGCGACTTCACCTGGCCGGTGAACCCGGCAGGATCAAATGTGTGGAGTCGGGTGACGAATTCACCGATGTCAGGGTAACGCTCGTCGCTTCCAGAAGCGTATCCGCACACGTTGAATCGAGAATTCGCCGCGACAAGCTAAGATGGACGCATGTCAGCTCGTCGCCTAGTCGCATTTGTCATAATGCCGTTTTCCGACGACTTCAATCACGTGTTCGATCATCTTATTCGACCCGCGCTCGAAGACTACGAGGTTATTAGAGCTGATTCTCATTTAGATCAACAGAATATCCTCAGAGGTATCGCCGAGGGTATTCATCGTGCTGACTTGGTCATTGCCGACGTAACCGGTACGAATGCCAACGTGATGTATGAACTCGGGGCCGCACACGCGCTCGGGAAACCTACGGTGATGATGTCCCAAACCATTACCGGCCTTCCGTTTGATCTGCGGTCATACCCCGTTCAAGCCTACGCACCTCACGGTGAGCAATCCGCCTCGTTTACGACGCGGCTGCGCGAAATCGGGCAGAAACACGCTTCAGGTTTAATCCGTTTCGGGAATCCAATAACGGACTTTCTCCCTAATCCGGGTCCCATAGTCAGCGCAGCAATATCCGAAAGGGCGGCGATCGAAGAGCGGGATGTCGGTTATGGCTTGGTTGATTACTCTGCCGATATGGAAGAGTATGGTGAGCGGGTTCTCGAACAATTCAATCAATTAAATGGTCTGAACTCCAAGTTAACCCAAGGTATGCATGCTTTGGCGCCGGCCTTGAACACAGCGCGAGCATCCGGTTCTGCGAAAACCGAACGGAAGTTGTTGAACGATCTCGCTGCTCTCATGAACGCCTATGCTGCCGCGTACTCGGATATTCTGCCGCGCTTTCACGAGGGTTGGGAGCGAATCGGGCATGCGATGCATTGGACGGCATCGTTAAAGCCCGCAGACGCTGACCCGTCGACAATCGCGCAGGTATGCGTCACGGGCCGGGGACTTCGAGAGGCGTTGAGCACAATTATCACCAATGCGATTTCGGTTCGAGACATCGTATCCACGGGACGCGGAAGAACCGGCTTACTAGACAAAGCTATCGTTACGACTGAGGGGGTATTCAATAGCCTGGTCAGTGAGGTGATGATCGCAGACGCCACGTTGGCCGCGGTGTACGCCCGTCTGGGCTGTGCGGAGCTTGCCGTCATCTAACCTAACAGGAATCTCAGGCTTTTTCGCACGGCGTTCGAGTCAGCTGATATTGCGAGCTGCCCTTGCAACGCAACGTAGCCTCGGGATTACACCGCCGTCGCCCGTTTCGCCAGCATCTTCTTCAGGTACTCGCCGGTCGGCGTACCGGGCGTTTCGGCGATCTCCTCCGGCGTGCCGGTGGCGATGATGTAGCCGCCGCCGTCGCCGCCTTCGGGGCCGAGGTCGATCACGTGGTCAGCGGTCTTGATGACGTCGAGGTTGTGCTCGATCACGACAACCGTGTTGCCGCGGTCGACGAGACCGTGCATCAGGTGAAGGAGTTTGGCGACGTCGTCGAAGTGCAGGCCGGTCGTCGGTTCGTCGAGGATATAGAGCGTGCGGCCGGTGGCGCGTTTGGCGAGCTCCTTCGCCAGTTTCACGCGCTGTGCTTCGCCGCCGGAGAGAGTGGTCGATGACTGGCCGAGTTTGATGTAGCCGAGGCCGACTTCATCGAGCGTGCGCAGGATGTTGGCGATGCGCGGGATGTTGCGGAACGTCTCCAGCCCCTGCTCGACCGTCATGTCGAGAATCTCCGCGATCGACGAGCCTTTGTACGTGACCTGCAGCGTCTCGCGGTTGTAGCGCTTGCCGCCGCAGACGTCGCAGGTGACGTAGATGTCGGGCAGAAAGTGCATCTCGATCTTGATCTGGCCGTCGCCCTTGCACGCCTCGCAGCGGCCGCCCTTCACGTTGAATGAAAAGCGTCCCGGCCCGTAGCCGCGCATGCGCGCCTCGGGCGTTTGCGCCATCAGGTTGCGGATCTCCGTGAAGAGCTGCGTGTAGGTGGCGGGATTCGAGCGCGGCGTGCGGCCGATCGGCGACTGATCGATGTCGATGACTTTGTCGATGTGTTCCAGTCCGTCGATGCGATCGTGCTCGCCCGGCGTGTCGAGCGCGTCGAAGAAATGGCGCGACAGCGCTTTGTGCAGGATGTCGTTGACGAGCGTCGATTTGCCCGAGCCGCTGACACCGGTGACGGCGATGAAGACACCGAGCGGAATGGTGACGTTGAGATTTTTGAGGTTGTTCTGCCGCGCGCCACGGATGACGAGCTTGTTCTCACCGATCGGCCGGCGGATCGCAGGAATCTCGATCGCCGCATCGCCGCGCAGGTACTTCGCGGTCAGCGACGACGGGAACGTTTTGATCTGCTCCAGCGTCCCCTCGGCCACCACCTCGCCGCCGTGAACGCCGGCGCGCGGGCCGAGGTCGATGATGTGATCGGCCGTCTCGATCGTCTCCTCGTCGTGCTCAACGACGATGACGGTGTTGCCGAGGTCGCGTAGCTCGACGAGGGAGTCGATCAGCTTGCGGTTGTCGCGCTGATGCAGACCGATGGAAGGTTCGTCGAGAACGTAGAGAACGCCCATCAGCTTCGAGCCGATCTGAGTGGCCAGGCGGATGCGTTGGCCCTCGCCGCCGGAGAGCGTGGCCGCGCTGCGGTCGAGCATCAGGTAGCCGACGCCGACGGAGCAGAGGAAGCCGAGGCGGTCGCGGACTTCTTTGAGAATCTTGCCGGCGATCTGTTCCTCGCGCGGCGTCAATTCGATTGTCTTGAAAAACTGATCCGCATTTTTGAGCTGCAGCGCGACGACCTTGTCGATCGGCTGGCCGGAAACCGTCACCGCGAGCGCTTCAGGCTTCAGACGGCGGCCCTTGCAATCCGGACAGTTCATCGGCGTCATGAAGCGCTCGACTTCTTCGCGGATGTCGTCGTTGTCGGTTTCTTTGTGGCGGCGGGCCAGCATCGGCACGATTCCCTCGTACGTGCCGTTGTACGAATACGTGCTCTCGCTGCCGCTGAACTGGAATTTGATCTTCTCGGTCGAGCCATGAAGGATCACCTGGCGCGCCTTCTCCGGCAGCGCATGCCACGGCGTCTCGATCTTGAATTTGAAGTGCTTGGCCAGCGTGTGAATCTGGCGGAGGCGCCAGTTCTCGGCGCCCTCTTTCCAGATGGCGATGGCGCCGTCGGCGACCGACTTGTTCCAGTCGGGGATGATCTTTTTCTCGTCGACTTCGAGCAGAACGCCGAGGCCGGAGCAGCGCGGGCAGGCGCCGTAGGGCGAATTGAAAGAGAACAGGCGCGGCGTGATCTCGCCGATGGAAACGCCGCAGTCGGGGCAGGAGTACGACTGCGACATCAGCTCCTCGCGGTTGCCTTCCTGGTAGAGGATCTTGACGAGCCCCTTCGACACGCGCGTCGCCGTTTCGAGCGAATCGGCGAGGCGCTGCTGGATGCCGTCCTTGACCACGAGCCGGTCGATGACGACATCGATCGTGTGTTTCTTTTGCTTGTCGAGCGTAGGTGGATCGGCAAGCTCGATCGTCGTCCCGTCGACGACGGCGCGGGTGAAGCCTTCCTTCACCATCTGCAGCATCTGCTT
>Ga0068854_100000751_pt1 | contig 19185 bp, 19 predicted proteins | sample KBSCornC42_FD_66590 | JGI IMG/M metagenome (GOLD analysis project Ga0068854, IMG submission 66590) | Corn rhizosphere microbial communities from Kellogg Biological Station, Michigan, USA - KBS Corn C4-2 | ecosystem: Host-associated > Plants > Roots > Rhizosphere > Soil ... | reverse complement strand
CCTGCAGAAAGGCGCCGACTGGTTCGCGGAACAGGGGCGGCCGGAAAGCGAGCTGACGGGCGCGCGGCTGATCGGCGACATGCATCCGCTGACCGCGCAGATCCAGCGCGCGAGCGATTCGGCCAAGGGCGTGGTGGCACGCCTGACCGGCGCCGAGGTGCCGGCGATGCCCGACGAGGAGCAGACGATCGCCGATCTGCGCGCGCGCATCGCCAAGACGATCGCGGTGCTGGAAAGCGCGCGGCGCGAGGACTTCGACGGCACGGAAGACAAGCCGATCGAGATCTGGACGCCCAAGGCGGCTTTGCTGTTCAACGGCAAATCCTACATCTTCGAATTCGCCATCCCCAATTTCTTCTTCCACGTGACCGCCGCCTATGCGCTGCTGCGCAAGGAAGGCGTGCCGTTGGGCAAGGTAGACTATATCGGATCGATCGAAACGCGCCCGCACTGAGCGCGCCGACCGCGGCAAAGCGGGGACAATGGCGAAACGCGCCGTTATAGCCCCGCTGATGTCGCTCTATCCCCTGATCCGCCGCCTGCTGTTCGCGCTCGACGCGGAGCGCGCGCACGACCTTGCCATGACCGCGATGCAGCGGATGCCGGCCTTGTCGGCACGCCACGATCCGGCGCTTGGCGTGGAGGTGGCGGGGCTGCGCTTCCCGAGCCCAGTCGGCCTGGCGGCGGGGCTCGACAAGGATGCGCGCGCGCCCGACGCCTTCCTGGGGCTGGGTTTCGGCTTCGTCGAGGTGGGGACGATCACGCCCCTGCCCCAGCCCGGCAACCCCCGCCCGCGCCTGTTCCGGCTGGAGGAGGATGAGGCGATCATCAACCGGATGGGCTTCAACAGCGGCGGGCAGGCGGCGGCGCTCGAACGGCTGCGCGCGCGAACCGGGCGGCCGGGAATCGTCGGCGTGAATATCGGCGCGAACAAGGATGCGGCGGACCGGATCGCGGATTATGCGGCGGGCGTGGCGCTTATGGCGCCGGTCGCCTCCTACCTGACGATCAACATCTCCTCGCCCAACACGCCCGGCCTGCGCGCGCTGCAGGACGAAGGCGCGCTCGACGCCCTGCTGGAGGCGGCGATGGCGGCGCGGCCCACAGGCGGGCCACCGGTCTTCCTGAAGGTCGCACCGGACCTGGAGCCGGCGGACGTCGACGCGATCGCGCGAGTGGCGATCGCGCGCGGCGTGGATGCGCTGATCGTCAGCAACACCACCATCTCGCGGCCGATGCTGCGCAGTGCGCAGGCGGGTGAAAGCGGCGGGCTTTCGGGCGCGCCGCTCAAGGATCTGGCGCTGCGGCGGCTCAGGGATTTCCGTGCGGCGACGGGAGGGCAAATGCCGCTGATCGCGGCGGGCGGGATTGCCAGCGGCGCCGATGCTTATGCCCGGATCAGGGCCGGAGCGAGCTTGATCCAGATCTATAGCTCATTGATTTATAAGGGACCTTTCCTCGCGCGCCGGATCGAAAGCGAAATAGTTGCGTTAATGTTGTCCGAGGGCCACCCTGACATCAGTTCGGCCATCGCGTCGGATCAACCCTGACCTCCCGCGACGGGGAGGCGGTGTAGGAGAAGGAAATGGCCTCCAAGCAGTCCGAGGCGCCCGCCTTGTTCAGTCTGCTGGTGTTCCTCGCGGTCAATTATGCTGCGGGATTTGGGATCGGGTTCTGGCTGACCCATTCGACCGCGGGCGCGATCGCGCTGGCATTGGTGACTCCGTGCCTCAGCCTACTCGGCATCGCGCTGGTCAAGAAACCGGCCCGGCGGGACAATAAGCTCGACGAGGCGTGAGCCGAACGTCCTGCGAGACCGACCCCGAACAGGATCGGGTGACGTAAGTATTTGTGATGGGCGGCCCGCGCACTATCAGGAGGCATGATCCGCCACATCCTGGTCCTGTTGGCCGCCCTCGCCCTCCCGCTGAGCGCGGTTCCCGCCAAAGCCCCTGCCCAACCCCTCGCCACCGGGCTCGTTTCCGCGGCCGATCCGCGCGCGGCGGCGGCGGGGGTCGCGATCCTGAGACAGGGCGGCAGCGCGTCGGATGCGGCGATCGCGATGATGCTCGCTTTGAATGTGGTCGAGCCGCAAAGCTCGGGGATCGGCGGCGGCGGCTTCATGGTCCATCACGATGCCAAGAGCGGCCGGACGGCGACGTTCGACGGGCGCGAGACCGCGCCGGCGGCCGCGAACGTCCACTGGTTCTTTCGCGACGGACGGCCGATGCCGCACAACCAGGCGGTGCCGGGCGGGCTCAGCGTCGGCGTGCCGGGCAATCTGCGGATGATGGCGCTGGCGCATGCGCGCTATGGCAGGCTGCCCTGGCCGGCCTTGTTCCAGCCCGCGATCCGGCTGGCGCGCGACGGCTTCGCGGTCTCGCCCAGGCTGCACAATATCCTAGCGCAATGGGGCGGCACGATCCTGTCCGACTGGGCGCGCGGGCATTTCTTCAATGCGGATGGCAGCGCGCTCGCGGCCGGCACCCTGCTGCGTAATCCCGAGCAGGCTGCCCTGTTCGAGCAGATCGCGGCGAAGGGACCGGACTATTTCTACCATGGCGAGCCCGCTGAGAAATTGGTCGCCGCGGTCAACACTGCGCCGCGCAATCCGTCGCGGATGACGATGGCGGATCTGGCCGCCTACCGCGCGAAGGAGCGCGCGCCGGTGTGCGGCACCTACCGCCGCTACCGCATTTGCGGGATGGGCGGGCCGTCGTCGGGCGGACTCACCGTGCTGATGATCCTGAAGCAGCTCGAACGGTTCGACATGGCCAGGCTGGGCAAGGATTCGCCCGTTGCGTGGCACCTGATCGCAGAGAGCGAGCGGCTCGCTTATGCCGACCGCGACGCCTATATGGCCGACCCTGATTTCGAAGTGGTCCCCGCCAGCGCGCTGCTCGATCCGGTCAACCTCGCGCACCGATCGGCGCTGATCTCACCGACCACCACCATGCAATCGGTCGGCCCGAGTTCGTTCGGCCCGATCTGCGTGGCGTCGGCAGCGATCCCCGAGCATGGGACGAGCGACATGGCGGCGGTGGATGCGCAAGGCGACGTCGCGCAGGTCACCTCGACGATCGAGAGCATATTCGGATCGGGCCTGTCCATCGACGGCATCATGCTCAACAACGAGCTGACCGATTTCGACCTCGATCCAGTCGGCCGCACCGGCTGTGCCGCGGCCAACCGCGTGCTGCCGGGCAAGCGTCCGCGCAGTTCGATGTCGCCCACAATTGTCTATGGTCCCGACGGCAAGGTGCGGATTGCGATTGGCGCGGCGGGCGGATCGACGATCATCGCGCAGGTGGCGAAGGCGCTGATCGGCGTGATCGACTGGCATATGAGCGCGCAGGACGCGATCGCGATGGGGCTGATCTATACGCCCGGCCCGGGCGGCGCAGTCGAGCAGGGAACGCAGCTGGAGACAATGCTGCCCGCGCTGGCGCAATTGGGCGAACGGCTGCGGGTCGCGCCGATGGGGCTCAAGGCCAATGCGATCGAGCAGGTCGGCGGACGCTGGCGCGGCGCGGCCGACCCACGCAGCGAGGGTGTGGCGATGGATGTGCGCGGGGCGATATCCGGGCCGAGCCGGGTGGGGATGAAGGCGGGCGTGCACGAATAATCCTCTCGTCATGCCGGGCTTGTTCCGGCATCCACTGGGCCGCAGGAGCCGGCCGCCCGGTGGACCCCGGAACAAGTCCGGGGTGACGAAGAAAGAGAGGCGCGGGAGAGACGATGGCGCTCGAGCATTTTCCGAATCTGGTCACCATGTTCTTCACGCGCGCCCGCGAGCAGGGCGACGCGCCCTTCCTGTTCTGGAAGGAGGACGGGCAATGGCGCGCGCTGAGCTGGACCGAGACCGCCAGGAAGGTAGCCGCGCTGGCGGAGGCGTTGCGCGGGCTGGGGCTGGAGAAATGCGATCGGGTGATGCTGGTTTCGGAAAATCGGCCCGAATGGGCGATCGCCGACCTCGCGATCATGGCGGCGGGGTGCATCACCGTCCCGGCCTATACGAGCAACACGACGGGCGATCATGCGCATGTGTTGAACGACAGCGGTGCGCGCGCGACGATCGTCTCCACCGCGGCATTGGCCAAAACCCTGCTCCCCGCGGTCGCGCGCACGTCCGAATGCGAGATGGTGATCGCGCTCGAACATCTGCCCCGCGAGCGGGTCGGTAATGTCCGTCTCTACGAATGGGATAGCCTGGTTGCGGACTGCCCGGGCGACGTGGTTGCGGCCGAGCGCGCGGCGGAGGATCTCAAACGCGAAGATCTCGCCTGCCTGATCTATACCAGCGGCACCGGCGGTAGCCCACGCGGGGTGCGCCAGCATCATGGCGCGATCCTGCACAATTGCGCGGGCGCGGGCGACATCATCATCGGGGATTTCTACAAGAGCCAGGAGGTGTTCCTGAGCCTGCTGCCGCTCAGCCACAGCTATGAGCATACCGCAGGCCTGCACTTCCCGATCAGCCTGTCGGCGCAGATCTATTATGCCGAGAGCATCGAGAAGCTGGCCGCCAATCTGGAAGAAGCCGCGCCGACTATCATGGTGGTTGTGCCGCGCCTGTTCGAATTACTGCGCGCGCGGATCCTCAAGCAGTTCGAGAAACAGGGCAAGGCGGCGCAGTGGCTGCTCGCGCAGGCGCTCGCGCTCGACGCCAAGCCGAAGCGGAGCATGCTCGACAAGCCGCTCGATCTTTTGCTCGACGCGACGGTGCGCAAGAAGGTGCGGGCGCGCTTCGGCGGACGCAACAAGGCGCTGGTGTCGGGCGGGGCACCGCTCAATCCCGAGGTTGGCCGCTTCTTCCAGGCGCTCGGCCTGACCCTGCTGCAGGGTTATGGCCAGACCGAGGCGGGGCCGCTCATCTCGGTCAACCGCCCGCGCGCGGGGATCAAGCTCGACACGGTCGGACCGGCGGTGATGGGCTGCGAGGTGAAGATCGCCGAGGATGGCGAAATCCTCTGCCGCGGCGAGAATGTGATGCACGGCTACTGGCGCAACGATGCCGAGAGTGCGCGCGTGCTGGCGGACGGGTGGCTGCATACCGGCGATGTCGGCCATCTCGACGAAAAGGGCCGGATCGTCATCACCGACCGCAAGAAGGACCTGATCGTCAACGACAAGGGCGACAATGTCTCGCCCCAACGGGTCGAGGGGATGCTGACGCTGGAGCCCGAAATCGCGCAGGCGATGGTGGTGGGCGACCGGCGGCCCTACCTGGTCGGGCTGGTCGTACCCGACAAGGAATGGGAAGCCTCGCTGCCGCCCGGTACAGATATCGCCAAGGCGATGATGGCGGCGGTGGATCGCGTGAATGCCGGCCTGTCGGTGATCGAGAAGGTGCGGCGCGTGCTGGTGGCGGACGAAGCCTTCACGATCGAGAATGGCGCGCTGACGCCGTCACTGAAGGTGCGGCGCCATGTGCTGCGCGAGCGCTATGGCGATCGGCTGGACGCGCTGTACGGGGGGAAGGGGTAGCCGCCGTCACCCCGGACTTGTTCCGGGGTCCACTGTGCCGCAAGCGAGGGGCCCGTGGATGGGTGGATGCCGGAACAGGTCCGGCATGACGATTACTTCTTCCCGTACGGCACGAACTTGTCGAAGGTGCAGAAGCCAAAATCGGCGCCGGTGGTTTCCGAAACGTGGACCGGATCATTCTCGCACAATTGGCCGCCCGCGCCGCGGACCGTCACGCGGCGATCCTCGCGCAAGGCGAGGCAGCTGCCCTTAAGACGCGCGACGTAGGTGAAACGCGCGTCGCGATAGACGAGCGCGGTGCGATCGATGATCTCGGGCTGCACGCTGCGGTCGGGGAAGATGCAGCGCTGCGGCGCGCGCGCGATCTTCCCCTTGAGCAATTGGTCGAGATAGTCCGGTCCCGCCGCGACAGACGGTGCGGCCCCCAGCCCGGCGGCCGCGAGCACGACCAGCAGGCGCAGCGCGGCGCTCATTGTTTGATATAGGGCGTGAAGTCGCCGAAGATGCAGCTTCCGACCGGAATATTGGCACCCGACATCCGGAGGTCGGCAATATCGCCCCGGCAAAGCTGCGACGAATGAAGCTTGGTCACGATGATCGTATCTTCCCTGAGCTGAGGGCAGTCGCCCTGGAAGCGGCTGACATACCAGGTCGTGCCCTGGCGATATGCCATACCGACGCCGGGGAGCTTTTCACTTTCACGCCCGACGAAGGTTGTGTTGATGCAGTCGACGGTCTTGCCGGGAACACGTCCTGCGGTGAGCCTTGCCAGCTTCGCGTCCGCACTCTCGACCTTGGCGGAGACGGGCATGATCGGCATCGAGATGAGACCTGCGATCAGAGCGGCGTGAATCAGGGTGCGCATGGGGAAAATCCTCCTGGAGCGATAACGCTTTGATACGCCTGTCGGCGCCAAGGTTCACCCTTTGAAATCATCCTTTTCGGCGCGACGTTGCGCGAGTTGATCGACGCTGTTCGCGCGCATGAACGGGTTGGTCGCGCGCTCCAGCGCGATCGTGGTCGGCACGGTCGGCTCATTCCTTGCGCGCACCGCGTCGACCTCGCGCATCCGTTCGACGAGCGCCGGATTGTCCGGCTCGACATGGAGCGCATAACGGCCGTTCGACTGGGTATATTCGTGCGCACAATAGACGACCGTCTCGGGCGGGAGCGCGGCGAGCCGCTGCATATTGGCGAACATCTGCGCTGGCGTGCCCTCGAACAAGCGGCCGCACCCCATTGCGAACAAGGTGTCGCCGACGAAGGCGATCCCCGCTTCGGGCAGATGATAGGCGATATGGCCCGCGGTGTGCGCGGGAACCTCCAGCACCTGGGCTTCGAACGCGCCGAGACGGGCGCGGTCGCCCTCACGTACCTGGACATCGAGCGTCGGGATCTTCGCGGCTTCGGCGGCCGGGCCGGTGACGATACAGCCGGTGGCGGCCTTGATCTCCGCATTGCCGCCGATGTGATCGCCGTGCCAGTGCGTGTTCCAGATCTGGCCGACTTTCCAGCCGCGCTTGTCCGCTTCGGCCAGCACGGGCGCGGCATCGGCGGGGTCGATCACGACCGTTTCGCCGCTCGCCGGATCATGCGCCATCCAGATATAATTGTCCTGACGCGCGGGAATGCGGACGACCTCGATCATTTCAGCAGCTCCAATGCTTCGGCGGCGAGCCTGCGGGTGAGCGCTTCCGCACCTTCCGCGTGCACCAGCCGCGCCGCCTGTCCCGCCCACATATTGGCGAAGCTCGCGGGATCGGCCTTGCGCAATTCCGCAAGCGCGTCGCCGCCGCGCGGGAAAGGCGGGACGATCGTGCTGGCGGGGCCGAGTTCGCGCGTCAGCCGCGTTTCCAGTCCGCGTGCGAACCGGCCGGTGAAGAGGTTGGTCGAGACGGTGGCTTCGGCCCCGGCCTCGCCGAGTAGCCGACGGTGAAGATCGCTGATCCGGCTTTCGGGGCTCGACAGATAAAAGGTGCCGATCTGGACCGCGCTCGCGCCCAATATCAGGGCTGCGGCGATGCCACGCGCGTCCGCCACGCCGCCCGCCGCGATCACCGGAACGGACACGGCGTCCGCCACCTGCGGGACGAGCGCGAAAAGGCCCATGTGCGAGGAGGGGTCGGCGGGCAGGAAGCGCCCGGCATGGCCGCCCGCCTCCCAACCCTGCGCGACGATCGCATCGACGCCGCGTTCGGCCAGCCAGCGGGCCTCGGCCGGGCTGGTCGCGCAGCCAAGGATCAAAGCGCCGCTATCGTGGACGCGCGCCAACAGACCCGCTTCAGGCAGACCGAAATGGAAGCTGACAATTTCGGGCCGCACATCCTCGACCAAAGCACACATCGCCGCATCGAATGGCCTGCGCAGCGGTGGGCGCACATCGGGGTAGCCGACCTCATATTCGGCATAATAAGGCTGGAGTGCCGCGCGCCAGGCGCTTTCGTCATAGGCCTCGGCCGGCCGATGGCAGAAGAAATTGAGGTTAAGCGGACCGGACGTGGCGGCGCGAAATTGCGCGACCTGATCGCGCGCCGTCTCCACGCTGAGCAAGGCGCAAGGAAGCGATCCGAGCGCGCCGCCTTTGCTTGCCGCGATTGCCAGCGCGGCATCCTGCGCGCCCGCCATCGGCGCCTGCACGATCGGCGCGTCGATCCCGAACAGATCGAGCAGTCGCCGGTCGCGCCAGCCCATCACCAGCTTCCGCTGTTCGGCATCGACGCCCAGGGCTCCTGCGGCGGCAGATGGCCGTCCTGGAGCAATTCGATCGAAATATTGTCGGGGGTGCGGACGAACGCCATGTGACCGTCGCGCGGCGGGCGATTGATCGTCACGCCCGCGTCCATCAGCCGCTGGCAGGTCTCGTAGATATTGTCGACACGGTAGGCGAGATGGCCGAAATTGCGGCCGCCATCATAGCCGGCCTCCCCCCAATTATGCGTGAGCTCGACCTGCGCTTCCTCATCGCCCGGCGCGGCGAGAAAGATCAATGTGAAGCGGCCCTGTTCATTCTCCATCCGGCGGATTTCGCGCAAGCCGAGCAGTTCGAAGAAGCGGATGGTCGCGTCCGGATCGGACACGCGGATCATGGTGTGGAGATATTTGGTCACGATGCGCTCCTCTAAACTGTTCGCGCTGAGCTTGTCGAAGCGCTGTCCTCCCTTTCGAAATAGAAAAAGACAGGGCTTCGACAAGCTCAGCCCGAACGGAGGATCACTTCGGCGGCGCGGTGAGCGCGGCCTTCGCCGCCTGGCCTTCCGGCGTGTCCGGCCCGAGCTGGGCGGCGCGGGTCCAGGCGGCGTGGGCGGCGTCAGCCTGTCCCGCGGCGGCGAAGATATTGCCCGCTTCCAGCTGGACCGCGGGATCGTCCGCCGCCGATTTCAGCGCGGTCGCGATATCCTTCTGCGCGCGGGCGAGGTCATTCTGTTTTCGCGCGAGCGAGGCCGACAGATACCAGGCGAAGGGGTCCTGCGGCACGAGCGCAAGCCCCTTGTCCATGTCGGTCCGTGCCTGCGCGAGATCGCCCAGCGCGACATCGGCGCGCGCGCGATCGACCCAGGCCTCCCCGCCGAGCGTCGGCGGTACGGAGGCGGCGGAGACGACATGGTCGAGATCCTCGCGCGCCTTGGCCGGCTGATCGCCCGCGAGCGCGGCATTGGCCGCCTGGCTCCACAGGCTGAGGCTGCGCGCATCGCGGTCGGACTCAGCCTGTGCGGCGGCCTGCGCGAGCGCGGCCTCGGCAGGCACCCAGCGTTCTACCCCAACAAAGGCGAGGCCAAGGCATTGGCGCGCGGGCACGCTCTTGTCGCGATCCGCCCAGGCGGTGGCCTGATCGAGCGCCGCCTTGGGATCGGCCGCGATCAGGTTCTGGCAGGCGGCGACGCGCGCAGCATCGCCCGAAATGTCGGTGAGCGCGGCGGCGAGAAACAGGAATGGAATCATAAGGTCTCGATCAAAGCACCGACAATTGTCAGCAACAAAGCGAGATCGCCCGGCCGCGACAGACGATGCTCGCCGCCTTTGACGAGCATGGTCTGCACATCGGCTGAACGAAGCGCGCGGCCGAGGCGGAAGGCGATCGAAGGCGGGACATCGCGATCCTCCTGTCCGTGGAGCAGGCGTACCGGGCAATCGATCGGAATCTCGCCATCGAGGAGGAGGTTGGCCTGGCCGCTGTCCAGAAAGGCGCGCGTGGTGATTTCGGGCGCATCATGTTCGGGATGCTCGACCGCGATCAGCCCGTCACTTTCGATCGTGGCGCGCTGGGCATCGTCATAGCCCCAGTCGGTAAAATCGGGCGCGGCGGCGATGCCGACCAAAGCCGCGACACGCTCGGGTCGTTCGAGCGCCACCAACAGCATCAGCCAGCCGCCCATCGAGGAACCGACCAGGATGAGCGGGCCTTGCGTCAGCGTGTCGACGGCATCGAGCACATCGTCGCGCCAATCGTCGAGCGTCGCGTCGGCGAACACGCCCTCGCTCTGGCCGCAGCCGCGATAGTCGAGGCGCAGGAGCGCCTGGCCCTGCGCTTCCGCCCAGGCATCGAGCGCTATCGCTTTGCTGCCCTCCATGTCCGAGCCGTAGCCTGGGAGGAAGACGATGGTGGGCCCTTCGCCCTCGCGATGTGCGAAAGCGAGCGCGGGCAGGCCGGGGCGTTCGAGGAAATCGGGCATTTGACCGCCCTACCAGCCATGAACGAGTCCCGTCACCCCGGACCTTTCGACAAGCTCAAGACAGGCTTGTTCCGGGATCCACTATGCCTCACGCGCCATCCCCCGAGAATGGGTGGATGCCGGAACAAGTCCGGGATGACGATTTGGAGGGTTGGAGCGGGTTGAAACACCTGCCCGAAGCGGGTCTAACCTGAATCATGCACCTTTACCTTCCTATCGCCGGACTTTCGGTGAATGCGCTGGTGATCGTGTTGCTGGGCGGCGCGGTCGGCATCTTGTCGGGCATGTTCGGGGTCGGCGGCGGCTTCCTGACGACCCCTTTGCTGATCTTCTACGGCGTTCCGCCCGCGGTTGCGGTGGCGTCGTCGGCGACGCAGATCACGGGCACGAGCGTGTCGGGCGTGCTGGCGCACAGCCGTCGCCAGGGCGTCGATTTCCGGATGGGGATGGTGCTGGTCGCGGGCGGCGGCATCGGATCGTTCGCGGGCGGCTTCCTGTTCCGCCTGCTGCAGAAGACCGGCCAGATCGATACGATCATCAACCTGCTCTACGTCGCCCTGCTCGGCTGGATCGGGCTCGCAATGGCGCGCGAATCGGTGCGCGCGGTGCTGGCGGCGCGCGAAGGCAGAAAACCGCCGCCGATCACGACGAAGCGCCACCGCAAATGGATTGCGGCCTTGCCCTTTCGCTGGCGCTTCTATGGCGCGGGCCTCTACATTTCGCCGCTCGCGCCTTTGCTGCTCGGGTTCGTGACGGGCCTGCTGACGGTCCTGATGGGCGTCGGCGGCGGATTCATCCTCGTACCGGCGATGCTCTATCTGTTCGGCGTGTCGGCGCGGGTGGTGGTCGGCACCTCGCTTTTCCAGGGGCTGTTCGTCACCGCTACGACGACCCTGGTCCATGCGGTTACGACGCATGCGGTCGATCTGGTGCTCGCGGGGCTGCTGCTGATCGGATCGGTGATCGGCGCGCAGATCGGGTCGAGCATGGTGCAGCGCGTACGGCCCGAACGCGCGCGCATGATGCTGGCCGTGATCGTGATGGCGGTCGCGATCCGGATGGCGATCGGCCTCACCTGGCAGCCTGACGCAATCTACACGGTGCAGGCGTTGTGATTGCGCGCTTGATAAAGCGCGGCCGCACCGGCCCGTACCCCCACCCCGCCGCCCGGTTAGCCTATCCTATGGGCAGTCGGGTGGGGGTGCGGGCCGGTGCGGCGCCCAAGCAAGGGCCGAGACGCCTGTTTGCCCTGATCGCGGCGCTGCCGATCCTGCTCGGCGCGAGCGAGCCGCGGCTGGTGCCCGACGTGTCGAACACGCAGGTCGACATCGCCTACAGCTTCACCGGGGCCGACTTGCTGCTGTTCGGTGCGATCCTCTATCCTGGTGGACGCGCGCCCTCGCCCGACACCGACGTCGCGGTTGTGATCAAGGGCCCCGCCGAGCCTTTGCTGGTGCGCGAGAAGGCCAAGGTCGCGGGCATCTGGATCAACCGGACGAGCGAGCGGTTCCGGTCGGTGCCGAGCTTCTATGCGGTCGCGACCTCGCGTCCGCTCGACCAGCTCGTCTCGCCGCGCACCGCCGCCATCTACGAGATCGGGATCGGCAATCTGTTGCTGTCCCCCGCCAACGGCGCGAGCGCGAACGAACAGGCGCGATTCGAATCGGGGCTGATCGACCTCAAGCGTAGGAATGGGCTGTATGCGGAACATGTCGGCACGGTGTCGGTGCGCGAAGGCGTGCTCTATCGCGCGCTGGTGCCGATCCCGGCGCGCGTGCCGGTCGGCCAATATACCGCGGAAACCTACCTTATCCGGAACGGACATATCATTGCCGTCGCGACGCGTCCGATCCGGATCGGCAAATCGGGCTTCGAACGCTTCGTGGCGCAGGCCGCGGAGACCTATCCCCTGCTCTACGGCCTCGCCGCGATCCTGATCTCGCTGCTGATGGGACTGGCCGCAGCGCTGGGCTTCGGCCGGGTCCGCCGATAGCGCACGCCCAAGCAGGATACAGAGCCTGCGGGCTCCCTTGATTCGGTGAGGAACTCTTTAACCAACGGCCATTAAGGCGGCCTCCATGGGTATTCACGACCGGATCGTAGGCGCCATCACGGCGGGCGACGCGATGGAGCTCGGCCGCGTTCTCGAGATTTCCGGCGCGATCGCGCAGGTCTCGCTCGACGGCCAAATGATGACGCTCGTCCGCAAGGCGAACGGCGTCGGCGCGCCTCCGGGCTCGATCGGCAGTCATGTGAAGATCCGTGTCGGCAACCGCTGGGTTCTGGCCCAGATCCGCAGCCTGCGGCTGGCGCAGGCGGACGGCGACCTCGTGCTCGGCATGATCGATTTTGTCGGCGAGGGGGCGGACGTCAACGACCGGCTCGCCAATTTCCGGCGCGGCGTGACCTTGCTGCCGATGCCCGGCGCCCCCTTGCATGCGGTCGCCGAGGACGAATTGCTCACCATCTTCGCGCCCGACGAGCGACCGCATATTCAGGTCGGCGCGGTCCACCCGTCAGGCCAGGTGCCGGCATCGCTTTATATCGACAGCCTGCTCGGCCGCCATTTCGCGGTGCTGGGATCGACCGGTACCGGCAAATCCTCCGCGACCGCGCTGATCCTGCATCGCATCTGCGACGCCGCACCCGACGGGCATGTGGTGATGATCGATCCGCACGGCGAATATGCCGCATCGTTCGGCGCCAAGGCCGCAACTTTCGACGTCACCAGCCTGGCTTTGCCTTATTGGCTGATGAACCTGGAAGAGCATGCGGAAATCCTGCTCAACTCGCGCGGGGTAGATTACCAGACCGATCGCGACGTGCTCGCCAAATGCATTCTTGCCGCGCGTGCCAAGCACCGCGGCGCGGAGGGTATGAGCAGGCTCACGGTCGATAGCCCCACCCCCTATCTGCTGTCCGATCTGGCCGCGATCCTGAATGCCGAGATGGGCAAGCTCGACAAAGGCGGGATCGGCGCCGCGCCTTATATGCGCATCAAGGCGCGGATGGACGAGATCAAGGCCGATCCGCGCTATGGCTTCATGTTTTCGGGCATGATGGCGGGCGACACGATGGCCGACGCGCTGGGCAAGCTGCTGCGCCTGCCCGGCGGCGGCAAGCCGCTCAGCATCATCGACCTGTCGGGCGTGCCGTCCGAGGTGACCGCGGTGGTGGTCGCCTTGATCGCGCGTCTGTTGTTCGATCATGCGGTCTGGTCGCGCGGCGACGAGCAGCATCCGGTGCTGCTCGTGTGCGAGGAAGCGCATCGCTATATTCCCGCCATCGATCATGCGCCGGCGCGCGCGGTGCTTGAGCGGATCGCCAAGGAAGGCCGCAAATACGGCATTTCGCTGGGGCTGGTCACCCAACGGCCATGCGACCTGGCCGAAGGTGTGCTGTCGCAATGCGGCACGATCATCGCGATGCGGCTGAACAATGAGCGCGACCAGGCGCATGTCCGATCGGCCGTGCCCGAAGGCGCGCGCGGACTGATCGACGCGATCCCCGCCTTGCGCAACCGCGAGGCGATCCTGGTTGGCGAAGGCGTGCCGATCCCGATCCGCATCTCGTTCGACCCGCTCGATCAGAGCCAGCTGCCGGCGTCGCACGACCCGGTCTATAGCGAGGCTTGGAAGCGCACCGGCGGCGAGAAGGACCAGCTGGAGCGGACGATCAAAAGGTGGCGATCGCAGGGACGGTGAGCCCGATCGCCGTTGCGGCGGCAAGCGAATCCCATTACTCCGACAAATAATCGGAGGCGCAAAGTTCCATGCTCGGATTTTCTGTATCGCGGCGTCGTTTCGCGCGCTGGCTCGCGGCTTCGCCGCTGCTGCTCGCCGGGACAGGCAGGAGCTTCGCGGCCTGGAACAATGTCGACACGCCCCCGGTCTTCGCCAAGATCGATCCCGCAACGATTCGCCCGATCGCGCAACGCGCACAGATTTTCGCATCGCGCGATGTCCGCCTGCTGGACGGGCCGTTCGCGGAGGCACGCAACGCGAACCTCAATTATCTGCGGCGACTCGACCCCGACCGGTTGCTCCACACGTTCCGGCTGAATGCCGGCCTGCCGAGCGACGCAAAACCGTTGGGCGGTTGGGAAGAACCAAAAGGCGAGTTGCGCGGCCATTTCATGGGCCATTATCTCTCCGGCTGCGCGCTCGCCTTCGCGGCTAATGGCGATGCGGAAATCCGAACGCGCGGGGATCATGTCGTCGGGGTTCTTGCCGAGTGCCAGCGCGCCTTGGGAACGGACGGCTATCTCAGCGCCTTCCCGCGATCCTTCTTCGACCGGCTGGCCGCGGGTACCGAGGTATGGGCGCCCTTCTATACGCTGCACAAGATCATGGCCGGATTGCTCGACATGCACGAGCATGCGGGCAACAGCCAGGCGCTTGCGGTCGTCACAGCGATGGCAGGCTGGACCGACACGTGGACCGGCGCGCGCGACGAAGCGGCGATGCAGAAGGTGCTGGAGGTCGAGTATGGCGGGATGAACGACCTGCTGTACCGGCTTGCCGCGGCGACGGGCGACGCGCGCTGGATCGCAGTCGGCGACCGTTTCACCAAGAAGCGCGTGTTCGAGCCGCTCGCGGGTCAGAAAGACATGCTGCACGGGCTGCACATGAACACGCATGTACCGCAGGTGATCGGCGCGGCGCGGCGCTACGAATTGACACGCGACGAACGCTTCCGCGACGTCTCGCAATTCTTTTGGCAGACGGTTACGCAGACGCGCACTTATGCCACGGGCGGCGCGAGCAACAACGAGCATTGGCTGACCGAGCCCAATCATCTCGCCGTGGAATGGGAGAGCGGGCACAACCATCAGGAATGCTGTTGCTCGTATAATATGATGAAGCTCGGCACGATGCTGTTCAGCCGCGATCCGCAGGCCGAGATCGTCGATTATTATGAGCGCAACCTGCTCAACCACCGGCTCGGCGCGATCCAGCCGGAGACGGGCCTGACGACCTATTTCGTGTCGCTGGCGCCGGGAGCGTGGCGGACCTGGGGGACGGACGCGACGAGCTTCTGGTGCTGCAATGGATCCGCGCTCGAGGATTTTTCGACACTCAACCGCATGATCTACGCGCATGACGACCACGGCCTGTGGGTCAATCTGTTCATCGCGTCGGACCTCGATTGGAAGGCGCGCGGCGTGCGGTTGCGGCAGGAGACCGCCTTCCCCGCCGCGCCGCGAACGACGCTCCGGATAGAGGCCAGCGACGGCAAGCCGTGGACGCTGCGGCTGCGCATCCCCGGCTGGGCGGGCACGGGCACTGCAGTGAAGATCAACGGCAGGCCGCTTGATGCCCTGGCTGCGCCGGGTGGCTATCTGCAGATCGCGCGGACGTGGCGCGCGGGCGATCGGATCGAGCTTGAGATGCCGATGGAAGCGCACTGGGAGGTTTTCCCGGATCGGCCGGGCGTCGGCGCGCTGGTATACGGGCCCGTCGTTCTGGCGCAGCAACATCCTTTGGGTGTCATCCCCGCGGATCTGATCCACGAGCAGGGACCTAAACTCGAGAAGGTGCCTGCGATGGCCGCACCCGCCGGGTTGCCGCACGACCTCCCCCGTCGCCTGACGCCGACGCCGGGCAAGCCGCTGCATTTCGCGGCCGATGCGGATGGGCACAAAATCGAGTTCCGCCCGGTCAGCGAAAGCCAGGAGCGTTATTCGGTGTATTCGACCATCCTATGATGTCGGAGCCCCCTTCGGCGGATGCAGACACAAGCTAAAGCTTAGCCGCATTCCGGCGTTCTTCCCCATGAGCTGGGGAGTGCGTCGTGAATATCGGTATCCTGACTTCGACCAGTCCCCAGTTGCGGCAGCAAGCGGCACCGGACGGGTCGCCGCCGGAAGCCAAGACCGGGTCGGTCGGCGAACAGGCCGCAGCAATCGCGGCACCCAAACCCCGCCCTACCGTCAATGTCGCGCCGTCGGTCAAATTCCCCTCATTGCGCGCGGCGCTGGATGCCCGGATTGCTGCGGATGTGTCGTCGGGCCAGCTCTCGCCCGACGATGCGGTGACGGTCGGTCAAGCGCTCGACGCCATCGACAGCCGGTCGCGCCGCAGCACCCCTGCGAACGCTGCGCGAAACTATCTGGCCACGATCGATCCCGGAACGCTGATCGATCGGTTCGGCTAGAACCAGAGGTCGCGCACGCACCGGCCATCGCGCGGGAGATCGTCGAATGTGTCGAGGCCGTCAAAATGGTCGATCGGCAGGTGCGCGACCGCTTCGGGCGGGGCGAGGCGGACATTGAACGCGATCCGGCGGCGACCGTCGGAGTCGAGCCGGAGCCCGCGCCAGCACAGCACGCAGCCGCATGTCGGGCAGAAACGGATTTCGAGCGCGGGGTCGGCCTTGCCGCGAATTGTGTAGCTGGCGGTCGGACCGAAAATATCGATCCGCTCCCCCTCATAATCGTAAGCCCACAACGCGCCGTAGCGACGGCAGAGCGTGCAATTGCAGGCGGTCACCGGGCCGGGATCGCCCTGGAGCGTCCAGTGGGCCGCGCCGCAATGGCAGGCACCCGTCAGTACGGTCTCGGTCATCTCCGCTTTCCCCCAGCGCGCGGCTTTGGCGTGACCCTAAGTACCGCATCATGCGCCGCAAGGACCATAAGCGCGGTTGCGCACTGGACCAGCTTCCCCCACTAATGCGCGCTTCGCGGTCGAAGGGAAGACTCCTTGGAAGGCCTGGTTCTTCGCTACGGCGTGATCGCGATCTTCCTGGGCGCGGGGATCGAGGGCGAACCGTTCGCGCTGGCGGGCGGTGTTCTGGCGCATCGCCACTGGATATCGATCCAGTTTGCGGTGGCCGCCGCGATCGGCGGGGCGTTGGCGATCGATCAAGTCTGGTTCCACGTCAGCCGCTATTTCCGTCGCAACCGCATGGTGCGAAGCGTGATGCAGCGCCCGGCCTTTGCGCGCGCGCTCGAACTGATCGAGCGCTACCCGGTGCGGTTCATATTGCTGTTCCGCTTCGCCTACGGTTTGCGCGCGGTCGCGCCGGTGGCGATCGGAACATCGCGCGTGCCGGAACGGCTGTTCGTCCCCCTCAATATCCTCACCGCGATCCTGTGGGGCCTGCTGTTCACCGCATTGGGCTATCTGATCGGACCGGCATTCGAAGCGGCCGAGGCGCTGTACGGGACGCGCATCGCGGTCGGCACCGTCTGCCTGTCGGCAGTGGCGATCTGGCTTGCGCTTCGGCGCGGCAAGAGCTGAGCGATCGGGTAGTTGCGTGTCATCCGCCATCGGCGCATCTGAACTCAATGTCCCAGGATGCCGACAAGAAAGCCGCCGCGCTTGCTGCCGCGGATGAGGTCACAGACGGGATGCTGGTCGGGCTCGGCACGGGGTCGACCGCCTTTTTCCTGATTGAGGAATTGGGGCGGCGCTTTGCCGAGGGGCTGAAGCTTCAGGCGGTGGCGACGTCCGTCGCCAGTGAGACCCAGGCCAAGGCGCTTGGCATTCCGATCCTGCCTTTTTCCGAGGTCGCGCGCATCGATCTCGCGATCGATGGCGCCGACGAGATCGACCCCGGCCTGCGCGCGATCAAGGGCGCGGGTGGGGCGATGCTGCGCGAGAAATGCGTCGCGGCATCGGCCAAACGGATGGTGGTGATCGCGGATTCGTCGAAGACGGTGGCGCAGCTTGGCACGACGATGCCGGTGCCGTGCGAGACTTTGCCGTTCGCGCAGGCCTTCGTCGAGCGCGCGCTCGCCGATCTGGGCGCTCGGACGGTGTTGCGGATGAAGGACGGGGCACCGTATCGCACCGACCAGGGCAATCTGATCTTCGACTGCCATTTCGGGCCGATCACCGACCCGGCCGGACTTGCCGCCGCATTGTCATCGATCCCGGGCATGCTCGGGCATGGCCTGTTCGTTACCGAAGTCGCGGGCCTGTATTGCGCAAAAGATGGTAGCGCTACCTTTACGAGCCGTAACGAGCGGAGCTAAAGGCAGGCTGCCTAGTTTGAAACTTATCCGCGCGGCGCACCCCGTTGCGCATGCGTTCGTATCGGGTCTATCGGCCCTCCTGCCTGAACTGACCCTCCAAAGAAGGGAATCACATGTCGACCAGCACTGCCTCCTCCAGCGTTCATGAGGACGGCTCGCCCGAGCGGCTCTGCATCGATACGATCCGTACGCTTTCGATGGACGCGGTTGCCAAGGCCCATTCGGGCCATATCGGCACACCGATGGGGCTGGCACCGGTCGGCTATACGCTCTGGTCGCAGTTCCTGCGGATCGATCCCGACAAGCCCGATTGGCCCAATCGCGACCGTTTCGTGCTGTCGGTCGGCCATGCGTCGATGCTGCTTTATTCGCTGATCCACCTCGCGGGGATCAGGGAGATCGACAAGAACGGCACGCCGAGCGGCAATCCCGCGGTCAGCCTGGACGATATCCGGAATTTCCGTCAGCTCGGATCGAAGACGCCGGGTCACCCCGAATATCGCCACACCACCGGGGTCGAGACCACGACCGGACCCCTCGGCGCGGGCTGCGGCAATTCGGTCGGCATGGCGATTGCGGAGCGCTGGCTCGCCGCGCGCTACAACAAGGACGGCTTCCCGATCTTCGATCATGACGTCTACGTCTTCTGCGGCGACGGCGACATGATGGAGGGCGTCGCGAGCGAGGCGGGCAGCCTGGCCGGACACCTCAAGCTATCCAACCTGTGCTGGATCTACGATTCGAACCATGTGTCGATCGAGGGTCTGACCGATCTCGCCTTCGACGAGGACGTGGGCAAGCGCTTCCAGGGCTATGGCTGGAACGTGATCCATGTGAACGATGCCAACGACACGCAAGCGGTAGCGGCGGCGATCGAGACGTTCAAGAAGACGAACGACAAGCCGACGATGATCATCGTCCATTCGATCATCGGTTTCGGAAGCTCGATCGCGGGCACCGCCAAGGCGCATGGCGAAGCGATGACCGCCGAGGATATTGCCGGCACCAAGAAGGCCTATGGCTGGCCCGACGCGCAGTTCCTGGTGCCCG
>Ga0068854_100000737_pt1 | contig 19380 bp, 17 predicted proteins | sample KBSCornC42_FD_66590 | JGI IMG/M metagenome (GOLD analysis project Ga0068854, IMG submission 66590) | Corn rhizosphere microbial communities from Kellogg Biological Station, Michigan, USA - KBS Corn C4-2 | ecosystem: Host-associated > Plants > Roots > Rhizosphere > Soil ... | reverse complement strand
GATCAAGGCCGCCGAGCGCATCGGCAAAAGCCACATCAAGCCGCTGCGTGACGGCGTGCGCTTCCTGCTCATCATCTTCAAGATCGCCACGTTGTATGCGCCGCTGAAGCTGTTTGCGCCTGCGGCAGTAGGGTTCTTCCTTGTCGGACTCCTGTATTACATCTACACGTTCCTCGAATTCCACCGCCTCAGCCTGATCAGCGTCGCGCTGTGGAGTGCGTCGGTCATCATTTTCCTGATCGGGCTGATTTCCGAACAGATCACCTCGCTCACCTATCGACGTGACCGCTGAAAGACTCCTTGCGTCAGATTCTGCAACGCCGATCCGCGTACTCTTCGTGAGTACGTCCTATCCGCGCGATGCAACTGACTGGCGTGGGATATTCATGTCGCACATCGGTGCTGCCTTGGCGCGTCGTGAAGACATCCGCCTTGCCCAATGGGCGCCGCCAGGAGACATGGATCCCCGTGTCCAATATGCCGCCACGCCGAACGAAGCGGAATGGCTGGCGATGTTGATGCGCCGGGGAGGCATATCGCACTGGTTACGCTCGAGGCCTGCGTCCGGTGCCATGGCGGCGTGGAAGCTCACGCGAATGCTGCGATCTGCTTACCGACGTCTCGACGACAACATCGACCTTTATCACGTCAATTGGCTGCAGTGCGCATTGCCGCTGCCGGCCAACGGGAAGCCCGCACTGATCACGGTCCTTGGCAACGACATGCGCCTGCTGCGGCTGCCCGGGATGCGTGCGGCGCTGCGGCGCACCATGCGTGGAAGAAACGTGGCGATATGTCCCAATGCATCATGGATGGAAACGCCCCTGCGCGAGGCGTTCGGCGATCGGGCGGCGATCGCGCCGGTGCCGTTCGGGATCGATCCGCGCTGGTACGCCATTCCTCGCAGCGCCGAGGCGCTGCGGCGTCCGCTACGCTGGCTGGCGGTCACGCGATTGACCGCCAACAAGCTCGGTTCACTGTTCGAGTGGTCCGAACCCTTGTTTCGCGATGGTCGACGCGAGTTGCACCTGTTCGGGCCCATGCAGGAACAACTCGATATTCCCTCTTGGGTGCACTATCACGGCTCGGCCACGCCGGAACAGCTGGCAAACGAATGGTTTCCCGGCGCGCAAGGTCTGATAACGCTCAGCCGGCACGCGGAGGGAAGACCGCAGGTCATGCTCGAAGCGATGGCCAGCGCGTTGCCGATCGTGGCATCGAGAATGCCCGCGCATGCCGACATCGTCGCCAACGGCGTCACCGGTTCCTTGTGCGATACACCGCAGGATTACGCGGATGCACTGGTGAGCCTGGAAGATCCCGCAACCCATTTGCGGATGGGTATGGCTGCTCGCGCATGGGCCGCCCGCGAAATCGGAACCTGGGACGATTGCGCGGCACGTTACGTGTGCGTCTATCGCCAATTGCTGGAGCAACCCGTGCATGGCTGATTCCATCCTGTTGATCGGCGCAGGCGGATTCGTGGGGCAGCGGCTGCTGGATGTTTTCACGCGCCGTGGCGAGTCTGTGATCGCGGTCAGCCGAAGCGACTTCGACGCGCACGATGGCCGCGTCGAAGGCCATGTTCTTGCAATGCGCGAGGTTCAAGATTACGCGCCGTTTCTCTCCCGTGCCCGTGCAGTGGTTCACGTCGCGTCGGCCTCCACGCCCGGCAGTTCCGCGGGAAAACCGGTGCACGAGCTCGATGAAAACGTGCGGCCGACGGTGGCGTTGCTGCAGGCGCTTCAGGGTCATCCTCGATTGCCGCTGATCTACCTGTCGTCGGGTGGGACGCTTTACAGCCGCATCGCCGAGGGTGCTTCCGACGAACTCGCCGCCGTCTATTCGCGTTCTTACCACGGCGCCGGAAAGATTGCAGCCGAACACTTCATCGAGGCGTGGTGCAACCAGTTCGACGGTGCAGCGGTCGTGTTGCGGCCCTCCAACCTGTACGGTCCGGGGCAGGACGAGCGCCCCGATTTCGGGATCGTGCCTGCCGCCTTCGGCAAGCTCGTGCGCGGCGAAACACTCCACGTGTGGGGCGACGGATCGGCCGAGCGCGACTATCTCTACATCGACGATTTCACGCGTTTGGTTCTGGCCGCGCTCGACGCAGCATCGAAGCCCGGGTTCCGGGTCTTCAATGCGTGCAGCGGGGCGAGTATTGACCTCAATGGGTTGTTCGCGTTGATCGAGCGAATCACGGGACGCACGCTACATCGCATCTATGATGCTGGCCGCAAGGTGGATGCGCCGAGCGTGCGGATGCAGGCAACCAGGGCGAAGCAAGCATTCGATTGGAACGCAGAAGTGGAGCTGGCTGAAGGGCTGGAACGCACATGGCGCTGGTTCAGCACTACCCGGCGCTGAGGCCGGAGTCATCCCCACTTTGCTCGGTCTGCATCGCCAACTACAACGGCGTGCGCATGCTGGCGGATTGCCTGGATTCGGTGCTCGCACAAACCCCAAGCGTGCCGGTCGAGATCATCGTCCACGATGATGCCTCCACTGATGATTCCGTTGCGTTCCTGCGCGAACACTACCCGCAAGTCGAGATTCTCGCCAGCTCCGACAACGTCGGCTTCTGCATCGGCAACAACCGCATGGTCGCGCACGCGCGCGGCGAATACATACTTCTGCTCAACAACGATGCGGCACTGTTCCCCGATGCACTGGCAGTGCTGCTGAAGGCTGCGCGCAGCCAGGAACGTTTCGGCATCCTTACGTTGCCGCAGTACGACTGGCAGAGCGGTGATCTGGTCGATCGCGGATGCCTGCTCGACCCTTTCTACAATCCGGTTCCCAATCTCGACGCGAGCCGGCGCGATGTCGCTTACGGCATCGGCGCCTGCCTGTTCCTGCCACGCGTGCTCTGGAGCGAGCTCGGTGGTTTTCCCGAGTGGCTCCGCTCGCTGGCGGAAGACATGTACCTGTGTTGCCTTGCGCGCCTGCGCGGCTTGCGCGTGCAGGCAACGCAAGACAGTGGTTATCGGCACCGGCAGGGTGCCAGCTTCGGCGGCAATCGCGCCGATGCCACCGGCCTGCATACCACCTATCGACGACGCTCATTGAGTGAGCGCAACAAGACCGCCGTCATGGTGATTTGTACGCCCACGGCACTCGTGTGGCCGCTGCTGGCTTTGCATTTCCTTGTGCTTGCCTCCGAAGGCGCGGGGCTGGTTGTTCTGACGAGAAACGGCCGGGTGTGGCGCGAGGTCTATCTGCCTGCCCTTGGTTACATCCTGCGCGCGCCGGTGCGCTTGCGTGCCCGACGGCGTGAGGCACAGAACACGAGCCGCATTGGTTTGCGTGGATATCTGCGAGGCTTCGTACTAAAGCCGCGCAAACTAAGCCTGCTGTGGCGCCATGGCATTCCGCACATAGGGGAAACAAACATCTGAGCATGTGCGGTAATCGCGGGGGCGCCGCAGTTGCCGGTAAGATCGTGGCGTGCATGATCTCCATCCAGACCCCGTCGGGGTTTCAATCATCGAGTAATTTGCGATGTTCGATTCGAAATCCATACTGATCACCGGCGGTACCGGATCCTTCGGCAAGAAGTACGTCAAGACGCTTTTGGAGCGTTACAAACCGCGTCGACTGATCGTCTACTCGCGCGATGAGCTCAAGCAATATGAAATGCAACAGGTCTTCAACGCGCCATGCATGCGCTACTTCATTGGTGATGTACGCGACCGCGCGCGTTTGACCCAAGCCATGCAGGGCGTGGATTTTGTCATCCATGCAGCGGCGCTCAAGCAGGTGCCGGCGGCCGAATACAACCCGATGGAATGCATCAAGACCAATGTCTATGGCGCGGAAAACGTCATCCATGCGGCGTTGGCCAGTGAAGTCCAGCAGGTGATCGCACTGTCAACCGACAAGGCAGCCAATCCCATCAATTTGTATGGTGCCAGCAAGTTGGCGTCGGACAAGTTGTTCGTGGCGGCCAACAACATGGCTGGCGGACACCGCACGGTCTTTTCCGTTGTGCGCTACGGCAATGTCGTAGGTTCGCGCGGTTCAGTGGTGCCGTTTTTCCGCAAGCTTGTCGCGCAAGGTGTCCGCGAACTGCCAATCACGGATGCGGAGATGACGCGCTTCTGGATCACCCTGCAGCAGGGTGTCGATTTCGTGCTGAAGAATTTCGAGCGCATGCACGGCGGGGAAATCTTTGTGCCAAAGATTCCTTCGGTTCACATCGCCGATGTAGCTCTTGCCATGGCGCCCGATCTGCCGCACAAGCTGGTCGGTATCCGGCCCGGCGAGAAGCTGCATGAGGTGATGTGCCCCGGCGATGATTCGCACCTGACATTGGAATTCGATGACCATTACGTGATCGCGCCAACGATCACGTTTGTGAGTCGGTGCAATGACTTCAAAGTGGACAGGCTGGGCGAGACCGGCAAGCCCGTTGCGAGGGGGTTCGAGTACAACTCAGGCACGAACCCGCATTTCCTGGATATCCCACAGATCGTCGAATTCAACCATTTGGCGGAAGCGTGAACATGATCCCCTACGGTCGCCAGGACGTCACGCAGGATGACATTGATGCGGTCGTGTCCGTTTTGACGTCAGACTACCTGACGCAGGGCCCGATGGTTCCGCAGTTCGAGCGTGCGGTCGCGGACTACTGTGGCACCCCTCATGCGGTGGCGATGAACAGCGCGACCTCGGCGTTGCACGTCGCGTGCATGGCACTTGGGCTGGGGCCGGGCGACTGCTTGTGGACCAGTCCAATCACATTCGTGGCATCGGCCAATTGTGCTTTGTATTGCGGCGCCCGGGTTGATTTTGTCGACATCGATCCGCGCACATGGAACATGAGCGTGGGGGCGCTTGAAGAGAAGCTGAAGACTGCGGCCGAAAAGGGAAGGCTGCCCAAGGTGGTTGTTCCCGTGCACCTGGGCGGAGAACCCTGCGATATGAAAGCCATCCATGCTCTATCGCAGCGGTATGGATTCAAGGTCATCGAGGACGCCTCTCATGCGATCGGTGGCAGCTACCGTGGCGAGCGGATAGGGAACTGTCACTACAGCGACATCACCATTTTCAGCTTCCATCCGGTAAAAGTCATCACCACTGCCGAAGGAGGCATGGCCTTGACGCGGAATGCCGGGCTTGCAAGGCGTATGGACCGCCTGCGCAGCCACGGCATCACCCGCGATCCGGAGGAAATGACCCATGCGTCGGACGGACCGTGGTACTACCAGCAAATCGAGCTCGGCTACAACTATCGGATGACCGAATTGCACGCGGCACTCGGCCTCAGCCAGATGCAGAGGCTGGACGCTTATGTGAGCCGCCGGCATGCGATTGCAGATCGTTACGATACGATGCTTGCGCGCTTGCCAGTCACGACACCCATTCGATCTCCGGAAAATCGATCGGGTTTGCACCTCTATGTGATCCGGTTGCAACACGATGGTCTCGCCCGCTCGCATCGTGAGGTCTTCGAACTGCTGCGCGAGTCCGGCATCGGCGTCAACCTGCACTACATTCCGGTGCACCTGCAGCCTTGGTATGCGCAGTTGGGATTCAAGCAGGGCGATTATCCGCAGGCCGAGCGTTACTACTGCGAAGCGATCAGCTTGCCGATGTTCCCGACGCTCACCGAATCGCAGCAGGACCGTGTCGTCAACGCACTGGCGAAGGCCCTGTCCCCGTGAGAATCGCCGTGATCCCCGCGCGGGGCGGCAGCAAGCGCATTCCGCGCAAGAATATCAAGCCGTTCTGCGGAAAGCCGATGATTGCATGGTCCATCGAGGCGGCGCAGGCGAGCGAATGTTTCGATCGCATCGTCGTCTCGACCGACGACGAAGAGATCGCAGGCGTGGCGCGGCAAGCGGGTGCCGATGTGCCCTTCATGCGGCCACCGGAACTCGCGGATGATTCGACCGGAACCATTGCCGTGATGCGACATGCGGTCGAGTGGTGCGCAGCGAATGGCCCATCGCCCGATCCGGTCTGTTGCATCTATGCCACCGCCCCGTTCCTGCGTCCGGCTGACCTTAAGGCTGGTCTCGATCTTTTGCTGGGCCATGACTGCGATTACGCGTTTGCCGCGACGGAGTACGCCGCGCCGATCCAGCGGGCGCTGCGCATTTCACCCATGGGGCGGGTAAGCATGTTTCATCCGGAGTATTTCACTGCGCGCTCGCAGGACCTGGAGCCGGCTTATCATGATGCCGCTCAGTTCTACTGGGGACGCGCTTCGGCGTGGATCGCGGGCCGTCCCGTTTTTTCGCCAGCAGCGGCGGCCCTGCGGCTTCCCAAGTACAGGGTGCAGGACATTGATACGCCGGACGACTGGACGCGTGCGGAACGGATGTTCAAGACATTCGAAGTGGGCGCCGCACAATAGAACAATGCTGATCGGGCGTCGCGGAAGGCGAACTCAATGGAAAGACAACCCCTGGAGAGCCGATTGATGGCATTCAATACCGAGCAAGAAGCCTTCTGGGCAGGCGAATTCGGTGACCAGTACAGTGCCCGCAACCAGGGCGAAAAGCTGCTCGCCTCGAATCTGGCCTTCTTTTCGCGAGCGTTGGCGTCTGCGCACAAACCCGAAAGCTGCATCGAGTTCGGTGCCAATATTGGACTGAATCTCCGGGCATTGAAGCTGCTGTTCCCGACGCAGGATCAGCACGCGATCGAAATCAATCCCCACGCCGCGGCGGAACTGGGCAAGCTTCTGCCGGCTGGGCATGTCCATCAGACATCGCTGCTGGATTTCGTGCCGACACGCGGCTGGGATCTGGTGCTGATCAAGGGTGTCCTGATCCATGTCCGCCCGGACTGCCTGCCGAAGGTCTATGACGTGTTGCATCAGGCCACCGCTCGCTATCTTCTGGTTTGCGAGTACTACAACCCCACGCCTGTTTCGATTCCCTATCGAGGCCATGCCGACCGCCTGTTCAAACGGGATTTTTGCGGTGACCTGCTGGATCGCCATCGGGATTTGCAATTGGTTGACTATGGCTTCGCATACCATCGCGATCCTGATTTTCCGCAAGACGACATTACGTGGTTCCTCATGGAACGACGCAGCTGATCGCACCGTGAATTGCGAGCGACGATGAGGCTGGTATTTCGCACTGACGCTTCCCTGGATATCGGCACGGGTCACGTCATGCGTTGCCTGACGCTGGCGCGGGCATTGCGATCAGAGGGCACGGACTGCCATTTCATCTGCCGCGCGTTCCCCGGCAATCTGATCGCACGCATTGGCGATCTCGGGTTCGGCGTGGTGGCGCTGCCGTTCGCCCAATCGCCGGATGAATCCGGTGTGCAGGACGCCGAATCGCTGCCCGCGCATGCGGCCTGGTTGGGCGGCGATTGGCGTGCCGATGCGAGCAATACGGCAACCGCATTGCAATCATTGCGACCCGACTGGCTGGTCGTGGACCATTACGCGCTGGATCGCGCTTGGGAGCTCGAAGTCCGGCCCTTCTGCAACAACCTGATGGTAGTTGACGACCTCGTTGACCGGCCGCATGACTGCGATCTGCTGCTGGATCAGACGTTCGGACGCGCAGAGGGCGACTACGCGGGGCTTGCTCCGCACGGCTGCGTCGTGCTCGCCGGAACGCGCTACGCGCTATTGCGTCCAGAATTTTCGGCATTGCGTGAACACAGCTTGCGTCGCCGCGCTTCAGGCGTGCTGCGCAAGATTCTCGTCAGCATGGGTGGCGTGGATCAGATGAACGCCACGGGACGGGTGCTGCAAGCCGTGCATCAATGTACTTTGCCGCAGGATTGTCGCCTGACAGTGCTGATGGGTGCACAGGCGCCGTGGCTCGATGAGGTCAGAAAGCAAGCCGCCGCGCTGCCATGGCCTTGCGAGGTGAAAGTCGATGCATCGAACGTGGCCGAGCTCGTCGCCGATTGCGATCTGGCCATCGGCGCGGCGGGAGGCAGTGCATGGGAACGTTGCGCGCTGGGCGTGCCCTCGTTGCTGGTGGTCGCCGCGGGTAATCAGCAGGATGTGGCTCGTTCGCTGGAGCGGGCAGGCGCGGCCAGACTCCTTGGTGGCATCGACTCCATCGCTATGGCGCTGCCGCGTGTCATGGCCGGGATTGGAAGCGAAGCGCTCGCCGGCATGTCAAGAGCGGCAAGAGGAGTTTGCGACGGTAGGGGCGCCGGGAGAGTGGCCGGTGTACTGCGCAACTGGCGTGTGCAGGTACGCGGGATGCGCGAAGATGATTTGGAGAATGTGTTGCGCTGGCGGAATCATCCGGACATAAGACGCCGGATGTACAATTCGCACGAGATTTCTCCCTCCGAGCATCGCGAGTGGTATGCGCGGAGCATGCGGGATCAGTACCGACATCTGCTGATCGTCGAACAAGCAGGTATCCCGCTTGGTTTCGTCCAGTTCACCGAAACGGGGAATGACGGTGTTGCGGATTGGGGTTTCTACGCGGTTCCCGGTGCCCCCCGAGGGAGCGGCACCAAGCTGGGAACGGCGGCGCTGGATCACGCGTTCAGACGACTCGGATTTCGCAAGGTCCGCGGCGAGGCGATTGTCTCCAATGAACCCTCCGCGGTTTTCCACCGGAAGCTCGGTTTTGCCGAAGAAGGGATCATGCGGAAGCGCTCTTCCGATGGCGCCGCTTGCCATGATGTGCTCTGCTTCGGGATGGAAGCGAGCGACTGGCTGGAACGGCACTGAGACATGAAATCCGAAGACATCCCGACACCAATCATCGGCATCGCAGGAAGGCGGGTCGGTTCGGGCCAACCGCCCTATGTGGTCGCGGAGATGTCGGCAAACCACGACGGCAGCATCGAGAAGGCATTCCGCATCATTGAGGCCGCCAAGCGCGCCGGTGCAGACGCGGTCAAGCTGCAAACCTATCGTCCGGACACCATCACGCTGGACAGTGATGGCGAAGACTTCCGCATCCATGGAGGACTTTGGGATGGACGCAGGCTTTACGACCTTTATGCGGAGGCGTTTTTGCCGTGGGACTGGCATGCACCGCTGTTCGAGCATGCACGCAAGACCGGCATCACGATCTTCAGTTCACCGTTCGACAAGACCGCGGTGGACCTACTGGAAGACCTCCATGCTCCAGCCTACAAGATCGCTTCGTTCGAGGCGGTGGACCTGCCGCTGATCAGATACGTGGCCGGTACCGGCAAGCCGATGATCATCTCCACCGGCATCGCCGATGTGGACGAGATTGGGGAAGCCTTGGCCGCCGCACGTGAGGGCGGCTGCAATGAAGTGGCGATCCTGCATTGCGTCAGTAGCTATCCTGCTCCCGCTGCCGACTACAACTTGCGCACGCTGGCCGACATGCGCGAAAGATTCGGTGTCGTGGTTGGCCTGTCGGACCACACCCTGGACAACACCACGGCGATCGCCAGCGTGGCGCTCGGTGCCTCCATCATCGAGAAACACTTCACGCTTGATCGAAGCGGCGGCGGGCCCGACGACAGCTTTTCGCTGGAGCCAGGGGAGCTGGAAGCACTTTGCCGGGACGCCCGCACCGCGTGGGCCGCGCTGGGGCGGGTCGACTACGGGCTGAAGTCCAGCGAGCAGGCGAATGCGAAATTCCGCCGCTCGTTGTATTTCGTGAAAGATCTGGATGCGGGCGAGACCATCGCGGCCGACGCGGTCAGGAGCGTGCGGCCGGGCTACGGGTTGGCGCCGAAACATCTGGATCGCGTGATCGGGCGACGGCTTGCGCGCGCCGTCAAGGCCAACACCCCGGTTTCGTGGGATTGCCTCGCGCAATGAGCCACATCTCGTTCCGGAGTTTGCCGATGATGCGCGCGTCGCATGTCGGGATGGCAAGGCGCGGGGAAGCATTTCGATGACAACGATCATCATCGGCTTCACGCCATTCCATCTGCTGCCCATGCGGGAATTGATTGCCACGCTTCAAGGCGACCTGCATGTCTTCCATCCGATGGCCAGTGAGCTTCGCGATTCGGTCGAAGGAAGCTCACTTGTCTTTCTCGGCGGATGCGATTCGTCGCAGAAGTCGAGGTGGCGCCGCTATGTACAGGCGCGCCGTGAAATCGACCGCATGATGACAAGCGGGAAGCAGGTGGATCTTTACCTGCCACATCCATTCAACCCGCTTTCCAACCACGCGTTCTTCCACGAAGGGCCAATCCGCCGTTTCATCTATCAGGACGGTATCCTCAACTACTACGATGCGGCCACGCCGCTCGCGCCCTTCTCCACCCGCGTGCGACAACGCGCCAAGGCGGCTGTGATCGGCGCGCACTATCGCATGTATGACGGCCATCTCAGCGGGATCGATAGCCGGCCAGTTGCGGGCGGCTTCTTCACTCATCCGGACCGCGTCGTGTCCGTCGAAAAATTTCCGTTATTGCGACGGCTGGCATTCAGGACCAATCACCAGACGGCCGACCTCATAGACGAAGGCGATGTCCTGTTCCTCGACCAATCGGTCGAATTGATCGTGGGGACCGAGCGTGCACGCGAACTGCGCCGCCGCACCGTCGAATACATCGACGCCTTGGGAGCAAGGGTGCTTTACAAACCGCATTACGCACAAGGTCGAGAAAAATCGCTCGGTCCGCGTTGGGTGCCGCTAGCTCCCGGATTGAGTGCGCTGCCAGCGGAATGGGCGCTTGCCCGAATCAGGGTGGCGCATGTCGTGAGCTTCTGCACGTCAGCGCTCGCGAATATCGCAATGAGTGACAGCACCATCACTTGCCATGCGACGGCTGCGAATCTGATTCCGGTATCGGTGAATGGGCGACGCACCACATTGGCCGAGGTGCTCTCCGGTCTCGGCGTGAAAGTGGTCGAGTTGCTGCATTCCTGAAGCCGTCAGGAAATGGCTTCGGAATGCGGGCTGCCTGCTCGCCGGTTCCAGTGCACCAGCAGCCACAGCAGCAGTGCCGTCGCGCCTTGCGAAAAAAGCAGCATGCCGACGGCGCCCTTCAGTCCGAACCGCGGGATCCAGATCAGGGCGGTGATCGCGAGGATGGCGATGCCAGCCGCCTGCGCCAGGATGCGCAGGGTCCGACGGTGGCTGGTGACGAGGACGTTGCAGCCCAAGGCGTAGAGGCCGTAGAGCAACGGCGAAATCGCCAGCCAGCGCGCGGCCTGCGCAGCCTGCGCGAATGCAGGGCCGAACAACATTGGCAGCACGCCGCTCAACACATAAGCAAGCAAGGAGGCGATCACGCCGTAGGCGGCCGTCGCCGCGAGCAGGACGCCGACCAAACCGGATTTCCGCGCGAGCGCACCCATACCGGTTGCGTGGATCCGGAAGAGGCGAGGCAGGGCGGCCATGCCCAGAGAGGTTGCGGGCATGGCGAGTACGGCAACAAGCCGGTAAGCAGAGCCATAGATGCCGGCTACGTGACTTCCGGCCAGCAACAGCACAAGCGTTTTGTCCAATGAGGTCATGCCTGTGTCCGCGATGCGCATCAGGGAAAACCCCGTGCCCTCGCGAATATCACGGCGGGAAATTTCAAATCGCGCCTTGGCCGGCGCCAGCGACGCGATAACCAAGCCAACCGCACTGGCACCTGCTAGCACTGACATCGCGGCGTGGAATGGCAGGTAATAGCGCAGAACATGCTCGGGCGAAAGGCCGAGAAAAGCGACTACCGCAACCAAATTGCCGGTTGCAGAAAGGGAAAACAGCGCGCCTGCCCAACCCATGCGCTCATGCAGTTGAAACGCATACGACGCAACCAGTGTGAGGGGAAGGCACACGAGTTCGGGTAGCCCGATTGCGGCGTAGAGCCATACATCGTGAATATGGAACAGCAGTGGCGCCATAGTCACGTACAGCCCCCACAGGGTGAAGCCGCTGGCCAGCGTCAAAACAAGCGCTCGTTTCCACGCGGCTGCGAAGCGTTCATGGTTGCGGGAGGCATCCTGGATCATCAGCATCCCGAAGCCGAGGCCCGTGAGTGCCCCGAGGGCAGCGGCCAGCCCCGCCATGCCGGCGAACGATCCATAGTCTCCGGGTCCGATCGCACGGGCCAACAGGATCACCCAAACAGCCTGCAAGGCAACTCGGATGCCTTGCCATCCGGTAGCAAGCACCGTGTTATGGGCAAGGCGGTGACCAGAAATCTTCGAGAGAAGATTCATGGGGCGGCTGGAACGAGCTCGCGCACCACGTCAATCACCCGCTCGACGTCGCCATCGGTCAATTTGGGTGACAGCGGCAGGCTGACAGTCTGTCGACCGATTCGCATGGCGCTGGGCCATTGTTCCGGCTTCCAGCCGAAGCGTTGCTGATAGAACGGGTGCTCCGGCACGGAAAGGTAGTGCACGCCGGTACCAATGCGGCGTGCGTTCATGGCATCGAGAAAGGCGTCGCGGGAAATGCCGCAGCGTGCTTCATCGACCATGATCGTGAACAGGTGACAGGCGTGTCTGGTGTCGGCTGCGGGAGGCGCGGGAAGGTCGATCGGGAGGTCGGCGAAGGCTTTCATGTAGCGATTCCATATCGCTTCGCGGCGCTGCCAGTTCTGTTCCACGCGCGCGAGCTGATGGATGCCGATCGCGGCTTGCAGATCCATCATGTTGTATTTGAAGCCGGCTTCCACGACTTGGTAGTGCTTGTAGCCCTGGTCGCCGAAACGATGCCAGGCATCCTTGCTCATCCCATGCAGCGCCAGCACCTTCGCGCGCGCGACGTGCGTTTCGTCGCGGCCCGTGATCATGCCACCTTCACCGGTGACGACATTCTTGGTGGCGTAGAAGCTGAAGCAACCGAAGTCTCCGAAGGTGCCTGCCTTTCGACCGTGATACGTGGTCTCGATGGCGTGCGCACAGTCCTCGATCACCATCAGGCCATGCTTGTCGGCGATGGCCATGATCGCATCCATTTCGCAAGCTCGGCCTGCGAAGTGCACCGGCAGGATCGCGCGGGTGCGCGGCGTGATCGCGGCTTCGATCGCGGCAGGGTCGATGTTCTGTGTTTCGGCATCGACGTCCGCCAACACCGGCGTCAGGCCTGCGTGGATGATCGCGTTCACCGATGCGCAAAACGTCATCGGCGTAGTAATGACTTCCGCGCCGGGTTCCATGCCCGCCGCAACCATGCTGACGTGCAGTGCCGCGGTGCAAGAATTCACCGCAGCGACTTGCGAGGGTTGCAGGCTTTCGTACGTCGCAAAATCGCGTTCGAACTGCGCCACGCGTGGCCCCGTTCCCAGCCACGCGGATTCCAGGCAGGCCACCACTTCGTCGATTTCGGGTTGTTCAATCAGCGGCGAGCCGAAGATCAGGAAGGGAGACAACTCACTTTGCGTGCTCAATGTGGTATCCCTTGCAAGGCATTACGATCACGTGCAGCGATATGTCAGTTCTCGTGTACCGCATCGGCGGCGAGATGCTCGAAACGCAGCCCAGCGAATCGCTCGAAATCACGATCGAAGGTGCCCAGTACCGCGCCATGTTCGATCGCAATGGCAGCGAGGTGCGCATCACTTGTCAGGTTGCCACCGCGCCCCGCGCCCACCAACAGTCGCCCCAGCACCGCAGCGTGACGATCGGTGGCGCCGATGATGAGCGCGTGAGGATGCGCAAGCCATTCATCCACCACGCGCAATGCGATTTCAACTGGCAGGGCTTTCGGCACGATGCGCGATTGCGTGCTCAAACGTAAAAAACCAACCAAAGCTTGCCATGTGAAAGCGATGCCGGACGGCTCGCGGAAAGCATCTTCAATCCAGCGTGCAGCGGCCGAGCACTGCGGCGCGTCCAGATTGGTCGCGTACACCAACACGTTGACGTCCGGTGTCCTCACTGGCGGGGCGGCCATCCATGATCAATGTCATCCAGCTCGTCGGCCAGCGCGAGCGCCTTGGTCAAATCCACGAGCGGTGCGCCCATGTGAAAGGCTCGTTGCTTGAACGGCGGTACATCCTTGGCAGGCTTGGCCAATCCCTCGCGCACCGCTTGGTTGACGGCATCCTTGAAGGTGATGCCGCGCTCCCGCATGGCCTGCTTCAACAGGGTTTCAACATCCGGTTCAAGGGTGATGGTGGTGCGCATGACAGCAGAAGCATCATTGATCAAGCATCATGATGCTCGGAGGGCCGCCTCCCCGTCAAGTCAGGGACGTTTTGGTCCTTGTTCCGCCAGTCGCTCGAGCACTGCGATCTGCGCGTCCAGCCGCCCCGCAAGATTCATGCGCCGAAGCGCGTCGATCTGCTCCAATGCCAGCTCGGTCTGGCCGTAGCGCGCATACAGGACGGCAAGGTCGACCCGGTAGGCGGATTCGGAAGGCGCCTTGCGGACAGCTTGGGCAAGATATTTTTCCGCTTGCATGTCGTCGTGCAGGATGTCGCGCTGGAAATCGGCGTACGCACCGTCGAGCCGCGCGATGGGGTGAGGGCGCGAAAGCGCTGCCTCGTAGGCGTGTTGCAAATTGGCGATGTCGAACTTGCAAATGTTGGCGACATAGCAATTGGTCAGCGAGACCAGGGCGGAGATGTCTTCTTGGCGGGTCGGCTGGTCACGCAACTTGGGGATCATGGAGTCCCAGTACTCGCGATCGTCGCCTTGATGACCGTGGTCGGCGAGCATGATCATTGCCTGTTCGGGTAATGCGGACGCGCCTGGAATTGCAGCGGCCTGGCGCAGATACTTCCACGCATTGTCCCGCGCCTTGCCGGGCTCATAGTTGGATGCGATCAGTAATAGGCGACCGGCCTCGTACACCGCGCGCGGCGATTCGGGATGGCGGTTGGCTTCGGCGATGGCGAGGCGCAGGGGGTTCGACCATTCCCGGGCGCGCAGGTTGGTCGCTGTCGCGAACCACAGCAACGCAACTGCAACAACGAAGCCGCGCAGGATCGGCAGCGCGATTTTCCAGCGGAAGCCAAGCAGCAGTGCTCCCGCCGCGAGCAATACGCCGATCGACGCAAAGTACATCCGCTGTTCGTACACCAGTTCCAACGGAATGATGGTTGCCGTGAGCAATTGCGCGGCGAAGAACCAGCCGATACCCAGCGACACCAATGGGCGGCGATTGCGCACCAACACCGCAATCACGATCAGTGCCGCCAGCAAGACGATCGCACCGAGCGTGGTCCACGGCGTCAGCAGCCCCGTCGATTTCACGATCTCGTCGTGGTACAGGCTCAACACCAATGGGTTGGGCAGCAGGGTCCAGTGCAGGTAATCCACCAGCACGCGTGGTTCGGTCAGCAGTCGTTGCGCGAGGGTGAAGTCGCGACCTGCCAACGCGCCCTGACGCAGCACGCCGCGCAGCAGCCACAGGAAACCCAGCACCGCGGGAATGAACAGCGTGACGACGAACGTCCACCAGATGCGCTTGTCCTGGGTTGAGGAGATGGATGCCGGATATTGCACTGCAGTCAACCCTGAAACCGATTCCGGGTTCGACCCCCGGATCAAGTCCGGGGCAGGCTCTGCGGGTCGCCCCGGAATGACAATTTCGTTGTGATTTGCGTCGGGTTCGCTATTCCGGATGCCTGCGTCGTTCTTGACACCATTCGGAGCACCGGTGCCCCTTTCATCATTCCGGGCGTTTGTGTCTTTCTTTTCGTCATTCCGGACGCCGCGCAGCGGCGATCCGGAATCGGTTTGTTGCCATTCTTCGGCCCCCGGCTTGACTGCAAACCGCAGCACGATCCATTCGGCCAGAAACGCAAACAGCGGCAACAGCACAGCGGTTTCCTTGGACGTCAGCCCGATCGCCGTGCCCAGCACGATCCCGCTGACGGCCAAAGCAAAACCGTGACGATCGCGGCGCGTGCTGTCGGCGGTCAGCATCATCCAGCGGCCGTGCAGGTACGCCCATAACCCGGCCACCACGAATATCTGGCACAGGCTTTCCATGCGCTGCACCACGTACAGCACCGCCATCAGGTTGATCGGCAGGAGCATCCAGGCGGCACTTACGATCAATGCCAGGCGCGTGGCGGCGGCATCGTTGATTGCAGGAAAGCCATCCCCTCTCGCGCTGCGCGCGCGTTCGCTTCGATCGGCCTTTCCCGCGGAAGGGGGAGGATCTTCACCCCCTTCCGTAGGAAGGGGGTCGCGCGCAGCGCGGGGGGATGTATTCCGCAACCCCAGCAACCGCAACAGCACCCGCAGCATGCAAAACAACAGCACGCCGTTGACCAGGTGAATGATCACGTTGGTCAATTTGAACGGCCACGGATCGCCGCCGCCGAAGTACCAATTCAGAGAGAACGTCAGCGACGCGAGTGGACGATGCAAGAAACTCGATGGCGACGAAATCGCCGAGTTCACCCAGGACGCCAGCGTCGAATGTCCAGGCGTGATGTGGATCGCCCCGTTTTCAACGATGTTCGGGTAATCGTCGAACACCCAGCCGCCGGTGAGTCCGGGCCAGTACACGACCGCCGCGATGACGACCGCGATAGCCAGCAGCAACCACGGCAGCCATTTGCGAGCCCGGTGCTTCAAACGCATCGGAATAATCCGCGAGTGATCAAGCTGCGCATAGTAACCAAAAGCGTTCGTCATATTGCGGGTCTGCAGCAGCATCCAGCGGAGGAGCGCAGTGCGACGTCGACAGGAATTCGTCACAGTGGTTCATGGGGACGGCACTTCGGCGGCTACCTCGGCATTCAACGCCTTTCGTAAATACGCGATTTCGTGCTGCCAATAGTTCTGTCGCAGCAACACCCATGCATGGATGCGCGACATGCTGAATCCTGTTTTGCGAGGTTCGGGCAGCGTATCCAGATATTCAAGGTGTTTCAGGCCCAGCTTGGGATGCCCTGCCGAAGCCAGTGTGGCGGCCTGACTCAGGGCGACATCGGGGTGTGGCAACTGCTTCAGAGCCAAGTCGAAATACCGCAGCGCCTGCGTGGGCTGGTGCTGCGCCAATGCCAAGGTACCTTCCAGGTGCAGCAGGTTCGCCCGCAAGCCCGCGTGCTTCTGCCAATACGGGTTGTCCTTGGCGGCATCGAGCATGCTTTGGAGCGTCGGGTAATCGAGGCCGCTGCATGCGTGTTTTCCAACGGAAGCAAGCGCGTCACCGAACCAGTTGAAAGCAACCTCGCCTCCGGCGCGGTCGTTGGCCAGCGCTGCGCGCGCTGCGGTGAGCGTTTCCGGTTGTACTGCGCCGAGTTTGCATTCAGCGGTAATGAGGTTGACGGGTATCTGCAAATCATCCGGATGGAGTGGCATCGCAAACCGCAGTCGCGCCGCAGCCAGTCTTGGCCGATCATTCTGCAGGTCGTACAGCGCCGCACTGGTTTGCGCGCGCGCGGAATCCGGATTGAACGCCGCCCAGATCTGCGCCTGCCGGGGCGCGTTGCCCCACAACGCCGCCCGTTGCGCGGTAAGCGTTGCAAGAACGGCCAGGATTGCAGCCGCCGCCGCGATCCGCAGGAACCGCAACGTGCCCGGACGCTCCAGGGCAAGCCCGATCGGCCAGAACAGCAGCATGGCCGGCAGGTAATTGCGATGCTCGAAATAAAGCTCCAGCGGAATCCAGCCCGATTCCATGATCTGCGCCGCGAAGTAGAACAGCAGCGCCAGCGCGATCGCGGGGTATTTTTTGCGCAAGACGAAACCCGTGCCGATCAGCGCGAGAATCAGCGCGACGCACGGCAGGGTCGAACCCGGATGCAGCCATCCCGTCGAGAGCGGGAATGCATCGTTGAACAATCCGCTGGAATACGCATGGGGAACGAACAGCAGTCGCAGGTAGTCCGTCAACACGCGTGGCTCGGTCAGCAGGCGCTGGCCGACCGTCCAGCCACGTACCGCAGGTGTCGTGCGTACGTTCCCCGGGATGACTGCCAGCAGGTACGCAATCAGCAGGACGCTTGGCACGATCAGGAAAAGCGCAACCGCGAATTTGTGCAAATGCTGCTTCTGCGCATCCGGCATCGGGTGGCGTGAAAGTACGATCCATTCGCTCAGCAGCAACAGCAATGGGAGCAGGGCGCCATTGGCTTTCGACAGGACCGCCAGCAGCGTGCATAGCCACGCCGACAATGCAAAGCCAGCCAGCGCGCGCTTGAGGTGCCCTCGTGCCAGTGCCTCGCGCGAGGCCATCCAGCCGAGCATGCCGATCAATACGAAGGTTCCTGGCAACATGGCCTCGCGCTGCACAACGTAAAGCGTCGTGGAAACCAGCAACGGGTGCAGCAGCCACGCCCCTGCACCGAACAGTGCGGCAATGGCGTACCCTCTCTGATCCATCGTCATTCCGGGGCGGCCCGTAGGGCCGAACCCGGAATCCAGCGCCTTTGAAATGCTGGATTCCGGATCGCCGCTGCGCGACGTCTGGAATGACGAAGCGGTGGAGCCTCTCGCGAGAAATGTCCCCAGCTTCCACAACACCCAAGCCAGCAACGCGCCGTTGATCAGGTGCAGGATGACGCTGGTGACCTTGAACGGATAGGGATTCGCCGGCCAGTTGCGCGCGTCGATCAGGAAGCTCAGCAGCGCCAGTGGACGGCCTGTTGGATCGGCACTGCCGGAAGTGATGTAACGCCAGAACGTGGCCCAGTTGTCCACGGGCCCGGTGGCGCCGAGTTTCGGAAGACTGCCTAGATCGTCGAAAAGGAACGCGCCGTACAGTCCCGGACGGTACACGAACCATGCGAGCGCAAGGATCGCGATCAGGAGCGCCAGGAATGCTAAGACACCCACCATCCTGCCCGACGGGCGCGCGATGCGTGCCGCAATCACAATGCGGAATGGATGGATGTCATGGCGTGCAAGCATACGCGATCACTGCATGGAACCCGCACTGGCCGGTATCGCAGGGTTGCATCAGATCGGCTACCTGGGCGACGGAAAAAAGAAGGGCCGCGTAAGCGGCCCTTCGGTGTTGCAGTGAAGTTGAAAATGCAATTACTTGCGGCAGCTGGCCGGCAGGTACTTCGGGTCGACCGTAGTGTCAGTGGTGTTGTCGCAAGCCCACCGGATCGAGCCACCATCGGCGGTTGGCGAGAGGCCAAACACCTTGCCGCTGAGCGCGGAGTTGGCGTTGCCATTGAACGCGGAAGTAATGACACCCGTGCTGGCAACCGTGACGCTCTCGACATACTTGCCGCTGATCGACTTGGCCGCCGTGGGCAGGCCTGCGGACTCGTTGTTCTTCGGATAGTGTCCGTGGTTGCTGTAGAACTCGGCCACGGCAGTACGCGCGCCGCCGGTCAACACCATCGCTTCCGAAACCTGCGAACGAATCAGGTAGTTCTGGTAAGCCGGGATGGCGATGGCCGCCAAGATCGCGATGATCGCGACAACGATCATCAGTTCGATCAGGGTGAAACCTTTCTGCATGGATTTCATGGTTGGTTCCTCTGTGCTTGTGGAAACTGGTCTACTGGTTGGGAATGCCCAAAGTGCAAGCCCCTGATGCGAAACCCCCTGGCCAGCGGGCCAGTGAGCCAGAAGCTCGG
>Ga0068854_100000733_pt1 | contig 19454 bp, 19 predicted proteins | sample KBSCornC42_FD_66590 | JGI IMG/M metagenome (GOLD analysis project Ga0068854, IMG submission 66590) | Corn rhizosphere microbial communities from Kellogg Biological Station, Michigan, USA - KBS Corn C4-2 | ecosystem: Host-associated > Plants > Roots > Rhizosphere > Soil ... | reverse complement strand
TCGAGGACGACCTCGACGAGCGTCGACTCGTGGAGGCGCTTGCCGAGCTTTGCGAACTTCGCCTCCACGTAGCTCCGGACATCGTCGCTCACGTGTCCACGCCGCACGGTGACCTGGAGTCGCATGGCACCTCCTCGTCGTCTGTCCAGTACGCCAACGCTAGCGCACGGCCCGCGCCAGGCAAACGACCTCGACCGACCGAGCTCCTGCCCGCCGCAGGGTCGTCGCGCAGGCGGCCGCGGTCGCCCCCGTCGTGTAGACGTCGTCGACGAGGACGAGCCTCCCGAGCGCCTCGCGGCGCGCGGCGAAGAGATCACGGACGTTCGCCCGGCGATCGGCCCGCGAAAGCCCTGCCTGCCGCGACGACGGTCCGCTGCGGGCGAGGAGCCGCACGACGGGCAGGCCCCAGCGGTCGGCGAGCGCGTGGGCGAGCCGGGCCACCGGAACGTGTCCGCGGTCGCGGCCACGCTCCCTGTCTCCGGGCACGAACGTGACCGCATCGACGAACGGCGGGGCGACGACCTCCTCGACGAGCGCCGCGAACGGCTCGACGAGGTCGCGACGCCCTCGTTCCTTCCACGCCGAGACGAGCGGCCTTGTCACTCCGTCGTAGACGATCGCGGCCCGCGCCGTCGTGAAGCCGAGCCTCCGCCCCGTGCATTCGACGCAGCGCCGCACCGGCCATGCGCCGGGGCAGCCGCATCGCTCGCACACCGGCGGCCCGATCCGGACGACCGACGCGAGGCACCTCTCGCAGAGCGCGTCTCCGGGGACGCCGCATCCCGCGCAGCGTGTCGGCAGCACCAGCCCGAGCAGGCCCATGACGCGACGCTACGTGGAGACGTGTGACGGCTCTGTGCCGTGTTCGTGCCGAATCTGTCACTCGAGCACCGATGCGGCAAGCATCGTGCGGAGAGCGGGTTGCACGCGCCGGAGGTCCTCGGGCTCTTTGATCGGGAAGAACCGGCCGCGATCGCCCGAGCGCGGGACCTCGACGAAGGTCGCGTCGAGCTCCCACGCGACCTGGTGGTACAGCCGTTCGAGCTGCACCGCCGCCCGCCCGTCGACCGACTTCCGGACGTACAGCCACTCCAGGTCGAACGCGCGGTCGATCGCGTCGAGAGCGAACGTCGTCGTGTTCGTGTTGAAGACGGTGATCCGGTCCTGGTCGAAGGAGGCTGGGAACTGAGGGCCTTCGAGCAGCCCGAGCCGGCCGTCGACGCGGGCCGGCGCGCCACCCATGTCGCCCTCCTTGCGCGCGACCTCGGCGGTCATCGGCCGTCCGGCGAGCACGTGTGCGCCGAGGACGACGGGATCGAGCCGCGCGCCGAGGTTGTCGACGTTCGACACGGCGACGTGCTCGACCCCGTGCTCACGCAGCGACGCGAGGGTGCCCGAGCGGCGGAGCGCGTCGAGCAGGTCGCCGTGCCCGGGCGCGTAGAGCGAGGGTCGGCCGCCGTCCAGGAAGAGCTCGCCGTCCTCGGTCAGTCGCAGCGAGACGAACTGCGAGAACCACAGCGGCTCGGGCACGCCGAGGCCGCTGACGTGGACACGCGTCTCGTCCTCGGTCTGGAAGCTCGTCATCAGCGCGACGGGTATCTCGACGCCGAGGGCCTCGGCGAGCCGGGCGGTCTCGCCGAGCTTCCAGGAGAGGAAGCTGCGACCGTCCACCGCCTCGACCGCCCCCTTGACGACACCGCCGAAGCGCGTCGCCATCCCGCCGGCGAGCACGACCTGGGCGACGCCGCGGGCCCGGAGCACCTCGATTCCGGCCGCGCGCGCACCATTCCAGTCGTCGGAGCCGGGCTCCGGGAGGAGCACGACGTCGTCTTCGCGGGGCGGCTCGACCGTGCCGCGCGCGACGTTCGATTCGGCCGAAAGCTTGCCCGATGCGACCTTCCCCCGCAGCGTCTCGAACGTCCGCGGGTCGAACCCGAAGCGCTCGAGCACCGTTCGCGTGCCCGCGTCGACCTCGTCGAGGATCATCGCGCGGCGGCAGTCTCGCGAGGGAGAGACTCCGCGTACGGCGCCCGGTGCACGCCGCGCTCGGTCACGATCGCGGAGACGAGCTCTGCCGGCGTGACGTCGAAGGCGGGATTCCGGGCTGCGAAGCGCTGCGTCACCTCGCCGGGGTCACGCTCCTCGATCGGGATCTCGTCACCGGTCGCGGCGGCGGGATCGAGGGTCGAGGTCGGAGCGACGACCACGAGCGGGAGGCCGTGGTGCCGCGCGAGAACGGCGAGCGAGTACGTGCCGATCTTGTTCGCCGTGTCGCCGTTCGCAGCGATGCGGTCGGCGCCGGTCACCACGACGTCGACCTCGCCTCGCGCCATCAGCGACGCAGCCGCACCGTCCACGATCACCGCGTGCGGGATCCCGAGCTGCTCGAGCTCCCAGGCGGTGAGCCTCGCGCCCTGGAGGAGCGGTCGCGTCTCGTCGACCCAGACCTGCGCAACGAGCCCTGCTTCGTAGGCGGCCCGGATCGCGCCGACCGCGGTTCCGTAGCCGCCGGTCGCCAGGCCGCCCGCGTTGCAGTGGGTCAGCACGCGTGCGCCGGCCGGAAACAGCTCGACGGCGTGCTCGCCCATCCGCCGGCAGCGCTCGACCTCGTCGACGTGGATGCGCTCGGCGCGCTCGCGCGTGGGGTCGTCGCGCATCGCCTCGAGCGCCCAGCGGAGGTTGACCGCCGTCGGCCGCGAGGCCGCGAGCGTCTCGAATGCGATGTCGAGGTCGTCGCCACGCTCGGCCGCGAGCGCCATGCCGTACGCGGCGGCGACCCCGATCGCAGGCGCCCCGCGCACGGCGAGCACCCGGATCGCCTCGGCGAGCTCGGGCGCGGTGGAGCAGCGAAGGTCGGCCTCCTCGCCGGGAAGCAACCGCTGGTCGAGGACGACGACGGCGTCATCCTCGAGCCGGACGATCCGATGCGGTTCTAGCTCGGACATGCGTGGGGGCGAGACTAGCCTCGCCCCCACGCGTGCCGCATGCCTCTGGTGCCCGACTCGAAGTCGGACACCAGCCGCTCTCAAGTCCCTTCGTCCCAGCTTGCGAGGTACGCGGCCTGTTCCTCCGTCAACTCGTCGATTGCAACGCCCATCGTCGCGAGCTTGAGGCGCGCGATCTCGTCGTCGATCTCCTTCGGCACGTCGTAGACCGTCCGCTCGAGCGACGCGGCGTTCGTGATCACGTGCTCGGCCGCGAGCGCCTGGTTGGCGAACGACATGTCCATCACCTGCGCGGGATGCCCCTCCGCGGCCGCGAGGTTGACGAGTCTGCCCTCCGCCAGGAGGTACACCTTGCGGCCGTTCGTCAGCGTGAACTCCTCGACGAGCTGACGAGCCTCGCGCGTCTCGGTGGCGAGCGAGCGGAGCGCCGGGATGTCGATCTCGACGTTGAAGTGCCCGGTGTTCGCCAGGATCGCGCCGTCCTTCAGGCGCTCGATGTTGTCGCGGGAGATCACGTGCTTGTCGCCTGTCGCGGTGACGAAGATGTCGCCGATCTCGGCGGCCTGCGACATCGGCATCACCTGGAAGCCGTCCATCACGGCCTCGAGCGCCTTCATCGCGTCGACCTCGGTGACGACGACGTGCGCGCCGAGCCCCTTGGCCCGCATCGCGACGCCGCGGCCGCACCAGCCGTAGCCCGCGACGACGAACGTCCGGCCGGCGAGGAGCACGTTCGTCGAGCGGATGATCCCGTCGATCGTCGACTGCCCCGTGCCGTAGCGGTTGTCGAAGAGGTGCTTCGTCTTCGCCTCGTTGACCGCGATCACCGGGAAGCCGAGCTTGCCGTCTCGCTCGAGCGCGCGGAGGCGGATGACGCCCGTGGTCGTCTCCTCGGTGCCGGCGATCACGTCGCCGAGCTGCTCGCGACGGGCCGAGTGGAGGATGCCGATCACGTCTGCGCCGTCGTCCATCGTCACGTGCGGGCGATGATCGATTGCAGCCTCGAGGTGCGCGTAGTAGGTGTCGTGGTCCTCGCCCTTGATGGCGAACGTCCCGATCCCGTACTCGGAGACGAGCGCCGCGGCGACGTCGTCCTGGGTCGACAGCGGGTTCGAGGCGCAGAGGACGACGTCCGCTCCGCCCGCCTTCAGCGTCCGCATCAGGTTCGCGGTCTCGGTGGTGACGTGGAGGCAGGCCGACACGCGGTAGCCGCTGAGCGGCTGGTCGCGCTCGAAGCGCTCGCGGATAGCGGCGAGCACCGGCATCTGCCGGTCGGCCCACTCGATCCGCCGCACACCTTCCGGTGCGAGTGCAAGGTCCTTGACGTCGTGCTTGGTGGTCGTGGCCATCGTTCCTCTCTCTGTTGTCATATCAGGCTACGAGGAGCTGTTCGTGCTTGCGCTGCTCCCATGCGATCCAGTCGGCCTCGCTCGCTCCCTCGGCCGGAACGGTCGCGCCGTCGAGCCATGCCTCGACGGCTGTCCGCAGCTTCATGTCGCGCCGCAACCGGACGACGAACGCCACGTCGTCGAGCTCGACGTCGAACCGGCGCCGCAGCTCGGCCAGCCCGCGGAGAAGCTCCAGGTCGTGGTCCCCGTACCGCCGGTAGCCCGACGCGCTACGGGCCGGCACGACGAGCCCGGTGGACTCGAGGTAACGGAGCATCCGGGGCGACCAGCCGGTGCGCTCGGCGGCCTGGCTGACGGTGAAGGTCGGCAACGCGGCCGAACCTTACCACAGTCTTGTCAAGGTAGTCTCCGGATCAGGCCGCGTGGCGCATCCAGACGTTCGGCTCGACGTAGACGCCGTGACCGGCCTCGACGCGCACGGGGACGAGCGCGCCCGGGACCAGGTAGTCGCCGTCGTCGGGGAAGACGAGCCCCGTCCACTCCTTCCACTCCGCCACGCTGGCCTCGATCCGCATCGACGCCGGGCAGACCTCCAAAAGCTCGGCACCCAGCTTCGCGTGCACCCGCAGCCACGGATCGAACGGGAGGCCGTCCTCCCGCGTCCACCTGGCGTAACGCTCCATCGGGATGAGCGGGTAGCGCTCCTTCCACGTCGGCCGGACGGGCGCGACGAGCGCCGGATACCCGTGCTCGCGGGCGAGGCCGCGCATCGCCTCGACGAGATGCGTCGAGAGACCCTCACCCTGGCGGCCGCGGTCGACCACGGCGACCATCGCGGAGAGGACGTCGGGCTCCGGCCGTCCACCCTCGCCGAACCATGCCTCGAGCATGTCGTCGACCCCACCCGGGAGCCCTTCGGCCATCCGCGCGGGAACGGTGCGCGCATGGCCGACGACGGCGTCGCGCTCCTCGTCCCAGAGCACGAGCTGCAACTCGGGCAGCTCGGGGCGCAGGAGATGCCAGTAGCGCAGCGCCACCTCGCCGTGCCCCATGAACGACGCCATCGTGTCCTCGACCTCGCCCGTCCTCGCCGCGAGATCGGGGCGTTCGGCGTACGTGAAGGTGTGGACGGCGGGCCGGCTCACGGTGCCGACGTTCCTTCGCGGCCGTAGCGGTCCTCGAGGCGGACCACGTCGTCGAGGTGCGGCGTCGAGACCTCGACGATGAGCGTGTCCTCGATCGCGGTCACGCGGTGCACGGTGCGCGGGCGGTAGCGGAACACGTCGTCGGGGCCGATCTCGATCGTCTCGAGCTCGCCTCCGACCTCCCCCAGCTCGAGCGACGCGCGCCCCTGCTGCACGAGCCACGACTCGTCCTTCACCTCGTGGTACTGCAGGCTCAGCGACTGTCCCGCGCGGACGAAGAGGAGCTTGCCGACGTAGTCCTCTGTCTCGGCCCAGACGAGCTCCCAGCCCCACGGCTTCTCGACACGGCGCGGCTCAACCGCGAAGCGGCTGCTCACGCGAGCCACTCCTGGTGGCCGGCGACGTACTCGTCGGCGCGGCGGAGCTCCTTCGGCGTGTTGACGGTCAGCCAGAGCCCCGTGTGTCGGAAGGCGCGCAGCTTTCCCTCCGAGGCGAGCTCGGGGAAGGCTGTACTCTCGTGGTCGCCCTTCTCCGGAAAGCGCTCGAGCGCCTCCTCGGACAGGACGTAGATCCCGCAGTTGACCCAGTACGGGACGCGCGAGACCTCGTGGAAGCCGGTCACGACGTCGTCGTCGGTCAGGTCGACCTGCCCGAACTGCGACGGAGGCTGCGCGACGGTGACGGTCGCCGCGGCGCCGGTCGAGCGGTGCCGCTCGAGCAACGCGCCGAAGTCGACGTCGACGAGCTCGTCGCCGTTCATCGCGAGCACGTCGCCCCCGTCGCGACGGAAGCCGGCCGCGTAGCGGATCCCGCCGCCACGCCCGAGCCGCTCGGGCTCGCCCGCGCAGACGAGCTCGACGCCGACCTCGCCGAGCCCCTCGACGAACACGTTCTCCTGGCCGCCGAGGCAGCTGATGATCACGCGGTCGACGCCTGCTGCGGCGAGCCGGCCGATCTGCCACGCGAGCAGCGGGCGGCCGCCCACCTCGACGAGCGACTTCGGCACCCCTCCGGCGGCATCGCCGAGCCGCTCCGCCTTGCCGCCCGCGAGGACGATCGCCTCCATCAACGCTCGACGGCGGCCGCGCGGCCGATTCCGTCGTACGTGAACCCTGCGGCGCGCATCGTCTCGGGGTCGAGCATGTTGCGACCGTCGACGAAGAGGGGCGTGCGCATCTGCGCGGCGACCGCTGCCCAGTCGACGTCTGCGAGCTCGGGCCATTCTGTGACGAGCACGACGGCGTCCGCGCCCCGCGTCGCCTCGTCCACGGTGCCGACCTGCTCGACGCCGTGCAGGCCGTCCGCGTGCGCAACCGGGTCCCACGCGACGACGTCGGCGCCCTCGGCCAGCAGCCGGCCGGCCAGCACGAAGGCGGGCGCCTCGCGCGTGTCGTCGGTGTTCGGCTTGAACGCGAGGCCGAGGAGCGCGATGCGCTTTCCTCGCAGGGCTCCGAGACGCTGCTTGAGCTTGCCGATCACGCGGCGCTTCTGGAGCTCGTTCACCTCGATCACGGCGTTCAGGACCTGGAAGTGGTACCCCGAGCTCGCGGCGAGCTGCTTCAGGGCGAGCGAATCCTTCGGGAAGCAGCTGCCGCCGAAGCCGACCCCCGCCCGGAGGAAGCTCTTGCCGATCCGGCGGTCGTGGCCGATGCCCTCGGCCACCTTGACGACATCGGCGCCCGTCGCCTCGCACACGTTCGCGATCTCGTTGATGAACGAGATCCGAGTCATCAGCGCCGCGTTCGCAGCCAGCTTGATCATCTCGGCCGACGCCACGTCGGATCGCACGACCGGCGCCTCGATGCCCCGGTGGAGCCCCTCGACCGCGTCGCCGTCCGCCTCGTCGAATGCTCCGACGACGATCCGGTCGGGCTCCATGAAGTCCCGGACGGCGGTGCCCTCGGCCGTGAACTCGGGGTTGGAGACGTACCCGACGTGCGCGAGCCCCCGCTCGTCAAGGCGGTGCCGCACCTTCTCGCCCGTCCCGACGGGCACGGTCGACTTCATCGCGACGACGACGCGGTGGTCGACCGCGGGCAGCTCGTCGATCACCGTCCAGACGGCGGAGAGGTCGGCGTCGCCCGAGTAGGTGGGCGGCGTCCCGACCGCGACGTACACGAACTCGGCACCGTCGATCGCCTCCGCGACGTCGAGCGTGAACGACAGCCGCTCGCGGTTTCGCTCGAGGAGATCCTCGAGCCCGGGCTCGAAGATCGGCACCTCGCCTCGGCGGAGCGCCTCGATCCGCGCGGGGATCACGTCCCTCACGGTGACGCGGTGGCCGAGCTCGGCGAAGCATGCGCCCGTCACGAGCCCCACGTACCCCGCGCCGAAGACGGCGATGCGATTGCCCCGGTCGGCCATGTCGGGCCGCAGGATAGTCGCTGGGGCCTCTACGACTTCGCGACTTGCGCGAGCGGCTTCAGGCCCTTCGCGATCGCGATCATCGTCTCGTTCGAAAGCCGGTCGAGCAGCGTGTTGACGACCCAGTAGGTCGCACCGTCGGTGTTGAGCACGACCATGTGCAGGTGCGGGCCGTTGTAGTAGAGCTCGTACCGGCGGCCACCGATCTTGCGGGTGAAGTTGCGGCCCGCGAGCACCGGCGCGTCCTTCCAGTCGGTCATCTGGACGCCCCAGTACTGGTTGCCGCCGACGCGGTAGGTCAGCCGCACCGCCGAGTGCTTCTTCTCGGGATCGATCTTGTAGACGCGGATCGGCATCTCGGAGTCGATCCAGGACGAGCGCTCGATCCGTGTCGGCACCATCAGCGGGAAGTGGATCTGCTGCCGGTAGCGGCGCAGGAGGTCGACGGTCGCGCTCGCGCCCGAGACGACATTTGCGGGCTGGCGCTGCGGCGTCTGGTCGATCGGAGCCGACGCAAGCCGGCCGTGGAACGTCTGGCCGAGAACGACGACGAGCATCGAGCCGTTCGAGAGCTTGCGGATCTTGGGGACGAGCTTCACGGAGTCCGCCGAGCCGAACAGCGCGGCGAGCTTCTTCGCGGCGGGCTTCGCGCCGGTCACGTTCGGGTTGAAGTACACCTGGGTGCGGAAGTAGTCGTAGCTCGGCGCGTCGGCGCGCAGGCCGCTCGCCGGCTGGGTCATCTGGTAGCCGCGCTGCGAGAGGATGTAGCTCGCGCTCGACGCGGCGCCCTCGACGCCGTTCCCGTTCAGGACGAGCACGCTCGTCTCCTTGGGTGACGGCGTCTTCACCTTCACCTTCTCACCGAGCGCGACCTGTGTCGCCTTCTCCGGCGAGCTGACGTCCGGGTCGCGGAACTCGCGCACCGCGCGCTGGATGTTGTCGGACGACGCCGTCAGGTCGTTCAGCCCTTCGATCCCGTCGATCCGCGCCTGGAACGTGTGGCCCGGCGGCAGGGAGTACGCGAGCACCGCGTACCGCAGCACGGTCTTCGCGCTGACATCCTTGCCGCCGCCCTGGCCGACCTCGACGTTGGAGGTGATCACCTTGATCACCTGCGGCAGCTTCGTGAGCGAGACGGAGTGCTCGATCTGGTCCTTGAACGAGCGCACGAACAGCTGCTGGCGGGCGGTGCGGTAGATGTCCGAGTCGGTGTGACGGAAGCGGACGAAGTCGAGCGCCCGCGTCCCGTTCATGCGCTGGTACCCGGGCTGGAGGTTGATCTTGGCGTAGCCGCTCGGACCGCCGTGGTCGTTGTAGTACCGGCGGTCGATGTCGAGCCAGACGCCGCCGAGCTTGTCGACGAGCTGGCGAAAGCCGCGGAAGTTGATCGTGATGATGTAGTTGATCGGCAGCCCCGTCAGGTTGCGGACGGTGCGCAGCGAGCCGACCGCGCCGCACGTCGCGTAGGCCGCGTTGATCTTCGCGGTGAACGGCGTTTGGCCTGGGCAGTCGATCGGGACGTTCAGGTCACGCGGGAACGAGAGCAGTGAGATCGTCTTCTCGCCCGGGTCGGCACGCACGAGCATGAGCGTGTCCGAGCGGGACGGCGTGTTCTTCCCCTCGTCCGCTCGGTGGTCGTAGCCGAGCACCAGCGCCGTCGCGGGCTCGCCCGGCAGCGCGATCTCGAGCGACTTGAGCGCCCTTTTGACCTCGGCCGAGCGAGGGGCGACCGCCGCGACGGTCTCGTGGAGGTAGAGGTACGCGCCGCCCGCGGTGCCGCCGACGAGGACGGCGAGCACGAGCGCCGACCAGCCGAGGATCGCGAGCGCCAGCGACCGACCGCTGCGCGTCACAGGCGGCGGCTGGCGGTAGACGGTCACCGCCCCGAGGGGGGCGGGCGGCATCGCGGCCCGGCCGTTGCCGTTCAGCGTCGCGCCGCGGCCGACTCCTCTCTTCAGCGTCGTTCGCATGGGAAGCAGGGCGCCGTGCGCCCGAGCGCTGAACGGTAGCCAAGCATGCGGAGGGCCCGGTGTTGTGGGTTCGAGAAGCCGTGCATGTCGTGTCGGACTTCAGTCCGACACGTCAGGGCGAAGGTGTCCGACTGAAGTCGGACACCAGCACCGCAGCCAGCTGCTCGGCGAGGAAGGCGATCTCCTCGGGCGTGCCCGCCGTGATGCGGAGCGCTGTGGGCGCGCCGAACGACCCCATCGGCCGGACGATCACACCCCGGCGCAGGAGCGACTGGTTCAGCGCCTCCGCGTCCTCTCCGACGTCGACGTAGAGAAAGTTGCCGACGGCCGGCGCGATCGGGTCGAAGCCGTGCGCGCGCAGGACGGCCTCGAGCGCGGCCATCGCCTCGCGGTTGACCGCCCGACGGCGGACGAGCTCGGCGTCACCGTCGAGGCTCGCGAGGGCAGCCTCCTGCGCGGGCGTCGTCACGTCGAACGCGCGCTGCACCTTGCGCATCGCCGTGATCACCTCGGCAGGGCCGACGCCGTACCCGATGCGCAGCCCGGCGAGACCGTAGATCTTGGAGAACGTCCGCAGGACGAGGACGCGGCGACCCTGCTTGGCCGTCTCCTCGATCGCGTCGAGGAAGTCTGGGTCGTCCACGTAGTGGAAGTACGCGTCGTCCACGACCGTCAGCACGTGCTCCGGCGCCGCGTCCAGGAAGCGCAGCACGTCGGCACGTGAGGTCATCGTCCCGGTGGGGTTGTTCACGGTCGGGAGGAACGCAAGCTTCGTGCGGTCCGTGACGGCGCCGAGGAGCGCGTCCACCTCGACGCGCCCGTGCTCGAGCGGGATGCGAGCCGTCGTCGCCCCCGCCTTCAGCGGATCGAGGACGTAGCTCGGGAACGAGGGCCACGGCGTGACGATCTCGTCGCCCCTGTCGAGTGTCGCCTGGCACGCGTAGCCGATCACGGCGTCGGCGCCCGCCGCGACGACCACCTCGCCGAAATCGACGCCGTGTCGTGCGGACAGCTCCTCGCGGAGCCGGTAGCAGCCGCCGTCCGGGTAGCGATTCGATTCGGCGAGCGCGCGCTCGACCGCCTCGATCGCCTCGGGGAAGGGACCGAACGGGCCTTCGTTCGACGCGAGCTTGACGACGTGCTCGAGACCGAGCTCGCGCTGGACGGTCTCGACGGGCCTGCCGGGCTCGTACGGGACGAGCCCGTCGAGGGTCGAGCGGACGACGCCCGGCCCCGGCCCGGCGATCGGCGTCACGCGGCAGCTGGGCCCGGCTCCGGCTCGGCCGGAGCCCCCGGCGTGTCCGGGAAGGGCGGCACGTCGGGGAAGGGCGGCACGTCGGCCAGCGCGGGCGCCTCCGAAGGCTCCCCGCTCGAGAGCAGCTTCCGGGCGGCGACGAGCCCCGCCGCGAGCAGCCCGACGAGGAGAACCGCGCCGAGCACGGCGCGGACCCGCCCGCGCTGCGCCGTTGCCGCCGCCGTCGCGCCGACGCCCGCGACGGCACCCGCGGCGCGCCTGCGGATCTGGCGTCGGACGATCCACCAGCCGATCGCCCAGAGAATCGTGTTGCGGCGATGCTTCACGGGTCGAGCCTACCTCCGCCGCGGCGGTAGGTGGATGGCGCGGCCGAGCGCGACGAGCCCTGCCTCCTTGATGCCCTCCGCCAGAGTCGGGTGCGGCGCGACACCGTCGGCGATGGTTTCGATCGTGGCCTCCGCGTCGAGCGCGACGACGGCCTCACCGATCAGGTCGGTCGCGTGCGGGCCGACGATCACGATGCCGAGCAGCTCGCCGTAGGTCGACTCGTGGATCGTCTTCACCCAGCCCGTGGTGTTCCCCGACATCACCGCGCGCGCGATCGCCACCCACGGCGCGCGGCCCACGACGACGGCGTCGCCGTGCTTCTCGCGCGCCTGCGCCTCGGTGAGACCCGCGCCGGCGATCTCCGGGTCGGTGTAGATCGGCCGCGGCACGGCCGGCTCGCCGAACGTCGACTCGTGCCCCATCGCGTTCTCGGCGGCGACCTCGCCCTCGCGGAAACCGGTGTGAGCGAGCTGCCAGTAGCCGGCGACGTCTCCGGCGGCGTAGATGTGCGCCACGTTCGTGCGGCGATGGTCGTCGGTGCCGATCCCCTTGCGGTCGAAGCCGACGCCTGCCGCCTCGAGCCCGATTCCCTCGACGAGCGCCGCGCGACCGACGGCGACGAGCATGAGATCGCAGTCGACCGTCTCCCCCTCGCCGAAGTGGACCGTGAGGTGCCCGCCGTGGTCGTCGACCTGCGTGCACTGCTTCGAGAGGTGCTGCGCGATGCCGCGCTTGCGGAAGGCCTTCTCGAGCTCCTTCCCCGCGTCCTCGTCCTCGGTCGGGATGAGGTGCGGCAGCATCTCGATGATCGTCACCTCGGTGCCGAAGCGGTTGAAGATCGACGCGAACTCGCAGCCGATGATCCCGCCGCCGAGCACGACCAGGCGGGCGGGGACCTCGGTCTGGGAGAGGAGCCCCGTCGAGTCGACGCAGCGCGGCGAGTCGAGCCCCGGGATCGGCGGCCGGATCGGGAACGAGCCGGTGGCGACGATCGCGCTCCTGAAAGCGACGTCCTCCCCACCCTCGACCGCGATCGCGTTCGCTCCGGTGAACGTCCCCTTGCCGTTGACCCACTCGACGCCGTTCGCCTTGAACAGCGAGGCGATACCACCGGTCATCTGGTCGACGACGGCGTCCTTCCACGAGACGACGGTGCCGAAGTCGAGCGACGGGTCTGCGGTCTGGACGCCGAGCTTGGCGAACGTCTCGCGCGCGTCGTGGTAGGCATGCGCGCTCTGTACCCACGCTTTGGTCGGGATGCACCCGACGCGCAGGCACGTGCCACCGAGCTTCGGCTCGGCCTCGATGCAGGCGACCTTGCCGCCGAGCTGCGCGGCGCGGATGGCCGCCGTGTAGCCGGCAGGCCCTCCTCCGAGAACTGCGACGTCGACATCCATGGCGGGAACCCTAGATGGTTGGCTGCTGCACGAGCGGCGTGAGCTGCGCCAGCATCGTGACCGAGTCGTCGTCCTCCGAGACGCGCTGGAATCCGTAACGCTCGTAGAGCTCGATCGCGCCCGCGTTGGCGCGGTCGACGCTCAAAGAGAGCGTGGGATAGCCCTCGGCGCGCGCCCGCTCGAGGAGCGCGTTCAGGAGCGCGCTTCCGATGCCTCTGCCGCGCGCGTTCGGCACAACCGCGATCGCGAGCTCGGGCGTGCGCTCGTCGACGAACCCGAATCCCGGCCGTTCGCGGTCGAAGAGCCGGTACCAGGCCGCGCCGACCGGAAAGCCGCGGTCGAGGGCGATCACGGCGGTATCGCCTACCCGTCCCCATGCCTTGACGTAGAGAGCGACAGGGCCAGGCCCCGCGTCAGGCGCGCGCTCCTTCCAGTAGTAGGCGTGGTGGAGCATGTCGCGCAGGAAGCGCACGTCCTGGGCGCCACCCCGCCGGACGACGATCTGCGACGTCTCCGCGGGCTCGTCGGCGCTCACAGCGCCAGCGTGGGCTGCTCGATCAGCGCGACGAGCGTCTGCAGGAACTGCGCCCCGTCCGCGCCGTCGATCGCGCGGTGGTCACAGGTCAGGATCATCCGGAGGATCGGGGCGATGTCGAGCTCGCCGTCCGTGACGACGGGCTCGTCCTTCACCGCGCCCACTGCCAGGATCGCGACCTGCGGCGGGTTCAGCACAGCCGTGAACTGCTCGACGCCGAACATCCCGAGGTTCGAGATCGTGAAGGTCCCGGCCTCCATGTCCTGCAGCGTGAGCTTGTTGTCGCGGGCGCGGCCGACGAGGTCGGCACGTGTCCGGGCGATCTCCTGCACCGTCCGGCGGTCGGCGTCCCGTATCACCGGGACGACGAGACCCTGCGGCGCGGCGACGGCGATTCCGACGTGCGCGCTCGGATGCCGCTGGATCTCCTCGCCCGTGAACGTCGCATTGACCGGGGTGTGACGTGCGAGCGCCGCCCCGGCGAGCTTGACGAGCACGTCGTTGACGGTCGGCTTCGCGTCGCCCTCCGTCATGCGCTCGACGAGCTGCTCCCGCAGGGCGAGAACCTCCGTCATGTCGGCGGAGACGCCGAGCTGGAAGACGGGCGCCGACCACGCCTCGGTCAGCCGACGCGCGATCGTCTTGCGGATCGAGGTGAGCGGGACGACCTCGACCTCGCTGGTCGGGAACGGCGCTGGTGCGGCCAATGGGGCTGCCGGAGCGGCGGCGCCTCCGGTGGCGCCCCGCTCCACGTCGTCGGCGAGGATCCGGCCCTCCGGGCCCGTTCCCTGGAGCGACGCGAGATCGACCCCGCGCTCGCGCGCCATTCGCCGGGCGAGCGGACTGGCCTTCAGCCGGCCTGCGGCCGGCTGAAGGCTAGAAACCACCGGTTGTGGCCCCTCGACCGTAGGCTGGTCGTCTACCGGAGCCGGTTCCTCCTCAGCGGGAACTGCGTCCGGAGGTGCAGCTGCAGCACTTCTAGCGGAAGCGCCGTCAGGCGATTCCGCGGCGCCGTTCGACTCGATCACGGCCACGGTCGCGCCCACCTCGACGTCGCCCTCGGGCACGACGATCTTGGTCAGCACGCCGTCGAGCTCGGACTCCACCTCCTGGGTGACCTTGTCCGTGTCGAGCTCGTAGAGCGGCTCTCCCTTCGTGACAGGCTCGCCCTCCGACTTGAGCCAGCGCACGATCACGCCGGACTCCATGCCCTGGCCGAGACGCGGAAGCTTGACGTCGGTCGCCATCAGCGGTACCGGCGAGGCTCGACGGCAAGGGCCGTCGCGGCGTGCCGCTCTCCTCCGACCCGGCTCACGGGGTCATTATGCTGACCGCCGTGAAGCTGGTGGATCAGTGGGCGGCGCTCGAACGGCGGCTGCCGATCGACTGGGAGACCACCGACCTCCGGCTCACCACGGAGCAGCCGGACGAGATTGGCGAGGCAGCCCGCGTGCTCGGGCCGATGAACGTCGGGCGTGTCGGCGACCAGCTCGCGGTCACCGTGCGGCGAGCCGGAGGCGCCTCGGGGCCGGAAGCGGCGCGCAGGCTCTTCGGGAGGCTCGACCAGGCGCGGATCTGGTGCCTGCTCGAGCAGGACGAGGTCGCCGCCCGCGAGCCCGGCGTCGCGCCGTCGGAGGCGGCCCGGCAGGCGACTCCGGTCGCCGAGGCGTGGGACGCGGCTCTCGCCGAGCTTCCGTCCGGCTGGAGCGACCTGCTCTGCAGCCTCGACCTCGCGTCCAGCGACCTGCTGCCGCGCGCCGCGCTGCTCTGCGCTCCGATCAACCCGACCCGCGAGCCCGATGCCGTGGCGTTCACGTTCCGCTGCGCCAGCCGCGCGGGCTACGGCGTCTCGCCGGTGATGGCGCGGCGTTGCTTCGAGCGCCTCGACGCCGAGGACATCGAGGGAGAGGTCTCCGTGCTGCGGGTCGTCTCGGACACGGACAACGTCGCGACGCAAGGCCTCGTCTGGTACGTCGGCGGGAAAGTCCTCTAGCCGCGCAGCTCGGCGCCGAAGCGGTTCCGCAGCGCCTCGACGACCCGCGCACGCGCCGCGTCCGCCTCCTCGTCCGTGAGCGTCCGATCGGACGCCTGGAAGGCGAGGTGCACGGCGACGGACTTCCGACCCTCCGGGACCTGGTCGCCGTGGTAGACGTCGAAGATGTAGGCGTCGCGTAGCTCGGCGCCGCCCGCTTCGCGCGCGACGTCGACGATCGATCCCGCCTCGACATCCTCGTCGACGACGACGGCCACGTCCTGCCGGACGGCGGGATACGTGATGACGTCCTCGTAGAGGATCCGCTCCGGACGCGGCGCCTGGAGCCGGGCGACATCGAGCTCGAACACGCCCCACGTCCCTTCGAGCAGGGCCGGATGGAGCTCGCCGAGCCAGCCGGCATCCGTCTCGGCGGCTTTACCGGGGTGAAGGTGCGGGAGCGTCGTGCGCCGCGTCTCGAGCGGCAGATGGAACGTTCCGTAGATAGCCTCGAGGGCGCCACGGGCCGCAGCGAAACCTCCCTCCGCGATGCCCCCGAGGTACCAGCGCTCGTCGGGAAGTTGCTCGCCGGAGGGCAGATAGACCCGCGCCATCTCGAAGAGCCGAATGTCCGAGTTGCCGGCGTCGACGTTGACGCGCGCCGCCTCGACGAGACCGTGCAGCAGCGTCGTGCGCAGCACCGCATGCTCACCGCTCATCGGGTCGGGCAGCCGCAGCGCCGCCGGATCGGGATCGGAGGGAACGAGGCTCCAGGTATAGGCCTCGGAGTACCCGGCCCCGACGACTACGTCCTCGAGGACGCGGCGGAACCGCTGCTCGGCCGTCAGGTGGCCCGCGACTGCGCGGCGGAGCGGCATCGTCCTGGGCACGCGGTCGAGCACGACCCGCGCCACCTCCTCGACCACGTCGATCTCGCGCGTCACGTCGCGGGCGCGGAAGGTCGGGACGGTCACCTGCCAGCCTTCGTCGACCTCGAACTCGAGCCGCTCGAGGATCGACCGCTGCTCGGCGTCCGGCACGTCGAGGCCGATCACGGCGCGCGAGCGCTCGGGACGCAGCGTCACCACCGGGCGCTCGGGCAACCCGTCGTTCACGTCGACGGAGCCGGTCGGCTCGGCGCCGGCGAGATCGACGAGCAGGCGGCTTGCGAGCACGGCGGCAGGCTCGGCCGCGTGCGGGTCGACGCCCTTCTCCCACTTGTTCGAGCCCTCGGTGCGGAGCGCGAGCCGCTCGGACGTCTTCAGGATCCCGATCGGCTCGAAGTTCGCCGCCTCGAGCAGCACGTCGGTGGTCTCGTCGGAGACCTCGGAGTCCAGCCCGCCCATGATCGCGGCGAGCGCCACTGCCTTCTCGCCGTCCGTGATGAGGAGATCGGCCGGCAGGAGCACGCGCTCGGTGCCGTCGAGCGTCCGCAGCGTCTCGCCCTCGTGCGCGCGACGGACGACGATCCGGCCGCCGGCGAGCTTTGCGCGGTCGAACGCATGCAGCGGGCTCCCCCACACGTGCATGACGTAGTTCGTCACGTCGACGACGTTCGAGATCGACCGCATGCCCGCCAGATGGAGGCGCGTGCGGAGCCACTGCGGCGACGGCCCGACCCGCACGTTGCGGAAGCCGCGCCCGATGTACCGCGGGCAGCCGCCGAAGTCCTCGACGGCGACGTCGACGGCCTCCGGGCTCGTGACGGGCGGATCCTCCGGGTCCGGGAGTCGCAGCGCGCCGTCGCAGAGGGCGGCGACCTCGCGCGCGAGCCCGACCATCGAGAGCAGGTCCGGCCGGTTCATCGTCGGGGTGGCGTCCAGCACGTGGTCGACGAGCGGCAGGACGTCGGCAAGCGGCGTTCCCGGCTCGAGCCCGTCGGGCAGGAGCATGATCCCCGAGTGATCCTGCCCGAGGCCGATCTCGTCCTCGGCGAGGATCATCCCGCGTGAGACCTCCCCACGGAGCGGCCGCTCCTCGAGCGGGCCGGCGAACCCCGGCAGCAGCGCCCCGGGAAGGCCGACGGCGACCGTCGCACCCGCGCCGAAGTTCCACGCCCCGCAGACGATCTGCTGCGGCTCGGGATTGCCGACGTCGACCTGGCAGAGCTGGAGCCGGTCGGCGTTGGGGTGCGGGTCGGCAGCGAGCACGCGGCCGACGACGAAATGGCCGAGGTTGCCGTCGAAGTCGCTGACGCCGACCTCGATCACCCGCTCGATCTCGAGCGACGAGACGGTGAGGCGGCGCGCGATCTCCGCGGGCGTCGCTGCGGTCTCGACGTACTCGCGCAACCAGGAGAGAGGGACGCGCATCAGAACTGCCCCGAGAAGCGGAGGTCGTTGCGCCAGAGCTCGCGCAGGTCGGGGAACTCGTGGCGCAGCATCGCAATGCGCTCGAGCCCCCACCCGAATGCAAAGCCGGAGTACCGCTCCGGGTCGTAGCCGGCGAACTCGAACAGCTTCGGGTCGACCATCCCCGCACCGCCGACCTCGATCCACCCCGAGTGCCGGCACACCGGGCATCCCGCGCCGTCGCAGACGTGGCAGGAGACATACGCCTCGATCGAGGGCTCCGTGAACGGGAAGTAGTGCGTGCGGAACTCGGTCCGCCGCTCCTGGCCGAACAGCGCCTTGAAGAGAAAGTCGAGCGTGCCGGTCAGGTCGGCAAGCGTGATCCCCTCGTCCACCGCGAGCCCCTCGACCTGGTGGAACACCGGCGTGTGCGTCGCATCGGGCGTGTCGCGGCGATACACGCGACCGAGGGAGACGATGTAGACCGGCGGGTCTTGCGCCTCCATTGTCCGCACCTGTGAGGGCGAGGTCTCCGTCCGCAGCAGCGTGTCGGCGTCGAGGAACAGGCTTGCGAGCGGCGACCGAGCCGGGTGGCCGGGCGGGAAGTTGAGACCGTCGAAGTTGTAGTGCGTCGACTCCACCTCGCGGCCGTCCACGACGCCGTAGCCCAGCCCGAGAAAGATGTCTTCGACCTCCCGGCGGATCTGCGTGATCAGGTGCAGGTGGCCGCGCTCGTAGCCGCCGACGGGCAGCGTGACGTCGGCGCGTTCCTCCGCGAGGCGGCGGTCGAGCTCGGCCCGCTCGAGCTCGCTCTCGCGCGCGCCGACCGCCGCCTCGATCCGCTCGCGCGCGGCGTTCAGGGTCATCCCCGTCTCGCGGTCGCGAACCTCGCGGAGCGCGAGCTTCAGCTCGCTCTTCCGCCCGAGGTACTCGACCCGTACCGACTCGATCGCGTCCGTCGACGACGCGGCGGCGACCGCCGCGAGGGCCGCCTGCTCGAGCGCCTCGACATCCATGGGAGGATCGAGGCTACCAAGTGACACAGTGTCACAAGGCGCGCGCCCTGCTTGAATCGCGGGCGTGGCAAAAGATCGGGCACACCAGGCGCTCTACGACGGGATCGCGCAGATCTACGACCCGTGGTCGCGGTCGGTGGTCGAGGACGTCGACTTCTACGTCGAGCAGGCGGTCGCCTCCGGCGGGCCTGTCGTCGAGCTGGCGGTCGGCACCGGGCGGATCGCGGTACCGGTCGCGAAGGCCGGCATCGCGGTGATCGGCGTCGACGAGTCTCCGGAGATGCTCGCCGGCGCAGGGGCGTACGCGGAGAGCGAGGGCGTGTCGGACCTCCTCGAGCTGCGGCAAGGCGACCTCCGCGAGCCGCCGGTCACGGAGCGCGTCCCGCTCGTCGTGATCCCGTTTCGCTCACTCCTCCACATGCCGGACGAGACGGAGAAGCGCCGCGCGATCGCGGCCGCCGCCTCTCTCCTCGAGCCCGGCGGCCGCTTCGTGTTCGACGTCTTCGCACCGAACGCCGAGGACATCGAGGAGACCGACGGCATCTGGCTCGAGCGCGAGCCTGGCATCTTCGAGCGCGCCGACTGGGACGAGCGCGCTCGCACGCTCACGCTCTCCGTCCGGGGCGCCGAGCAGAGAGCGAGCTTCACGCTCCACTGGCTGTCGGCGCCCGAGTGGAACGCCCTGATCGAGGACGCGGGGCTCGTGGCGGAGGAGCTCTACGGCTGGTTCGACCGCCGCCCGTACGAGGGCGGCGAGGACCAGATCTGGGTCTGCAGGCCTCAGCACTGATCCGCAGGCGCCAAACGGACCTGGCGGCCAGGGACATCTGGTGCTCGGCGTACCCCTCTGGCACGCTTGGAGTAGTGGATGAGCCGGTCGCGACGCAC
>Ga0068854_100000732_pt1 | contig 19460 bp, 23 predicted proteins | sample KBSCornC42_FD_66590 | JGI IMG/M metagenome (GOLD analysis project Ga0068854, IMG submission 66590) | Corn rhizosphere microbial communities from Kellogg Biological Station, Michigan, USA - KBS Corn C4-2 | ecosystem: Host-associated > Plants > Roots > Rhizosphere > Soil ... | reverse complement strand
ATCACCTCTCCGCCGCGCTCCAGCATACCCATCACGTAGGTTTTGCCGTCGCGATATTTGCCCGCACCCTTGGTCTTGCCGCCGACCAGCGTTTCATCGACCTCAACAATGGACCCGACTCCACCGATCATGTCTTCGCCGTCTACAGCCGCCATGTGCTTGCGGATTTCAAACGCCATGCGCCACGCCGTCTTGTAGGTAACGCCCAACAGCCGCTCCAATTCTTTCGCGGCCACACCATTGCGCGTCGTAGTGAACATGAAGATGGCGTAGAACCATGATTGGAGCGGTGTCCGCGTCCGGTGAAACGGGGTGCCAACAGTCGGGTGCAAGTGGTTGCCGCAGAAGCCGCATGAATAAGCCCGCTCCGCTTCGATGCGATACCACTTGGCGGAACGCTGGCAGCGCGGGCACTCAAAGCCTTGGCCCAACCGAACCTCAAAGAGGTGAACCAAGCAGGCTTCGTCGTCGGGAAACTGCCGGAAGAACTGAGTGAGGGTGAGGGGTTTCTGTGCCATGCCCCGTTATATGGCTGAAACTAATCCCGTATGCAAGGGGGATAAGTTGCAGAATTCTTTATATGTGCTCAATGACGCGCGGTTGGCGAGACCGACAGCTTTGGCTCGTCATCCCGGAGAGCCGTGGGTCGGCGCTAAAATTCCGTCGAGGTAACAAGGTTGAAAACGGTGTGCGGCTCGAAGCCTGAAAAAAGGAGCCCGATTACGATCGCGGCGAGATATTCGAGATGGCGCGCCTTGTAGAGCGGCCCAAGATCGAGGGCACGGCACCCGAGCCCCACGACCAAGTCTTTGACAATCGTCTTCGCGCCATCGTCGTCCCCGCAGATTGGAACGACGAGGGGCCGTCCATCAAAAACCGGGGGCGAAAGCTTCCACACTTCGAAATGACAGCAGTTGAACGCCTTCACGACGCGAACGTCTTTGGCGATCGAGGCGATCTCTTCGGCAATCGAGGTAGCGCCCTCTGGATCGGGTCCCAGATTGTTGCAATCGATCAGGACCTTTCCGGCCAAAGAGCCCTCTTCAGCCCCACTGGACCGAAGCGCGTCGGCAATCGCGTTGCGCTTGACTGCGAGAAGGAGAACCTCGCCGAAATCCGCTGCTTCGCGAAGCGAACCGGCCTTGGGGCCTCGGCCGATCCTGTCAGCGAGTTCCGCAGCTTTGTCGCTGGCGCGCGCTCCAACAAAGACCTGATGCCCACTTTCCGCAAACCGCGACCCCAGCGCTTCCGCCATTCGCCCGGCACCCAGGAGTCCGATTCTCATAATTCGCTTCCTTCAATTTCGACTCTCGTCATTCGCGGCTACAGGTCGGCCGATTGCGAGTGGATCAGCGCGACTGAGGATCACTGCTTTTAGCTCGGCGCCACGCCAAGGTGCGTAAGTCGATGTACACCATGAAGCCGACCGCAATCAGCCCGCCGATAACGATCTTGACCAGATCCGGCCCTCTTGCAGGCGCGACGCCGATTGCCACCAAGTACGCTCTGCCCAGCACTTCGCAGCCGATGAAGATCAGGCTCAAAGTGGTGCCCCAAGGTCGCCGCGTGATGAGAAGCATGAGCCCGCCGAGGCAATAGAAAAACCCGACGATCGCGGTGGAGACCGACGGCGGAATGCTTTTCGAGAGGATTCCGAGATAATTGCCAAAAAAGCCGACCCAGATCTCCCCCAGGCCGAAGATGATAAGGATGACGGCGAGAACGAGAATATCTCTGGGACGCCTAGGTAGTTTAATGCTTGCAGAAGTCATTGGACTACCCGCATCGCTTTCCAGAATTTTACGATCAGCATGCCCGTGGTGATGGTAACTGCAATGCACGCGATCTCGATCAAAGGCCCCGCGACAGGGTGGATTGCGCCGCCAATTCCCTCAAGAATGAGCGTTGCGGTCAACGCGTAATGAGAAAGCCAAATAACCGGGACCAATATCCTCGAGGCCGAGTTCATGTAGATCGACCAGATGGCGCCGACAGAGATCAGAAACGTCCCGCTTCCGAGGGCGCCCTCATGCGCGCTTAGCAGCGGCTTGATCGCCGGAAAGATGGTGACCGCAAATCCCAAACCTAGTCCGACAAAGAACAGTGTCAAACCCGCCAGAACCAGCCGAGCGCCGCAAGCGTGGGCACTGATCATCGCGCTCTCCTTCCATGCTCGCTGCCGAAGGCCTTCCCTTCTCTATCAGAACGGAATATTCTATTCTGTAGTGATAACCGTGATCCCGGTCAATCGAACAAGGTGCAGGTAAGATGGCGAGACAGGCGGGCGGCCGAACCCGGGAAGCCAATGCGAACGACGAGTCGATCCTTCAGGCGGCGCGAGAAGTGTTCGCGGCCGATCCCGCCGCACCCATATCGGAAGTAGCGGCTCGGGCAGGAGTGGGCATGGCGGCGCTCTATCGCCGCTATCCGAGCAAGGAACATCTGCTCGCTTTCCTTTGCGCCGAAGGTCAGCGCACTTATCTCGCCAAGGCGGAGGTGGCGTTGGCACAAGCCGGCGACGGCTTCGAAATTTTTTGCGAATTCCTGCGCCGCGTCGTCGCCACCGAAGCGCATATTTTGAGCGGCCGTCTCGCGGGCACATTTACCCCCACCGAAATCCATTGGAAGCAGGGAATGCGTCTTAAAACAGCGCTTGAGGCGCTTCTTGACCGCGCTAAAAACTCGGGGCGAATGCGCACGGATGTGACGCTTCTCGACATAGGCCTTTTGGTTGAAGCGGTCGCCTTCCCGAACGTGAGGAACAAGGAGCGCGCCGCTGAAATCCGACAACGCCTGCTGGCTGTTGTGATCGACGGACTGCGCGCTGGCGAAGAACCTCTGCTAGGAAGGCCGCTGACCTGGGAAGAGCAGGAGAGTCGATGGAGTTCAAAAGCAGATTGAGACCAAACGTGACGTCTGACGCCCAATCCCCTCCTTCCATCTCAATGCCGCAACATCGCGTGCGCAGCTTCGTTCTAACCTTCACTCCCGTCAGTTCATTCGCGGGAGGCAGATGAAGGACCTTCCAATGCGTAACCTGTTGATTGTATCGGCCGCCGCCGCTGCAGCCGCCCTGACCGCCTCACCCGCCGCTGCACAATATTACGGCTACTCGCCTTACTCGTACGGCTACAGCTACAGCCCTTACAGCAGCTACGGCTATTCCTACCCGAGTTATTCCTACTCTTATGGAAACTACGGTTACTCCTATCCGTACAGCTCCTACGGCTATGGCAGCAACCTTTCTCCATACAGGTCGTACGGCTACAGCTATTCGTACCCGAGCTACAGCTATCGCTATTACAGCTATCGCCATCACCGGCGGCATCACCACCGCGACTGGGACCGCGACGGCGATTAATCCGCTGTCCTACAGGGTGGCTGATGTGTTTCATCTGGCTGGATGAACACGTCTAAATCCTGGTCCGCCCCGCCGCCTCGCGCATAGGCGCGCGCGTGCGGGCGTGTGCGCACGCGTGAGCTTGTTGCGTTTGTGAACTTTCGCGGTTCCTGGTTAGGCCGCCCCGGTCTCACTCGAAAGGAGCCGCGGGTCGACGCCGGCCGTCTTGAACGCGGCGGCCCAGCGTTCGTCCGTGGGGGTATCAAACAAAAGGTCTGGATTCGCATCGGCGGCGAACCAACCGTGACGGGTCATCTCCTCATCGAGCTGCCCCTCGCCCCAGCCCGCATAGCCGAGCGAGGCGATCCAGCGCGACGGGCCGCGGCCTTCGGCGATCGCTTTCAGCACATCGATCGTCCCCGTCATCGCGAAGATCACACCATCTGCCCCATTCACCTGCAGCGTGTCCTGGCCGCCCCAGTCGGTCGAATGAAGGATGAACCCCCTGTTCGGCTCGACCGGGCCGCCATGATGAACCGGCGCATCCGGCGCCTCTCCGGGGTCGAGATTCAGCTGTTTCAGGAGGGCCCGGAAGCGGAGCCCTGCCCGCTTCTGACCGATGCCAACCCCGACCGCGCCATTCTCGTCATGAACGCACATCGCGATCACCGCCCGCTCGAATCTCGGGTCGGCCATCCCGGGCATCGCCAGAAGCAGCTTGCCGGAAAGAAAACGCGGGCTTTCCACGGCCCGCATGATGGCCCGCGCCACAAACGAGAACAAGCCTTGAGGGGACCGTTCGTCGCTCCTATTTGCCGCTCTCCCTCAGCTCAACAGGAGAGCCGCAAATGGCCATTCAAGTCGGTGACAAGCTTCCGGACGTTCCTTTGACGATCGCTAGCGACGACGGGCCGCAGCCGACGACCAGCGGCGAATATTTTTCTGGCAAGCGCGTTGCGCTCTTCGCCGTCCCTGGCGCCTTCACGCCGACCTGCTCCGCGCGCCACCTGCCTTCCTATGTCGACAAGGCCGAGGAGCTGAAGGGCAAAGGTGTCGACGAAATCGCGTGCATTTCCGTCAACGATCCATTCGTGATGCGCGCCTGGGGCGACCGTGACGGCTCCGGCGACATCACCATGCTTGCTGACGGCAATGGCGCTTTCGCCGACGCAGTCGGGCTGACGATGGATGGAAGCAAGTTCGGAATGGGCACGCGCAGTCAGCGCTACTCGATGATCGTCAACGATGGCGTTGTCGAGCAGCTCAATGTCGAAGCGCCGGGTGAATACCGGGCGTCGAGCGCGGAGCATATGCTGGAACAGCTCTAGGCCCGCTGTTCCGGCGTCTGTCGTTTCCTCGCCACTCTTCGCCGAAGCGGAGAAACAGGCGGCGGCGGAGTGCGTTGATTTTCCGATAAGTTTCACCCTCGAAAAGGAGAAATCGGAAAATGCCACGCAATTCCCGAAGCAATAGCAACAGCAGTCGGTCACGTTCGAACAGTCGCGGCTCCAATAGCCGCAGCTCGGACGAGCCGCTGCTGAGCCAGTGGGGCGAAACCGCCAAGGATAACCCGTTTAAGACCGCCGCCGTAGCCGCCGGCGCGGTCGCCGCCGGTGTGTTCCTGTGGTCGAAGCGCAATGAGATCAGCAACCAGATCAGCGAACTCAGCGATCAGATCACCGACTGGACGAACGAGATGCGCGGCAACGGCAACAGCCGCGAACTTGCGCTGACGGGCGGCCCGAACGAGTCCAGCGCGATCGAATCGTCTCGCGCGACACGGAGCACGGGTAACCGCTCTTCCCGTTCAAGTCGCTCCGGCACGCAAGCCAATCAGACGAGCGGCGGCCGCAGCCAGGGTGAAAACACCACCTTCTGACCGACCGACTGCCAAGCCATCGAGGGGCGTCCGTTCGGGCGCCCCTCATTCATTGAGCCAAGAAGCGCGCGATTGCCTCGCCCAGCTCCGCCTTGGTTACGGAGCTCATGTGAGTCCCCGGCACCTCCTCGAAAACCGCGTTCGGCAGCGCTTCCGCCAGCTCTTCGGCCGAGCCATTGTCGTCATCCTCGCTGCCGCAAACGACCAGCGTGGGCATGGTGAACGCCTGCAGCCAATCCGGCCGGCTGCCCTCGAAACTATCGAGCAGGAGCCTGGCCGCCGCGCGGTCCACCTTCTGGCTCTTCATGAACTGGATCGACAGCCAGTGCGGATCGCCGCGCTCGACCTCGTCGAACATGGCGATGGCCTCAAGAAAAAAGTCCTTCCGGTGCTTCCAGTTGCGAAGCCCCTCCAGACCCGCGCCGCCCAGCACCGCCTTGCGTGGCCTTAATCCCTCGCCGACCCCCTCGACCACCGTCCGCGCCCCGAGCGAAAACCCGCCGAGATCGAAATCGGTGAGCTTGAGGTGCTGCACCAGCTCGCGAAGGTCTCGCGCAAGAATTCCGCTTGGATAATGCTCCGCCCCATGCGGCTTGCCGCTTTGGCCATGGGCCCTCAAGTCCGGCATGATCACCCGGAACCCTGCCGCGGCAATCCGCTCTGCGTGCCCGAACTTGATCCAGTTCATCTGAGCGTCGGAAAACAGGCCGTGAAGCAGGATAACGGCCCTGCCCTCGCCGACCTCGTGAAAGGCGAGATCAACGCTGTCGGAAGCCGTCCAGAAGTGTGTGGACGCCGCCGTCATTCCGGCACCTTCCCCGTCGCCTTAACCCACCTTTCCACCAGTGCCGCATATTCATCTATCCGCTTTTCCGGCAGGCCTTCGGTATTGAGCCACTGCCGGTGCATGCTCTCGGCACCGAAATGATGCTTCGGCTTGAACCGGGCCGGATCGTCGAACGCGGCGACGGTCAGGTCCATGTTCTCGCTACCCTCGTTGAACTGAAACCCGAGCGAGGTTCTACATTCGCTGCAATAAGGCCTCTTGGCGATCGGAGAGCTTTCAAACCAGTCCGGCTCCCGCTCCAACTGAACCTCCGCCTGCTTCACGTTCACGAAGGCAATCGAAACCGACCCTGTCGCGCGCTGGCACATCCGGCAGTGGCATAGATAGGCATCATCGCCATCGACCTGGGCTGCAAAGCGGATCCGGCCGCAGGCGCAGCCGCCAGTCATCTCTTGCGACATTCAAACCTCCTTCCGCGCATTGCTGGAGAAAACCTATCGCTTCCGGTCACCGTCAAGCTAGAGTGGCCCGATGAAGCGGCTCGCGCATTCGACCCACCGCGGCCCTGTTTGCCGCATCGCTGCGCCCTGACCAATGCCAAGCCGAATCTTGTACATCAGCTATGACGGAATGCTCGAACCGCTCGGCCAAAGCCAGGTGCTCGCCTATCTGGAAAAGCTCGCCCCGGGGCGCGAGATTCACCTCATAAGCTTCGAGAAGCCGCGGGACTGGAGCGACACCCAACATCGAAGCGCCGTTGAACAGCGGATCGCCAGGGCGGGGATTCACTGGCACCCTTTCCGGTATCGAAACCGCCCGCGGATCGTCGCGGCCGTCTACAACTTGATCCGGGCATCGCTTTGCGCCGTGGTCATCGCTTTTCGCCACCGCATCACGATCTTTCATGCGCGCAACATTCTCTGCTCCGCGATGTGCCTGCCGGCAGTCCTTCTCCGTAGAGGCAAGCTCATCTCAGACATCCGCGGTTTCTGGCCCGATGAGCGTGTCGACGCCGGACTGATACCCGCGGGTGGCGCCGTTTACCGGGTTCTGAAAGTGATCGAACGCGCCGCGCTTCGGAGCTCGGCCCAGATCGTCACCCTCACGAGAGCGTCCGTACCGATACTGGAGCGGGATCCGAGATTCGGCACTCCCAAAGCTCCGATCTGCGTCATCCCCACCTGCGTGGATATCGATCGCTTTCGTCCCATCGGACATTCGGCTGCACCTTTCGTGCTCGGCTACGTCGGGTCATTCGGTACCTGGTACATGCTCGAGGAAACGGTGGCGCTGTTTGCTGCGATCCTCCGACAAAACCCCGATGCCAGATTTCTAATCGTCAATCGGCATGAACATGAGACCATTCACGCTGCGCTTCTGCGTCACTCCATCCCACCGGCATCGTTCGAAATCCGGTCCGCGCTGCACACAGAAGTGCCGGCACTTATCGGGCGCATGTCGGCGGCGGCATGTTTCGTCCGCCCGCAATTTTCGAAGATCAGCAGCGCCCCCACCAAGTTTGCCGAGTATCTGGCCTGCGGCGTCCCCGTAGCCGCGACCGCTGGCGTCGGCGACCTTGCTGAAATCGTAAGAGAGAATCGCGTCGGCGTTGCGGCGAATCGTCTCGACAAGAACGAAGTGAACGAGATCGCCGCAGAGCTTCTGAAGCTGGGCGGTGATAGTGACATCCGCAAGCGATGCCGGGCTGTTGCTGAGAAATTATTCTCACTAGAATCCGGCGTCGAGCGTTACCGCTCGATCTACGATCGTCTTTCGGCGTGAAGGAGTCGCGAGGATGTCGTCTCAGTTGAAGGAACGATCCTCATTTGACAGAGAGCTGATCGATTATGATCACCTGGAGCAGTTGCTGCGAGACGGAGCGGCCGAGCAGTACCAGCACAACTCCCCCTATCCGCACATCGCGATCGAAAACTTCCTCACCGAGAGAGGCGCGCAGCGGGCGTACGGCGAAATCGTCGCGACTCCCGTTCCGCGCGAAAAGATCAATTATTCAACCTACCTCAAATATCGTCAGTCGGACCGCTCGAAGATCGGTCCCGAAGTCGGCAGTATCATTGATGCCCTCAATTCCGACGCGTTCCTGTCATTCGTCGAGCGGCTGACCGGGATCCCTGACCTTCTCGCCGACCCGACACTCGAGGGGGGCGGGATTCACCGGATCGGCACAGGCGGCTTCCTGAAGATCCACACGGATTTCAACTTCCACCGGGAGAGCGGCCTGTTCCGGCGGCTCAACATCCTCGTCTATCTCAATCCCGATTGGGACGAGTCCTGGGGCGGAGCGCTCGAGCTGTGGAATTCGGACATGTCGCGCCGCGAGGCAGCTTACCCGCCCATCTGGAATCGCGCGGTGATTTTCTCGACGACAGACGAGAGCTATCACGGGCATCCGGATCCGCTAAGCTCGCCCGATGGCGTGTTTCGCAATTCAATTGCGCTCTACTACTACACGAAGGAGCGCCCCGCCGCCGGATACCATTTCGACCGTTCGGAAATGACCAACTATCAGCCGCGCCCGGGCGAGCAGTTCAGCGGAACGGGCCGCCTGACGCATGCCCTGCACCAGCTGGAAATCCGGCATCCGCTAATTCGCAAGGTAACAGGTGGCCTCAAGAGGCTGATTGGATGATCGCGGAACGGTCACCGCGCAATCACGAAACCTCCCAAACGCTCGAAAATTTCCTGGCATTCTGTCGCTGGTTCTCAGCCTTTATCGTCATTCTTTCACATACACGCGCTCTCAGCTTCGTCGGATATGACGCGCTGCACCGAACCTGGGCTTCAAAGCTCTTGCTCCCACTTTACGTGATCGGCGCGATGGCCGACGAGGCAGTGATCGTTTTTTTCGTGCTCAGCGGCTTTCTTGTGGGCGGACGCGCAGCGGAGAGAGCGCTGGGCGGCCGCTTCAATCTTAAGGACTATGCGATCGACCGCTCCACCCGCATCTACTGCGTTCTCATTCCCGCACTTGCCTTGACCCTGGTTTTCGATTTGCTTGGAAGCCGTTGGCTTGCCGGCTCCGGACTTTACGATGCAACAAGTCCTATTCTCCGTGGCCGCTTTGATCTTCCCTTTCAGGATGCCCTCGGCAGCGGCACCCTGACCTGCAACCTGCTTTCGGCGCAGCCGCACCGCTGCTCCGTCTACGGGTCGAACATTCCCTTATGGAGCCTTTCGTACGAGGTGTGGTTCTACGCCTGCGCCGGCGCATGCTGCTACGCCTACCAAAGGCGCTCAATCTTGAGCCTCGCGGGGGTTTTGGCGGCCTTTTCTGGCCTGGTCCTCGCACTGGGCTGGTCCGGACCGGTCTACGGAATCTTTTGGGTCGTAGGCGCCGTAGTGTACCTGCTGTCTCGCGATCCGTTTCGGTTCGCAAAGCGCTTTGTCTACGCCGTGACTGTGGTCGGCATAGCGGGAATAATCGCCTGCAGCCGAATCCCGATCCTGATAACGATCGATGGAAAGCTGCTTGCGGTAAGTCTGTTCGGAACGGCGTCGATTTTCTCTGTAATTCTCTACCTGTGGGCGGGCGTTCGAATGAAACCGTCGGAACGGGTGCGTGCGTTCAATCTGGCGCTCTCGGATTTCTCCTATTCGCTCTACATCACTCACTTCCCGGTGGTGGTGTTCACGCTATCCGCGTTGATCGTGCTGTCCCACGGCGCAGTGGGGCGCGGAGGAGGGTATCAGCCGACCAACTGGCCCACGCTCGCAGCCTTTTTCGTCGCAATTGCGATCGCCGTTCTGGTTGCGTGGCGATTCTCGCTGATCTTCGAGAAGGGCAGCTTGTTGGTCCGCCGGCAGCTGAAGCGGAAGCTCGGCTAGAGGGCGATTTCACCCGATCGTGATCACACCTGGCCAGCTGAGGCGTCGGAGCCAAGATAGCCGGCATAGCGCTCCGCCAGATATTCATCGAGGCACACCCGCCAGTCCCGCATCACATTCAGCCCGCGAAGATTGAGCTTTGAGGTCACCAGCCGCTCCGAGGGCGGTCGTGCGGCAAAATATTCGGCGGCGAAATAGTCGGAAGTCACGGGTGTAACTTTCACTTGGTTGTGCAGCCCGAGAGAATCGACGAGGTAACGCGCAACTTCCAGCCGGCTGGTCACTCCCGGGCATACCATATTGTAGACGCCCCAAAACCCGCTCGAGAGGAGCAGTTCCACGTTCGGGGCGAAGTCGCGCGTGTAGGTCGGGGTACCAAGCTTGTCGTCGACCACGAACAGCTCGGTCGCGCCTCCCTTCAACTGCTTCATCAGCTTCTGAATGAACTTTTTGTCCTTGGCTGGGCCGCCGCCCATCATCCAGCCGGCTCTACACACCAGGTGCTGCCGGCAATTCTCGGCGACGAACCGCTCCCCCATATATTTGCTTCGCGCATAGTGGCCGAGCGGGTTCGGCTGATCCCAATCGTCGTAAGTGTCCTGCGCGCCATCGAATATCCCGGCCGTGCTGATATAGAGCAGCGGGATCTGCAGCTCGTTCGCGATATGCACGGCATGCTCGACGGCAAGCGTGTTGGTCACATAGGCTTCGTCCGGATGCTCTTCGCAATATTCGAGATCGGTGAAGGCGCCGAGGTGGAAGAGGCAATCCGGCGCGAACTCTCGCACATCCCGGCGGTAGGATTCGAAGTCGCGGAAATCCAGGAAGGAGAGCCAGTTGGTATTAAGATCGATGTCGGTGCATTTGAGCGTATGATTAGGCACCAGCACATCGTGAAAGCCCTCACCCAGCATTCCGCCGGATCCCGCCATATAGATTCGCTTGCCGTTCTTGCACATCCCGGTGTCAGTCATCGCTGCCGCCCCGGTGCCGCGCGTTTCCGAAGATAGACCGTAAGCTGCATGCCCGTATCGCTACGTTCCATGTACCACCGCAGAAGCGGGTGCATCGGCCGGGGAAAGTGAATGATCGAACACACTGAGAAGCGATGCGCCGCGATCTCATAGCCGGCAAGCTGCCCGTGCAACTCGAACGAACGCAATCCGAATTCGAACAGGTGAAACGGCGGATGCATCGGGCTGATGTTGGTGACGTAAGTCGTCCCGATCATCCTGAAATAGAGATTCACCAGGCGTGAAATCAGCCATTTCGAAGAGGGAACCTCCAGCTGGATCATCCCGCGAGGCTTCAACCACCCGATCGCGCGCTCCAGCGAGCCCGCGGGGTCGGCCAAATGCTCGAGCACCGCGCCGAAGGTGATGAAATCAAAGCTTTCCGGTTCGAACGATGCATTTTCGACCCCGGCATGCTGGATTCGCTCCGCGGGAAGCCCGCGGCGGATCGCAACTGCACGGAAATCCTCGGCCGGCTCAATCCCGTGGACGTCGAAGTCCGCCGCAGCAAGCGCCTGCATCGCCTTGCCAATCCCCGCCCCGATGTCGAGCGCTCGCGGCGCTTCGAGCGGACCGAGCAGAGATCGGGCTTCCGCAATCTCCTCCGAAAAATATGTGCGGTCCTCTTCGAAGTAATCCTGATTCCAATAGTCCTTCGCCTCTCCATAATGGTCCCCAATGTTCATCGGAGAAGGTTGCGGGTCAGCAAAAATCAGGCCGCAGTTCGTGCATTGGCGAACGCCGACGGCGATTCCGGTGAGTCCCCGCGGATTATGACCCTGGCTCCTGTTCAGCCGCATGCCGAGAGTTGTGAAGCGCTCAGGGCCAGCCTTGCACATGTTGCAAGCTGCAACCGGGCAAAACCGATATTGCGTTACGCCGCTCTCGCTCACCAGAACCTCCGGCCTAGGAGTCGGCCATAACGCGTTCGATCACTCGGCGATAATCCTCCGCGACCGCCTTGGTCGAATAGTTTTCGACCGCGTCTCGCCGCGCCTGCTCCCCCAAGCGGCGGCGAAGTTGGGGATCGTCGATCAGCCGCTCAAGTGCCGCCAGCCATTCGTCGTTGGTTCGAACGAGCAGGCCGTTTTCTCCGTCCCGAATGATCATCGGCGTCGTGCCGACATCCGTCGCAACACAGGGTAGGCCGAAAGCCATATACTGGATTGCCTTCAGCCCGCTCTTGCCGGTGACCCACCCATCCACGCTCAGAGGATAGACGCCGATGTCAATGGCTTGCAAATCCTCCACCTCTCGATCGGCGCTCCACTGAACCACATCCAGTTCTACCCCTGGAAGCTCGTAATCGAAATTGCCGATCACCCTCAGCCGGAATTGCCGCCGCCTGGCGAGCTCCTCGAAAACCGGCCGAAGGAGATTGAGGAAAGGGCGTGTGCTGAATGTGCCTGTCCAACCGATCGTGATCGTCTGGTCATTGCTGTAGCTGTTGGCGGGTATGAAGCGATCCGTGTCGACCGACGACGAAATGTAAGTGGAAGCGCCCTTCTCGTTCATGGCACGGCATGTCTCATTGAGTGCGGGCGAACTGGTGATCACGTGATCGGCACGGCGAATGAGGTATTTTGCCTTTCCTCGCCCCTTCAGCATGCGCACCACAGGATTGGGATTCTTCACTCCGCTTTGGCCGACCAGCACATTGTCCTCCACGTCAACGATCAGCCGGCGCGCTAATCGGCGCGTTAGCCGTTCCAACGCGGAAGTGCCGAGCGGGGTGACATACATGTGGCAGTACACGAGGTCATAGCGGCGCAATCGGGTGAGGTCGCGCAGTCGACGCAAAGTGCCTTTTATCGCGCCGTAAATCTTGGTCGCTAGGTGGCCAGGCTCAAACAGGACTCGCCAGAGATCCATGTCCATGTATGGCGCTACATCGATGGTCCAGCCGTGCCGTCTCCAATCGTCGTAATATTGCTCGAACTTCAGCCGCTGTGCTGCGGCCACCCCGGTTGGGAACGGGCACAAGACCAGCATTCTGCGGGTCTGCGCCGAAGCATCAGCTGCCATTCGTCTCATGCCTTAAAGCATGCTGGCGACGGAGCTCGGTGATTTCGTTCGCGCGAGAACGAAAGTGTGCTGCCGAAGGTACGGACCGTTTCAATCCGCAGACCCGTCGCTTATGCATGCCACGCGGATGAAGGATTGATACGCCGTGCGTCTCGGACTGATCGTGGACAATCTGAGGCTGAGCGCATGGCAAGCAGAGGCCCTTTCGCGAATTGCTGATGACGCCGAATTTGTCGTCCTTAGCTGCACGAACTCGGGGCGTCACACTCAACCGCTGAAACATGCGCTTTACTACGCACTGCGGTTAAAATCGTTCGACAGATCGCTGACGGGCAGTCGAACAATTCCGGACAGCCTCAAGATCGCGGAATCTGTCGAGTTCACCGCGGACTTGGACGGTGCGTGGCAAAGCTTGCCACCCGAAATCCTCAAGAAAATCGAGGAATCAAAACTCACCGCAATCCTCAAGTTCGGAATGGGCTTGATTCGGGTTCCGGAGGATCTTCGCTGTCCCATCCTCTCGTACCATCACGGCGATCCGCGTCATTTTCGCGGACGCCCTGCCGGATTTTACGAGATGCTTTCCGGCCGGAGTACCGTGGGTCAGGTCGTTCAGATTCTCTCCAACAGGCTGGATGCAGGCAATGTTGTCGCCTTCGGCGAGACGAAGGTTCACCCCCATTCCTACCGGGCGACGCTGCGAGAGGCCTATCGCTGTTCACCTTTGCTGCTGCCGCAGGCGCTTCGCAACGCGCTGAGCGGGGTCGAGCTGGCCTTTGACCCGAAGGGGCAGAACTATCGCCTGCCATCCAACTCCACTGTGCTGCGGTTTCTGTGGAAGACCGGTTCCGCCTGGATAGGGCGGATGATTTATGGGGCTTCTTCGAAAAGCACTGGCAAATCGCAACTGCACCGGGCGAGCTCGATCCAAAGGCGTTGGCCACCGGCTTCCCCGATCCGTCGGAGTGGAAGGTCTTCGACTGCCCCTCCGAGTATCGATTCATTGCCGATCCGTTCCCGCATCCCCTGGCGGATGCAGTGCTTGCCGAGGGCCTGAGACGTTCCGACCTTCAAGGGGAGATCGTCTCTCTTGGCTCGGAGCCGCCGATCGCGATGTGTAGCGGACCGGGACACTTCAGCTATCCCGCCAGCATCTGCATCGACAATGACTGCTATATGATTCCGGAGATTTCGGAATGGTCTGCTCCGCGGATCTTCCGTCTTGGGCGCCAGTCAGCAGAGGCAGTTGGCCAGTTGCAAATCGAAGGCTCACCGAAGCTGATCGATCCTACCCTTCACAAAGCTGCCGATGGAAAGATCTACTTGTTTGCGAATGACGCCGACGCAGGTGTTGGAGTTCTCAAGCTGTGGGTATCACGAGATCTTTTCGGCTCATTTACCGAGCATCCGTTGAGCCCGGTTTCCATTTCGCCCGCGGGGTCGAGAATGGCGGGCGCGCTTTTTCATTCCAACGGGCAACTCTACCGATTGGGGCAGGATTGCACACGCAAATACGGTGAGGGCCTATTCCTGTTTGCCGTCACGGAACTCAGCGAGACAGGATACCGGGAAGAGCTGCGCGCGCAGGTGCGGTTCACATCGACAAGAGGTCCGCACACGCTCAATCTGATGGGCGATCAGCTTTTGTTCGACTTTTACGATCACCGATTTTTGCCGTTTGCCGGGATCAGAAGGCTGCGCTCGCGGCTGACCAAACGCCGCATCGCCAAGGCTGCTCGTCAACTCCAGAGGTAGCTGCGATACGGAATCCAGCACTTCGAGAATTGACCGAAGTCCAGCCACACGATTTCGACCGCAAGAGAATAGGCAACGATTGCCGCGACCAGCAGCATACTCTGGCGTCCCTGTGAAGAGAAGGCGCTCGGCACCCGGGACAAAACGAACACCTGCAACGGAATCAGGAAAAGGGCCGCCCGATCCACGGCGGTCGAAGACGGACTTAGGTAAAGCAGGACGACTGCGCCCAATGAAGCCATTGAGAGCAGGATCCAAAGCCTTCGATTGTTCCTGTTAAGTCCAAACCTGTTTCGGTACCCAAGAAGCAGAACCGCCGGAACGACGTTCATCAGCACCCGTATGGTAGCGCCGGACGAACTATATTCTTGCTGGATGTACCCATAAATCAGGAAATTCACGCTCTTGTACACGAACAACGTGTACGCGGCATAGGATAGAATCCCGAATATGATGACGGAAAACAAGAAGTTCCTTGCGAACCCGAGTCCAAAAAACGGGAATATCAGGATCGATGCTTTGTGAAACAGGATGGCGCAAACCAACGATACGAGCACGCCGAGTGCTGATCCCCTTTGGTAATAGGTGAGCGCAAACATTATGAAGCCTAGGGCTGCTGATTGCCGGGTGTACCCCATGGCAACCACGATCACGAGATACGGAACCGCGACCAGCATCGCGAGCGGCGGGTTGGGTTGCCATCGGCAAAAGGTCACCAGTCCCCAAGTGAATATCACCGCGCAGACGAGGTTCACCGCCCAGACCCCCAGCCCAAGCGCTGCAACCACCCAGTTCAGAGCGCCAAAGGCAGGGTCGCTTAAATCGGTCGCCGTGGAGAAGGTCGCGTAGCGCGCGTAGTCGAATAAATCCTGATAAGTGTCCCAGTCGCAGCCGACGCGAAAGCGCAGGCCGATGAGGATGATCAGGATCAGTCCCCCGATCAGCAGCGCCGGTCGCTGCTGTTGCTGCGGCCGCGATCCGACAGCGAGCGCTCCCATTGCGAAAAGCGCGAAGATCAGGAGGTAAGGAAGCAGCGGCCGCTCCTATTCGACAGCCGCCGGCGCGACCTGGTTCGAGGGGGATTCCGCCACCTGCGCCGTGCTTCGCAGCCACTCGGAAAACCTTGCCCTCGCACGATTGGTATAGGCCTTCTTCCGGTCTGCTTTGCGGAGCCTCCCCTCCGGCGGTGGCATCAGGCCGAAATTCACATTCATCGGCTGGAATGTGTCCGCGTCCGCGCCTCCGGTGATGTGGCTGAGGAGGGCGCCGATTGCGGTTTCGACGGGCGGGGAGGAAATCTGCCGTCCCTGGATTTCCGCCGCGGCAAAGCGCGCAGCAATCAACCCGACCGCGGCGCTTTCGACATAGCCTTCGCATCCGGTGATCTGACCGGCGAAACGAACATTCTGCCTGGATTTGAGCCTCAATTGATCATCCAGCAGCAGCGGCGAATTGATGAAACTATTGCGATGGATTCCACCAAGCCTCGCGAATTCGGCCTGGGCCAGGCCCGGGATGGTTCGGAAAATCCTCACCTGCTCCGAGTGCCGAAGTTTGGTTTGAAATCCAACCATGTTCCACAGGGTGCCGAGCGCGTTGTCCTGTCTCAGCTGCACGACCGCATAAGGCCACCGGCCTGTTGTTGGATCTGTCAGCCCTACCGGCTTCATCGGCCCGTGGCGTAGAGTATCGACGCCACGCTCGGCCATTACTTCGATGGGCATGCAGCCTTCGAAATAGGGAGTATCACGTTCCCACTCACGAAATTCCGTCTTCTCGCCGGAGTTCAGGGCTTCGACAAAAGCCACATATTGCGCCTTGTCGAGGGGACAGTTGATGTAGTCCTTTCCTTCGCCCTTGTCCCATCGCGACTGAAACCAGGCGATCTCCATGTCGATGCTGTCCCGGTGAACGATCGGGGCGATCGCATCGAAGAAGGCGAGTGATCCCTGGCCCGTTTCCGTGGCTATGGCTTCGGCAAGCTTCGAGCCGGTCAGAGGGCCGGTGGCGACGATCACCGGGTGATCCGGAAGTTCATCGATGCGCTCCCGGAAGATGGAGATGTTGGGATGACGGAAAACGGCGCGAGTCACCTCGGCTGCGAACCCTTCCCGGTCCACCGCGAGCGCGGAGCCGGCTGGCACCCGGTGCTGGTCGGCAGCCCGCATGATCAGCGAATTGAGCGCGCGCATCTCCTGGTGAAGCAACCCAACTGCGTTATGCTCAGCGTCGTCGGACCGGAAGCTGTTCGAGCAGACCATCTCCGCGAACTGATCACTCTGGTGAGCGGGTGTGGTGTCACCCCCGCCGCGCATTTCCGACAGACGAACCCGAAGCCCGGCCTCCGCCAGCTGCCAGGCAGCCTCGCTTCCGGCCAAACCACCACCGATAACGTGAATGTCGAACTCTCTTTGCGCCAAGACTCGCTCTATTCCGCTGCGTGAATATCGAACCAATCGGAAATGTCCGGGTTGCGATGAATAGTCTGAATCAGGTCTCGTGCTTCGGCCGCCTTTAACCAGTTTCCGTCCGTCTCTTCCCCGAATGGCCCGGAAACGTGACCCTCAAAGGGCCAATGTTCGTCCGGGCGGTATCTTAGAAACATCCCTTCCAAGCGCGTAACGCGAATACTGACACTCCGCGGAAGCATGGCCTTGAAGCGTAGAAACGTGCCGGCTGGTTGCCGATGAGTGACTTGGGAAATCACCTTGAAGCGCTGGTAACCGAGGCCAAGCAGCCGATCCAATAAGGCGCAGGTCGGATCGAGCGCGAGACGCGAATCCTTGTACACCATCTCCACCGAGATGAACGGCGGCTTCGCACTCGGCCTCATATCGTCCAAACAGATTTTGTCGCTGCCTTCGATGTCGATCTTGCAGTAAAAGGGAATGCCGAACCGATCGAGCAGGGACGCGAACGAATGCGTCGGTACGGAGATGCAGCTGTGACGAGAGCCATTTTTGCTTGCCATACCTCGGTCAAGGCTGCTCCAGGCATGCGCATCGTCGCAGATCCAAAACGGTGCGGTGCCTTCACTTGTGGAAACGGCTGCATCGACGAGCGTCAGGCGCCCCGAATTGATTTCTTCCGAAAAGCGCTCGCGCAGCCGCGAAACGGAATGCGGATTAGGCTCCACGGCAACGACCCTGTACCCCTTGTGCAGGTAATAGGCGGTGTCGTCGCCCGCATCCGCCCCCAGATCGAATGTCAGATCGTACTCGATTGGTTTCACCCACCCGCTCCTTCCCACTCGTGACATAGCCGAGTAGCAGGTTTTGCAATGAAGATTTTCACGATCGGATATGAAGGTGCGACAGTGCCCGAGTTCGTAGCCACCTTAGGGAGTGCCGGTGTTCAGCGCGTGATTGACATCCGGGCGCTGCCCAACTCGCGCCGCCCCGGCTTTTCCAAGACACCGCTGAGGAATGCCCTTGCCGAGGCGGACATCGACTATGTCCACTTGCGCGCTCTCGGGACTCCCGCCGAGGGACGAGCGGCTGCACGGGCGGGACGCATCGAAGACCTGGAACGTATCTACGCAGGTCAGCTCGAACTTCCCGAAGCGATGGCTGAAGGTGCCCGGATGGTCGAGCTCGCAAAAGAGAAGCCGAGCGCGCTTCTCTGTTACGAACGCGAACCGGCCGGATGCCATCGGTCGCTGCTCTTGAAGGCCGTCGCGCCTGATGCAGAGGTGGTTCACCTGTTCGCTTGAGAGACTTCGTCTGCTAGCGAGAACAAATGCTTGGATTTCTTGTCGCGTTCGCTGCTTCGCTCTCCGCCAATAATTACTCGATCGACGAGCCGATGCAGGCGCCGGCTGTCGCGCCCACTTGGGCAGACGAGTTCGACGAAACCGCTTTGGACCAGTCGAAGTGGAGTTTCGATACCAGCCGGAACAAGCTGGGCTGGTACAATGGCGAGCAGCAATATTACGCCGCCGGCCGCCCGGAGAATCTACGCATCAGCGATGGACACCTGATCATCGAGGCTCGCCACGATCCTGACGCGATCCGATCGCTTCCGGATTGGGGCGGTCAGCAATACAGCTCCGGCAAAATCACCACGCAAGGAAAAGCGGAATTCCGCTACGGCTTCGTCGAAGTGCGGGCGAAGCTGCCGTGTGCCGTCGGCACCTGGCCCGCCATCTGGATGTTGCCCGCCTATTCGGTGCGATGGCCCAAGGGCGGGGAAATCGATATTCTCGAACAGGTCGGCTCAGAACCCAATGTGGCGCACGCGACGCTGCACACCGAGCTGTTCAACCACCAGCGGGGAGCCGCTCGCGGCGCTTCGACGCTCGTTCCGACCAGCTGCAGCGCATTTCACCGCTATCAGATGAGCTGGACTCCTCAGTCGATAACGATCGGAGTGGACGATCACGCCTACATGCGGGTGCTGAACAACCAGCCGGGAGGTGCCGGTGCGTGGCCGTTCGACAAGCCCTTTTACCTGATCCTCAATCTCGCCGTGGGCGGCTCGTGGGCCGCCCCGAAGGGAATCGACGATGCCGTCTCCCCGCAGGATTTCGAGGTGGATTACGTGCGCGTCTGGAGCCAGCCGAGCTGATCAGCCGGGATAAACCAGGACACCGTCTTCGGGCCTTGCTTCGGGTGTGAGCCTCGCCGGTTCGGTCCGGCCTCCACCCATCAGGTGCAGAACCGTTCGCCCGTGCAAGATCAGGTAATCAGCGATGATCCGGCGGTGGCATCGCCACCAAACTGCCTCGGCGCACATCATCGCGGTGGATTGCGTCTCCGCCACCGACATCAGCCGGTGAAGTCCGGCCGCGAAGGAGTCCGACATCGCGTAATCGGC